>RCMY010000094.1_pt1 | contig 150788 bp, 140 predicted proteins | sample 2041341 | NCBI WGS metagenome assembly RCMY01 (sample SAMN09708234, study PRJNA481090) | Marine sediment metagenome, whole genome shotgun sequencing project. | reverse complement strand
TACGCCGTTCTTCTCCAATCCGACGACCTGATGCTGTCCACCGTGCTCGTCGCTCCCACCTCGCGTTCGTCTGCGCCGAGGATCTTCCGCCCCACGATCACCATCGACGGTGACGACACCCAGGTCCTCATCGAACAGACGTCAGCGGTCGCACACGAGCGACTCGGCGAATTCGTTGGGAGGCTCGGCCACGACGAACTCGAAGCGATCGATGAAGCTCTCCGCCTCGTGCTCGAGTTGGACTGAGGACCACCCAGTTCTGATGATCCGTCACGGCGACGTTCTAGGCGGGTCCCATCGATCGAATGTGCCGCTACGAGCGGTGTCGGTGGGCTGTGACGCCGATCGATATGGGTCGCAATGGCAGACGGTAACTCAGCTGAGGAGAGCGGCTGCGGCGACGGTGAGAACGAGTCCGATGGTCTGTTTGCGGTCGAGGCGCTCTCCGAGGAAGGCAACTGCGAGGAGCACGGTGGTTGCGGGGAACAGGCTCACGAGTGCGCCGACGATCGCGAGGTCGCCGTCGAGTGTTGACCACAGGAAGAGGCCGTTGGCGGTCATGTCGAATGCGCCGGCTATGACGGCGATGGCGACCGTCGACGGTGCGGGCCTTGCCGGACGGGTGGCGACCGCGGCGCCCAGCAGCACCGCGACCGAGGTGGCGCGTGCCATCAGGAGTGGCACGGCGCCGGCGTCGTCGGGGGTTTGGGCGATCAGCACGAAGAACGTCCCGAATCCCAAGCCGGCCCCGACGCTGAGCAAGAACGGACGCTTGGGGGCGCCGGCCAAGCCGATGTCGCCGCCTGCGACGAGCCAGACTGCGATTGGGACAACACAGATCCCCACGATCGCGATCAAGCCGGGCCGGTCTCCGAAAGCGACCCCGACGATGACGGGAACCGCTGCGGCAACGACTGCACTCAGTGGGCTCACCAGTCGGTTCGGGCCCTCGGCCAGCCCCTGATAGAGCAGCAGTAAGCCAACGAGCCCCGCCAGTCCCGCAACCGCTCCCCAGGCGACTGCTTGAACTGTCCACGCTCCGTCGACAACCAAGACGAGGAGCACAGCGAGAGCTGCGCCTGCGAGGTTCGTGACCAACGTGACCGCAACGACCGCTGCCTTCCGGGTGGACAGTCCGCCCAGGAAGTCGGCGACACCAAAGGTGCATGCAGCCGCGAGAGCGAGCAGCGCTGGCATCAGCGGACCGCGGAACTGTTGATTGGGTCGAAGACCGCAAGGTAGAACTCAGCAGTACCGGCCCCGATGTTCCGGTACTCATGGCTCATGTTGGACGCGAAGATCAGCGACTGACCGGCGCTCACGGTCTTCGTGTCGCCGCCGTCGATATCGACCTCGACCCGACCGACGGTCACGATGAGCGCTTCAAGACTGTTCGCGCTGTGCGCCTCGGATCGTTTCGACTCGCCGGATTCGAGTCGCCACGACCACATCTCGAGCGGACCCATCCCGACCAGCAGTTGCGCCCGGCTTCCCACATCGGTGGACCACAGCACAGCGGCGGCTTCGTTGTCGGGCTGAAGCACTGCGTCGACACTTCCTGTCGTCTCTGCGATCAGACTCGTGAGGTCGATCCCGAACCCGCTTGCTATCGACAGCAACGTCGACAACGAGGGATTCGCCGACCCCGACTCGATCTGAGTCAACAAGCGTCTGCTGACACCGAGCCGTGTTGCAGCACGGTCGAGAGACCATCCCCGTTCCTTCCGTTCTGCGCGCACGATCACACCGATCGATTCAATCATCCCCATGTCGGGCATTATAATGCCCGACATGGTGTAACTTGCTTCGTCCGTCGAACAACTCAAAGTCTGGCTGGCAGTAGTCCGTGTCGGCCCGTCGATCTTCTATCTACGGCCCGACTGCTGCGCCGGACTGATGGTCGTGTCCGGAATCGGCTCCGGACCCTCCGACGTCGACAGCGATCGATGGATCGACCAGGCCGGCTCCTGCGACATTGACCTCGATGACGAACACATCGAACAGTGGCGAGGCGCGTCTGGCTCGTTCGGTGCCAAGCCGAACCGAACCCGAGTCAGCGTCGACGCCCGGTCGCGTCGTGCTCGCAACGCAGCGCTCCCACGAATCAACAAGGTCACCGACACCTACAACGCGATCTCAGTCCTCCAACGCATCCCCATCGGCGTCGAGGACCTCGACGCCTACATCGGCGCGGCACGGCTGGTTCGCGCCACGGGCGAGGAGCGCTTCGACACGACCAACGATGGTGAACCCGTCGGCGAGCATCCCGAGCCAGGCGAGCCGATCTGGCGCGACGACACCGGTGTCACCTGCCGGCGATGGAACTGGCACCAAACCAACCGAACCGCCATCACCGACACCACCACCGCACTCTTCATCGTCGACGCCCTCGGTTGCAATGCACCTCGACGCGCCGCCACCGCCATCGAAGCGCTCCAACACGCACTCACAGACGGCTCGCCGTCAGCCACCAGAGTCATCGCTCAATCCGACTGCGCAACAGACACCGACAGCGCACAACAACTTCCTCGGCGACGAACACCCCCGCTCTGGAACCGGCAATATTTTTCGTCGGACCCTTCCCATAACGTTCTGGGCCTGTCGGAGGGGGAACGTCGCATCAGGTCACGGCGAAACTGTCGGCGTCAGATCGTCAGGCGGTTGGCTCGCAGCGTCTCGTAGATCGCCAGGGCTCCGTCGACGATGGGGGCGAGGTGTGGAGGCAGCGGAGCGGGAGGCTCGGTTGGCGGGGGACCGAACGAGGTGGACGCTTCGACCGTCGAGTACCAGTGGCGGGCCCAGACGCCATCGCTGGCACGGGGGCCGGCGGGCCAGCCGAGCATTGCCGGGTCGAAGGCGACATCGAGACGTCGACAGATCTCGCGCTGGTAGCCGGCAGGGTCGGTGAGGAAGTCGTCGGAGTCGACGACCAGCTCGCAGTGCTCGGACAATTCCACCTGCTGCGGGACGCCGATGTCATCGAGCGTGACCGTCTCACGCACCTTCGTGTAGCTCGCCAGCACGCGCCGCGGATCACGCAGCAGGAGCACGTTGCGCAGCTCGCCGAGCCACGACCGATCCATGTCGGGGAGCAGATGGTGCGCCATGTGTTTCTGATAGCTGATCGTGATGCCATCGGGGAGCGGAGCGAGACATGCGGCAATGGCGTCGTCGACATCGGCGGGGCCGGCGGCGACGATCTCGTTGGCGCCGGGGTGATCGAGGTCGGTCGCTGCGAGGTACGCGGCGTAGAGCGGCTCGTCGAGGACGGCGGTGTCGGGCCGGTTCTCCCAGCTGCGCATCATCGCCGTCGACAGGTTGCGCGGGCCCGACCACATGGCGATCCGCGTCACCGCGGTGGTCGACATCACAGGGCCTCGAGCATCTCGACGTACCAGTCCTGCAGTTGCTCGACGATCGGGCCACGTTCGCCGGTGCCGATCGTGCGACCGTCGATCTCGGTGACGGGTGCGATGCCGGCGAACGTGCCGGTGACGAAGGCTTCTGTTGCGCCGTAGCACTCCGTCACGCTGAAGTTCTTCTCCCGCCAGATGAGGCCGTGCCGCTCGCAGAGGCGCAGGACGTTGCGACGGGTGATGCCCGGCATGCAGTAGTCCCCGGTGGAGGTCCAGACCTCGGGCTTGCCGTCGGGACCGTCCGGGTGGCGGACGATGAAGAAGTGCGTCGAGTTGCAGGTGGCCACGAAGCCCTGCGGGTCGAGCATCAGTGCTTCGTCCGCGCCGGCCTTGGCCGCCTGGATGCAGGCCGAGATGCAGTTGAGCTTGGAGTGCGAGTTCCACTTGGGGTCCTGAACGTCCGGTCGGCCGCGCCGGATCGACACGGTGTACAACCGCACGCCCTGCGTCAAGGTCTCGGGGCGGGCCTCCTTGTACTCGGGGATCACCACGATCGTCGGTGACGTGATCGTGAACCGCGGGTCCTGATACGGCGTCGACTTCACACCGCGTGTGATCATCAGTCGGATGTGGACGCCGTCGGTGTCGGGGCCCATGCCGTTGGCGTCGAGGGTTGCCTGGATCAGCGCGGTGAGTTCGGCGGGCGAGCGACCGATGTCCATGTCGATGCCCTTGGCGCCCTCGTAGATGCGTCGGAGGTGGTCGTCGAGGAAGGCGAGTTTGCCGCCGTGGACGCGGATCCCTTCCCACACGCCGTCGCCGAGCATGAAGCCGCTGTCGAAGACCGACACCATCGCCTTGTCGCGCGGCAGGAGGTCGTCGTTGATCCCGATGATGATCTCTTCGTTGCGTGGGTCGATGTCGTAGTCGTGCGTGCCGTGGGCCATCACGTCATCATGTCAGCGCAACCTTCAAGACTTTCTCAACAGTGTTTGGTCGGGTGATCGATGGGCATCCCGAACCCACGAAGCAACACGCACTCGGTCACCGGACCGAGGCACTGAACAATTGGGGACAATCATGCTGGTCGCACTCGGAATCATCCTTTTCATCGCAGGCGCAATCGTCGCCTTCGCCATCGACACCGGAGTGGACGGTGTCGATCTGACCGCCCTCGGCTACATCTTGATGGTCGGCGGTGGTATCGCACTGCTCGCTGCAGCGATTCAGGGGGCTGGCTGGATGTCGATGAACAACCGCAAATTCCGCAGTGAGCAGCACGTGTCGGACGATGGCAACCACGTGATCACCGAGACACAGCAGCGCTGATCGATCGATCTCACGTGTTCAGCGCGGGCCGCCGTCGATGTCGATGAGCGCGCCGGTCGTGTAGCTCGACGCACCACTCGCGAGGTACAACGCCGCGCCGACGATCTCGCTCGGCTGTCCACCCCGTTCGAGCGCGTAGGCCTCGGCGGCCCGTTGCTGGAATGCGTCCAGGTCCCACGCCTTGGAGATGTCGGTGAGAAAGGGGCCGGGGACGATGCAGTTCACCCTGACCGACGGCCCGAGCGTACGGGCCAGCCCGTACGTCAAGTTGTTGAGCCCGGCCTTGGCGGCGCCGTAGACGAGTTCCTGCGGGCTCGGACGACGAGAAGCAATCGAAGAGACGAAGATGATCGAGCCGCCGTTGCCACTGTCGACCATGCGTGTCCCGATGAGCGCCGAGAGCCGGAACGGACCCTTCAGGTTGACGTCGAGCACCTTGTCGTAGAGCTCCTCGGTGATCGAATCGACGGACTCGTACAACGGCGACATGCCGGCGTTGTTGACCAAGACGTCGACCTTGCCGAACTCGCCATAGACCACGTCCGTCAGCTTGTCGTTCTCGTCCCAGTGGCCGGCGTGGTACGCCACTGGCAGTGCCCGCCGGCCCGTTGCCCGGGTGACCTCGATGGCGAGCTGTTCGCAGGCATCGAGTTTGCGCGATGCGATCACCACGTCGGCGCCGCGCTCGGCGAAGGCCATCACCATCTCGCGGCCGAGCCCACGCGAACCACCCGTGACGACGGCGACGCGCCCGGTCAGGTCGAACAGATCAACTGCTGCTTTTGGCTCGGAGGTGGTCGGCGTCGATGAGTCGGTCATGCGACCAGATGCTGGCACGGGAGTCGAACCGATCGATCAGCGGAACGCAGTCGGCACCGAGAACACGAGTCATGATTTCATGTCTGACCGATTTTCTCTGACGGTTTCTCCTGAGGCACCGGTGTCATGCCGCCAAATCGGGCAGACATGAAATCAGACGTGCAGTGAGGGCGACAGTGAGCGACCCCGGGGCAACTCGCTGATCGGTAACCTTGACGGCATGAGTGAACAGATCCTCGACGTCGATCTCCTCGCCTTCGAAAACGGAACCGGCGACCAACGCCGCGCCGTCGTCGACGGTGTGCAACGTAGCCTTGCGACCGGGTTCGTCTACACCAGCCACGACCTGTCCGAAGACCTGCTCGACACGGCCTACGGTATGTTGCGCGAGTTCTTCGAGAAAGAGCCCGAAGAGAAGCAGCAGTCGACCGCACGCGGCAGCAGCGGCCAGACCGGCTACACCGGCTTGCTCGTCGAGACCGCTGCGTCGAGCGACAAGCCGGACTGGAAGGAAATGCTCAACTGGGCGCGCGAGATCCCGGCTGGTCATCCGCTCAAGCGGAAGTTTCCCGGCTCCTACCCGGATCAGGTCCTGCCCGAGTCCGTCGTGCCGGGCATCACCGATGTGCTGTACCGATTCCACGACTCGATTGCCGACCTGCAGCGTCGCTTCCTGCACATCATTGCCGAAGGCATCGGTTGTCACGAGACGTTCTTCGACGACATGGTCGCCGATGGCCCGACGCTCACCAGGGCGATCAAGTACCCGCCGATGGATCCTGCGACTGCCGAGGCCGGCCACGTCTGGGCCGCCGAACACGGCGACATCAACCTGATCACCGCGCTCCCGCGCGCCACCGCCCCCGGTCTCCAGGTCAAGGTCGGTGACGAGTGGATCGACGCCGTCGCGCCGGACAACGGGGTGATCATCAACACCGGCATCATGCTCGAACGGCTCACCAACGGGGCGATCCCGATCGGCTGGCACCGTGTCGTCGCGTCGCCGGGCTACACGGGCGAGCGATACAGCGTCGTGCAGTTCTGTCACCCGCGCCCGTGGACGGTCCTGGCCCCGGTGCCGTCGTGTTGCACACCGGACAACCCGCAGCGCTTCGCGGCGATGAGTGCGGCTGACGCCCTCGATGAAGTGCTCTACGAGATCAACCTCGTCGAGGACGCACGCCGCGTCGCCGACTGAACCGGCGGAGCGGGTCTTCCGCTCAGAAGCGGAACAGGGGTGAGGTGAACGAGTCGTCACCGTTGAGGGCGAGCTGCAACCAGATGTCCGTCGACAGGCCGAGACCATCGGCCCATCGCGACGGGGTGTCGTCGAATCCGGCAGCCCCCGGCCCGTAGTGCGATTCCGGCGTCCAGTCGCACGGCTCGCCGGGGCTGATCAGCGCCGCCCAACCAGATGCCTGGACCTGGCCGGTCGAGGTGATGATCCACTCCGAGTCGATGTCGGTGTCGTTGTCGGTGGTCTCGATCGTGACGGCGTCGGTCGTGGTCGTTCGTGGGGGCACCGACCAGCGCCCGATGCCGTTGCCGCAGCCGGTGCGGAAGAGTGAGTCGATGACGGGACCGAATGCATCGATCGGGGTGCCGTCGAGTTCGTGGATCGAGAGACGGATGTGCGGGGCGATCGCGTCGGGATCGAGGAAGACCGATGCATCGGTGGGGACTTCGCCGCGGACCCCGACCGGGATGGGGTCGGTGTCTCCCATGAAGCCGATGATCTGGCCGGCCCAGACCGTGGCGCCGACCTCGGCGAGTGCGGTGAGACGGAGGTGGTCGGGTGCGTTGCCGTCCGACGTGCCAGGTTGGTCGTCGTTGAAGCCGGCGTAGACGTAGCTGCGGCCATTCGGTTCGGTGATCGTCACCGAGATCGGGCGTCCCGAGCCGGGTTCGTCGTCGACGGCGGTGACGATGCCGTCGACCGCAGCGCGGACGGGTTGGAGCTTCACGCCGAACACGATGCTCGGCGCAGCGTCGGTGCAGAGGCCGGCAGCCTCGATGTCGGCGATGGACTGCTCGGCAGCCGGGTCGTCGCCGGCCTCGTCGCCCTGGCAGTCAGGGGCCGCGATGGTGGCGGGTCCGAGCACCGGGAACTCGATGCTCGGCAGGTCGTCGTCACGTACCGGAGGCGTGGGCGCCAGGCCGAGTGAGAGGAGCGACTGGAGCATGGTCGAGGCCGCTGTCGGAATGGGCTCACCGGAGATGGTGGAGAAGGTGGCCAACCAGCGCTGCTGGTACTGGCGGATGGTCAAGACGTTGCCGGCCGACGGCACCGGGACGATGTCCATCAGTGCCGGGTTGCGTGCCGCTGCGGGGTAGTACCAGAGCACCGGGATCATCGACACGTCGTTGTTCCAGGCGTCGAGGAACCTCGTGACGTCCTTGGCCGCTCGCTCGTCCTGGACGGCCGGCGGAGCGAGGAAGGCGTGCGGGTAGCCGCCGTAGTTCTGCCACGTCGAGGCGATGAATTGATAGGCGCCGGAGGCGTTGCCCTTGTTCGGCGGAATCCCGTACTGCCCTCGCGATTCCTGGTAGCGGATGGTCGCGAGGATGTTGCCGATCTCTTCGGGGTACACCCGGATGTTCTGTGATGCAGGAGCCGGTGCTGGTGCGGCACTCGTCGGCGGCAACGGAGCGGTCGTCGTGGTGACCCTCGGTGGGATGGTCGTGGTACTGGTCGTGCTGCTGGCCGGGCTCGTGGTCGGCGTCGTGGGCTTGGTGGGAGCGACAGTCGTGGTGGTCGTCTGGCCAGCCGGCACGGTGGTGGTGGTCGTGTCGGCGGTTTCAGCCGGGGTGTCCGCGGGAGCGGCGAGGGCGGCCGAGCTCGTGACGGCCAGCGCCGACAGGACCATGGCGACTCCGATGCGGCGTCGGGCGCGGGTGATGGTGCCGACGGGGTGCAGGAAGGTGGCAGAGGTGAACATGATGCGAAGTTGCAGCCGACGCGTCGTTGGCCGGGGGTCCGACGATTCGGGGGCTGTGGTGGTCTATCGGCAGGTTTCTGCACAAAGTAGAGCACGAATTCGCCGAGGTCGCTGAAGGTTCGCTTATCGTGCCATGGCGATGAGCGACGACCGGCACGGCACAACAGAGCCGGACGACGAAACGCAGGACCTTCCAGACGAGGTCGTGGCCGAGTCGCCCGCTCTCGATGTCATCCTCGGCGTCGACATCGGCGGAACGAAGTTCGCGGCCGGGTTGGTGACCTCGCGGGGCGAGTTGATCGCACGTGCCCGCGTCGAGGTGGAACGTGATGTCGGCCCGGAGTCGCACTACACGGCACTCGCCGGGCTGGTCACCGACATGCGTGAGCAGGCGGCGGACCTCGACGCGCGGGTTCGTGCCGTCGGCGTCGGCAGCGCTGGGCCGGTCACCCGCCAACTCGAAACCGTGTCGCCGGTGAACATCCCGGGCTGGCGGGAGTTCCCGCTGCGCCGACGGCTCGCCGAACTCACCGAACTGCCGGTGTACGGCGACCTCGATGCCAAGGCCCTGGCGCTGGCCGAAGGCTGGTTGGGTGCGGCGCAGGGGCACCCCAACTTCTGTGCGATGACGGTGTCGACCGGGATCGGCGGCGGCATCGTGCTCGACGGCGAGCTGCTCGACGGCGAGTCGGGCAACGCCGGCCACATCGGCCACATCATCGTCGAGCCGGGTGGCCGCCGATGCGGTTGTGGGGCCCAGGGATGCCTCGAAGCCGAGGCGTCCGGGCTGGCAATCGAGCAGATCACGGGCCGGTCCCCGACCGAGCCGACCTATGAGATCATGCAACGCACCGGAACGCTGGTGGGACGCGCCGCGGCGTCGATCTGCAACACCTTGGACCTGACGCTGGTCGTGGTGGGCGGTGCCGTGGCACTCGGTTTCGCAGCCACCTTCTTCCATTCGGCACAGGTCGCCCTCGACGACAACGTGAAGTTGCCCTACAGCGTCGGTGCTCGGATCACGCCATCGCGACTCGCTGACTCGGGACCGCTGATCGGCGCCGGTGCGGTCGGCTGGCGGGGTCTGCGCCGCCACGCTCGCGGCGCACTCTGACATAGCATGCCGCCATGACGAAGATCAGGTCACGCGACTCGCGGATGATTGACGATCGGCGCGGTCGGAGCTCGGGCCGGAGCGGATCCGGTGGATCGAGCGGTGGTCTGGGCGACATCCTCGGCGGAGCGCTCGGTGGTGGACGATCCGGCGGCGGATCCGGCGGCGGCGGTCTCGGCGGGCTGAAGGCCGGCGGCGGCGTGATCGGCGTGCTCGTGCTGCTGGCGACGATGTTCCTCCCGCAACTGCTCGGCGGAGCGAGCGGACAGTCGTCCGGCATCGGTGGCGGGAGCAGCGCTGCATCGAGTGAGTCGACGGGTGGTGACGACGACACGTGTAGCAGTGAGGCCGAACAGATTCTGTGCGGTGCCACGATCGACGTGCAGGAGTTCTGGTTGGAGGAGTTCCCGAAGTCGTTCGGCCAGGAGTACGCAGTGACCAGCACCGTGTTCTTCTCCGGGTTCACGAACACCGGGTGCGGTCAGGCGTCGTCCCAGACCGGGCCGTTCTACTGCCCGGCCGATCAGCTCGTCTACTTCGATCTCGACTTCCTCGCCCAGTTGCAGGACCAGTTCGATGCGCCTGGCGACCTCGCCGCGCAGTACATCGTCGCTCACGAGTACGGGCACCACATCCAGAACGTGCTCGGCATCAACGCCCAGATGCGCCAGCTCCAGCAGAACGATCAGCGCAACGCCAACAAGTATTCGGTCGCACTCGAGTTGCAGGCCGACTGCCTGGCCGGGGTGTGGGCGAACGATGCGAACGCACGCAACCAGTTCGACAGTCGCGCCGAGATCGACGAGGCGATCAACGCCGCAGAGGCCGTGGGCGACGATCGGATCCAGCAGCAGACGCAGGGTCGCGTCAGCCCGGAGAGCTTCACGCATGGCACGTCCGAGCAGCGCAAACAGTGGTTCCAGCGCGGTTTCGAGACCGGTGACCCGAACAACTGTGACACGTTCTCCGAAGTCCAGAACTTCTAGCCGCCGATGAAGCGGTAGGCGCGCTCCGCCGGTCCGCGGCCGTAGCGGTGGTGCCACACGTTGGCGAGCGCGATCGCGACGATCCAGAACCCTCCGGCGAAGAGCAGTGCCGTCGACAGACCGCCGGGTACGACCCAGCCCATCCAGTCGACCACGAAGTTGAACACCACGATGTGCAGCAGGTACAGGGTGAGCGACATCTGGCCCGCACGACGGAGCGGATCGAGGACGGTGGTGAACCGTTCGGCGAGCACGTCGACGACGACGTAGGCGACGAGTGCGGTTCCGAGCGCGCTGGCGACGTAGACGACACCGCGGCTCGATGCATTCGTCGAGAGCACGAGGTCTTGGAACGGTGTGCCGGCGGTGCCGGAGACGAGTGCGGCGACTGCGAACAGCATCATGCCGATCCCGCCGACCGCGGTGCTGGTGGTGGAGCGCCAGTCGGTCCGACCGAGGAACCGCCCGAGCACGATGCCGACGCAGAAGTAGCCCAGCCAGGGCAGCAGTGGATGGGTGCCGTTGACGAGGACGTCGAGCGGGAAGCTCTGCAGCGAGGTCGCGGGCGGCCGGAACAGCCACGCCGTGCTCTCGCCGGCTTCGGCCTGCCAGAAGCCCCACACACTGATCGACGCTCCGGCTGCGACAGCGAGTGCACCGACGGCGAGCACCCACCGCGACCGCATCGTGAACAGCGCTGCAGCGATCACGAACATGGCGCCGTAGTAGGGAATGATGGTTCCCTCCCAGATCGTGTCCAGGTACAGCCCGCCGAGATAGAGAATGGCGCCACGCCGGGCCAGTCGCCATCGCATCTCGGTGACGAGTTCGGGGTCCCGGTGGGCGCGTCGTGTGAGCAGGGTGACGCCGACGCCGGCGACGAGGACGAAGGTGGCGGCGAATCGAGTGGAGAGCGGACCGGTCCACGGGTCGAAGAAGTCGGCCGCAGCGCTCTGGCCCGGCACGGCGCCACGGATGATCAGGTAGCCGTGGTAGTTCATCACGACCACGCCGATCAGAGCGACGGCGCGGACGACGTCGGGCCCGGGCTTGCGTCGAGTTGGAGTGGGTGGGGCCGCGGTGCTCAGAGCCATCGGTGTTCGTCGACCAGCGTCATGTGGAGCGGCCGCTGCAGGTCGACCTCGTCGCCGATGCCGGGAAGTGCGTGGCCCAGCGGAACGAATGCCATCGAGGTGTGCATGTGCGGAGCCTCGTGGAGGTCGAGTCGTCGGCGCTCGAAGTGGAAGGGGCTGAGGGAGCGCTCGCCTTCGTCGATCATGGCGACTCCGTTTGCGGTGCCCGCGCCGATCATGACGAGGTGGCCGTCGGCCTCGACGGTGCCGAGGCGGTAGCCGGCGGTGTCACCGGCCTTGACCGGGCGGACATCGAGGACGTCGGCGCTGAGGTGGAGTGACGTCTTGTCGCCGTGCCACAGCAGGGTGCCGAGTCGCAGGCGGTACTGGTGAGTGCTCGGCAGCGTGGCGTAGGTCGCCGGGTCGAGGTGACTGACCCACACCGGGAGCGCCGGGTCGATCTCGCCGAGTCGTTGCGTGATCGCGGCGGCGTGATCGTCGGCGGTTCCGACGAGCGGCGGATGGATGCTGACGCCGACGACGTCGAGCCCTGCCGCCTCGGCGGTCGTGACGAGGCCGATGTCGCCGCCGAAGCGACGCATCGGGCTGTCGAGCTTGACGATGACTCGTCCGTGCCAACCCTGGAGTGCGCCGATGTGTGCGGTGTTGCCGACGGTGAGGATCGGTGCAGTTGCGCCGGGCAGGTGCTCGGGTGGCTCCAAGGACGGCGTCAGGACCACCGGAGTGACCGATGCGGGGAGCCCGGCGAGTTCGTGGACGGTGCCGACAGCCACCGTGTCGGCGAACTCGGCCGCGAGTTCAGCCAGTCGCGTGCGCACGAACCCGTACCCGTTGCCCTTCACCACCGGAACGAGTTCACCGCTTGCGACGGCGTTGACGACCTGCGCGATGTGGCTGCGCCAGATCGCGGTGCGGATCGTCAGTCGAATCGTCACGGGCGGAACGGTATCCGGTCGCTCACGACCGGTGTGCGCACGATCACACAGGCGAGGTAAACCCGACCTTGTGGGTCGGGAATAGCATCGATACCGTCTGCGTTCTCATGAGCGTGACAACAGTGTTCAGCTTTCCCGACCCGGTCAACGAGACATCGGCGCGTCTCGTCGCGGTGGGTGTCGTTGCTCAGGCCGTCCTCTTCCTGGCGTTTCGCGAGGGGTGGCTCCTCGTGCCGTTGTTCTTCGGGTTCGCTGCACGCGTCCTGACCGGGCCGACGCTGTCTCCACTCGGCCAGCTCTCGACGCGTGTGCTGACTCCCCTCGTCGAACGCCGTTACGGCGTCGACTCCCGCCACATGCCGGGCCCACCGAAACGTTTTGCGCAGGGCATCGGCCTGTCGGTCTCCGGACTCGCCGCAGCAGCCTGGCTCGCTGGCTTGCCGATGGTGTCGTTCGTGCTGCTCGCCGTGCTCATCGTGGCCGCAACACTCGAGTCGGCCTTCGCCATCTGCCTCGGCTGCATCGCCTACAGCGCGCTGTGGGGCTGCGCCGACTGCGGCGACATCAGCGATCGTCTACGGATGGCCGTTGCCGCGGCGAAGCAGGAGTCAGCGAAGCAGGAGTCAGTGTCGGCCTGAACCGGTTCTGGAGCCCGACGGCCAGCGTCGCCACCGCGGCAGCAGCGGAACGATGGTTCGATGCCGGCGGATGCCTGACCACACACCCCAGCCGTACGCCACGTCTGTCGGCGTCGTCGCCGGGCTGAGGGCGATCGCGGCGAGCCCGGCCCACCGCAACCGACGCGAGAACAACGCGCCGACGGCGACGATGGGCCACCACACCCGGCGGGCCGCCGTCGCGAATTGTCGTCCGGCGCGCAGGTGCCCGTTCAGCGCGAGCATGACGGCTCGTGTTGCCGGAACACCGGGGAGCTTGCGTGGGAGTCGTGCGGCGGTGCCGACGGCGAGACCGCCAGCGACGATCGGATGACCCGCCACGAGCACCGTCCACACCGCAGCGGTCCAGCCGTTGCTGTGTGCCGGCGACAGCAGGTTCGGGTGTCTCAGCGCGAGTGGTGCTGCTGCAGTGCCGTAGCCGGCGTGCTGTCGGAGCCGGTCGGTGAACGACTTGCGCGGCGCGTGCCACACCGTCGAACTCGGCTCGAACCTGCAACGCCAGCCGGCCTGGTCGAGCCGCCACACGAAGTCGACGTCCTCACCGAACCGCAGTTGCTCGTCGAATCCCCCGACCGCATCGAACGCCGAGGTGCGCACGACGATGGCCGCGGCAGGAACGTAGCTGACTCGACTGCCGGCTCTGATCCGGGCCGGTTCATCGCCGAGGTCGAGCGGCGAGTTCGGCTCACCGCACACCCTGGGGGCGACGAGGCCGACCTTCGGGTCGTCGAAGTGGGGGAGCAGCGCATCGAGCCACGATCCGATCCCGACATCGGCGAGCAGTTCGACATCGGTGTCGACGAAGGCGATCAGCGGTGTGTCGACGAGCGGCCGAGCGGCGTTGCGTGCGGCGGCCGGCCCCCGGTTGACATCGAGACGCACTGTCGCTCCGGGGATCGGTGGCTGCGACGCGTCGTCGACCACGACGCGTCCGTCGGTGTTCGCGACGCCGCCGAGCTGCGGGGTGACGACCGTGACGTCGTCGATCGAGAAGGTCGTGCGATTCGCCGATGTCGAGTGCGGGTGGATGGCACCGCTGTCCACCAGTCGATCGACGAGCGTGGACGCCGCAACCGTTTCACTGCGCTCGATCGTGTCGACGATGCGTGCGCCCGCGTCGGTGAGGCGGAAGACGACGAGTGGTGAGCCGGCGAGCATTGTGTTGCCGAAGCGCTCGAAGGTGGAGTCGAGCAGATACTGCGTGCCCACCTCCTCGGTCATCCGATCGGCGTCGGGTCGATCGGCCGCCAGGCCTCGACGGCATGGACGAGGTCGTTGACGAAGGTCGTGATGAACTGGTCGCCCTCCCCGCCCGATGCGCCGGTCGGATCACCGAGCACTCCACTCGGGCTGACCGGCCGGACACCCACTCGGCGGAGTTCGTCGAGGTCGGCATCGACTCCCGGCGCGGCGCGTTCGAGGCGGACGAGGCCGGGGTCGATCGCCAGCATGAGTGAGGTCTCGATACGGCCGGCGTGCAGATCCTTCGCGCCACCATCGGCGCGTTGCGGCCACTTGGGCCACCACGACAACACGTGACGACCCTCTTGGCGCAGTGTCCCGACGGCGCTGTTGACCGCACTCGAGTTGCCGCCGTGACCGTTGACGAACACGACGCCTGCGGCCCAGTCGGCGCTGCGGCCCAGTTCGAGGATCACGTCGTGCATCACGCTGGTGCCGATGGACAGCGTGCCCGGGAAACCGGCGTGCTCTCCTGATGCACTGACCGAGATCGTCGGCCCGACCATCAACCCGTCGGTGAGATGGATTGCCCGTGCAACGATCTCCTCCGCGATCAACGTATCGGTCGACATCGGGAGGTGCGGCCCGTGCTGTTCGGTCGACCCGACCGGGATCAGGACGATCGGTGAGCGGGTGCCGTCCTCGGCAACGGGGTCGCGCAGCAGCGTGTCCACGTCGTTCCATGTCGCGTCGCCCAATCGCACCGGCCCATCATGCCCGGCCTGTGCCAGCATCGGCCAATGAGCCGCAACCTGACCGATCCGACACCCGGTACGGCCGGCTGGCTGCTCAGTCGATGTTGCGGGCGGCGTCGAGTCGGGCCAAGAGCACCTCGACCTCGTTGAGGGTGTCGGTGAGCTGCGCGTGTACCCGCTCGAGCGCCACCTCGATCTCGGCGACCTCGTCGGTCGAGGTCGGCTCGTCACCATGACCGATGATCAGCCAGGACATGCTGACACCCAGAATGCCGGCCAGCGCCGGCAGCCGACTGCTGCGCGGTGACTCGTCGCCGCGCTCCCACTTCTCGATGCTCGAGACGGTGACGCCCAGATGGTTCGCCACGTCTTCCTGCGTGCGTCCGGCGGCCGTGCGGGCTTCGGCGATTCGAGTTCCGACATCACTCGCGGAGTCCTCGACGCCACCGGGTTGCCCGTGCGGATCGCCGTCGAAGAAGTCTTGGAGTGAACTGGTCGGTTGCTGCTCGGTCATTCCGGTCATTTCGGTCATTTCAGTCATTTCGGTCATTCAGATCGGTGGTGGACCATCGACCATACGGAGTGATCGCCGAGGCACCAACGGGTGCGCCGGACCGCATGAACGCGTCGCTCCCGAATTGCGGTGGCCAGTCATGATCTCGTCTGAACGTTGGGCGTCTGCAACTCCTACGCTGCAGCTGTGGCAAATCCCTGGTTCGAATCGATCGCCGTCGCACAGGCGCGAGCAAAGAAGCGACTCCCTGCGTCCGTCTACGGCGCGCTGATCGCCGGTGCCGAGCGCGGGACGACCAAGGACGACAACGTCGACGCGTTCACCGAACTCGGTCTCCGTCCGATCACCGCTGGCCAGTCGCCGACCCGTGACATGGCGACCGAAGTGATGGGGCAACCGATGTCGATGCCGGTGATGATCTCACCGACCGGCGTCCAGGCCGTCCACCCCGACGGTGAAGTCGCCGTTGCCCGGGCCGCAGCGGCCCGGGGAGTCGTGATGGGTCTGAGTTCGTTCTCGTCCAAGCCGATGGACGAAGTGATCGCCGCCAATCCGCAGACCCTGTTCCAGATCTACTGGGCGGGTGACCGAGACGCGATGGTCGGCCGGATGGAGCGGGCCAAGGCCGCCGGCGCCGTCGGAATGATCCTCACCCTCGACTGGTCCTTCGTGCACAGTCGCGACTGGGGCAGCCCGTCGATTCCCGAGAAGATCGACCTGAAGACCGCAATCGCCCATGCACCCGAGGCACTGATGCGGCCGCGCTGGCTGCTCGACTGGCTGAAGTCCGGTGGTATCCCACAGCTGGGCGTGCCGAACTTCTCGCTGTCGGCCTCCGACCCGGTTCCCGGCTTCTTCGATGCGTACGGCACGTGGATGCAGACGCCGCCCGCATCCTGGGAGGACGTGGCGTGGCTTCGTTCGCAGTGGGACGGGCCGTTCATGGTCAAGGGGATCAACCGAGCCGACGAGGCCAAGCGGGCTGTCGATGCCGGTGCCTCGGCGATCTCGGTTTCCTCGCACGGCGGCAACAATCTCGACGGCACGCCCGCTCCGATCCGCTGCCTGCCCGAAGTCGTCGCCGCCGTCGGCGACCAGATCGAAGTCGTGATGGACTCCGGCATCCGCCGTGGCAGCGACGTCGTCAAGGCGCTCGCACTCGGAGCGAAGGCCGTGATGATCGGCCGGGCCTACCTGTGGGGCCTCGCGGCGAACGGTCAGGCTGGCGTCGAGAACGTGCTCGACGTGTTGCGCTCGGGAATCGACTCGAACCTGCTTGGTCTCGGCAAGTCCTCGATCAGCGAACTGTCACCCGACGACCTCGTCATCCCCGACGGATTCTCACCGCCGCCACGTCCCTGAACCACACGTCTCTGAACCACACGTCCCTGAACCACGCGTCGCTGAACCACGCGTCGCTGATTCGCTCTTACAGGTCGAGGCCCGGGCAGTTCTCCGTCGTCCAGGCCTCCACCTTCTCTGAGACCGGTTCGAACTCTGCGACGAGGGTTTCGAACTCGGCGATCTCGTCGTCTGACGCTGTCATCCCGTCGAACTCGAACATCTCGGTGAGCATCGTCACCATCAGCTGCATGTCCGCCGCGATCTCGGGGGGTGCGACCGCGACAACGGGTTGGAGCTCGGCGGGGTCGTCGGCCCCGTCGGGGTCACTCGGGCGCTCGATGTACTCGGCCAGCGCGTTGCAGAACTCCTCGTTCGAGCCGCTCGCTGCCGGCGCCGCTGGCTCTGTGGTTTCGGCTTCCTCCGGCACGTCTGCTTCGTCGGTCGCTGCGGTCGTCTCCGCGCTCGGGGTGCTCTCCGCGACGTCATCGCTGCCGCACGCGGTGAGCGTGAGGATGCCGATGAGCAGTGGGCCGGCAATACGGGTGGTGATGTTCGGTCTCGTGATCATTGTCCTGAGCTTTCCGATGGTGCAGCAGGCCGTTCCGGGTGCGGCGTGGGCCGTCTGCGGGCTGTGCGCATCACTGTAAGCACGGCGCCTGGTCAGAATCCTCGATTTACGACGACGAGAGGGCGCGACTGAGCGGTTCAGTCCTCGACGAGGACGGGGTGGTGCCCCGCAACGAGTGACGGGCGCACCGTCGAACCGACCGTCACGGGTGCCACGTGAGAACGCATCGACCGCAGGGTCGATCCGGACGCGAGTTGCAGGGTGTAGCACCATGTCGTGCCTCTGAACTCTGCGTGGACGACGCTGGCTCCACCATCGCCACCATCGCCACCATGTCCACCATCTCCGGTCGCGTCTGCAGTGAAGTCGACGTCGTCGGGGCGCAGCATCACGGTCCGCTCCGGGTCGACACCGTCGAGACCGTCGTCGCCACTCGTGCCGTGCGTGTCGACGGCGCGTCGGAATGCGGCGACGGTCATGAAGTCGGCCTCGCCCATGAAGCTCGCCACGAAGCGATTGGACGGGAGGTGGAACACCTCGCTGGGGCTGCCGACCTGTTGGACTCCGCCCGACCGCATCACGGCGATCCGGTCGCCGACAGCGAGCGCTTCGGCCTGGTCGTGGGTGACGAACACGGCGGGCGTGCCCGTCGACGCCAGGACCTCGACGACCTCGTGCCGCACCTGCGTCCGCAAGTTGGGATCCAGGCTGGCAAACGGTTCGTCGAGCAACAAGAGGGCAGGTTCGGGTGCGAGTGCCCGAGCCAGGGCGACCCGTTGCCGTTCGCCGCCCGACAGTTCGTGGGGGTAGCGCTCGCCGTACCCGCCGAGCCCCACGAGTGCGAGCATCTCGTCCACCCGTTCGGACCGATCGCTGGTGGAGGTGCGGACGCCGAAGCCGATGTTCTTCGCGACGGTCAGATGCGGGAACAGCGCATGCTCCTGGAAGACCAACCCGACGCGCCGCTGCTCCGGTGGGAGCGACCGGTGCCCGTCGTCGACGACGGTTCCACCCAGCTCGATGCTGCCCGACTCGGCCGGGATGAGCCCGGCGATCATCCGCAGCAGCGTCGACTTGCCACAGCCGCTCGGTCCGACCAGCGCCACCAGTTCCGACGGCCCGACGTCGAGTGAGACACTGTCGACTGCAACGGTGTCGCCGAAGTGCTTGGACACGTCGCGAACCCGCAGAGCAGTGCTCACGATTCCACCCGGTCCAGTCGCCGCGCCAGCAGCGCCACGGGCAGCAGCGCGACCACGATGATCGACAGGGCCGGGAGCGCCGCCTGTTGGAAGCGTGACTCCGACGCCAGGTTGTACACCCATACCGGGAGTGTGTCGAAGCCAAACGGCCGGAGCAACAGCACGATCGGAAGTTCTTTCAGCGCGTCGACGCCCACGAGGACGGTCGCCGCGAGCAACGAGGACCGGATGAGCGGCAGGTGGATCCGCCGCGCCGTCTCGATCGGGTCGGCGCCGAGCGTGCGCGCCGATGCGGTGACCTCGTCGCTGACCTGGCCCATGCCGGATTCGACGGCGGTCAGGCCGGGGGCGAGGAATCGGACGACGTACGCGTACACGAGGATCAGCAGCGAACCGGTTCGCACTGCCCCCGGCAGTTCGAGGCCCACGACACCGAGCAGATCGTCCAATCCCACGATGACCAGGATCACACCGATCGCGACGACCGGCCCCGGGACGGCGTAGCCCATCGCCGTGACTCGGGTTGCAAATCTCGTGATGCGTGGACGACCGAAGCGCTGCGCGTTCGACACGATGATGGCGACGATCACACAGACCACGACGGTGTAGGCGACGAGTTGCAGGCTGTTGCGGAGATAGCCGGGGAACTGATCGATCTGCGGAGTTCCCCGAGCACTGCGCTGCTCTGCGACGGCCCACAGCGTCAGCCGGATCACGGGGCCGACGAAGGCGGCGCCGATCAGCGCCAGACACGCACCCGTGGCGAGTGCGGCGCGTGTGCCACGGAGGCGAATGGGTTCGATACCTGCTCCCGATGCGCTGGACTGGCTGAACCGGGCACGCCCGCGAGCGACGCGCTCGAGACCGATGGCGAGCAGTGCAAATGCCAGCACCAGGGTGGCGATCTCGCTCGCGGCGTCACGGTCGTAGGTGCCGCGCCAGATCTGAAACACCCCGACCGACACGGTGTCGACGCCGAAGTACGTCACGGTGGCGAAGTCGGTGAGTGTCTCCATGATGACGATGGCGGCACCTGCCGCGATCGCCGGACGCACCAGCGGGAACACGATGCGCCGGCTCGCCTCGGCACGGGTCGCGCCGAGTGTCCGAGCAGCCTGGTAGGCCCCGCTCGCCTGGTCCCGCAGTGCAGCTCGGGCGAGCAGGTAGACGTAGGGATACAAGACGAGGGTGAAGGTGATGATCGCTCCGCTCAGCGACTCGACGTCCGGGAACCAGGCATCGATGCCGAACCGGTCGCGCCACCAGTCCTGTACCGGGCCCGTCCGGCCCACCGTCGACAGCGTGAGGAACCCGAGGATGTAACTGGGCATCGCCAGTGGCAGGATCAGCATCCAGCCGAACTGGCGAGACCCCGGAAATCGGTAGGCCGACACGAGCCAGGCCAGACCGGTTCCGAGGACGACGGTGCCCACTGCGACGCCGACGAGCAGCAGCGCGGTGTCGCGCAGTTCGCCGGGCAGGCGTGTCCGCCACTGTTGGGCCCACACATCACCGCTCGGAGAGAGGATGCTGCTGGCGAGCATCAGCACCGGCACCGCCACGAAGACGGCAGCCACCACGGCCGCCGCAGTCCAACCGGCGCGCCCGCCCCCGACCAGTCGGCCCGGCGGCTTCGGCGCTCTTGCGCTGTCCGTGGCGCTGTTTGCGTTCACGTCGAGGGTCACGTCGAGTTCGATCAGCGGTAGCCGGCTTCGTCCATCAGACGCACGGCGTCGGGATTGAGCGAGCCGAACACCGACGCATTGAGTTCGTCGCGCTTGAAGTCGGTGCCGAAACGCTCGGTGATCAGCGGCTCGGGAGCGACGTCGGGGTTGGCCGGGTACTCGTGGTTCGCGGCGACGAGGATGTCCTGGCCGTCGGTGGCGAGCCATTCGAGGAACAGCTGGGCTTCCTCGGGACGGTCGGAGTAGGTGGTGACGCCACCGCCGGACACGTTCACGTGAACCCCACGATCGTCCTGGTTGGCCCACTTCAGTGCCACCGGGAAGCTCGGATCCTCTTCGTATTTACGGGCGAGGTAGTAGTGGTTGGTGAGCCCGACCTCACAGAGGCCATCGGCGATCGATTCCAGGATCAGGACGTCGTTGCTGATCAATTCGGCGTTCTCGGCCCATCCCTGCACGATGCGCAGCGCCTCGTCTTCGCCGTGCGCGGCGATCAGGCTGGCGACGAGTGACTGCTGGTACACGTTGTCGGGAACCCGCATGCACACACGGCCCTTCCACTCCGGGTCGGCGAGTTCTTCGTAGGTGTCGGGGACCTCGTCCTCGGCGAGCATTTCGGGGTTGTACACGATGGTTCTGACGCGCACGGCGAACCCGAACCACCGATTGTCGGGGTCCCGCAGTTCGGCAGGGATGGCCGCGTCGAGGGTCGGCGAATCGATCGACTGGAAGAGGCCCTGGTCGGCCGCCGCAGCGAGGTTGCCGGCGTCGACGGTGATGTAGGCGTCGGCGTCGGTGTCCTCACCCTCCGCTGCGATCCGCTCGCGGAGTTCGGCGTCGTTGCCCGTGAGGAACTCGACCTCGATGCCGGTGTCCTCGGTGAACTGTTCGAAGGCGGTCTCCACGCCGTAGTGCCGGCCGCTGTAGACCTGCAGCGTCTCGCTGGGGTCGTCGCCGCCGCAGCTCACGGCAGCCATGCAGAGCCCGAAGCCGAGCGCAAGAACAGGAATTCGACGAGTGATGGGGTGCACGGGGGTTCCAATCGACGGTGGTCTTCGGGGTGTCGGAAACAGTTGTAAGGCAACCCTAACAACTGACTCCTGGAACCAGACGTCGTGCCGGGACTCTCCGAGCAGGGACTCTCGGAGCAGGGGTTATCCGAGTAGCGACGGCTCGAGTTCGTAGAAGCGCTTGAGCGTCGCGCCCAGGAGCTTGCGGGCGAGACCCGGGCTCTCGTCGAGGAGTTGTTCGAACTCCTTGCGATTGAGCACTTCGAGGGTCATGTCGGTCTCGGCGCGCACCGTGGCGCTGCGAGCGACGCCGGCGAGCAGTGCCATCTCACCCATGATCGCGCCCTTGCCGACCGAGGCGATCAACTTGCCCTTGCGCCACACCGAGGCGCTGCCGTCGATGACGATGAACGCCTCGCGTGCGCTCGTTCCCTCCTTGATGAACTCCTTGCCGGCCTTGATGTCGGCGGGTGTCATCAACCGGTCGATGGCAGCGAGTTCCTTCTTCGACAGTCCGGCGAAGAGGTCGATCGAGGCGAGTGCGGCAACGGTGGTGTTCGTGGTCATGGTGTCATTCTGCCGCAATGGCGGGCTTGCGACGTTCTCGGAGCCAGCGGACCAATTCGATCAGTCCGGTGATCGACAGCGCGGTCGCGAAGGCGAGCCAGAATGCGAGCGTGTGATCGTCCTCGAATGCCTGGCCGAAGAAGAAGCCCAGCAGCCCGGCGTACGACGCCCAGATGAGCGTGGCGACGGCGATCCAGCCGGCGAACCAACGTCGTGGTTGCTCGGTCACTCCCGAGGAGATGGTGAGCAGTGTGCGGCCGCCCGGGATGAAGCGAGCGGTGATCAGGAGCATCCCGCCGCGCTTGCGAATCTGGCGGGCGGCTCCGTCGAGACGCACCCGTCGCTCCGGCTTGCGGTCCGCCCACCGCCCGACGGCACCCTTGAACCTGTCGCCGATCGTGTAGGCGAGGTTGTCACCGAGGAATGCCCCGAATGCACCGGCGAAGATGACGAGGGCGATGCTCTGGTTTCCCTGCCCTGCGGCAACGCCACCGATGATCACCGTGGTCTCGCTCGGCACGATCGGGATCACCGAGTCGAGCAGGGCAATCGCGAAGATGATCAGCAGGAACCACCAGTTCGCCGAGAGCTCGTCGAGCTTGTCGGTCAGATCGGTGATGATGTTCGCGAGCATTCGAGCGTGACGCTAGCCGTCAGCTGGCGAACCAGACCGTGGCATTGGCCGGAATCACACCGGGAGTGTGCATCTCCCCCGGCTCGCTCGAGAACACGGGCTGTGCGATCGCCAACTCGGGATGGTCGAGATCCACGGCGACCGGCCCCATCGTGGCGTTGACCACGACGACCAGGTCGCCGCGCCGCACTCCGATGAGGACGTCGCCGAGGTCGAGCACGTCGGCGCTCAGCGGTTGATCGACGGCGAATTCAGCGCGTACGTCAGCGAGCTCGCGGTACAGCTCGACCATCGACAGTTCGTCGTCGTGCGTGCTGAGCGCGTGGTCACCCCAGTCCTTCGGTTGCGGGAGCCATGGCTCGGCGACGGAGCCGTCGGCGGGCGGCGTGGAGAAGCCGAACGACGTCGACGCGTCGGTGTTCCACGGCAGGGGAACACGACAGCCGTCGCGTCCGACCTCGGCACCGCCGGTCAGGTGGAAGATCGGATCCTCACGCCGCCCGGCGGGGATGTCGAGGACCTCGGGGAGACCGAATTCCTCACCCTGGTACAGGTAGAGGCTGCCGGGCAGGGCAAAGATCAGTGCGGTCATCGCGCGTGCTCGTCGTGCACCGAGATCGGTGTCGATCGTCGCAGTGGAGAGCGTCAGGTTGTTGTTCGTCCAGGACTCCGGCAGGTGCGCGTCGGCTCTGCCGAGACGGGTGACGATGCGCTGGATGTCGTGGTTGTTGAGCGTCCAGGCGGGTGCGACACCGGTACTCTGCAGGATCTCGAACGGGTCACGCAGTGCCAGCTCGATCGAGGACTTCTCCCACGGGGAGAGCATCAGGTCGAACGAGAACATCTGGTGGAACTGGTCGGTCTGGGTGAACTCCTTGATCAGTTCCGGGCGGCGGACTGCATAGGCCTCGGCCACCATCATCAGATCACTGCCCGGGTGGCGCTCGGCGTAGTCGTCGACGATCGAACGGAAGTGGCGCCACACGTCATGGCCTTCGGGCCGGAAGACGGTGTACGGGTTCATCCAGGTGATGTCGAGCACGCCGGTTTCCGGGGGAACGGGCGGCTGGTCGGGAAGATCGGGATGCTTGCCGGTCGGCGCGACCGCATCGACGCGGAACCCGGCGACGCCGCGGTCGAACCAGAACTCGAAGATGTCGACGAAGTGCTGCTGCACGTCGGCGTTCGTGTGGTCGAAGTCGGGTTGATGCGGGGTGAAGGTGCCGAGGTACCACTGGCCGTCATCGGGATCGTCGTTGATGCGAGTCCAAGCCGACCCGCCGAACGCCGCACACCAGTTGTTCGGCGGCAGCGTGCCGACGCCTGCCGCGCCGTCTGTGCCGTTGCGGAAGTAGAAGCGGGCACGTTCGGTGCTGCCGGGGGCCGCAGTGGTGGCGGCCTGGAACCATTCGTGCTGGTTGCTGCAGTGGCTGGGCACGAGGTCCATGAGGATCTTGATGTCGCGGTCCGCGGCAGCTGCGAGCAGTTCGTCGAAGTCGTCGAGCGTGCCGTACTCGTCGTGGATGCCGAAGTAGTCGGCGACGTCGTAACCGTGATCGAGTTGGGGGCTCGGGTAGCACGGGTTCAACCAGAGCGCCTGCACGCCGAGGGACTGGATGTGGTCCAGCCGCGATCGGACCCCCTGCAGATCGCCGACGCCGTCACCGTTGGAGTCGGCGAAGGAGCGGATGTAGACCTGGTAGACCAGCGCATCCTGCCACCAGTGGCGGCGCGTCGGATTCTCTGCATTCGGTGCCATAGAGGCCCCAATGTAAACGCTTACAGCGCGTGTTGCATCAGGTGATGCTGATGCGATGGCGCTGGCGTTCGTCGGCAGCCGATGCGGCCAGGACGATGTCGTACTCGCCGGGTTCGACGATCCAATCGTCGGTCGCCGGGTCCCAGCGTCGGAATGCGGTCTCGTCGAGTTCGATCACGGCGTCGACCGTGTTACCTGGTCGCACCACGAGCTTGTCCCACGCCTTGAGTTCCTTCTGGGGGCGGATGCACGCCGGATCGACCGGAGCGACGTACGCCTGGACGACGGCTGTCGTGCGGCGGTCGCCGACGGCCGTGATCGGCAGCATGATCGACACACTCCGACCATCGACCTCGAGGCGTGCATCGCCCCACTCGGCTGGGCCGTAGCTGAGGCCGTGACCGAACGCGAACCGAGGGGCGACGTCGGCGGCGTCGTAGTGGCGGTAGCCCATGAACAGGCCCTCGGCGTAGCGCTGCGTGCCATTGCCCGCGCTGTCGTGGTCGGGACGATGGTGGAGGTATGCCGGATGATCGGCCAGGCGGACAGGAACGGTGATCGGCAGGCGGCCGCCAGGGTCGGCATCGCCGAGCAACACGTCGACCAGCGCCTCGGCCTGTTCCTGGCCGGCGAAGAACGAAGTGAGCACCGCCGGCGCCGAAGCGGGGTCGGCCGGGTCGGCCCAGTCCATCGTGACCGGCGAGCCGGCGTTGACGATGACCGCCGTACGCGGGTTGGCAGCGACGACTCGCCGCACGAGTTCGTCCTGACGGCCGGGCAGGTCCATGGTCGTCCGGTCGAAGCCCTCGGTCTCCCATTCATCGTTCGTGCCGACCATCACGACAGCGACATCGGCGGCAGCCGCAGCAGCGACCGCCCGATCCATGAGATCAGCAGGTTCAGGTGAGCGAATGCCGATCCGGAGAGCAGCGAAGCCGTTCGCCTCGGAGGTGGCCCAGTTGACGTCGAGGGTCACCGGGACCCCCGCGGTGCATTCGATCTCGGCGGTCGACTCGACGCTGCCGTACCCGAAGAACTCCTCGCTGCGCGGCAGCTCCATCTCTGGGTCGGCAACGAGTGTCGCTCCGTCGACGGCCAGCGTGAACGGGCCGGTCGACACGACACCGACGACGTGGGTGCCGTCGGTGTCCGGCACGAACGACCCGGCGACGCGAGTCGAGAAGCCGCGTGGGTCGACGCCCTCGGGTGTCGAACCGAAGAAGCGGATCATCGACGTCGACGTCGGCTGCTCGACCACGGTCTCGCCCGTCCAGTCGCGGCCGTTGATGAACTCGATGTGCAGGCCGCGCTCACCGTTCGGCTGCACGAGCTGCCCAGCGAGTACGACCGGAGTGAGCCGGTCGATGCGAACGCCGGGCTCGAATGCGACGGTTGCGTCGGGAAGGCGATCGGTGATGGCCTCGAGCAGGGTCCGGTGGCCGAGTGGCACGAGGCTGGCGGAGCCGCCGCCCATCGATCGGTCGATGGTCGCGTTCGGTCCGATGATCGCGACACTCGAGATCGTCGGGGCGTCGATCGGCAGGACGGGTGCTCCGTCGAGTGCATCCACCGGCTCGTTGCGCAGCAGCACGGTGCCGCTGATCGCTGCTCGGCGCGTCAGCGCACGCTCGGCTGGGTCGTCGACCGATTGCTCGACGGCGTCGGCATCGCGTTCGTCGGCTTTCACCCGGTTCGCGAGGACCAGGATGTCGCGGACGAGCAGGTCGACTTGCGCCTCGGCCACGTCACCACGCTCGACGGCGTCCTCCAGCTTCTGGCCGTAGACACGGACGGGTGCGGGCATCTCGATGTTCATGCCGGCATTGGCTGCCGACACCGCTTCGTGGACGCCGAACCAGTCGGAGACGACGACACCGTCGAAACCCCACTCGGTGCGCAAGATGTCGGTCAGCAGCCCGCGGTGCTGTGCCGCGAAGTGTCCGTTCACCTGGTTGTAGGCGCTCATGATTCCCCAGGCGCCACCCTCACGAACAGCGTGCTCGAACGGACGGAGGTAGAGCTCGCGCAGCGTCCGGTCGTCGATCCGGACATCGACACTCATGCGTTCGATCTCTGTGTCGTTGCAGACGAAGTGCTTCACCGTCACGGCGACGTCGTGCGACTGCACGCCCTGCACGTACGACGCAGCGAGAATGCCGGAGAGTTCCGGGTCCTCGCTGTAGCACTCGAACGTGCGGCCACCGACCGGGGTGCGGTGCAGGTTGACGTTCGGGCCGAGCACGACGTGGGCACCCTTGCGGCGTGCCTCGGTGCCGAGCAGCGAACCGATCTCGCCGAGCAGGTCGACGTCCCACGTCGCGCCGAGGGTGATCCCGGCGGGGACGACCACACCCGGTGTACCGCCTCCGCCATGCCCCTCGCCGCGGATGCCGTTCGGACCGTCACTCATCTTGATCGCCGGAATGCCCGCTTCGGGGAATGCGACGGTCTTCCACGTGGTCTTGCCCGCAACGATGCGGCACTTGTCGGTCAGTGAGAGTGCGGCGAGCGCAGCGTCGATGTCGATCACGTCGCCGACACTAGGTGAGTGGAATCCGGTCGAGCGTCCTCAAGTGAGAGCGTTGTCACGACGATGACACAACGATGATCTACGGGCCGGACACGACAGCGACTGGGGTGGCAGCGCTCGTCCGCGCCGACCCGTTCATCCTGCTCGACGTCATGCCGGTGGCGATGTTCGTCATCGATGCCGCCGCCGACGTCGTGTTCGCGAACGATCGACTCTGTGCACTCACCGGACACCAGCGAAACGACATTCTCGGGAGATCAGCGCTCGAGCTCGTCGACCAACGTGATGTCGAGTTCGCCATGAGCCTGTTGGTCAACGGTCCGGATTTCAACGGCACCGTCATGGGCCCCAACCGCGTCCGGTACGTCGACATCGACGGCGTGAGCCACTACACACAGTTCTGGTCCTACGCCGCACCTCCCGAACTCGGGATCGAGAACGGCTACATCATCACGCTGACCCCAGAGTCGGTGCGCGATGTGCTCGCGACGGCGATCACCTCCGTTGCGTCCGATGAATCGATCGATCGCACCCTGACGGCCATCGCAACCGCAGGGCGCGCCATGCCACTCGACGGCGTCGGCACCGTCTTGCTCGCCGACTTGTCGGCGTCGCTCGACGACGATCGATTTCGGGTCTTCGGAGCCTGGCCGCTCGATCCGGCACTCGTCAACGCCTTCGGAACGCCGTGGCGCCGCTGCCTCGTACAGAACGAGGACCAGGACGTCATCGACGTGGCCCTCGGCGGTGTCGACGCACGTGTGGGTGCCGAGATGGCCATGGCAAAACTCAGATCCGCATGGGTTCGGCCGATCCGTGAAGCCTCGGGTCGAGCGGTCGCGGTCTACATCGTGTGGCGGACGCGCAGCACGTTGATGAGCCCCAACCAGGAGCAGCACATCGGTGATGCCGTGCGGCTCGCGCACCTCGCAGTCGAGCAGGACCGTCACCGTCGCGAACTCGAGTTCGCCGCACATCGTGACGCACTCACCGGCGTCGGCAACCGAGCGTCGCTCAACGATCGCATCGGAGTCGGTGGTCCGCCGTCATCGGTCCTGTTCATCGACCTGGACCGTTTCAAGGCGGTCAACGACACCTTCGGTCATGCCGTTGGCGACGAGGTCATCGCCAAGGTCGGACGACGGATTGCCGAGGTCATCCGCCGGGGCGACGAGGCGTATCGCACCGGCGGCGACGAGTTCATCGTCGTGTGCGACCCGACGGTCGTCGACGAGAACGGGCTCACGACGCTGGCCGACCGGTTGATCGAACGATTGTCGGCGCCATTCGACTGCAGTGATCATCGAGTACGCATCGGAGCGACCGTCGGCATCGCCAGTGGTCGCCCGCATCCGGAGGTGACCCGGACGCTCGAGGAGACGATCCTTGCTGCAGACCGGGCGATGTACATCGCCAAGGATCGCGGTCGCGGCTGCGTCCATCACGCCGACTGCTGATCGCAGACGCCGACCGCTGACCGCGCGAAGCGCCGTGTATCGACCACTCGGCGCGCGTGGCATTCTAGATTTGGCAGCCTCATGGGTACATCGACGTCCTCGTTCGGGGTCAGCAAGCGCGAATCGCACGACTCGTCCGACTTCTACAGTCGCTTCGCGCCGCCGGAGATCAGTGACGACGACACGTTGGGGGACCCCGGCGAACTGGACGAGATCCACGTCGGCGATGCTCGCGACATGTCCAAGATCCCCGATGGGTCCGTCGCGCTCGTCGTGACCTCGCCGCCCTACTTCGCGGGCAAGGAGTACGAGACCGCCCTCGGCGAAGGCCACGTGCCGGCCGACTACATCGCCTACCTCACGATGCTGCGCGACGTGCTCCGAGAGAGCGTCCGCACCCTCGAGCCAGGCGGACGTCTCGCGGTCAACGTCGCGAACCTCGGCCGCAAGCCGTATCGCAGCCTCGCCGCCGACGTGACCACGATCCTGCAGGACGACCTGCGGATGCTGCTCCGCGGCGAAGTCGTCTGGCAGAAGCAGCGCGGCGCCAGCGGTTCGTGCGCCTGGGGTTCGTACCAGTCGCCCGCGAACCCGGTCCTGCGTGACACGACCGAGCGTCTCATCCTCGCCAGCAAGGGGCGTTTCGATCGCGTCGGCTCCGGCAACCGGACCGGCAACGGTGTCAACGGCGTCGCGACGGTTCCCGGTGACGAGTTCATGGAAGCGACCCTCGACGTCTGGGAGATCCCGGCCGAGAGTGCCACCCGGGTGGGCCATCCGGCACCGTTCCCGGTCGCCCTCGTCGAGCGTTGCCTCCACCTGTTCACCTACGAAGGCGATGTCGTCCTCGACCCGTTCATGGGCTCGGGAACCACCGCGGTCGCCGCCAAGAACACCGGCCGCCACTACCTCGGCTACGACACCGACCCCGGCTACGTCAAGCAGGCCAAGGAACGGGTCAAGTCGATGGCGTCCCGTGAGCGGCCGGACCGTCGCACGCTCAAGGAGATGGCGCGGACCTTGCTCGACGAAGCCGGCTACACCGCAGTCGACGAGGCTGCTCGTGTGTCGCCTGGTGTGACCGTGAGCTTCCGTGGCGTCGGCCCGGACGGTGTGACGCGGATCTTCGAACTCGGCGGCGTGAACACTCCCGCACGGCCCGGACTGAGCCGCGTCGAGAACGTCTGGAAGTCGATCGCCAAGGCGTCGATCTGCCATGAAGTGTGTCCCGAGATCGACGTCATCGTGCTCACCGTCGGCACGATCCGCGGCGGCCCGCTGGCTGCAGTGACCGGTGCGGACGGACCGATCACCGCCGTGATCGACGCCAGCCGGGACGACGCGCTCGAACGCATCCTCGAGCTCTGACGGTGACGGATCGTCGGGCGCTTCAGGCGGTCGCCGTCCAGTTCTTCGTCAACGGTGCGGCTTTTGCCTCCTACGTGCCGAGACTCCCAGAGATCCGTGACCGGCTCGGCCTGAGCCTCGATCAGCTCGGGGCCATCCTGACCGCCGGGGTGGCGATCGGGTTGCTGGCCAGCATGTGGTCGCCCCGGGTGATCGAAGCAATCGGCACACGCAGAGCACTGATTGCGTTCGTTCTCGTCATGCTGCTCGGTCTACCGGTCGTCGGGTTCTCGACGACGTGGTGGATGTTGCTCATCGGCTACGCCTTGATGCTGACCGCCGACGGCGTGGTCGACGTCGCGATGAATCTGCAGGGTTCCTGGCTGAGCGCTCGCCGCCATGCCCCGGTGATGAATCGTCTGCACGGACTCTGGAGCCTCGGGACCGTGGTCGGCGGATTGTCGGCGGCGCAAGCTGCTGCGTCGGGTGTCTCCCTGCGTCTCCACCTCGGTGTCGTCGCAGCACTCCTCGGCGGAGCGCTCGTCTTCGTCGGGTCCGGCCTGCTGCGCACCGACGAAGGGGGAGAAGTAGTGGGAGACGTGGTGGGAGACGCGGTCGGTGAGACGGCTGAAGGTGAACAGCGGGCAGTGGGTCCGCGGACTCGGCAGCGATGGATCATGCTGGTCGTGCTCGGTGTGTCGGGCGGCTTCGCGCTCACTGCGGAACTGGTGTCGAGCGATTGGGCCGCCTTCCGGCTCAGCGAGGACTTCGGGACGTCTGCCGGCTTTTCCGTGCTGGGCTTCGTCGCGTTCACGGTCGGCATGACGACGGGCCGGCTCGGGGGTGACTCGGTGCTGCTGCGTCTCGGTGGCGCCCGGATGCTGCGTGGCGCGATCATCGTCTCCGGAATCGGCCTTTCGGTCGCATCGTTCGCGCCGAACCGGTACGTCGTGTCGGTGGGCTACGTGATCGCCGGCATCGGGATCTCGACGTTCTTCCCCAAGTTGTACGACGACGCTGCACAGTTCCCCGGTCGGCGCGGTGCTGCGCTGACGTGGCTGCGCGCCGGATCGGGCTCGACCGCTCTGGTGATACCGGTGCTCGTCGGTGTGCTCGCCGCGTCGCGGTTGTCCGTCGGTGCGGCCACCGCGATCGTGACGTTGCCGTGTATCGCAGGGTTCTTCGCCATCTCGCTGCGGTCGGCGCGACCGACATGACCGGTGCGGCGGTGCAGTCGGCCAGTTGAAATCCTGCGAACGAGGACCGCGCGGACACGCGAGCTGCTCGACCCGATCCGGCGCCTGATCTGAACATTCCCTTCACCTTCGGCGCGTACATGCCGATGCAGACGCGATGCGCTCCGTTCCGCCGACCGCCGACGTCGAGACGATCGATCGCGCCCGGGCCGGCGAACGGGACGCCATCGGCGAGCTCTGGCGGCTCTATCAACCTCAACTGCTGCGGGTCCTCCGTTCCCGAGGGATCGACAGCGTCGATGACGTCGCGAGCCAGACGTGGATCGATGTCGGACGAGCGTTGGCCCGGTTCGAAGGCAACGGCACCGACTTCCGCCGCTGGTTGTTCACCATCGCGAGAAACCGGAGTATCGACCAGGCGCGCCGCACGCGGCGGCAGGCCGGAGTCGAGCTGACGGAGACATCTGGGTCGACATCTCAGATCGCACGACCCGACGAGTTCGCCGAGGTCGGATCACTTGATCGGGCCCTGGCGACGCTCCGCCGTCTGCCCGACGACCAGGCCGAGGCCGTCATGCTGCGCGTGGTCTACGACATGTCGATCGTCGATGTCGCCGGGGTGATGGGGATGTCACCAGGGAACGTGCGGGTCCTGGTGCATCGTGGTCTCAAGCGTCTCCGTCGTGACCTCGAACTCGACTTCGACCTCGGCCGCGACGACCGCGACGACCGCGAAGGCAGCGACGACGACGACTGCCCGAGCGAGCTGCATGCGGTTTCTCGAGTGACTCTGTAACAGCGGACCTGCCGCCCACGTTCACCAGTCATGAACAGCCCCGACCGCCTTGACGAGCTCGTTGACGCACTTCGCCAGCCGGCGACGTCGGCAGAGCTGGCCGGGCAGGCCCAGGCGATCGACGCCTTCGCTTCTGCGGTCATCTCTACGAAAGGCACCTCCATGCAGATCCTCTCCAACTCTCGACGCCTCCGAGTCGCATCGTTCGTCGCAGCGGGCATCATCGGCTTCGGCGGTGTTGCTGCGGCAGGCCCAGCGGTCCTCGACACCATGACCGGCGACGACGATCCCTCGACCACGGTCGAAGAAGCGGTGGAGGACACGGTCGCCACGACCGAGGTCGTCGACGACACTGTTTCGGAGAGCACGGTCGAGACAACGGTCCCTGCGTCCACGATGGCGCCGGATGTCGTCATGACGGTCGACGAAGATGACGACGTCCCGGACGACGATGCAGAGGTCACCGCACGGGTCGAGCTCGTCGATGATCCGGACACTTCGTTCGACGAAACCGAGTGTGCAGAGGGCAACCACGGCAAGACGGTGAGCTCTGTTGCGAAGGAGACGCCGAGTGGTCCGGGCAAGGGTGCAGTCGTCTCCGAAGCGGCACATTCCTCGTGCGGCAAGAAGGACAAGTCGGAGTCCGACGACGATGTCGAGGTCGATGACGATGACCAGTCCGATGACGACGTCGACGAGTCTGGCGACGCCGATGCCGATGACCAGTCCGATGACGACAACGGCAAGTCCCGTGACACTGACCAGGACAAGGGCGACGGCGGGCAGGACAAGGGCAACGGCGGAAAGAACAAGGGCGACGGCGGGCAGGACAAGGGCAACGGCGGAAAGAACAGGGGCAACGGCAAGAACGGCTAGTCGAGCCGTCCGATCTCGACGCTTCGATCGGTACGGTCTGACCAATGGCACGGGGACCGCGCGGACTGGCGCGTCGTATCAAGCAGGCGGGCGACGGCGTCGGCAAGCTGATCAACGAGTCGGAACGCCGGCTCGGTGAACGGGGCATCGGGGCTCCCCGGCAACTCTCGACTCGGACGGTCGACGAGGTGCGCGCCGAACTCGACGCACTCATCGGACTCGATTCGGTCAAGGAGCAGGTGTCGACACTGGTTGCCTCGCTCAGCATCCAGCAGCAACGCCGCAAGCATGGCCTCGCCGAGGTGTCGTCGAGCCAGCACCTCGTCTTCTACGGCAATCCGGGGACCGGCAAGACCACCGTGGCCCGGCTGGTCGCCGAGATGTACGGCGCGCTCGGCGTCCTGGAGAAGGGCCACCTGATCGAGGTCGACCGGGCACAACTGGTCGGTCAGTACGTCGGCCACACCGCCTTCAAGACCAACCGTGCGATCCGGCGTGCGCTCGACGGCGTGCTGTTCATCGACGAGGCCTACGCGCTGTCACCTCCCGGTCCGCACAGCCTCGACTTCGGATCCGAGGCGATCGAGACGCTGATCAAGCGGATGGAGGACCATCGCGGCCGACTCGTGGTCATCGTGGCGGGTTATCCCGAACTCATGGGGCGCTTCCTCGCATCGAACCCGGGCCTGCGGTCCCGGTTCTCCCGAGAGATCGCCTTCGACGACTACACCGACGCCGAACTCGTCGACATCATCGAAAAGACCGCCGAAGACGCCCAGTACGTGATCGATCCCGGCGCACACGGGGCGCTGTACGAGATCTTCCGGAAGGCCCGCCAGAAGAACGGTTTCGGCAACGCACGGTTCGCTCGGAATCTGTTCGAGCAGGCGATCAGCCGTCAGGCATTGCGCCTCGACGCGACCGGCGACGCCGACATCTCCCGCGCGGATCTGTCGACCTTGGCCGCTGACGACATCGAAGCAGCCGCCCGACTCGTCGGCTGACCGTCATCGGTCGCCGTCCTGACGCGATCTTGATGATCGGTGCTGTGCGCGTCTGTTCGGCAGCATTGGAACACTGTTATGATCCGTTTATGCGTGTTCATCTCGATGCCGAAAAGTGCCAGGGCCACAACCGTTGTTACGCGTTGGCCCCTGAGTTGTTCGACGTGGACGACTACGGCCAGGCCGTGTTGATCGGCGACGGCAACGTCTCGACCGATCTCGAAGACAAGGCCCGCCTCGCTGCGTCCAACTGCCCTGAGTACGCGATCACCATCACCGATTCCTGAACGGACTGACCCCATGACTGACATCATCGACCCGGCCACCGCCGTTCCCGAGCCGCTCGAAGTCTCCGACACCCCGGAGAACGCACTCGCCTGGATGCGCACGCCGTACGACCCAGCCGACTACGGTCCCGTCTCGGACTTCGCGACCGACTTCGATCACGCCGACCCGGACTACAACCCGAACGCTCCTGAGGTCTGGAAGGACCTGCGCGACAGCGGTTGTCCGGTCGCCCACTCCGACCGGTACGGCGGAATGTGGGCACCGATCACGCACGAGGCCGTGCATGATGTCGCGTACGACACCGAGCACTTCTCGAGTCGCAGTGTGGTCGTCACCCATCTTCGTCCGGGAGACGCCGCGATGCCGGCACCGATCGGTGTCGTCCCGCCGATCTCGAGTGACCCGCCGTTTCACAACATGGCCCGTCGCCTGCTGTTGCCGCCGTTCGCTCCGAAGCAGATCGAGCCGTGGGAAGCCGAAGTGCAGATCCTGTGCCGCCGCCTCCTCGACGAGATGGGCGACATCAGTGAAGGCGACACGATCATCGATGCAGCCGTGCAGTACGCACAGCACATCCCGGTCAACGTCATCGGCCGGATGCTCGGGTTCCCCGAGGAAGACGAGGAGTTGTTCCGCGAGTTCGTGCACAACACGCTCGAGACGATCAACGCTGAGCCGAGCACCCGTCGCGAGAACTTCTTGAAGCTCGATGCGTACCTCGACAAGCAGGTGCAGGACCACATCGACAACCCACGCGACGACCTCACGAGCTACTTGCTGAATGTGGAGTTGAACGGCGAGAAGCTGTCGCAGGAGCACGCTCGTGGCTCCATCGTGCTGCTGCTCATCGCCGGCATCGACACGACGTGGTCGGCAATCGGATCGTCGCTGTGGCACCTCGCCCAGACACCGTCGGATCTGGAACGGCTGGGCGACGACCCGGAAGTCATGACGTTCGCGGTCGAAGAGTTCTTGCGGGCGTACGCCCCGGTCACGATGTCTCGCATCGTCTCCAAGGACGTCGATTTCCACGGCTGTCCGATGAAGAAGGACGACTGGGTCCTGCTGCCCTTCCCCGCTGCCAACCTCGATCCCCGTGCGTTCGAGAACGCCGACGAGTTCATCATCGACCGCGAATCGAACCGTCACGCTGCGTTCGGTCTCGGCATCCACCGGTGTCTCGGCTCGAACCTGGCCCGGCTCGAGTTGCGTGTCGCGATCGAAGAGTTCGTCGCTCGCTTCCCGAAGTTCGAACTGGCCGGCGACGTCACCTGGAGCGTCGGTCAGATCCGTGGACCGCGCGTCCTGCCGATTCGCATCCTCGAAACAGCCTGACGGTCAGACCAGCGTGCTGCCGATCGAGGCAGCGGCACACACACAACCAATCGTGAGCGCGGCGTACGCCGTGCCCCATCGCCAACCGAGTGATCGTGCCTCGAGCGTGAACGACGAGTAGGTCGTGAGCGCACCGCACAGCCCGACGCCGATGACGGTGACGGTCTCCGGAGCGAGGTCGGCGCGCACGGTGTAGCCGAGCAGTGCTGCGCCCGCCACATTGACGACGAGCAGCGCGTGCCAGGTACAGGCGAAGAGACCGACACCGAAACGTGCCAGGGCACCGACTGCCGCAGCCAGGACGAAGAGGGCTGGGGTCACGTCGTCTCCGTTCGGGGCGGCCGGGTTGTGGAGGCGAGTGCTGTCCCGACGGCAACCGCCGCGATACCGGCCGCCAGCGTTGTCGCTCCGTAGCCGATGGCGAGTGTGGTTCGTTCGAGATCGACCATGTTGTTCAACTCGACGGCGAAGGACGACATCGTCGTGAAGCCGCCCAGCAGCCCGGTGACGACGGCGTCCCACCAGAGGGTGCCGCGCTCGAGACGGATCGCTGCGACGCCGATCAGCAGGCAGCCGACGACATTGGCCACGAACGTCGGCCACGGCCAGGAGCCGACAGCGACGTCGGAGGTTTCGCCGAGTGCCCAGCGCAGGGTCGCACCCACCGCTCCACCGGTGGCGACGGCGAACAGTGCTGCCGGAAGGGCGCGCCCCGTGACCTGGGACGGAGACGCGAACAGTTGCACGGCACGTTCCTAGCAAACAGGCGCCGACCGGATCGGGACCGATCACCGTGGTTCACCCGTAGCGTCGTCGGAGTGATTTGTGTCGACGTGTCGGGCGTCGGGTTGGCTCAACCCGACAAAGTGCTGTTCAGTGATGTCGACGTCACCGTGTCGCGCGGCGATCGGGTCGCCGTCGTCGGCGTCAACGGATCCGGCAAGACCACGTTGCTGCGCATCATGACCGGTGTGCTCGAACCCGACTCGGGACAGGTCCGCTTCGGTCGAGGTGCCCGCATCGTCTCGCTCGAACAGGATCCCGTGTTGCCGGAGGGCCTGGTGCGCGACGTCCTCGGCGACGGCTGGGAGGTGCAGGCAACAGCCACATCGCTCGGGGTCCAGCCCCTCTTCGACCGTCGCACCGATGAGCTGTCGGGTGGCCAGGCCAAACGAGTCGCCCTCGCGAAGGTCTTGGCCGACGATCAGCAGGGCGCGTTCGACATGGTCGTGCTCGACGAGCCGACCAACCACCTCGATCTCGAAGCCATCGAGTGGCTCGAAGCGCGGTTGGTCGCGATGCAGGCGGCGCTCGTCCTCGTCACCCACGATCGTCATGCGCTCGACCGGTTGACCACGGCGGTCGGCCCGAGCCGCGTCGTCGAGTTGGACAACGGCCATGCCTACATCCACCAGGCAGCCGCCGGGTCGAGTGCCTACGCGACGTACCTCGACGCCAGAGCCGAACGAATCGAGCGGGAAGCGTCCGAGGAATCGACCCGCAAGATCCTCGCCCGCAAGGAGCTGGCGTGGCTCCGTCGCGGTGCGCCGGCGCGGTCGACGAAGCCGAAGGCCCGCCTGCGCAGCGCAGCGGAGATCATCGCCGGTGGCCCCGCAGCAGCCGGAGTCCGGGGAAACGATCTCGAACTCGGCGCCGGGACGACGCGGCTGGGCAACCAGGTCGTCGAGCTCTTCGGTGTCACGCAACGCTTCGGCGATCACACCGTGTTCGACGACATCGATCTGCTGATCGAGCCGGGGGCGCGGCTGGCCGTCGTCGGCCCCAACGGGTCGGGCAAGACGACGTTGCTCGACATCATCGCCGGACGGACCCAGCCGGTCGCCGGCGAGGTCAAGCGCGGCCAGACCGTCGTCGTGGGCTACGCCGATCAGCACTCCTCGGCGCTGGACCCGGACGCGATCGTCCGCAAGGTCGTCGCCGGGCCATATCGCGAGCCCGATCACGAAGACAAGGCGCTGCTGGAGAAGTTCTGGTTCGATTCGACCGCACAGTTCGCGCCGACCCGGATGCTGTCCGGTGGCGAGCGTCGCCGGCTGCAACTGGTGATGGTGCTGGCGACCAAGCCGAACCTGTTGATCCTCGACGAGCCGACCAACGATCTCGATCTCGACACCCTCCGATCACTCGAAGCATTCCTCGACGACTGGCCGGGGGCTCTCGTCACCTCGAGCCACGATCGCGCCTTTCTCGATCGAGTTGCGGATCATGTGCTGGCGATCGACGACGATGGCGCGATGCGGCGCGTGGCCGGCGGTGTCTCCGGATGGCTGGCCGAGCGTGCCAGCGGCAAGAAGACCGCCAAGACCGCGAAGGTGACGAAGGTGGCGAAGCCCAAGTCCGTTTCGTCCGGAAAGCCGAAAGCGGCGCGGACCGGGCCGAGTGCATCGACGATCGGCCGACAGCTGCGCGAGACCGAACAGGCCATGGTGAAGGCGCAGAAACGAGTCGACACCCTGACGACGAAGCTGACCGGCCTCACCGACGCGGGCGAGTTGCAATCGGTCGGGCAAGAGTTGAGCGACGCACAGAACGAGCTCGATGAGGTCGAGCTGCGCTGGCTCGACCTCGCCGAACAGCAAGAATCCTGAACGACCCGTCGGGGCCAGGCACAAACGGTCACTGAACGACCCATCGGGGCCAGGCACAGACGCGTCTTTGCATCTACGGTGAGACGGTGGACAGGCGGACGTTCTTGAGTCACGCGGGTGTGCTCTCCGCCGGTGTGCTGACCGGATGTACTTCCGCCGAGACGGCTGCGCCTGACCTGACCTCGCCACAACCGACGCGGCCTGTCGACGCCGTGGCAGACACGACGAGCACGAGCACGAGCACGAGCCCGAGCACGTCGAGCACTCCGACCACGAGTACGACGGTGGCTCCGGTCGAGACCGGGCCCTGGTGGCTTCGTGGAAACTTCGCGCCCGTCGAGGGTGAGATCGACACGAACACGTTGCGCGTGAACGGCACGATTCCTGCCGGACTGAACGGCACGTGGGTGCGCAACGGACCGAACCCGCAGTCGGGTGAGTCGGTGCGCTGGTTCGACGGCGACGGAATGCTCCACGGTGTGCGCCTCGCCGACGGACGAGCGGAGTGGTACGGCCGCCGCTACATCGAGACGCCGTACGTCAGCGATGTCGACGCTTCCGAACTCGTGATTCCGGGCGGAGCGAACACTCGCGCCAGCGTCAGTGCCGTCCAGCACGGCGGGAAGCTCCTCGCCCTCGGCGAAGTCGGCTTCCCGTACGAGATCGATCCCGTCGATCTCTCGACCGTGGGTCCGTTCGACTACGCCGGTCGGTTGACCACCGCCATGACCGCACATCCGAAGGTCGACCCCGCCTCTGGCGACATGCACTTCTTCGGCTACGGCTTCGCCGATCCGTTTCTGACGTATCACGTCGCCGACGCAGCCGGATCCTTGGTTCGCAGCGTGCCGATCGAGTTGCCGGACGCGCCCATGATGCACGACTTCGCGATCACCGAGCAGTCGGTCGTCTTCATGGACCTCGGGATCCGCTTCGACCTCGCAGCGGGCATCGGGTTCCCGTTCCTCTTCGACCGGGCGTACCAGTGTCGGATCGGCGTGCTCGACCGCTCGGCCACGACGGACTCCACCAGGTGGTTCGACGTCGAGTCGTGTTTCGTCTTTCATGTCGTGAACGCCTTCCAGTCGGGTCAGCAGATCATGTTGCACGTGATCCGATACCCGGAACTGTGGACCGAATCGTCGGCCGAAGAGTTCTCCCCGGCCGTTCCGTTCCGCTACATCATCGACCTCGGTGCCGGCACCGTGCGCGAGACGCAGCTCGACGATCGGTGGGTCGAGTTCCCGATGATCGACCGGCGGCTCACCGGTCTGGCGTACGACGTGTCGTGGACCGCCGACATCGGGCCGACGATCTCCGAACCCCGTGCGTCGGTGCTCGTCCAGCACGATGGCGACGGCGCGTCAGTCAGCGAATTGTCGTATGTGTTGCCCGGGCTCGACGTGATGGGTGAGCCGCTCTTCGTCGCCGACCCGGACCGACCGGCAGGGCAGGGTGGGTGGATCATGCTCGTCGTCTACCGCAACGAGGAGGACCGATCGGACATCGTGATCCTCGACGCCGAATCGGTTGCTGACGGACCTGTCGCAACGATCGAGTTGCCTGATCGCGTGCCGTTCGGCTTTCACGCCACGTTCGCGGAACTGGCCTGATCCGCTCGTCAGGAGTTCTTGCCGAGGTATTCGCGAGCGATCGTGCGGAGGCGTTCACGGCCGAAGCTCGGGTCGTGTCCGCCGTGCACGATGTCGACGGGGAGATCGAGCAGGCGTTCCATCGTGGTGCAGTAGTCAGCGACGTTCGAGCCGTCGAGTTGATCGAGCAGTGGCCCGTCGTACACAGCGTCACCGGAGAACAGTGTTCCGGTCGCTGCTTCCCACAGACCGATCGAGCCGGGTGAGTGGCCGGGGAGATGGAGGACTTCGAGCTGCCGATCGCCGAGGTCGATGACGTCGCCCTCGTCGACGAGTCGGGTGACCTTGGCGGATTGTTGCCCGAACGACTCGAGGGTCATGCCCGCCGGGAGTGCGGTGACGAAGTGCTCGGAATCCATCGAGTAGCCGGCAGCGTTGAGACCGTCGATCGCCGCCTGCCCCCACGCCTCCAATGGCACCAATGACTGCAGCTCGGGCTCGACGAGATCGGCGGCCTCCGCAGGATGCACGATGACGTCGGCGAACTCGTGATGGCCACCGACGTGATCGCCGTGGCCGTGCGTGGCGACCGCGGTGATCGGCTTGTCGATCAGGTCGGACATCTCGTCGACGAGGCTCGCCACACCCATACCCGTGTCGATCACGAGGTCTCGATCCCGGCCGCGCACATGCCAGATGTTGCAACGCATCAGCTCGATCACATGTGGCTCCCAGAGGAGGGTGATGCCATCGGCAATTGCCCGTCGTTCGAACCAGCGGTCAGCAATCGGCAAAGGCATACCCGAACGGTAGCGACCGCCTGCCAAGCTCGTCGGGTGTCGACCGAGCGAGAACTGAGCGCCTACTACGACAACGAAGCAGCAGCCGGGGGGCGTGCGGCGATGGGGTCGAGGGGGCGACGCGACGAACTGCGGATCCTGCCGGGCTCGCTGTTCACTCCGCCGTTCCGGCCAGGTTCATTCGATGCTGGCTGGACGATGAGCACATTGCTGCATGTGCCTGATGATCGCTTTCACGCAGCGATGGAAGCAACAGTGTCACTACTGCGACCGGGCTCACCGGTCGCACTCGTACTGTGGGGTGGCGTCGATCGTGAGTTCACCAACGAGACCGACCACTTCGCCCCGCCGCGGTTCTTCAGCCTGCGTTCTGATGACCGGGTACGAGCGATGCTCGAACCGTTCGGCACGGTCGAATTGTTCGAGTCGTGGCAGAACAAGCGCGGCGGTTGGACCTACCAGTTCATCGTGCTGCGCACCGACGAGGTCGGCTCGTGATGAGGAAGGCTCGACTGTGACAGTGCGTCTCTAGAGTGATGCCCGCATGAGTGATCCCACGAGTGACGAGGAGCTGTTCGGCGACGTCCCCCATCCGGCGGAGTCGGCTACCGAACCGCCGGCCGAACCCTTTCCGGAATCGAACCGCGGGCCGTCACCGTTTGCGCTGGGGCTGAATCCCGACCAGCTCGACGCTGTCGTGCACGAGCGCGGCCCGCTCCTCGTCGTTGCCGGTGCTGGCTCGGGCAAGACCCGCGTCCTGACGCACCGCATCGCTCACCTCATCCACGAAGGAGTCCGCCCGACGCAGATCCTCGCGATCACCTTCACGAACAAGGCGGCCGCCGAGATGCGCGAGCGTGTCTCGGCGCTGGTCGGCCCGGTCGTCAAGACGATGTGGGTCTCCACATTCCACTCCGCTTGTGTCCGCATCCTGCGCGCCAACGCCGATGTGCTCGGCTATCCGCGACAGTTCTCGATCTACGACTCCGCCGACGCGAACCGGTTGACCGGCTACGTGATCCGCGACCTCGGGCTCGATGCCAAGCGCTTCACGCCCCGCGGCGTCCATGCCATCATCAGCAACTGGAAGAACGAGCTCCTGTCGCCGGTCGAGGCGGCGGACGCTGTGCAGAACATCTTCGATCGCAAGCACGCCGAGGTGTACGCCGAGTACCAGGCTCGGCTGTTGAAGGCCGGTGCGATGGACTTCGACGACCTACTGACGAAGACCGTCGAACTCTTCAAGGAGCACGGCAACGTCCTCGAGCACTATCGGGAACGATTCACACACATTCTCGTCGACGAGTACCAGGACACGAACAACGCCCAGAACCAGATCGTGCTGATGCTCGCCGGCGGTCACCACAACGTCTGCGTCGTGGGAGACACGGATCAGTGTCTGCCGCCTGGCACCTTGGTGTCGACGTCCGATGGCCAGCAGGCGATCGAAACGATCCAGATCGGCGACACCGTGCTCGGCGCAGGTGGGCGCGACTCGGTGCAGCCCGGAGTGGTGTCCCATGTCCATGAAGGCAGCTACGACGGCAGCATCATCCGAATCAGCGTCGCAGGCCGCACCGTCACGGCAACACCTGGTCATCAGGTACCCGCCCGCCTCGTACCGCTCGCCGACAAACACCTCGTCTATCTGATGTACCGCGCCGACCGTGGCTGGCGAATCGGCCGCACCGTCGGTGCACGCCCTCCGGCTGCGGGCAAGGTCCAACACGGACTGGTCGTCCGGTGCAACCAAGAGCACGCTGACGCAGCCTGGATTCTGCGGGTCACCGATTCACTCGCCGAAGCGGCGTACTTCGAGTCCTACTTCTCAGCGGAGTACGGGATCCCCACAGCGTGCTTCCACAGCGTCGGCCGCGACCTCGCCATGGACGACACGTGGCTACAGCGTTTGTACCAGTCGCTCGACACCGACCTTCGTGCCAAGGTGATGATGGAGGATCGGCTTCTCGACGCCGAGTTCCCGCACCACCGTCCGCAGAACGGCGCCCGTCGATCGGCGGTGAACCTGACGATGTTCTCCGACTGCCGCGCCGAGGTCGGGTATCACCGGGTTCAGTGGTCGTCGAACCGTCAGGACAAGTTCGACCTGTTCGAGCGGGCAGGCATCACACTCCTTTCCTCGAAGTCTGCGTCGATGCGGTACGAGACCAGTTGGAAGGACTATCGGGCCGCGCTCACAGATGTGAAGCGGTTCGCTGCAGCGGGAGACCTCGACATCTCGCGCCGATTGTCGCACGCCGGGACGATCTACCAACTCATGCCCGCGTCGCACGTCGTCGCCGGCATGGAGATGCTCGTCGAGGTCGACGGTGAGTGGGTGGCAGCGACTGTCGACTCGGTTGCCGTGGAGCTGTACAGCGGGCCCGTCTACGACCTGGAAGTCGAGACGGCACACACCTACGGGGCGAACGGCATCCTGGTCCACAACAGTGTGTACCGCTTTCGAGGCGCCGACTTCCGGAACATCCTGCAGTTCGAAGAGGCGTTCCCCGACGTCACGACCGTGGTGCTCGATCAGAACTACCGCAGTACCCAGACGATTCTCGATGCCGCCAACGCTGTGATCGAGAACAACACGGAACGCCGTCCGAAGAACCTGTGGACCGACAGCGGAAGCGGCGAGAAGATCCTCCGGTACCACGGCGAAGACGAGGGCGACGAGGCCAACTGGGTCGCCGGCATCGCCAAGCAACTGCAGCGCGACGCCGAAGCGAACTTCCGCGACATGGCCGTGCTGTACCGCACCAATGCGCAGAGCCGCGTCATCGAAGAGGCGTTCATGCGCCAGGGCGTGCCCTACAAGGTCGTGGGTGGGACGAGGTTCTACGACCGGCGCGAAGTCAAAGACGCGATGGCCTATCTGCGTGCGGTGGTCAACCCAGCCGACGAGGTCAGCCTGAAGCGAGTGCTCAACGTTCCCAAACGCGGAGTCGGCGATGCGAGCGTCGCCAAGCTCGACGCCTTCGCGGCCGCCGAAGGAATCGGGTTCGCCGACGCATTGCGCCGATGCGATGAGGCAGGCGTGTCCGGGCCGGCGCTGCGCGGCATCGGGTCCTTCGTCGAATTGCTCGACGGCATGGCGGGCATGGTCACCGACGATCAGTACGGCCCGGCTGACGTTCTGCAGCTCGCACTCGACGGATCGGGCTACCTCGCCGAACTCGAAGCCGAGGACACGATCGAAGCGCACACTCGACTCGAGAACATGGGTGAGCTGATCGGCTCCGCACGCGAGTTCACCGTGATCGCCGAATTCATGGAGCAGGTCGCCCTCGTCGCGGACACCGACGACCTACCCGAAGGTGAGATCGAGGACCTCGTCATCTTGATGACGTTGCACTCGGCCAAGGGGCTCGAGTTCCCGATGGTCTTCCTGGTCGGCGTCGAAGAGGGGATCTTCCCGCACATTCGGTCACTGACCGAGCCGACCGAGATGGAAGAGGAACGTCGGCTCGCCTACGTCGGCATCACCCGGGCGATGAAGCGGCTGTACATGAGCCACGCCTGGAGCCGTCAGCTGTTCGGCTCGACGCAGTACAACCCGCCGTCACGATTCTTCGACGAGATTCCCGAGGGACTGATCGAGTCGGTCGGCAACGTGGGCGGTCGCTCGAGCTCCGGCCGTCAGAGCTACCGCACCAAGTACGGCAGCGGCTACAAGAGCAGTGGCAGCGGCTCCTCCACCCCGCCGCCATATCGGCGCGGTGGTGCAGACCCCGACGAGCTGCCGGGGCGGGACATCAACGCAGATGTCAACGGTGATGGAGATGATGGTGGCGCAGCGAAGCAGGCGCAGGACGAGCACCGGGATCGAGTCGTCGAGGCTGCCATGCAGTTCGCGAAGAAGCATGCGCCGGAGCCGTCGAACAGTCAGGAACTGGGGTTGCGCATCGGCGACGGCGTCGAACACCCCAGCTTCGGAGCCGGGGTGATCATCGACATCTCTGGTGAGGGTGAGAAAGCCGAGGCGACGATCAACTTCACCGGTACCGGAACGAAGCACCTCTCGCTCGCTTGGGCACCGCTGAAGAAGATCTGAGTGCAGCTCCGATCGTTTCTGGTCGTGGACGCGGGTGTCGTCGGCCACACGTGAGGCTCCCTGGTGGTCCGCTGGATATGTTCATGGATCCGCCCTGCTTCACAGAAAAAGAGTTCCGATGATCCGTACGCGTACTGTTTCCCTTCTCGCCGCCAGCTGCCTGCTGGTCGCGTCCTGCGCCAGCTCCGACGGCACCGATGATGCCGCGGTCACCGACTCCGCAGCACCGGCCGAGTCCGAGGCCCCCGCCGACACCGAGGCGCCGATCGAGACCGAAGCACCTGCGGACACCGAGGCTCCTGTCGAGTCCGAAGCACCAGTCGAGTCCGAAGCACCAGTCGAGACCGAGGCACCTGTCGAGACCGACCCAGCTCCGGAACTGCCGGCCGAGGCGCAGGCAATCACCGTGCAGCCCCGTGGCACCGATGCGCTGGTCAGCACGCAGACCTTCGACGAGACCGTCGCCGCCGCCGTTGCTGCGGTCGAGGGCAATGAGAACCTGACGCTCGTCGCGACGATCGACCACAGCGCCAATGCAGCGGCCGCCGGGCTCGACCTCCCGCCGACCACCGAACTGATCTTCGGCAACGCTGCGCTCGGCACGCCGATCATGGCGCTCGAGCCGACGGCGGGAATCGACCTGCCGCAGAAGATGCTGATCGTGGAAGATCTGGACGGGACGGTCACCGTCTCCTGGAACCGGACCGACCACCTCGCCAGCCGCCATGGCCTCTCGCTCGCCGTCGCAGAACAGTTGGCAGCGATCAGCGACGCACTCGCCGCACTCGGCTCCACCGCTGCAGCAGTGCCGGCAGACACGGCGCTCATCGAGTCAGTCACCGTCGTCGGTGAGGGCGAAGGACTGGTCGAGATCACCGCTGCGGGCACGGCCCGTGACGCTGCAGACCGCCTGCTCGCAGCGATCGAGGGCGACGAGAACCTGACACTCGTGGCCGAAGTCGATCATGGTGCGAACGCCGCAGCCGCCGGGCTGGAGCTCGGACCGATCATCGAAGTGATCTTCGGAAACCCGGCGTTGGGCACCCCGATGATGCTCGCCAGCCGCTCCGTCGGCATCGACCTTCCGCAGAAGATGTTGTTCATCGAGGATGGCGATTCCGTCCGCATCATCTACAACGATCCGGACTTCATCGCCAAGCGTCACAAGATCGACCGCGACGTGGCACTGCTCGTCACGGTGGACGAGGCCCTCGCAGGTCTCGCAGTCGAAGCTGCAGGCTGATTCTCCTCACGATCGGCCACGGCAAACAAGTGAAGCCGTGGCCGATCGTGGCAGACTGTGCACCGTGAAGGCAGCAATTCTGGTCGAGAGTCTGACGGGCAACACCTGGAAGGCGGCGGAGAACATCGCCGACCTCCTGCAACAGGAACGGTGGACCATCACCGGCCTGTCCAAGGTGAAGCAACCGGACCACCAGTCGATCCATGAAGCCGACCTCGTGCTCGTCGGCACGTGGGTGCACGGCGCATTCGTCCTCGGGCAGGCGCCCTGGGCGGTCAACGCGATCGCAAACCTCCCCGCAATGCGCGGCAAGAAGGCAGCAGCGTTCTGCACCTTCGCCCTCAGCCCCGGGCGCAGCCTCGACAAGCTGACGTCGTCGCTCGGCGACACCGGCGCCTACGTCATCGGCGGCCTCGCGATGAATCGCAGCAAGCTCGACCAGCACAGCGAAGAGTTCGCCGCCCGGCTGCTCGACGCAACCGCCGACGCCTAATTGTCGCCGGATCCGTCGGTCACGCCGCTGAGGTCGATCGACAGCAGGCGCTGATTCTCGACGACCGGGTTCACGCCGGACGGAGGCGGTGAGAGATCGCTCACGTCGATCGTCCCGCCGTTGCAATCGGTGAATGCCCGCGTGCCGTCGCCCTCGTCGTCGCGAACCTGCTCGACAGCGCACGTCGGGTCCGCACCAGCGGGGTATGCGTAGTAGACGACCCAGCCCACGGTCGGATCGTCACCGGTGTGATCGAGCACGATGGTGCGGGTGCCTTCAGTCGTGCCGAGGCCAGGAAAGAGAATCGGGCCCTTGTCGACGATCTCGTCAGCGACGTTCGTGACGCTCCCGATTCGCAGTGTCGACGGAGCCAGGCGATCCGATGTCGCTGCATCGCCGCCGGAGATGTACGAGGCGAAGCCCCACAGCATCAGACCGATGAGGCCGATCACGACCAGGCCACCGAGATTCGGTAAGACGGCGCGCATGAACGGCGACCGATTCTTGGCTGCCTTGTCGAGCTTGCCGGTGTGCTTCGCCACGCTGCCAGTGTGCCGTGAGAACTGCGAGTTGGTGGAATCAGGCGGTGGCGGAATAAGGTTCTGAACTTGTGAAGCGCCCCTATCGCATCGTCGTTGCCAAGCCCGGTCTGGATGGTCATGACCGAGGCGCGAAGACCATCACGCGGGCCCTGCGGGACCACGGCTTCGAAGTCATCTACACCGGCCTGCACCAGACGCCGGAACAGATCGCCGAGACCGTGCTGCAAGAGGACGCCGATGGAGTCGGGCTGTCGTTGCTGTCCGGTGCGCATCTCACGCTCTTCCCGCGCGTCATGGAGGAGCTCCGCAACCGCGACCTCGGTGACGTCATGGTCTTCGGTGGCGGCGTGATTCCCGACGCCGATGCGCGCGCATTGCGCGAACAGGGCGTCGCAGAGATCTTCGGCCCGGGCTCATCGCTCAAGGCCATCGGCGAGTGGCTCGAAGCAGCGCTCGACACCGCCGAAGACTGAATCAATCGCACCCATCTCCCATCGCACATCCGCAAACAAGAAAGAGAGGGTTCCCAACGTGGATCTCTTCGAGTACCAGGGCAAGCAGTACTTCGCCCGCTACGACATTCCGGTCAGCCCGGGCGGGCCGGCCGACACCGTCGACGAGGCGGTGAAGGAAGCCGCATCTGCCGGTTACCCCGTCGTCGTCAAGGCGCAGGTGCAGGTCGGTGGCCGTGGCAAGGCCGGCGGCGTCAAGCTCGCTGCCAACGAAGCCGAAGTCCGCGAGCATGCCGGCAACATCTTGGGCTTGGACATCAAGGGACACATCGTGCGTCGCGTCTGGGTCGAAGCCGCCTCTGACATCGAAGAGGAGTACTACGTCTCCTTCACACTCGACCGCAGCGAGAAGAAGCACCTGATGATGCTCTCCCGCGAAGGCGGAGTGGAGATCGAAGTCGTCGCCGAGGAGAACCCCGACGCGATCGTCAAGCTGCACATCGACCCGGTCGACGGCCTCTCTGAGGCTGTTGCCCGCCAGGCATGCCTCGACGCCAAGCTCCCCGAGCGGGCCATCGACGGCGCGACCGACATCCTCGTCAAGCTGTACCGCTGCTACGACGAAGGTGATTGTGACCTCGCCGAGATCAACCCGCTGATCCTCAAGCCCACGGGCGAGGTGCACGCACTCGACGCCAAGGTCACCCTCGACGACAACGCCGAGTTCCGTCACCCCGAGTGGGACGCCTTCCGCGGACTCACCGAGATGGACGAGCGCGAGAAGATGGCTGCCGAGAAGGATCTCCAGTACATCGGCCTCGACGGCACCGTCGGCATCATCGCCAACGGTGCAGGTCTGGCCATGTCGACGCTCGACGTCGTCAACCAGGTCGGCGGCTCCGCTGCGAACTTCCTCGACATCGGCGGCGGCGCCAATGCCGACGTCATGGCCGGGGCACTCGAGGTCATCAACTTCGACGAGAACGTCAAGTCGATCTTCATCAACATCTTCGGCGGCATCACCCGTGGCGAGGAAGTTGCCAAGGGCATCGTCGAGGCCATGGGCCGCGTCGACCTGAAGGCACCGATCGTGATCCGTCTCGATGGCACGAACGCAGAAGAAGGGCGTCAGATCCTGCTCGACGCCGGTATTCCGGAAGACAAGCTCCGCTCGGAGACGACCATGCTCGACGCTGCCCGTGTGGCCGTCGAGCTCGCGAAGTAAGAGGTACTGATCATGGCAATTTTCGTAGATGAGACAACGAAGGTCATCGTCCAGGGCCTCACCGGCGGCCAGGGCAAGTATCACGGCCTCCGCAACCGTGACTACGGCACCCAGGTCGTCGGCGGTGTCACGCCCGGCAAGGGCGGACAGGACGTCGAGGGTATTCCGATCTTCGACACGGTCGCCGAAGCCGTCGAGGCCACCGGAGCGAACGCATCGTTCGCCGCCGTCCCGCCGAAGTTCGCGTCGGGTGCGATCATGGAAGCAGCCGAAGCCGGCATCGCCTTCGTGGTGTGCATCACCGAGGGCATTCCTGCCCAGGACGAGGCAAAGGTCTTCAACCGCCTGAAGCGTGACTTCCCCGGCACGCGACTGCTCGGCCCGAACTGCCCCGGCATCATCAGCCCCGGTAAGTGCAACATCGGCATCACCGCCGGTGAGATCGCACAGCTCCCCACGGCTGACGGTCCGAACGTCGGCATCGTGTCGCGTTCCGGCACGCTGACCTACCAGGCGCTGTACGAGTTGAAGCAGCTCGGCATCGGTGTGTCGACCTGTGTCGGCATCGGCGGCGACCCCGTTCCCGGTACGAACTTCATCGACTGCCTCGCCGAGTTCCAGAAAGATCCCGAGACGCACGCGATCATGATGCTCGGCGAGATCGGTGGTTCGGCTGAGGAAGAAGCAGCGGAGTACATCGCAGCCAACGTCACCAAGCCGATGAGCGCGTACATCGCAGGAGTGACGGCGCCGGCGGGCAAGAAGATGGGCCATGCAGGTGCCATCGTGTCGGGTAACAAGGGCACCGCCCAGGGCAAGATGGACGCGCTCGCAGCCGCCGGCGTGAAGGTCGGCCTCAACCCGACCGAAGCCGGCGAGCTCATGGCTGAGATCGTCAAGGGCCTCTGAACATCTGAACATCTGAACACCGGGTTCGTGACGAAGGCATGAGGTAGATGCGTCTCTGAGGCGCATCGCTCTCATGCCTTCGTCGCGTCCGACGACCGTCCGACCGCTGCAGTTCAGGGCATGAGGTACATGCGCTCCGGAGGCGCACCTTCCTCGTACTGAGCATCGAAGCGGCCCCCGTGCCAGGTGACGTGATCGACCTCGATCGCCCATCGAAGGTCGGGGAGGGCGCCGTCGGGGTGTACAAGGGTTCCGTCGCGGAGTCGAACGGGGTGCTGGCGCACGAGCTCCGGCACCCCGGCCTGACGAAGCGCCGTGAGGACGCGAAGTTCGAGTCCCGATCCGGCAGGCTTCTGCCAGACCGCCCGCTGCGAGAGCACCCGTTTGACTCTCCCCAGGCCGGGCCGTCCGCGCTGGTCCAGCCGGCGAGCGAGTCGCCACAACGTCGGCACCTGGGCATGGTGGTCGATCACCCACTCGGTCAACATTTCGAACTTCTCGTCGTCGTCGACGTCGCGAGCGCAATCGAACCAGGCTCGTGGCGGACTGGCGACACGGATGCCATCTGCACGCTGCACGATGTCCTCGCGGCTGAGTCGGTTGGTTCGCCGCACGATCACCCCGTGCGTGAGTGCATTGCGGTCGTGCTCGAGGAGCACCACGGGCAGCTCGGTCTTGGCAACATGGCGGAACTCCCAGAGTCTGGCTGCCGCAGCCCCGGTCACCACTGCCGACCGTTCGGCGAGAGAGGCTGCTGCGCAACGGAACTCGAAAGTGTCGGGCGTCGTGTGTACTCGGTACGTTCCGCGATGGTGAGTGACGAGAATGCGTGCGGTGATCAGCTTGCGGATTGCTGCGGGGCCGAAACCTTCGGCGAGGAGCTCGGTGTAGCGGACGGCCCCGTGGCGCTGGGCGATCAGTGCAGCGAGGTGGCTGGAGAAGTGAGGCATCGGGCCTCCCGGTGTCGGTGGACATTCGGGACAGGTGTCCGAGCCGGGGCAAACCCGATGCCGAAACGATACCGACCGAGTGTTCACCTGGCCCGTTACGGACCAAGGCATGAGCTACATGCGCCGCAGCGGGCGCACAACCGACCGGCACGTGTCGAGACGCGGCGAAGGCACAAGGCAGGTGCGCCGATGGAGCGCACCCACCTCATGCCTTCGAGCGACAGGTGTTGCAGTGTTCGGGTGTTGCGGTGTCTGCGCGTGTCCGAGCGGCAGCGACTGCCGCGTCAGGTCACTGGGCCGGAGGAGGCGGCGGGGGAGGGTTGTTGCCGGCCGGGGGAGCGGGCGGAGCCGGAGGTGCAGCAGCCGGGGGCGGGGGCATCGAGCCGTCGGCACCCTTGTCGCCGCCACCGAAGCTGGCCTTGAGCTTGTCGATGTCCTTCAGATCGTTCAGGTTGCCACCCGATGCCTGGAAGTTCATGAAGCCGCCTGCAGCAGCGACCAAGCCGGCAACGAAGGTGAGCAACATCCCGATGCCTCGGCTGACGCCGTCCGGCACACCGAAGTTGAACAGGACCCGAAGCAACAGCAGGACGGCTGCAAGCCCCGTGAGTCCGAGCAGGATGAGGGGCCACGGCTGGGCCTTTGCATCAAGGGTCTCCATCACGAGGAGCACCGTGATGACAGCGGCAGCCACGAGCATCAGCCAGGGAAGTGCACCGGTGAACGTGAAGTCGAAGGCATTGCCGCCGGAGAACGACCCGCCGAACCCGGTGTCGACGCTGATCCAGTCGAGGAGCAGACCACCGATGACAGCGAGAACGCCACCCCCGACCATCAACCAGTCGGATGTCTTGAATTTACTGAAGTCCACTTGGAGTCCCTCCTGAGGTTTCTGCGTGTTGCCGGTCACACTGACCGTCTACGACCGTAGTGCGTCTCGGTCGAACGGATCGCGCTTTTACGAGCTGTGTTGCGGAACCGTGACGGCGGAGTGCCTACGATCCAGTCGTGCCCACTGCTCTGCTGTCCGTGTACGACAAGACTGGCGTCGTCGACTTCGCTCGCTCGCTGACCGAGATGGGCTGGTCGCTCGTCTCGAGTGGTGGAACGGCTCGAGCGGTCGCCGAAGCGGGCATCGCCGTCACCGACGTGGCCGACCTGACCGGCGTTCCGGCCATCCTCAGTCATCGCGTCGTGACGCTGCACCCCAAGGTGCACGGCGGCATCCTTGCCGATCCGACCGACGCCGAACACGTGGCGGACATGGACGAATACGGCATCACACCGTTCGAACTCGTCGTCGGCAATCTCTATCCCTTCGGTCAGAACCCCGGCGACTTCGAACACGGCTCCGGCGACCCTGTCGAGATGATCGACATCGGCGGACCGGCCATGGTGCGCGCCGCAGCAAAGAACCACGCCCATGTCGCCGTCATCGTCGATCCGAAGAACTACGGGCCGGTCATCGACGAGCTGCGCGCTGACGGTGCGCTGTCGGAGACGACGCGCCGCCGGCTGGCCAGGGCCGCCTTCGCACACACCGCTGCCTATGACGCAGCGATCGTCACCTGGTTCGACGACACCGACCCCGACCTCGACGATGACACGCTGACCGTGGAGGAGGTCGACACCGCTGGGGCGCTTCCCGCATCGATCCACCTCGCACTGTCGAACGTGCAGTCGCTCCGCTACGGCGAGAACCCGCACCAGGAAGGTGCCCGGTACCGCCAGGCCGGCGCGACGAGTTGGTGGGACTCGATGACCCAGCACGGCGGCAAGGCGTTGAGTTACCTGAACCTGTACGACACCGAAGCTGCCTGGCGGCTCGTCAACCGCTTCGACGATCCGGCCTGTGTCGTGGTGAAGCACGCCAACCCGTGCGGGGTCGCGATCGCCGACGACATCACGACGGCGTACATCAAGGCCAACGCCTGTGATCCAGTCAGTGCCTTCGGCGGCATCGTCGCGGTCAACCGGACGGTCACCAACGACATGGCCGTCGCCCTCGGCGATGTGTTCACCGAGGTCGTCGTCGCCCCCGGATTCGACGACGATGCGCTGGTCACGTTGTCTGCCAAGAAGAACTTGAGGGTCATCGCCGCCAACGCGCCCTCGCCGTTGCCGTTCGACGTCCGCCCGATCGACGGTGGGCTGCTCGTACAGCAACCCGACCCGGTCGACGGTCGCGACGAGTCGTGGCGCGTCGTCACCGCAGCACAACCCACCGATGAGCAGTGGTCCGACATGGAGTTCGCGTGGACCGTGTGTGCCGCAGTGACGAGCAACGCGATCGTGTACACCAAGGATCTGCAGGCGTTCGGTATCGGTGCGGGCCAGCAGAACCGGCTCGACTCGGCGCTGATCGCGCAGCGCCGTGCCGACGGGCGGGCCAGTGGCGGCGCGTGCGCGAGTGACGCATTCTTCCCCTTCCGTGACGGACTCGACGCCGCCGCGGAGTCCGGCGTCGCCTGTGTCATCCAGCCCGGTGGTTCGGTGCGCGACGACGAGGTCATCGCCGCCGCGGACGAACGCGGCTTGGTCATGGTCTTCACCGGGCAGCGCCACTTCCGCCACTGAACACCCGACCACACCTGTTCCGTATGGTGGAACGATTCCGTCTGGTGGAAAGTTGTCTCCGCCAGCGGATGTCGCTGGCCGAAACGTCGTTATCTTCGACAGATGGCACGGATTTCCGGCAAGTTGGCGGCGGGGCGCACGCTGTCGTTCGAGTTCTTCCCGCCGAAGTCGGCGAGTGCGCAGCTCACCCTGGGGAGCACCATTGCCGAACTGGCGCCGCTCGGGCCCGACTTCGTCAGCATCACCTACGGCGCTGGCGGCTCTGACCGCCACCGCACCGGCGACGTCGTGCAGTGGATCCGCAAGGAGACCAACGTCGAGCCGATGGCCCACCTCACCTGTGTCGGCCACACACGGACCGACGTCGCCGGGTTGCTCGTCGAGTACCGCCGGATGGGCGTCGAGAACATTCTGGCGCTCGGCGGCGATCTGCCCGCAGATGGTTCCGCGCCGGCCGGCGACTACACCTACGCCCTCGATCTGCTCCAGGACGTCGCCACCACCGGCTGCTTCTCGATCGGAGTCGCAGCACATCCCGAAGTGCACCCCCGCTCGGTCAGCCGACGAGCTGACCGGCAACACCTCGCCGACAAGCTGCGTGTCGCTGACTTCGCGATCACCCAGTTCTTCTTCGACGTCGATCACTACCGCCGTCTCGTCGACGAACTCGCAGCGCTCGGCATCGACAAGCCGATCGTGCCGGGCATCATGCCGGTCACGAGCCTCGCTCAGATCTCGCGCATGGCAGAGATGAGCGGTGCCGAGGTGCCGGGCTGGCTGACCGACCGGCTCGCGACGGTCAAGGACCCGGCCGAAGTCAAGAAGATCGGCGTGCAGATCGCCTCGCAGCTGTGCGTCGACCTCGTCGAGGCCGGTGCCCCCGGCCTGCACCTGTACACGTTGAACCGCTCCGAGGTGGCGAAAGAAATCAAGGTGAACCTCGGAACTGTCCTCGTCTGAGCGATACTTGATGGCGATGTCCGCCATCTCTGCACTCGACGCGGCGACGCCACCCCGCCGCGGTACCGGTCGCGCCAACATCAGCAAGGTTCCGTATCTGCCCGGTCTCGACGGGATGCGTGCGCTGGCTGTCGTTGCGGTGATGATCTATCACGCGAACAGTTCCTGGCTGCAGGGTGGTTTCATCGGCGTCGAAGTGTTCTTCGTGATTTCCGGCTACCTGATCACGCTGTTGCTGATCGCCGAACACGAAAAGACGGGCGCCGTCGACATGAAGGGCTTCTGGGTACGTCGCTTCCGGCGGCTGCTCCCGGCGTTGTTCATGATGCTGACACTGCTGTCGATCTGGACGGCACTGTTCGAACGCGATGCGCTCGGCAAGCTCCGTGGCGACATCATCGGAGGCGTCGCCTACATCAGCAACTGGTACCAGATCTACATCGGAGCGGGCTACAGCGCCGGCAACGACTTCGCTCCCCTCCGGCACCTCTGGAGCCTCGCGGTCGAAGAACAGTTCTACCTCGTGTGGCCGATCGTGATGGTGGCGTTGCTCCGCAAGGGCAGCCGGAAGATTGCCGATCTCGCCGTGTATCTGTTCGGTGCAGCGGTCCTGGTGGCCGTGGTCGTTGCCCTGCTGTACAACCCGGGTCCGATCAACGCCAACCCGGTGAACTCGCCCGCCGCCTACTGGGAGATCGGTGGCCGGTTCATCTCGAAGGCCGACGCGCTCTACCTGTCGACGATCTCCCGTTCGAGCGGCCTGTTGCTCGGCGCCGCGATGGCGATGGTCTGGCGGCCTGTCGCCGTCATGCGCGGCCCGCTGCGCACCAAGGGGCGCGCCCTCGACGGTCTGGCGATCGTCGGTTTCGCCGTCCTCGCACTGATGTGCTGGAAGGTCGGATTCATCAACAGCGACGGAGACAACAGCGCAGATCCCTGGCTGTTCCGCGGTGGCTTCTTCGTCGCCGGCATTGCCACGCTGTTGATCATCGCGGCCGTCACCCATCGCGACTCACTCACGTCCAAGCTGCTCGCGACGCCGACGCTGCTCTGGATCGGCACCCGCTCCTACGGGCTGTACCTGTATCACTGGCCGATCTACCAGGTCGTGCGCAACACCGCCGGAACGAAGCTGAAGTTCCACGAATGGGTGCTGTGCATGGTGGCCACGGCGATCATCACCGAGATCTCGTACCGCTACATCGAGACCCCGATCCGCAAGGGTCAACTCAGTGCCTGGTGGCGCGACCGCAAGCAGCGCACCCGCCGGACCGAGAACCGCGGGGTGATGCTCGGAGGAGCATTCGTCGGGACTGCCCTCGCGATCTTCGCCGGAGCCAGCCTCGCGACCGCTGAGCTGAAGCAGAACGAAGTGGCGGAGCGGTTGGGTGGCGCAGCGGCGTCGACCTGCAGCGTGATCGAAGGCACCTGTACCGACGAGCTGGCGATCGAGGCGCCGCCAGAGGAGGTCGACGAGAACGTTGACCCGCTTGACCTGCCTGAGACGGCGCCGCCGGTCGACGGTGAGCCGGTTCCCGAGACCACGCCGACCACGCTCGCGCCGGTCGGCCCGTCCAAGATCGCGATCGGTGACTCTGTTCTGCTCGGAGCAGCCGAAGAGCTCGAGGCAGCGGGCTTCGCCGTGGATGCCGAGGAGAGTCGAGCCTTCGTGCGGGGCATCGACATCGTCCAAGCGCTCGTCGACCAGGGCCAGCTCCCCGATGAACTCGTCATCCACCTCGGCACCAACGGACCGATCAACGAGTCCCAGATGGAGCAGATGATGGCGCTCGTGGTAGATGTCCCGAAGGTGCTTCTGGTCGAGAACGACGTGCCGAAGGACTACGAGGCGACGAACAACTCACTGATGGTCAACGCTGCCAGTGGACGGGCGAACGTCGGCGTGCTGTATTGGAACGGTCTCGCCGGGAGCTGTGTCGGAGACTGCATCTATCAGGACGGCTACCACCTCAAGTCGACAGGTGCTGCGTACTACACCTCACTCGTCACCGCAGCGTTCGGCAATCCCGCTGTCTTCAGCTGAGCACCGCCCAGCGAGACAACCGTGACACCAATCCCGTCCGGAGAGCGGTGATACTGGTCGGCTGATGTCCCCGTTCGGCCCACCCACCAGTCCTCCGGTCCGGACGGCTGTGCCTGGCGCGAGGATCGACCGGTCCGGGATGAACGATCACTCGGGCGGATTCGCACGCGAACACATCAGCCGCGTGCCCTACCTGCCGGGTCTGGACGGAATGCGCGCGGTCGCCGTCATCGCGGTCATGGTGTATCACGCCAACAATTCGTGGTTGCCCGGCGGGTTTCTCGGCGTCGAGATGTTCTTCGTCATCTCGGGCTACCTGATCACGCTGCTGCTGATCGCCGAGCGGGAGCGGACCTACCGCATCTCGCTCAAGGACTTCTGGATCCGTCGCGCCCGCCGACTCCTGCCAGCGCTGTTCGTGCTGTTGATCCTGCTCACGATCTGGACGGCACTGTTCGAACGCGACGCCCTCGGCCAACTGCGTGGCGACGTGATCTCCAGCCTCTTCTACGTGTCCAACTGGTACCAGATCTGGGTCGGTCTCGGCTATACCTCGGCGGGCGATTTCGCCCCCCTGCGCCATCTGTGGAGCCTGGCGGTCGAGGAGCAGTTCTACCTGATCTGGCCCCTGGTGATGATCGGTTTTCTCGGCCGCTCGGGTACCCGTCGGGTCGCCAACTTCAGTCGCTGGCTGTTCGTGGGTGCCATTGCCGTCACTGTCGTGGTCGGGTTGCTCTATCACAGCGGTCCGATCGGCGAGCCGAGCCAGACACCCGAGGCCTACTGGTTCATCGGCGACCGGCCCATCGCGAAACTCGACACGCTCTATCTGTCGACGATCGGACGCGCCGGTGGTCTGATGCTCGGGTCGGCGTTCGCGATGATCTGGCGTCCGTTCGCCATCGTCCGCGGACCACTCCGTGACAAGGGCCGGGCATTCGACGTGGTGGCGTTGCTCGCCTTCGCCGGATTCGGATGGATGTGCTGGAACATCCACCTGATCGACCCGAGCGGTGCTGACGGTCGACTCTTCCGCGGCGGGCTCTTCGCTGCGGGCATCCTGACGTTGCTCGTCATCGCCGCGGTGACACACAGCGGTTCGATCGCCAACCGAGTCCTCGGTGGCAAGGTGCTGAACTGGATCGGGACCCGCTCGTACGGGCTGTACCTGTACCACTGGCCGATCTACCAGATCATCCGCAACGTCGCCGGCAACTCGCTGCGCCTCCACGAATTCCTCTTGGCGATGATTCCGACCGTCCTGTTGACCGAGGCGTCCTACCGCTTCGTCGAGACCCCGATTCGCAAGCAGCAGTTCCGTGCGCTCCTGGGGCGCTTCCGACGGTCCAGCTCGAGTCCGCGAGGGCTGTTGATCGGCGGCACGGCTGCGGTGTGTGCGTTGTCGCTGTTCGCGGGTGGGGCCTTGGCCACTGCCGAATTGAAGCAGAACGACATCGCCGAATCCCTCGACGATGGCGAGGACTTCATCACCAATCTCGCCACCGGCCCCGAGGGCCCGGCGCTCACGCTGCCGCCGACGATTCCGCCACCGACGCTCGCCATCACGACGACGGCTCCGATCGTGCCCGCAACGACGCTGGCTCCGACGACTGTGCCATCCACCACGGTCGCTCCGACGACGGTTCCCGGCGCAGTGACGACGGTGCCGCCGACGACGGCCGCGCCGATCATCGTGCCGGCATCGACGGTGCCGCCGACCGCACCGCCTGGGACCGCGGCGCCGGCAGCGGTGACACAGCTCGGCGTCGTGACCGACCTGTCGACGATCCAACCGCTGACCATCCCGCCGACCATCTCCGGGTATCCGCTCGTCGCGCTCGGTGATTCGGTGATGCTCGGTGCCGCCGAGGAACTGTTGGCGACCGGCTTCGTGGTCGATGCGGTCAAGAGTCGGCAGATGGTGTCGTTCCTCCCGGACATGCAGGTCATCCGAGATGGCGGCACGTTCGGGCCGGTCGTCGTCGTGCACCTCGGCACGAACGGACCGTTCAGCCAGACGACGCTCGATCAGATGATCTCGATCGTCGCCGACGTGCCGCGGATCATCGTGCTGACCGGCAAGGGTGACCGCGCGTGGATCGCGGACAACAACGCCAAGATCCGTGCGCTGCCCTCGACGTATCCGTCCGTCACGGTCATCGATTGGGAGGTCCTGTCAGCCGGCTGCGTCGGTACGTGTTTCTACGACGACGGGATCCACCTGACCCAGTCCGGGCAGAACTACTACACCGATGTGATCAAGCGCGTCCTGGGCTTGGCCTGATCGACCGACCGGCGTAGCCTCGGGAACATGACCACTCCAGTTCGTGTTGCCGTCACCGGTGCTGCAGGCCAGATCGGCTACAGCCTCCTCTTCCGTATCGCCTCGGGCACCATGCTCGGCCCAGACACTCCGGTGGCCCTGCAGCTGCTCGAGATCACCCCGGCGCTCGGTGCGCTCGAAGGCGTGAAGATGGAACTCGACGACGGAGCCTTCCCGCTCCTCGAATCGATCACGTGCACCGACGATGCCGATGTCGCGTTCGGCGATGCCGACGTGGCGATCCTCGTCGGCTCGATGCCCCGCAAGGACGGCATGGACCGGTCCGATCTGCTCGCTGCCAACGGTGGCATCTTCAAGCCGCAGGGTGAGGCGCTCAGCCGCTCCGCCAAGAAGGACGTCAAGGTCCTCGTGGTCGGCAACCCGGCCAACACCAACGCCGTCATCGCCATGAACAATGCGGCTGACCTGGACAACGGTCGCTTCACCGCCATGACCCGCCTGGACCACAACCGGGCCATGAGCCAGCTCGCGGCGCGCCTCGACGTCAGCGTCAACGACATCAAGAAGATGACGGTGTGGGGCAACCACTCGAACACGCAGTACCCGGACCTGTCCAACTGCGAAGTCAACGGCAAGAACGCCCTCGAGCTGGTCGGCGATCAGGAGTGGTACGCCAACGAGTACATCCCGACCGTCGCCACTCGTGGCGGTGCGATCATCAAGGCTCGTGGTTCGTCGTCGGCCGCCTCCGCTGCATCAGCCGCCGTCGACCACATTCGCGACTGGACCCTCGGCACCCCCGACGGTGACTGGGTGTCGATGTCGGTGCCGAGCGACGGCAGCTACGGCGTGCCCGAGGGCATCATCAGCTCGTTCCCGTGCGTCTGCAAGGACGGCAACTACGAGATTGTCCAGGGTCTCGACATCAACGACTTCGGCCGGGGCAAGATCGACGCATCGGCCGCCGAGCTGGTCGCTGAACGCGACGCCGTCGCCGAGCTCGGCCTCATCTGAGGACCAGAGTAACGAAAGGGGTCAGACCCCTTTCGTGACTCTTCGGTACCGTCACTCGGCGGTGAGCGTCAGGCCGATCGTCTCGCCGTCGGGGAGCTGCTTCGTGATCGTGAGTCGCCCGGCCTCGATCGAGAAGTCGACGGTGCCGTCCAGCACGCCGGTCACGGCGAACTCGAGGTCCATCAGCGCCGGCTCACACGCCATCCGAGTGGTCGCCATCGGCGCGAAGGTGATCGTCTCGTCGGTGATCTCGACTGCTGCGTTGCCGCGATTGCACCCGGTGTGCACGGCTGCGGCGCGGTCATCGATGGTGATCGACGCGGCGCTGCCTGCCGGCACACTCGACACTGCATCTCGGGTGAGCAACCCGTCGACGACCCAGGTGGTGCCGACGAGCGGACGATCAGGGTCGGCGGCCACTCGGTCGACGAGCGTGACGACGATGTCAGGCGTCGCGACGGTCAGCGTGACGCCGTCGAGTACCACGGTGGGCTGCGACCTGAGGAAGTCGCTGAGCCAGACGTCCTGTGCTTCGAGTTCGTCGCTGCACCCCATCTCGGTCTGCATGCCGTTCGACGCATTCAAGGTGTCGTCGTCATACGTTGCGTCGTAGCCCAGCGTGTTGCAGCCCGCTGCGGCACTGACGGAGTCTCGCTGGAAGGTGAGCCTGATCTGCGTTCCTGCGACCAAGCTCTGCCCATCGACGTCCGAAGAGAGAAAGGTTCTCCCTGCGAGCGTTGATGCGAGGTCACTCGCATCAACGGCGGTTGGATCGGTGCCCGGTGTCGTCGATTCCATGTCGTTGCGTCCTTGATCGGTGAGGTCGTCGCTGCCGCAACCGGCCAGTCCGATGAGCGTCGCGCAGATCAGCGCGGCGGTGAAGTGCCGTTGCATGGAGGTTGGACGCTCGGCGACATCAGCGGGTTCCCGCTCGGTTCACGGGGTCGCGGGAGAGACGATCGGCGCGGTCGCGAGGTGATCCGTGGCCAGCTCCGGTGAGCGGCGGCGGACGAGGCGCACGGTGACCCACGAGGCGATGCACATGATCGCGATGCCGATCGAGAACGGTGTGGTCGAGTCGCTCACGAATGCACTGATGATCGTGCCGAGGACCGCACCGCCAGCCATGCGGATCGCGCCGCCGTAGGCCGATGCCGTACCCGCCAGGTGGCCGACCGGGCCGAGTGCCGCAGTGTTCAGGTTCGGCATCAGGAACATGAACGACGCCAGCGAGAGGGCGAGTACGGGCATGTAGAGCCAGATGCTCGGCTGTCCACCAAAGGTGATCGAGATCGCGCAGAGGAGCAACGTCAGCGGGATCAGGACGGCGTAGACGGTGTTGATGAGCCGGTGGACTCCGACTCGCACCACGATCCGGCCGTTGAGAATGGCGCCCGCAGCGAAGAAGACCGCCACCACGCCGAAGATCAGCGGGAACTGATCCTCACGATCGAACACCTCACTGATGATCAGTTCGCTGCTCGCCAAGTACGTGGTGAACACACCCTGCAGGAAGATCGTCGCAGTGGTGTATCCGGACGTGACCGGTGTCCGGGCGACCTCGGCGTATCCGCTGACTGTCGAGCGGAGTTCGAGGGGGCGACGGTTGGCCGGATCGAGCGACTCGCGCATCCGCATGCTCCACAGCGTGATCACGACGGCGAAGATCAGGCAGAACCAGAAGATGGCCCGCCAGGGCAGGACGGCGATGATCCCGGCGCCGATGCTCGGAGCGAGGATCGGCACGAGCATGAACACGGCCATCACCTGCGACATCGCCTTGGCCATCTCGCTGCCCTCGAAACGGTCGCGAATGATGGCGGTCGCCACGACCCGGGCGCCTGCGGCTCCGAGGCCCCACACGAATCTGCTGAGCAGCAGGAGTTCGAAGGTGGGCGCGAGTGCCGAGCCCGCAGCACCGACGATGTAGATCGCGCTTCCCGCGTACAGCACCGGCTTGCGTCCGAAGCGGTCCGCGACCGGACCCCACACCAACTGCGCAACGGCGAGGCCCATGAAGAACACCGTGATGACCTGGCCAGCGCGCGGTGAGGCGTCTCCGAGATCGAATGTCTCGCGGATCTCGTTGAACGCCGGGAGCATCGTGTCGATGCCCAGCGCCATCAGCGCCATGATCGCCGACATCAGCGTGAGCAGCTCGCGCTGGCCCATGCGGTACGGCGGCCGCGCCGGTGCGGGCCCCGGCGTTGCGATGTCTGGTGCCGTCTGAGTCACGCACCGACGCTAACGATGTCTGTGCAGTCGCAAGGACCCGAGCGACGAGGGTCACGTCAGCTGAGGTCTCTCAGCTCACGGCGACGCGGCAACCGATCTGCATCATCTGATCGACGCCAGCCTTCAGATCCTCGTCGCTGATCCTGACCGTGCTGCCGTCGTCTCCGAGGATGTCGCTGACGGTCATGATCGCCAGCGACTCGATGCCCTTGACCGCAGCGATCGTGTACATCATGGCCGCTTCCATCTCGACGCCCAGGTGGCCGAGCCGCTTCCAACGTCCGAACGTGCCGGGGTCTGGGTCGTAGAAGATGCCAGACGTGACGATCGGGCCGGTGTGGACCGCAGCGCCCGACTCGCGGCTGAGTTGCGCTGCGGTCTCGGCGAGGGAGAACGTCGCGCACGGGGCGTAGCCGGGCATCTGCGCGTAGCGAATCGGCGTCTGATCGTCCGCCGAAGCGCTGATCCCGATCACGGTGTCACCCATGTTCATCCCGGCCTGGAGGCCGCCGCAGGTTCCGACGCGGATGAGGCGCTTCGCACCGAGCATGATCAGTTCTTCGAACACGATGCCGGCACTGGGTGCGCCCATGCCGGTCGACTGGACACTGAGTGGCTTGCCCTCGAACGTTCCGGTGAAGCCGAGCATCCCGCGCTCGGCGTTGACCTGACGGAAGCCGGGATCGAAGAACGTCTCGGCGATGTACTGCGCCCGCACCGGGTCGCCAGGACACAGCACGCTGTCGGCGTAGTCGGACTCTTCGGCACGCAGATGGATCGGCATGTGTGCAGGCTATGCGCTCGAGCGCTCCAGTATCGTCGCCGTCGCCATGGTGAGCAATGCAGGACCAGATGAGCGCGCCGGTGACGATGACGCTGAGGATGGTGACAGTGTCTCGATGGTCGGTGCAGTGGCGATCGGCATCGGCGGCATGGTGGGCGGCGGGATCTTCGCCGTGCTGGGCGTCGCTGCCGAGCAGGCGGGAGGTGCGACACCGCTCGCGTTCGCGATCGCCGGGATCGTCGCCGGACTGACGGCGTACTCCTATACGAAGTTGTCGGTGGCGTATCCGAACGGCGGCGGCACGGTTCACTTCATCGATCAGGTCTTCGGGCGCGAAGCGGTCACCGGCACCATCAACGTGGTCCTCTGGGCCGGCTACATCGCGACGACGGCCCTGTACGCATCGGCGTTCGGGAATTACGGCGCAAGCCTGCTTCCCGGCGACCTCGAGTCGTCGGGTGCCGCCTTTCGCGTGCTGGCCGTGGTCGGAATCGCCATTCCGTGGTTGATCAATCTCGCAGCGGCATCGCTCGTGTCGCGGACCGAGGGCATCGTCGTGGGGATCAAGATGACGATCTTGCTCGTCGTCGTGGCCGCCGGCATCCCCTCCACCGATGCCGCGAGCATCGCTCCGTCGACCTGGAGCTCACCGGTGGGGATCGTCGCCGCCGGCATGCTGGTGTTCGTCGCCTACGAGGGGTTCGAGCTCATTTCCAACGCCTCGGCCGACATCGATCGCCCAGCCCGGAACCTCCCGCTGGCGTACGGGCTGTCGGTCGGGATCGTCGTCGTGCTCTACGTGTTGATCTCTGCAGTCGTCGTCGGATCGCTGTCGGCGTCTGAGATCCAGGCTGCTGCCGACTACGCACTCGCCGAGGCGGCGTCGACGTCGCTCGGCCGCGCCGGTTTCACGTTGGTCGGCGTCTCGGCGCTGCTCGCGACGTTCTCCGCGATCAACGCCACCCTTTACGGCGCGGCCCGACTGAGCTTCACGATTGCATCGGAGGGCGAACTCCCCAAGGTGTTCGAGCGCCGGACCTGGCATCAGCCGATCGGTCTGCACGTCACCGCAGCAGTCGGGCTGGCGATCGCCGTTGGGTTGAACGTGTCGTCGATCTCGGGTTTGTCGAGCCTGATCTTCCTGGCGGTGTTCGCGTTCGTCAACGTCGCCGCTGTGCGGGCTGACGCCGACGCCGGCGTCAACCGGTTCGTGTCCGGCGCCGGTGCGCTTGCGGCAGCGGCGTCGTTCGTCGTGCTCGCCGCCGACAACGTCCGCAACGACACCGTGTCGGTGGTGGTCTTCGTGCTGCTGGTCGGCACAGCGATGGTCGCCGAGGTCGCCCTGTTCCATCGGACCCGGGTGCAGCGCATCGGCGAGGGACTGGACCCGTCGGGGAAGGCCGCTACTTGAGGAACTTGCTGGTGGTGTTGTCGGCGAGGACCTTGCCACCGGTCTGGCAGGTCGGGCAGTAGTTCACGGTGTAGCTCGAGTACTCGACGTCGCGGATCGTGTCGCCGCACACCGGACACGCCTCGCCGGTGCGATTGTGGACGGCGCTGGGGCGGTCCTTCGACGAACTCATGTCGTCACGCGTTCGCTCGGACGCGAGTCCGTCGGCCACGCAGTGTTCGATCGCTGCAGCGATCTTGGCGGCTCCGTCGGCGCCCAGTTGCTTGGTCGTGGCGAACGGCGAGACCTGCGCGCTGTGACAGATCTCGTTCGAGAGGCGACGGCCGATCCCTGCGACCATGCCCTGATGCCGGAGGAACCCGTGCACGCGCATCGAATTGGCAGCGAACAACTCGGCGAGATCTGCGGCCTCGATGCCCGCTGCCTCGGGGCCCAGCTTCGCGAGTGGCAGCGATGTCTCGAGTTCGCCAGATCGGATGCACCACACACCGGCGCGACGCTCCTTGCCCTGCTCGGTCAGCAGGAGTGCTGTCTCGTCGATCGAGCCGTCGTCGAGTTCGAAGGGTTCGAACGTGAACCGGGCTTGCCCGCCGCGGGGTTTCGCCGAGCGCTTCTCGTCGGCGAGGAGTCGACCGCCCTGCATCAGGTGGACGACGAAGCTGACCGGCTCGAACCGAAGAATCAGGTACTTGCCGCGACGCCCGACGCCGAGCAACGGCAGCCCATACGCGTCGTCGGGCGCCGGAACGGCAGTCTTCAGTGCAGTGAAGTTGAACGGCGTGAACCTGGTGAGGACGCGTCCGGCGAATTGCCGATCCAAGCGCTCGGCGTGCGCTTCGACCTCGGGCATCTCGGGCATGGGCTGAGGTTAGCCAGCGACGTGCTGCGCGATCAGCCGACGCGGGCGGATTGACCGCCGTCGACAGGAAGGACGACACCGGTGATCCATTCGGCATCGTCGGAGGCGAGGAACAGTGCGGCCTTGGCGATGTCCCACGCCGAACCCTGTCGGCCGAGCGGCACGCGCTCGGCACGCGAGGCCGCGTAGGCCGCTCGATCGACCTGCAACGCTGCGGCAGCGGCGTCGACGCCCATCGGGGTGTCGACGAAGCCAGGCATGATCGCGTTGGCACGTACGCCGTACTTCGCGTTCGAGAGCGCCAGGCTCTGCGTCAGCGCATTGATCCCGGCCTTCGACAACTTGTACGCCGTGAGATTGGTGGCAGCTGCCACGGCGGCGAGCGACGAGACGTTGACGATGGCGCCGTGATCGGACGCACGCAGCGCAGGAGTGGCGGCGCGGCACGTGCGCCACAGCGCGCGCAGGTTGACGTCCATGATGCGGTCGTAGACGTCGTCGGTGAGGAGATGCGGTGGGCCGTCTCCCATCCCGATTCCCACGTTGTTGTGGAGGATGTCGATCCCGCCGAACGCCTCGATTGCTGCATTGACGACAAGACCAGGGCCGTCATCGCTCGCGATGTCGGTCACCACGACGAGCGTGTCGCCCTCGATCTCGGACGCAGTCGCCTCCACACGATCTCGATCGCGGTCGACGAGCACGACGCGGGCTCCTTCGCGGGCGAAGGTCAGCGCGGTGGCTCGGCCGTTGCCGACGGTTTCGCCCGGTGTCTGGCCTGCGCCGACCACGATGGCGATACGCCCTTCGAGTTTTCCGCTCATCCCGACGGTCTCGCTGCCTATTCGTAGACGGTCTGGGCCTTGACGGACCCGAAGACGGCGTCGAGGGCGCCGAACACGGCTTGGTTGTCGAGCAGCTTCTGCTGATCACCCCAGAGCCGGATGTGGCCGTTGATGAATGCATCCTGTGCGTTGAGTTCCCCGGTGGCAACAGCGACAGCGGTGTCCCAGTGCTGTTCCATCTTGACGTCCTCGGGGTCCGCGACACCTGCACCGAACGACGCCTCACCGTTGCCGACCTGTAGGTGGTAGGTGACGTCACCTTCGGGGCCCTCGGACACGACCTGCGTCACGCCGATCTGGTGTGACTCGGCGATCTCGCGCATGTGCTCGCTGGCAGCAACCTGCGTGGTGAGTTCGTTGATCCAGTCGAGGCTGAGATATCGGTACTGCGACACCCCCGTAGTCTGCCTGATCGTGAGCCCGATGTCCGACGCACGGCACCCCGATGCCCGGGTGGAGGAGTGGGTCTTCGCAGCCTGGACCACCGATGCGACTCTCGGGGTGATCTCCGGACATCGGCTCGTGGGTCCGACTGCCTGGTATTGGGCGGCGCTCGCCCGGCAAGGACGACCGCTGCTCCACATCACCGACTACGAGGTGCCGGTGCGCCTCGCCGACCCGTTCATCGTGAAGGGCGAGGCGATGTGGGCGGAGCACACTCGTGAGGCGCCGATGGAACAGTGGACCATCGGCAACGAGACATACGCCGCCTCGCTCGACGACCCTGACGATGCACTCGGACGGGCGTACGGTGACCCCACACCCATTGCCTTCGACCTCGAGTGGTACGCCACCGGCCCGGCGACCCCACTCGAACTGTCACCCGACATGACTGCCGGGTACGAACAACTCGGCGTGGTCCACGGATCGATCGAGATCCTCGGCGAACCGGCGGTCGAACTGTCCGAGGTCCCGGCGCATCGCTGGCACCGGTGGTCGACCGGTCCGGCCAGCGAGTCGACCACGATGGGGCCGCTGTTGCTGCCAGAGGCGGTGGCACACACCGGAGTGCGGGCGCCGTTCGTGTTTCCCGACGGCAGCAGCAGCGACCTCGTGCTCAGTCGTTCTGGCTGGTGTCGACGAGCTCCTCGTTCGAACCAGTAGCTGGATCGGTTGCGGTCGGCGGGTCGAGTGGTTCGTGGCGGTTGCGGTCTGCTTCGAGTGCAACGGCCCGGCCGCGCAGGCGGCGGGTGACCAGCCACGCGAGACCGGCCAGGAGTGCGGCGACGGCGGCGAACGGGGCGATCACAGCGAGGACGAAGGCGACACCGAACAGGACACTGACGAAGGCGTTCCAGCCGTCGGAGAAGGCATCGGCGATGCCGGGATCACCCTCGTCGACGACCGGCGCCGGTTCGGTCCCTGGTGCCTGATACTGCACGGTCACGGTCAGCTTGGACAGTGCGACCCGGTCGTCGATGTTGCGCTGTGCTGCGAGCAGGCGCTCGTAGGCGGTCTGGCGTTGGACCAGCTCGGTCTCGGCGGCCACGAGGCCCTCGAAGTCGGTGGCTTCGTCGAGCAACGCCTCCATGCGCTCCACCGAGATGGCTGCCTGGCGGATCTGGATGTCGAGGTCGATCAACTGCTCGGTGACGTCGTCGACCGACTGCGTCTGGTTCCGCAACGTGCCGACGCCGCGCAGGTCGTCGATGAGACCGTCGAGCAGCGTCGGTGCGACCCGGACGACGATCGTGCCGTAGCCGGGCACGGACCCATCTTCGAGCGGGTCGTCGATCGTGACGTCGGCGTTGTAGACGGCCCCACCGTTACGGGTGGCGATGTCGATCACGTCGTCCACTGCCCCGCCGACGTCGGGTGTCAACATCGTGACGCCGGCGTCGACGATCAGGTCGCGTCCGATGTCGAGCGGTGCTCCCGTGGCCGGGCTGCCGGCGGTCGCGGGCGTGCCTGCTGCGTCGGCGGATGCCTCGGATTCGGATTCCCCGCCGCCGATGGCGAGGTCTCGGCTCACCGAGTCGGTCGCCGCCGGCGCCTCCTCGCTGGTGTCCTGATCGAACGATGCCGTCTCGGATGAGTCGTTGCTCGCTCCGCAGGCGGACAGCCCAAGGGCAACGATGGCCGCCGCCACGGCTGTTCGGCCGGCGCGGCGCCGCTGCTGACCGGGTCGATGGATGGATGTGGTCTGAGTGTGTCGATGTGTGCTCCCCATGAACTGTTCGACGTGCCGCGACCGTCGTTGGTTCCCGTGCCACACTCGAAACTCGAATATGGGCAACTCAGGCGACATCCTCGACGACTTCACACACGGCGGCATGGGCAGTGCCAAACGGCCGGCGTACCGCGACGTCGTGGTGGAGATGGGCATGGTGATCGAGGATCGATCGAGCCACTTCGTCGGTGACATCGCGCGCTGGAACGCCGAGGGTGTCACCCTGCGCGACGCAAAGCAGTACTTACGCCATTTCAGTTGGAAGCCGGGTGGGTTCCTCATCGACGGCAAGCCGGTCACGCTCGTCCGCCCCAAGCAGGTGAAGTCGGCAACGCAGCGGATCACCGCCTCGGGTGCGGTTGCCGGCGACGGCCGAGCGCGAGTCGCACGCGCCAGCCGGATCTGGGTCGAGGGCAAGCACGACGCCGAACTGCTCGAACACGTCTGGGGTGATGATCTGCGCGACCTCGGCATCGTCGTCGAACCACTGCACGGAGCCGACGACCTGGCGGCGATGGTCGCCGATTTCCAGCCCGGCGCACAGCGCAAGCTCGGCGTGCTGCTCGATCACCTGGTGCCTGGCTCGAAGGAGACTCGAATTGCTCAGACGGTGCGCGATCCGAATGTGTTGATCACGGGCCACCCCTTCGTCGACGTCTGGGCGGGCATCCGGCCGAAGGTCATCGGCCTCGATGCCTGGCCCGACATCCCTTACGACCCCGAGGTGACCTGGAAGGAAGGACTGTGCGCTGCGCTCGGCGCTCCGTTCGAGGGCTTCTGGCCGCGGCTGCGGAACCAGGTCAACACCTTTGCCGACCTCACGCCGGAACTCGTCGGCGCCGTCGAGCAACTCATCGATTTCGTGGCAGACCTCCCCGAGGAGTGAGTGGGAGAGACGGCGTTCACGTTGTGCCAGGCACAACGTGAACGGTCAGGGCAACGCAGCGTCGACGAGTCAGAACGGGTGTCCGGCTGGGTTGATGACCACTCGGAACTCGGTCGGCTCGGGCTGCATGCTCACCATGGTCACACGCAGTCGGGCGAGTGCCGCTTCTCCGATGTCGAGGTCGTCGACGACGACGTCGAGATGTGCCTGCTGCGGGATGTCGCCACCCGGCCAGGTCGGCGGCCGGTGGTTGTCCCGACGTCCTGAAAACGAACTCGGCCCCGCTCCGTATCAGCAAATGACAGGAGCGGGGCCCGAGAATCAGTTGTTCAGTTGGCGATCAGACGAAGGCTGATGCGAACACCAGGCTGACGATCGTCATCACCTTGATGAGGATGTTCATCGACGGGCCGGAGGTGTCCTTGAACGGGTCACCGACGGTGTCACCGACAACAGCAGCCTTGTGCTGGTCGGAGCCCTTGCCGCCGTGGGCACCGGCTTCGATGTACTTCTTCGCATTGTCCCAGGCGCCGCCGGCGTTGGCCATGAAGATGGCCAGTGCGAAGCCGGTGACGAGTGCGCCGGCGAGCATGCCGCCGAGCGCATCGACGCTGATGAAGCCGACGATCAGCGGCACGACCACGGCGAGGGCGCCGGGAGCGACCATCTCCTTGAGCGAGGCTTCGGTCGAGATGGCGACGCAGCGTGCGGAGTCGGGGATGACACCCGGCAGGCCTTCGCGCAGACCCGGGATCTCACGGAACTGGCGACGCACTTCTTCGATCATCTTCGCTGCGGCGCGACCGACGGCGTCGATCGTGAGTGCAGCGAAGAGGAACGGCAGTGCCGCACCGATGAAGAGGCCGATGAACACATCGACCTGACCGATGTCCAGGTTCAGTGACTTGGTCGGGTCGGCATCGGTGATCGCGAACTCGAAGCTCTTGAAGAGTGCGAGGGCGGTCAGTGCAGCGGAGCCGACGGCGAAGCCCTTGGCGATTGCTGCGGTCGTGTTGCCGAGTGAGTCGAGTGCGTCGGTGACTTCGCGCACCGACGGGTCGAGTTCGGCCATCTCGGCGATGCCGCCGGCGTTGTCGGCGATCGGGCCGTATGCATCGACGGAGACGACGATGCCCGTGGTGGCGAGCATGCCGATGGCGGCGATGGCGATGCCGTAGAGGCCGCCGATCTCGCTGTCGAGCGCCTGCTGGCCGCCCCAGTAGGCGATGCCCACGCCGGCGAGGATGAGTGCGACGGAAGCTGCGACCGACTGCATGCCGATGCTGATGCCCTTGAGGACGGTGGTGGCAGGACCGGTCTCGGTCTGCTGTCCGATGTCCTTGACGGGCTTGTAGGCGTCGGAGGTGTAGTACTCGGCGGTCTTGCCGAGTGCCCAGCCGATGACGAGGCCACCGATGACGGAGACTGCGAAGCCCCACGGCTTGTCGGACTTGTCGTCGCCGCCGAAGATCCAGTACGAACCGGCGAGCACGCCGACTGCGGTGATGGCCATGGCGACGTTGGTGCCGAGGTGCAGCGCCTTGCTGAGGTGCTTCGAGTCGGTGGAGTCGCCGCCCTTCACGAGGAAGGAACCGATGATCGAGGCGATCATGCCGATGAACGCGACCAGCATCGGGAACACGAGGAACTCGATGGTGCCGACATCGCCGGCCTGCTCGGCGGTGACTGCACCGGCGAATGCGATCAGCGAGATCGGAGCGATGATCGAGCCGGCGTACGACTCGAAGAGGTCAGCACCCATGCCGGCGACGTCGCCGACGTTGTCGCCCACGTTGTCGGCGATGGTGGCCGGGTTGCGCGGGTCGTCTTCGGGGATACCGGCTTCGACCTTGCCGACGAGGTCGGCGCCGACGTCAGCAGCCTTGGTGAAGATGCCGCCACCGACGCGGGAGAACAGGGCGATCGTCGATGCGCCGAGGCCGTAGGCCGTGACGATCTCGAATGCCTGGTCCACCTCGAGGAGGGTGACGAACACGATGTAGGTGACCATGAGGCCGAGCAGTGCGAGGCCTGCGACGGAGAAGCCCATGACGGCGCCGCCGCGGAAAGCGACCGGCAGTGCCTTGCCTGGGCCTTGCTTGGCAGCTTCGGTCGTGCGAGCGTTGGCCATCGTTGCCACCGTCATGCCGGCGTAACCGGCTGCCGATGACAGCACTGCGCCGAGCAGGTAGGTGACCGCTGCGAGCGGTGCGATGACAACGGCGAGGAGCACGGCCATGATGGCGGCGAAGATGCCGACCCACTTGTACTCGGCCTGGAGGAACGCCTTGGCGCCCTTCTGGATCTCGGTCATCAAGAAGACCATGCGCTCGTTGCCGGGCGACTCCTTCTCGACAGCTTTGTAATAGAAGAACGCAACACCGAGGGCCGCAATGGCCGACAGTGCTGCGAGATATGGAATTGATCCCACGGGGTAGTGCTCCTTGAGCGGATTGTTGTTCGGAACGGTGCCGGCGCGCGAAGGCACGAGCAGCCCGGTCCATGATGGTCGGTCCGAGATGCTACGAAGAAATCGAAGCGTTCGGACGCGATGCTCGCCGCGCCACCCGGCTGAGTGCGCGATGTGACCGATCCCGCAGATCTGCTGCGGCGACGGATTGGGCACGCAGCAGTGCGGGCGGAGTACCGTGGCGCGCATGGCACAAACGTTGAGTCGAGGTCCGGTTTCGGGCTCCGCCGTGAAAGCGGCACCGGCGAAGAGAAAACCGTTCCTGCTCGACCTCTACAGCACGGCGGTCGGCAAGAAATACGTGATGGCGATCACCGGCCTCATCGGCATCGGCTTCGTCCTCACCCACATGATCGGCAACCTCAAGATGTACTTGGGATTGATCAACGAAGGCGAAGCACGGGTGTACGACATCGACATCTACGGCGAGTTCCTGCGTGAACTGCTCGTGCCGATCCTGCCCCGCACCTATGTGCTCTGGGGCCTGCGTCTCGTGCTCATCGGTGCCCTCGTCCTGCACCTCCACGCGGCATGGTCGCTGACGCAGTTGAACCGCAAGGCCCGCTCGGTCAAGTACCAGTCCTCGCGTGACTATCAGGTCGCCAACTTCGCCAGCCGTTCGATGCGGTACACCGGGCTGATCGTGCTCGCCTTCCTCGCCTGGCACCTCGCCGACCTCACGTGGGGCTGGCTCAACCCGGACTTCGTCCGTGGTGCCGCCTACCGGAACATCGACGCATCGCTCAGCCGGATTCCCGTTGCGGCGCTCTACATCGTCGCCAACGTGCTGCTCGGTATCCACCTCTTCCACGGCACGTGGTCGCTGTTCCAGAGCCTGGGCATCAACAGCCCGCGGTTCAACTCGTGGCGCAAGGCCGCTGCGGCTGGTGTCGCCACCCTGATCGTGGCCGGCAACGTGTCGTTCCCGATCGCCGTACTCGCCGGTGTCGTCGAGTACGACGGCGATGCCGAGATCACCGAACTCGAAGTAGAAGAAGCCACCGCCGCCGAATCGGGCGGCGTGGTCGAAGCAGAAGTCATCGTCGTCGAGGCCGAGGAGGCCGGAGAATGAGCATCAATCTCGATTCCAAGATTCCCGACGGCCCGATGGCCGACAAGTGGAACAACTACATCGCCAGCCAGAAGCTGGTCAACCCGTCGAACAAGCGCAAGTTCAAGATCATCGTGGTCGGCACCGGGCTCGCCGGAGCATCCGCCGCAGCGACGTTCGGAGAACTCGGCTATCAGGTCGAGGCGTTCACGTTCCACGACTCGCCGCGACGGGCCCACTCGATCGCAGCCCAGGGCGGCATCAACGCCGCAAAGAACTACCAGGGCGACGGCGACAGTGTTCACCGTCTGTTCTACGACACGGTCAAGGGCGGCGACTTTCGCGCCCGAGAGGCCAACGTGCACCGCCTCGCCGAGGTGTCGGTCAACATCATCGACCAGATGGTCGCCCAGGGCGTGCCGTTCGCCCGCGAGTACGGCGGCTTGCTCGACAACCGCAGCTTCGGTGGAGCACAGGTCAGCCGGACCTTCTACGCCCGCGGCCAGACCGGCCAACAACTCCTGATCGGCGCCTACCAACAGCTCGCCCGCCAAATCGGGCTGGGCAACGTCAAGTTGTGGAACCGCACCGAGATGGTCGACGTCGTCAACGTCGACGGCCGCTGCGCCGGCATCGTCACCCGTGACCTGATGAACGGTGAGCTGCGTTCGCACTCTGCGCACGCCGTCGTGCTCGCCACCGGTGGCTACGGCAACGCCTTCTACCTGTCGACCAATGCCATGGCGTGCAACGTCACCGCTGCGTGGCGTGCCCACCGCCGCGGCGCAGCGTTCGCCAACCCGAGCTACACGCAGATCCACCCGACCTGCATTCCGCAGGCCGACGACTTCCAGTCCAAGCTCACCCTGATGTCCGAGTCGCTCCGCAACGACGGCCGGATCTGGGTGCCGAAGAACCCCGACGAGACCCGCCAGGCAGCGCAGATCCCCGAAGACGAGCGTGACTACTACCTCGAGCGGATCTACCCGAGCTTCGGCAACCTGGCGCCACGCGACGTGTCGTCACGCGCCGCGAAGCGTGCCGTCGATGCCGGCCAGGGCGTGGGCCCGCTGAAGAACGGTGTCTACCTCGACTTCGCCGCGTCGATCGAGCGGCTCGGTGCCGACGTCATCAAGGAGCGCTACGGCAACTTGTTCGACATGTACGAACGGATCACCGGTGAGTCGCCCTACGAGATGCCGATGCGGATCTACCCGGCGAGCCACTACACGATGGGCGGACTCTGGGTCGACTACGAGCTGCAGACGACCATTCCCGGGCTGTTCTGTGCCGGCGAGGCCAACTTCTCCGACCACGGCGCAAACCGTCTCGGTGCGTCGGCGCTGATGCAGGGTCTCTCCGATGGATACTTCGTGTTGCCGTACACGATTGCGCCGTATCTCTCCGACTTGCTCAACAAGCCGATCCCGGACGAGAACCACGAGGCGTTCAAGGCCGCCGAAACCGAGGCCGCCGCTCGTTTCCAGAGCTACCTCGACATCGGTGGCACCAAGGGCCCGGACCACTTCCATCGACAGCTCGGCCAGATCATCTGGGACTACTGCGGTATGGACCGCAACCAGCAGGGCCTCGAGAAGGCACTGTCTGAGATCCCGGCGCTGCATGCCGAGTTCAAGAAGGACCTCCGTGTCACCGGCGACGGCGGCAGCATGAACCAGACCCTCGAAAAGGCTGCACGAGTCGACGACTTCTTCGAACTCGGTCAGCTCATGTGCCAGGACGCCCTGACTCGTGAAGAGTCCTGCGGCGGTCACTTCCGGTCCGAGTACCAGACCGACGACGGAGAGGCGCTGCGCAACGACGAGGACTTCGCCCACGTCACTGCCTGGGAATGGAGTGGCGACGCCACCAAGCCGATCGAGCACCGCGAGAAGCTCGAGTACGAAGTCGTCAAGTTCGCCACCCGGTCATACAAGTAAGGCTCAGACGTGTCACACACACTTTCCAACATCACGCTCAAGATCTGGCGCCAGAGCGGCCCCGATGCACAGGGCCGTTTCGAGTCGCACCAGATTCCCGAGATCAGCGATGAAGCGTCGTTCCTCGAGATGCTCGACATCTTGAACGAGCGGCTCATCGAAGAAGGCAGCGAAGCCATCGTGTTCGATCACGACTGTCGCGAAGGTATCTGCGGCACCTGCTCGCTGATGATCGATGGCCAAGCGCACGGCCCGCAGAAGGGCACGGCCACGTGTCAACTGCACATGCGGCAGTTCGATTCGGGCGACGAGATCGTCATCGAGCCGTGGCGCGCCACCGCCTTTCCGATCATCAAGGACCTGATGGTCGACCGGTCCCCGTTCGACCGGATCATCGAGTCCGGTGGCTTCATCACCGCGCCGACCGGCGGCGCTCCCGATGCCAACCTGATCCCGATCCCGAAGCCGGTCGCTGATGCGTCGATGGACGCAGCTGCCTGCATCGGTTGCGGCGCATGCGTGGCTGCCTGCCCGAATGGTGCTGCGAGTCTGTTCACGTCGGCCAAGATCTCGCACCTCAACCTGTTGCCGCAGGGCCAGGCCGAGCGGTTCAAGCGCACCGAGTCGATGGTCGAGACGATGGACGAGTACTTCGGTTCCTGCACGAACCACGGCGAGTGTGAGGCGGCGTGTCCGAAGGAGATCTCCATCGACAACATCGCCACGATGAACAGCGACTACGCCAAGTCCAAGTTCAAGAATCGCAAGGCCCTCGCTCGCTGACCGGTACGTGGTGTGCCAGGCACACCACGTACAGGCACACCACGTACAACAACTGTCGGGCCTGTCGGTGATCTGTACGTGGTGTGCCTGGCACCATGCGTACAGGTCAGGCGCCGGGGGGCAGGGTGACGGCGGTGGTGTAGCGGTTGTTGCTGGCGATGTCGCCGGCTGTCATCGTGAGCTCGATCGCGAGTTCGCCGAGCGTGTCCGGAATCGTCAGGTCGACCTCACCGACCTTGACGACGCTGTCAGCGTCGACCGGACCGCCGAAGCGCCAGCGTTGTTCGCCGTTCGCCCACGATGCGACGACGTCGACGACTGCGACGTCGATCGGCTCGCGGAGATCGTTGACGAGGTGGACATCGAGCCGGAGACGGTCACCCTCGTTCACCCAATCCGGCGGCTCGTCGGCGATCACGAGCACCGGAGCACAGGCGGCCTTGACCACGGCGTAGGCGTCCTTCGGGACTCGTTCGGAGTCGAGGATGCTCGCCGAGATCACCGGCGCCGGATCGGCCAGCGCATAGAAGCAGAAGCCGCCCGTCGGTCGGTACTTGAGTCGTCGGAGTGTCTCGATGTGGGTCTTCAACACCGCTGACTGGTGGATCTGCGCCGTGTCCCGCCACGCCTCGTACGTCGGGAAATCGGACGGCGGGAAGAGACGTTCGAACTGGGCGCGCTGGTAGCCGTGCTCGTTCTCCAATCGCTCCCAGTCCAGGTCGGGCCAGTCGCGGGCAGTCAGTTGGTCGTCGATGAACGACGCTGACTGCGGAGGCGAATGCGCCCCGAATTCGGAGACGAAACGCACGAGTCGCGGCACGCGTGACGCGAGCGCTGAGAGGTCGTCGGCTTCGCCGCGATGCCAGCCGAACCACAGGTGGGTGTCCGTACCGCTGAGCTGCGGGAAGTGCGGGAGCACGCCGGAGTGGGCAACGGTCTCCCGGCTCTCGTCGGCCTTCTCGAAGGATCGCTTCACCCATCGATCGAGCACCGTCTTGTTCCAGGACGGAAGTTGATGAGCAGCCATCTGGCGGAGACGGTTCTTCCAGCCGGAGCGATCGACCGAGGTCGTTGCCGACGGGTCGTTGTGGGCTGTCCACTGGATGATCGACGGGTGATGACCGAGGGCATCGACTGCGGCTCGGGCCTGGTCGACCGCCTGGCCGCGGACGCTGCGTGCGTGGCTCCACTGCAGCGGGAAGTCCTGCAGGATCAACATGCCGAGTTCGTCGGCGGCCCGGTACACCTCGCGGTCCGCGATGTGGCCGTGCAGTCGGACGACGTCGAGGCCGAGATCGACGGCGAACTCGAGGTCACGGCGAACGGCGTCGGCTCCGGCATCGGCGAGCCCGGCACGGGTCGGCAGGAGGTTCGCGCCCTTCAAGAAGATCTGCTCGCCGTTGATCGAGCACGTCCAGTGATTCCAGCTGACCTGGCGGAGTCCGGTCCGACGTTCTCGTCGATCGCTGACTGTCTCGTCGACGACGATCTCGACAGCGATGTCGGTGAGTGGTTGATCGCCGAGGGCCCGTGGCCACCACAGGGCCGGGTCGGTGATGTCCAGGCTCCACTCGATCTGGTTCTCACCCGAGGCGATGACCTGTTCGTGTTCGTCGTGGAGTTCATCGTCGACGAACGTCCGGACGACGACCTTGCGTTGCGCATCGCTGTCGAGGCGTGCGGTCAACTGCAGGTGGGCGCGCCGCTGGTCGGCGTCGCGACACAGTACCCGGAGCCGCTCGATGCGGACGGGGCCGGTGTCGTACAGGTGGATGCTGCGCCAGATGCCACCGGGGTTCCAGTCTCGCCCGATGCCGTCCCAGTGTTGGAACACACCGGTGATGTTGCGCCGATTGCTCGATCCGTTCTGCGGGGTGCAGGTCGCCTCGATCGACAGGACGTGCTCGGAGTCGAGCGCGGACAGCGCTGTCACGTCGAAGCTGTGCGGAAAGAAGTACCCCTCGGGGTCACCGAGGTAGGCGCCGTCGAGCCAGACGTCGGCCTGGTAGAAGATGCCGTCCAGGGTGATCCACCGGCGGGCGCCATCGGTGGGCGGGTCGGCCGAGAAACGATGGCGATACATGATCGGCCCGTCGCTCGCAGCGAACTTCGGCGTGTCGCGCCAGTGACCCGGAACGACGATTGGTTCCCACTGGCTGTCGTCGGTGTCCAGGCCGATGCCGTAGCGGCGGACGTCGTCATCGGCTTCGACCGCGACCCATCGTCCGTCCAGCTCGCGCCGACTCAGCTCCATCGACCAAGCGTACGCAGAAAAGAGGCACGGCGTACGCGGATAGGTGGCGCAGCGACAGCACGGATGAACATCGGCCCACGAGCTGGGTTAGGTTCAGCCCATGGCAGACGCAGGCGCTTCTCGCGCATCCACGCTCGGCGAATTGAAGGCATCCGGTTGGGTTTCGCGACCTGTGAAGCAGGAGGTGCGGGAGCACGCGATCGAGAGGATCGTCGCCGGTGAATCGCTCTTCGCCGGGGTCCAGGGTTACGAGGACACGGTGATGCCGCAGCTGGAGAATGCGCTGCTCGCCGGTCATGACGTGGTGTTCCTCGGCGAACGCGGCCAGGCCAAGACGCGCATGATCCGTTCACTGACCGGTCTGCTCGACGAGTGGATGCCGATCATCGCGGGGAGTGAGATCAACGACGATCCGTACTCGCCGGTGTCCAAGCACGCAAGGGATCTCGTCGCCGAACTCGGTGACGACGCACCGATCGATTGGGTCCACCGCGACAAGCGGTACGGCGAGAAGCTGGCCACACCCGACACATCGATCGCCGATCTCATCGGCGAGGTCGACCCGATCAAGGTCGCCGAAGGGCGCTACCTGTCCGATGAACTCACCCTCCACTACGGCATGGTACCGCGCACCAACCGGGGCATCTTCGCGATGAACGAGCTCCCGGACCTCGCCGAGCGGATCCAGGTCGGGCTGCTCAACGTCCTCGAAGAGCGCGACGTCCAGATCCGTGGTTACAAGGTCAACCTGCCGCTCGACGTGATGATGATGGCCTCGGCCAACCCCGAGGACTACACGAACCGCGGTCGCATCATCACGCCGCTGAAGGACCGCTTCGGCAGCCAGATCCGCACGCACTACCCGCTCGAGGTGCAGACCGAGATCGACATCATGTTGCAGGAAGCACAGTCGCTCGACGTCGTCACCGCTGCCGGCCCCGTCAAGGTCACCGTGCCCGACTACCTCACCGAGGTCGTCGCCACGTTCTCCCACCTCGCTCGCTCCAGCAACCAGGTCAACCAGCGCAGTGGTGTCAGCGTCCGGCTCAGCGTCAGCAACTACGAAGCACTGGCCGCCAACGCGTTGCGGCGCGGGCTCCGGTCGGGCGAGATGAGCCCGGTCGCCCGAGTCGACGACCTGGGTGCACTCGCCGCCAGCTCGATGGGCAAGATCGAGATCGAGTCCATCGAGGAAGGTCGCGACGGCGCGATCATGGAGAACCTCGTCAAGGGTGCCGTGCTCAGTGTCTTCAGGGACACGGTGCCGCCCGAGCAGACCCGCGGCGTCGTCGACGCCTTCGAAGAGGGCGCCGTTGCCCACACCGGCGAATCGATGACGAGTCGTGAGTTGGCCCAGGCCGTCGAGCAGGTCGATGCACTGCGTGCGCCGGTCGCCGTGCTCACCGGTGGCGACGAGTCTCCCGAGGCCGTGGCCGCCGCAGTCGAGTTCATCCTCGAAGGACTGCATCTCTCCAAGCGCTTGAACAAAGACGCCAGCGGCGACTCCGCCACGTATCGCGGTCGCACCTGAGGTGACCGCAGCGGTGGCTCAGTCCTCGACGAAATCGGTCGCCACCGGGGCCGACTCCTCGGCATCGAGGACTGCATCCGAGTAGTCGTACAGCGCGTCGGAGGCGACGCAGTCGCGGATCATGTCGCCGGCAGGAGCGTCGATGATGCCGTCGACGATGCCGGCCGCGTCGGTCGTCACGATGGCGGCGCACGATGCACCGACCTCGCTGACCGGCCGCGTGCCGAGTCGGCGCTCCAGGAAGTCCCGGTTCGTTCCGTAGACGTAGACGGCAAGCGGGCTGTCGATCGACAGGATGCCGTGGTCGGGGACGCCGACGAGCACGTCGAAGATCTGCACTCCGATGGAGCCGACCGGGGAGACGTACCACTGACCGTCGATATCGACGGTCTGGATGGCCGGAATTTCCGGTGCAGCAAGACCCGACGGCCCGACGAGGAAGAGCCCGAAGAAGCTGTTCACGCCGCCGAGTCCGGCGATGTCGGGATCGCAACTCTGGTAGCGGCCACCGCCCAGGTCGTCGAGCCCTGCGGTGGCGAGGTCGCTCCACTGCAGCGCCGAGCCAAGGCGCCGCTGGAGATGGTGCACCCGTCGCTGAATTCGAGGCGGAAGGACTCGGGCTCGACTGTCTCGCCCGGTGCGATCAGCGGGAGGTGCCGGGTTGGCCGGTTCTGGGTTCCAGGCGACATTCGGAGGTCCCTCACCGCGAAGCGCTCTCGGCGGAGCGAGTGGATTGATCTGCACGTCTTCTTCAGTCGCCGGAACGGCGATCTGTTGCAGCGTGCGAAAGAATTTCCGTGTCAGCCGGCGTCGAGGTGGGCAAGAAAGGCGTCGGACGCCGGTTGGGCGGCTCGGTCGGTCCCGAGCAGGCCATTGGGCGAGTCCGGTCCGGCGATCGCCGGATCGAGGAACACGACCTCGATGTCGACGCCGTCGGCGATGGTCGCGTCGACGGCTTCGACAAGGGTCTCGACGATGCGACCGGCGATGTCCGGATCGTTGTGGAACGGTGTGAACTGCGAGACGATGATCGGCAGATCGCCGGCCTGCTCTGCAGCGTCGACGAGTTGCCCCTGCAGACGCTCGCGCATCTGAGCGAAGCGCTCGTCGCCCGGATCGTCGTCGGTGACTTCCCCGTGCTCGAGCACGATGCCGATGGCGTTCGACGTTTCGAGGTGGTCGGCGATGTGGCCGATGTGGTCGGACCCGATGGAGGCGACGACGGGCGCCTTCGACCCGTCGAGCGTCGTCCAGGTGTTCCTCCATCCGTCTGCGGTGGGTGCCTCGTCGACCCCGGAGAACGGGATCCACCCGCTGATCTTCTCGCCGAATCGGTCGGCGATGCGCTCGACGTAGCGGGGCCACCACTTCTCCGCGACGTTGTCGTCTCCGAGGCCGCCTTCGTTGCTGATCCAGCGGGGTTCGGCACCGTCGTGCAACGTGGCCCACACGCGGAGGCCGATCGCATCGGAGGCGGCCAGCATCTGCTCGAACCGGTCAGCCCACGCGCCGTCGAGGTCACCGGGCTTGGGTTGGAGACGCGCCCAGTCGAACGTGAGGCGGAGGTCGGTGAGTCCCAATTCCTGCAGCAGGGCCAGGTCGTCCGGCCAGCGCTTGTAGAACCCGTTCCCGGCCGTCGGGCCGAGATTGGACGTGTCGGCGTGACCGAACGTGGTCGCGGTGGTCAGCGTGGCGCCGCGCGCGAACGTCATCTCTGCTGGGCCATGCTCAGATGAACGGTGTGCGGGTCCAGAGGTCGGAGGCGTCGGCGTCGATCGGCAACGGCTCTCCGGTCAACGAGACGACGTCGATCGGGCCGGGGAAGCCGCGGAGCTCGACTTCGCCCACCGACGTGGCATGGACACCGGCGGGAAGCCGCTCGATGTGCATGGTCGGCATCAGTGCTTCGATGCCCTTGGCGTGATCGCACAGACGGGCGGCCATGTTGACGGCCGAACCGATGTAGTCGTCACCCTCGAACAGCAGCGCGTGACCCGTTGCGAGGCCAGAGCGGACGGTGAGGGGTGTGCACACCTCGTTGGAACGTTTTTCGAGGTCGAGGGTGAACGCAATGGCGTCGGCCTGGTCGACGGCGACGACCATGCAGCCGTCGCCGAGCCACTTGGCGATGCGGACACCGCGCTCGGAGGCAACGGCGCGCACGATGGTTCGGAAGGCGCTCAGGATGCGGCCCGCAGCGTCGTCACCGAGTGCAGCGGTGTAGTTCGTGAACCCCGAGAGGTCGACGAAGACGAACGTTCGAGGCACACGCATGGAACTCATGCTATTGCATCGTCACATCAATGTGGTTTGAACAGCTGATGAACAAGGTTTCCCGTCACAGCAGCTCGACGGGTTCAGAGCGACACCGAGCAGGGGGAGCAAGTAGGTTCGGCCCATGACGTCACGGTTCCAGTACTCCCGGTGGGATGGCACGCAGACCGGCTTCGAATTCGATGCCGATGCGGCGTTCGACGAGCTGACCGACGAGTTGCTGTACCACGGCGATGTCAACGCTGCGCTGCGCAAGATGATGCAGGACGGCATGCGCGACCGTGACGGCAACCAGCTGAAGGGTCTGCGCGAACTGCTCGAACAGCTCCGCGAGGAGCGCCAGAATCGTCTGGACCAGCACGACCTCGGCGGCGTGTACGACGAGATCAACGACGAACTGAACGACCTGATCGACGAAGAACGCCACGCGATCGAAAATGCGTTGCGCGACGCGCAGAACTCGGGTGACGAGCGTCGTGCCGAGAATGCCCAGAGCGCTGCGATGGAGCGCAACATGCGGCTCGACCTCATGCCCGACGACCTCGCCGGCAAGGTCCGCGAACTCGAGTCGTACAACTTCGAGTCCAAGGAGGCCAAGCAGCGCTTCGACCAGCTGATGGAGAAGCTCAAAGAGCAGCTGATGCAGCAGATGGTCGATCAGATGTCCGGCGCCATGGAGAACATGGGGCCCGAAGACATGGCCCGCATGAAGGACATGATGCAGGCGCTCAACGAGATGCTCGAGCGGCACCAGCAAGGTGAGGACCCGAAGTTCGAAGAGTTCATGGAGCAGTTCGGCGACTTCTTCCCGGAGCACCCCGAATCGGTCGAGGAGCTCCTGGAGCAGATGGCGCAGCGGATGGCCGCGATGCAGGCGATGATGAACTCGATGTCGCCCGAGCAGCGGGCGCAGATCCAGCAGCTCAGCGAGCAGTTGATGGGCGACATGGATCTCCAGTGGCAGATGCAGCAGTTGTCCGGCAACTTGCAGCAGATGTTCCCGGAGATGCAGTGGGGCAAGAGTTACGACTTCGAGGGCCAGGACCCGATGGGGATGGGGCAGGCCATGCAGCAGATGCAGGAACTGGGGGATCTCGATCAGCTCGAGAACCTGCTCCGCAACGCTTCGAGCCCGAGTGCGCTCGCCGAAGCCGACATGGACAAGGTGCGCGACCTGATGGGCGACGACGCCGCCAAGTCACTGGGTCGCCTGGCAGAACTGACCCGGCAACTCGAAGAGGCCGGCCTCATCGAGCAGAAGGAGGGCCGCCTCGAGATGACACCGAAGGGGCTCCGCAAGATCGGCTCCAATGCACTGCGTGAGTTGTTCAGCAAGCTCGCCAAGGATCAGCTCGGTCAACACGAGACCAGCAACATCGGCCAGGGCCACGAGCGCACCTACGACACCAAGGCCTATGAATACGGTGATCCGTTCCAACTCGATCTGAACCGGACGATCCGCAACGCCGTGCGCCGCAACGCTGGTGAAGGCCACCGCGGTGCACCGGTCAATCTGCACCCCGACGACTTCGAGATCGAGCGGACGGAGCACTTCACACGCTCGGCGACGGTGCTGATGTTGGACCTGTCGTTGTCGATGCCGATGCGGGACAACTTCCTGCCCGCCAAGAAGGTCGCCATGGCGCTGCACAGCCTGATCTCGTCGCAGTTCCCTCGGGACTACCTGGGTCTGGTCGGGTTCTCCGAGACGGCTCGCATCCTCACCCCTGAGCAGCTGCCCGAGGTCTCCTGGGACTTCGTGTACGGCACGAACATGCATCACGGGTTCACGCTGGCCCGTCAGCTGCTCGCTCGCGAGTCCGGCACCAAGCAGATCATCATGATCACCGACGGCGAGCCGACTGCGCACATCACACCCGACGGGCACCCCTTCTTCAACTACCCGCCGGCGCGCGAAACCGTGGAGGCCACCCTGCGTGAAGTGGTGCGCTGCACCAAGGAGCAGATCCGCATCAACACCTTCGGCCTCGGCGCCGACGGGTCGTTGCGGGCCTTCATCGAGCAGATGACATCGATCAACCGTGGCCGGGCATTCTTCACCACGCCCGAGAATCTCGGCGACTACGTCCTCGTGGACTTCATGGAGGGCAAGCGAGCCCTCGCCCGCAGCCGCGGTCGCGCCAGCTAGCGCGCACGTGATTCCGATCGCGCGGGACGCGCGATGTGTTCGCGCGTAGCGCGCGATTCTTTTGGTCGCGCCCTTGCAATTTCTGCAGAACTTCTGGCAGAATGACGTCACTGTAGTTACAACGTTGTTGCGACGGCGTCAAGCATCCCCGCCTGACGAGGGCCAGCGCCATCAACATCTGCGTAAAAAACTTCCACGACAGCGTCGTGCAGGACCCATCAGGAGGTCCCTTCCATGCAATTCATCACGACATCGAGCATCACCGTCAGTGCGACTCCGGTCGAGCCCGAGCAGGACTGGCACGATCACGCCAACTGCCTCGGCGTCGACCCCGACCTGTTCTTTCCCGAACGCGGCGCGTCGACGCGCGAGGCCAAAGAGGTCTGCCGTGGTTGCGAAGTGCAGCACGACTGCCTCGAGTTCGCTCTGCAGAACGGTGAGAAGTTCGGCATCTGGGGCGGGCTGTCCGAGCGCGAACGCCGCCGCATCCGGCGCCAGCGCGCCCAGGTCGCCCGCTCGATCATCGGGGCCTGAGGCAACATCGGTTCCAGCGTGAGGTAACCTCGGCTCCATGATCGGTTTCACACTCGGTGGCCCAGAGGGCATCATCCTCCTCGTTCTCGTTCTCGTGCTCTTCGGTGGCTCGCAGCTTCCCAAGCTCGCCAAGAACATCGGCAAGGCGCAGAAAGAGTTCAAGGACGGCATCGACGAGGCGAACAAGCCGAGCGAGAGCACCAAGACCGACGCTGAATGAGCCGTTGAGGCCATTCATCTGAAAACCACGAAGGCCCGGCCGCTGCGGCCGGGCCTTCGTCGTGCTCAGGTCGACACCGGCAATCGTGGCGGCTGTTCGGTGGCGTGTCGACGCCGAAGCGGTGAGAATTTCCACCACCCCTGTGGGAAGCGCTCACCGGTCGGGCCCGGGCCGGAACCCGAGGGGAACGAGTCAGACGGTGAGGTCCACACCGTCGTTTGATGCGGTCGCAGTCAGTTCGTCACGGCGACGCTTGAGGATGCGGCGGCGTTCACGTTCGCTGCAGGCACCCCACACGCCGTGATCGATGCGGGCGTCGAGTGCGTACTCCAGGCACATCGACACGACCGGACAGTCGCGGCAGATCTTGCGGGCCCGGTCGACGCCGACGCCGTCACTCGGGAAGAAGGTGGCCGGCGGGTGCAGACGACAGTTGCCGTCCGCCATCCACGCAGTCTCCGAATCAGGGTCGTGGGGGGCATTGTCGAGTTCGGCGGGCCGCTCGTTGAGCGCAGCGCGGTCGGCACGGCTCAGTCCCATGGACTTCTTCGCTGGTGTGCCGGGTGTGGCGGTCTTGTTGCGCTTGATCATGATGGTCCTCTCTGGAAGTCATCTCGGGAACTCACGACGGGGCGGCGCGATTTCCTTCTTGGTCATATTGACGTCTGGGGACGCCGGTTGGTTCCCAATTTCTTGTTCGTTTCGATTGGGACACTGGACGTGTGGCTGGGAGACAACCATCGGAGTGTTGCGCTCTCGACAGGAAACTGTAACACGTTCGTAAAGAATGGAGGGAGGGGTCAGAAGAAATTCTTTCACCGGAGTCGAGCTGGCGTCGGGTGTCGGCCCGAAGGCGTTGGACCGGCGGGTATCGTCGGGGCCATGAGTGACGTCGCCGTCGAGCAACAAGAACCCCGAGCCCACGCTCGGATCGTCTACCACGGGCCCGTCGCGCCGCACTGGGAGGTCTACGGAGACTGGGGTGACCGGCAGGTGCTCGAACAGTTCCGTGCCCGCGTCCTGGCGCGCCTCGTCCTGCTCCCGCGCGACGACCCGCAGTTCCGCCGGAACCGGGAGCGCATCGTCCGAGACGCCGAGCGTGAGCTCATCTCGATCGAATGGGATCTCGGCCGTCCGGAAGACAGCTGAGGCAACATCATCGCCGTTGACGGTGCGACGATGAGGGCGGCCGAGATCGACGAACGATTCCTCAATCGGGAACTGAGTTGGCTCGCCTTCAACGAACGCGTACTCGAACTCGCCTCCGAGCCGGGGATTCCGCTGCTCGAGCGGGCCAAATTCTGTGCCATTGCCTCGACCAACCTCGACGAGTTCTTCCAGGTCCGCGTCGCTGCGTTGAAAGACCAGCTGATCGCCGGCATCGATCAGCCCACCTGGGACGGTCGGACGCCGGCGCAACAGCTCACGGCGATCGCCGAGTGGGTGCCGAAGATGATCGAGCGTCTCGACGCGGCGTTCGTCGATCATCTCGTTCCCGAATTGGCCGCCGCCGGCGTGGAGATCCTCGGGTGGGACGACACGACGGCCGAAGAACGCGCCGCGCTCGACACCGTCTTCGACGATCGGATCTTTCCGGTCCTGACGCCGCTCGCGGTCGACCCGGGCCACCCCTTCCCGTACATCTCCGACCTCGCGCTGTCCCTGGCGGTCAACGTCGCGGATCCCGAGACCGGCGATCGTCGGTTCGCCAGGTTGAAGGTGCCCGACATCTTCCCACGGCTGATCGAGTGTTCGCCCGGACGGTTCGTCCCTGCCGAGCTGCTGATCGGGGCCAAGCTCGACCGGCTCTTCGTCGGCATGGTCGTCGAGAGCTGGGCGACGTTCCGCGTCAGCCGGAACGGTGACCTGACCGTCGAAGAAGAAGAGGCCGACGACCTCCTCGAAGCCGTCGAGATGGAGCTTCGCCGTCGCCGGTTCAACCAGGCCGTTCGACTCGAAGTGGCCGCCGACATCGGCGACGAGATCCTCGACCTGCTCGTCCGCGAGCTCGACCTGTCTCGCGAAGACGTCACGCGGCACCGCTCACCGCTCGACCTGAGTTGCCTCTTCCAGCTGATGTCGCTCGATCGGCCCGACCTCAAGGACACGCCGTGGCCGCCGGTCACCGCCGGCCGGATCGCCGCAGCCGACGAAGGCGATCGCCCGATCTTCGACGTCGCCCGCCACCGCGCCGTGATGCTGCACCATCCGTATGAGAGCTTCTCGAGCAGCGTCGAGGAGTTCATCTCCCAGGCTGCCGACGATCCGAAGGTGCAGTCGATCAAGATGACCCTGTACCGCGCCGGGGGCGACAGCGCGATCATCCGCAGTCTGATGAAGGCCGCCGATCGAGGCAAACAGGTCGCCGTTCTCGTCGAGATCAAGGCGCGCTTCGACGAAGCGACCAATGTGCAGTGGGCCAAGCAGCTCGAACGAGCAGGTGTTCACGTCGTGTACGGAATGGTCGGGTTGAAGACCCACAGCAAAGTCGTGCTGATCGTCCGCGACGACGGCGATCAACTGCGCCGCTACGTCCACATCGGGACCGGCAACTACAACAGCAAGACCGCACGCATCTACGAAGACATCGGGGTCATCACGTGCGACCCCGATATCGGCGCCGACGCCGCGCAGCTGTTCAACCACCTCACGGGGTACAGCCGGGCCCACGACTACTCGACGCTGCTCGTCGCTCCGCGCGACCTACGCCGCCAGCTGCTCGATCTCATCGAGCACGAGGCGAGCTTCGGCTCCGACGGCGAGATCGTGATGAAGTGCAACTCGATCGCCGACGATGAGATCGCCGAAGCGCTCTATGCGGCGAGCAACGCAGGCGTACACATCGATCTGCTCGTGCGTGGCATCTGCTGTCTGCGCGCCGGGGTGCCCGGCATGAGTGAAAACATCCGAGTCCGCAGCATCCTCGGTCGATATCTCGAACACAGTCGGATCTATCGCTTCAAGAACGGCAACGTCGTCGTCAACGGACGCGTGCCGGGGGCCGAGACCGACGAGATCCACCTGATCGGATCGGCGGATCTGATGCCGCGCAACCTGAACCGCCGCGTCGAAGTGTTGGTCCCGATCGAACACGAGCGGCATCGCGCGTGGCTCGACCAGGCCATCGAGTTCCAACTCGCCGACGACATCGTCTGCTGGGAACTCCGCCCGGACGACACATGGGAGCGCATCGGGCCCACCGACGAGTTCGAGCCACATCCGCAGGAGCGGATGTATCGCTGGACCGTCGACCAGCAGACGCCGACTCGCTGAACAGCGCGAGACGAATCCGGGAATCGTTCACCTCCTGTTCACCCAAGGCAGCGGTTCGATTCACCTGGCCTCCGTAGCTTGCGCTCCGTGAACCACCCCCTCAAGCGAACAACATCCACACAGCGCCTCGCCTCAGCGGCAGTCGCTCTGACCCTTGTCGTCGCAGCCTGCGGCGGCAGCGACACCGACAGCTCCGACGGCGACAGCGCGGACACGGGCAGCAGCCCCGCCGCCGACACAGCCGCCGACACGGCCGCCGACACCGGCAGCGATGCCGCCGGCGGATTCTCCGGTGAGCTCGTCGGCGCCGGCGCCTCCTCGCAGGCAGCTGCGATGCAGGGCTGGCAAGCCGGCTTCCAGACGGCCAACCCCGACGTCACCATCGCCTACGACGCCATCGGCTCCGGTGGTGGACGCGAACTGTTCCTGTCGGGCGGTTCGATGTTCGCCGGTTCGGACGCTGCGCTCAAGGACGACGAGTTCGAGGCCTCGAAAGAGCGCTGCGTCGGTGAACAGGGCGCCATCAACCTCCCGCACTACATCTCCCCGATCGCCATCCCGTACAACCTGCCGTCCGTCGACGCCACGCTGAACCTCGGGTCCGACGTCATCGCCGGCATCTTCGCCAACACGATCACCAACTGGAACGACCCGGCCATCGCCGCGACCAACGAAGGTGTCGAACTCCCCGACCTCGCCATCAACCCGGTGCACCGTTCGGACGAGTCGGGAACCTCGGAGAACTTCACCGACTACATGAGCCAGTCGGCCCCCGACGTCTGGACGTTCGGTGAGATCGAGATCTGGGACGACGGTCCTGGTGGTGGCGAAGGAGCCCAGGGCACCTCCGGTGTCGTGGCAGCCGTCGAAGCCGGCGAGGGCTCGATCGGCTACGCCGATGCCAGCCAGATCGGCAGCCTGCCCGCAGCGGCCGTCGGTGTCGGTGACGGCTTCGTCGAGTTCAGCCCCGAAGCTGCCGGACGCGTCGTCGACGCCTCCGAGCGCCTCGAAGGCCGCAATGAGTTCGACTTCGCCATCGAAGTGAACCGCACGCCCGACACGGCCGACGTGTACCCGATCGCACTGGTCTCGTACCACATCGTCTGCCTCGAGTACCCCGACCAGGCGACCGTCGACCTCGTCAAGGGCTTCATGACCTACGTCGGCTCCGAAGACGGTCAGGCAGCCTCGGCTGCATCGGCCGGTTCGGCTCCGATCTCGGCCGAAGTCCGCGCCGAGATCCTCGCCTCGATCGACGCCATCAGCGTCGGTAGCTGAACGACTGAAGCCCCCGACGTGACGATGCTCGACACCCCGCCGCCCGCAGCAGATCTGGGCGACGATCCGGACACGGACAGCGAAAAGATCAGCAAGGTCGGTGACAAGGTCTTCTTCGGCCTGTCGTTCGGTGCGGCCTCGCTGATCCTCGTCACGCTGGGGGCGGTCGCGCTCTTCCTCTTCACCGAGGGACTGCCGACCTTCACATCGAGCGACAGGTCAGAACTCGAGCGGGGCGGCGACAGCTTCATCGGCTACGTCGGCCCGCTCGTTCTGGGCACGGTCTACATCGCCACGATCGCGTTGCTCATCGCCACACCGATCGCTGTGGCAGTGGCGTTGTACATCAGCCACTACTCGCCGAAGAAGCTGTCGCAGACCCTCGGCTACTTCATCGATCTCCTCGCTGCGATTCCGAGTGTCGTCTACGGCATCTGGGGGATCACGGTGCTGGCGCCGATCTTGTCGCGCACGCTCTACCCGTGGCTCGACGACTACGCCGGCTGGTTGCCGTTCTTCGGATCGGACGTCAACACCTCGACGAGCGGCCGCACCACGCTCACGGTCGGCGTCGTCTTGGCGGTCATGGTCCTGCCGATCATCACCGCCATCTCCCGCGAAGTCTTCCTGCAGACCCCCCGGCTGCACGAAGAAGCATCGCTGGCCCTCGGCGCGACTCGCTGGGAGATGATCCGCATGGCAGTGCTTCCCTACGGTCGTTCCGGTGTCATCTCGGGTGCCATGCTCGGCCTGGGCCGAGCGCTCGGTGAGACCATGGCGGTGGCGATCATCCTGTCGCCTGCCGACGGATACTTCTGGAACATCATCACCAACTCGAACTCGAACACGATCGCTGCGAACATCGCCCTCCAGTTCCCGGAGTCCTCCGGCCTGGAAGTGAACCGACTGATCGCCACCGGGCTGGTCCTGTTCATCATCACCTTCGGTGTGAATGCCCTCGCCCGCAAGATCGCCGACACCGGATTCTCTGGAGCAGACGGATGAGCCTCGCCCCCGACACTCAGCAACGCCGACCGGAGACGGACGACGACCCGTGGATCACCGACTCCGGTGACATCACCTCGGGTGAACTCGCCGGCAAGGGCATGGTCGGCATCTTCGTCGGAGCGGTGGCGCTCGGCACGGCGAGCTGGCTGCCGTTCGGATCGGTCAACTGGGCGCGCTGGGCACTCGTGACGATCCTCGCGTTCATCGTCGGGACCTACATCGTGTCGCGCCTCGTCGAGTCCAAGCGTCATGCAGCTGATCGCCTCGCCACGGCGGTGGCCACGAGTGCGTTCCTGATCGTGTTGCTTCCACTCGTCTCGGTGATCTGGACCGTGATCGAGCGGGGTTCGAATCGATTCGACTGGGAGTTCTACTCCTCCACGATGCGCAACATCGTCGGCGAGGGCGGCGGTGCGTATCACGCCATCCTGGGGACGCTGATCATCACGGCGCTCGCCACCGTCTTCGCCGTTCCGTTCGGTCTCTTCACTGCGATCTACCTCGTCGAGTACGGCGGCAAGAGCCGCTTCGCCAAGTCGGTCACCGGGCTCGTCGACGTGATGACCGGCATCCCCTCGATCGTTGCAGGCCTGTTCGCCTATGCCCTGTTCGTCCTGCTCGACGGACCCGGTCACCGTTCGGGTCTGGCAGGAGCCGTGGCTCTGACGCTGTTGATGACGCCGGTCGTCGTGCGTGCATCCGAAGAGATGTTGCGGCTCGTCCCGAACGAGCTGCGCGAGGCGTCGTACGCGCTCGGTGTACCGAAGTGGAAGACGATCGCGAAAATCGTGCTGCCCACCGCCGTGGCCGGCATCCTCACCGGCATCGTGCTCGCGATCGCCCGAGTGATCGGAGAGACCGCCCCGCTGCTCGTGACCGTCGGTATCTCGGCGAGCGTGAACAAGAACCCGTTCAGCGGCCGGATGGCGACGTTGCCGGTGTTCACCTACGACGCCTACGCATTTCCCACGCTTCCTCGCGATGCGAGCCTCGATCGGGCCTGGGCCGCAGCGCTCACCCTGGTCGGAATCGTGGCGATCCTGTTCACCGCAGCCCGTATCCTGTCCTCCATCCTCAAGCCAAAGGGTCTGAAATGAACCGCACGGCCAACTCCGACCCGCTCCTCGCTTCTGGCAACCGCCGACCCTCATCAGCAGCGTCACCAGCACCAGCACCAGCACCCGCACCCGAGAACGGCTCCACGAACATGAATCATCCCCAACGAGCCGCCGATGGCGCCACGACGATCGACCCGAATGCACCGGTGGATCTTCCGAACCGGATCGACGTCACCGACCTCAACATCTACTACGGCGCGTTCAAGGCGGTCGAGGGCGTGTCGATGACGATCAATCCGCAGTCGATCACCGCGCTGATCGGTCCGTCCGGCTGCGGCAAGTCGACGTTCCTTCGTTCGCTCAACCGCATGCACGAGGTGATCCACGGCGCCCATGTCGAAGGCAGCGTCGTCATCAACGGCCGCGACCTCTACGGCCCCGGTGTCGACCCGGTCGCCGTGCGTCGCAAGATCGGCATGGTCTTCCAGCGACCGAACCCGTTCCCGACGATGTCGATCGCCGACAACGTGCTCGCCGGCAAGAAACTGAACTCGAAGCGGTTGAACAAGACCGACGCTGCTGAACTCGTCGAGCAGTCGCTGCGCGGTGCGAACCTCTGGAACGAGGTGAAGGACCGTCTCGACAAGCCCGGTTCGGGTCTGTCCGGCGGCCAGCAGCAGCGGCTCTGCATCGCTCGCGCCATCGCGGTGTCGCCCGACGTGTTGCTGATGGACGAGCCCTGCTCGGCGCTCGACCCGATCTCGACCCTCGCGATCGAGGAGCTCATGCTCGAACTGAAGAACACCTACAACATCGTGATCGTGACCCACAACATGCAGCAGGCGGCTCGCGTCAGTGACCGGACCGGCTTCTTCACCATCGAAGGGACCGGAAAGCCTGGCAAGCTGATCGAGATGGACACGACGGAAAAGATCTTCGCGAATCCGGCGCGGCAAGAAACGCAGGACTACGTGACGGGACGGTTCGGCTGATGACACAGCACCTGCGGTCGAACTTCCACGACCAACTGGCCGAGATCAGCGAGAGCATTGCCCGAATGAGTGCCAACGTCACCGAGCTGGTGCCGCGTGCCACGCAGATCCTGCTCGATGGCGACCTCGAAGCCGCCGAGTACGTGATCCTCGGCGACGACGAGTACGACGCGACGGCGGTCGATCTCGAGGAGCGCTGCTTCCGTGTCATCGCACTGCAGGCGCCCGTTGCCTCCGATCTGCGTTCACTCGTGTCGGCGATCAAGATCATCGCCGACGTCGAGCGCTCTGCCGACCTCTGCGTCAACATCTGCAAGGCGGCTCGGCGGATCTACGGCCACGACCTCGATCCGAGCCTGCGCGGCGTCATCCAGAAGATGGGCGACCAGGCGCGGGTGCTCTTCAAGGAAGCCACCGAGGCGTACCTGAACCTCGACGGCCCACGCGCCGCTGCGCTCCACGACATGGATTCCTACCTCGATGATCTGCAGCGGCAGTTCATCCAGGTGATCTTCGAGAGTCATGCGGCCGGCAACATCGACCTGCAGGTCGCCGTGCAGCTCGCCGTCGTGGCTCGGTTCTTCGAGCGGATCGGCGATCATGCCGTGAACGTCGGAGATCGGGTCCGCTACATCGTCGACGGCTGGGTGCCCGAGCATCCGTATCCCGAGAGCGACAACGAGCCACCCGAGATCGTCGACGGCGTCGTCGTGCCGGTCGACCAGAACTGACGACCCCGATGTCAGTGCCCGTCGCGCTGCTCACCGGTGTGGCGATTGGGGTGGTGGCCGGTGTGCTGATCGGAGGCGTCTGGGCGCGTCGTGCCGTCGGGCGGTCGAATGCAGGACGCGCTTCGGGTAGCTCGATCAGCAGTCCGGTCCAGCAGCGTGTCGATGTCGGCCAGGATCACGACGGCTTGTCGCGTGGCCTGCGCAGCGCAGTCGATCGACTGCAGATGGGTGTGGTCATGTGCGATGCGGAACTCAAGACGACCTACCGCAACACGTCAGCCGATTCGCTCACCGGGACCCACGGCGGTGTGATCGTCGATGCGCACCTGCAGCAGCTCTTCGAAGGCACGCGTAGCGGAGAGCGATCAGGCCGGATCGTCGAACTGCAGGGTCCGCCCAAGGTGACGTTCAGCATCGAGGCGATGCCGATCCCGCATGGCGGGGCAGTGGCGACGATCGAAGACATCAGCGAACGCGTCCGGATCGATTCGATGCGGACCGACTTCGTGGCGAACATCTCCCACGAGTTGAAGACGCCGGTCGGAGCAATTGCCGTGTTGGCCGAGATGATCGTCGACGAACCCGACCCGGCGGTCATCGCCACGCTGTCCGACCGTGTCGTCGAGGAGTCGCATCGTGCAGCACGGACCATCGACGACCTGCTCGAGCTGTCGCGCATCGAGTCCAGCCAGAGCCTCGACGATTCAGTGAACCTGGCAGGCATCGTCGCCGAGGCCGTGGCCCGCGGCCGGATGGCTGCAGACGGGCGCCGTGTCTCCGTCGAGGCGATCGACACCCCTGAGTCGTTGTGGATTCGAGCAGACCGTCCGCAACTCAGCACTGCCATCGGCAACCTCGTCGAGAACGCCGTCAAGTACAGCGACGACGGCGGGATGGTCCAAGTTCGGGTGCGACGCAACGAGCGATGGGTCGAGGTGATGGTCGCAGATCAGGGCGTCGGGATCCCGGCCTCCGACCTCGACCGGGTCTTCGAGCGCTTCTACCGTGTCGACAAGGCCAGAGCGCGCCAGACCGGAGGCACCGGCCTCGGACTCGCGATCGTGCGGCACGTCGCCAACAATCACGGTGGCGTCGTGTCCGTGCAATCCCAGGAAGGGGAGGGGTCGACGTTCGCGTTTCGCCTGCCCTCCCGTCTGATCGTCACGCCGGATGCGGCGAGAATGAGTGTCGCCGATGACTGAAGCAGTGATCCTGGTCGTCGAGGACGAGCCGTCCTTCGTCGAGGCCCTCAACGTGGGCCTGGTCCGTGAAGGCTTCATCGTGCACGTCGCCGTCGACGGTGTCGAAGCGCTCGAGAAGTTCGAGACCGTGGCACCGGATCTCGTGTTGCTCGACGTGATGTTGCCGCGTCTGTCCGGGATCGAGGTCTGTCGTCAGATCCGCAAGAAGAGCCGCGTGCCGATCATCATGGTCACTGCCAAGAGCGCCGAGATCGACACGGTCGTCGGTCTCGAAGTCGGTGCCGATGACTACGTGACCAAGCCGTACCGGATCAGGGAGCTCGCTGCCCGCATGCGTGCTGTCCTGCGCCGGACCGCGGACGGCGCCGATGCGCCGGAGCGCCCGACCGACGGAACCATCGCGGTCGGAGCCGTTGCCCTCGACACGCACGCGCATCGCGTCACGGCCGACGGTGTGGAGCTGACCATGCCGCTCAAGGAGTTCGAACTGCTCCACCTGCTCTTGGCCAACGCCGGACGTGTGCTGCCGCGCGAAACGCTCATCGATCGGATCTGGGGTCACGACTACGTCGGCGACACGAAGACACTGGACGTGCACATCAAACGGCTGCGCAGCAAGCTCGAAGCCGACCCGAGCCATCCGGTTCTGATCACGACGATTCGCGGCCTCGGTTACAAGTACACCCGCTGATCAGTCGTCTTTGTCGTCTTGACCGGTGAAGGCGGGGAGTGGTTCGGCGGCGGTGCGAACGATGCCGAGCAGGTTGGCCACGATCCGCTTGAGGTAGCGGTAGTAGATCGCCCGTGGCACGACTTCGCGACCGGGCCGGTCGGAATGCAGGTAGCTCTCGATCTTGGCCTGGTGCTCGGCGACCACGGCAAGGATGCGGGTGGCGAATTCCTCGGTGCGGTCGGCGTCCGGCTCGGCGAGCAGGTCTGCCGCCTCACCGAACATGGTCGAGATGAGCCCGCGTTCGGCGAGCATCGCCTCGGTGTCGGCCTCGCCGGCCAGGCGAACACCGCTCTCGGCGAGATCCAAGATGTTGGTGGCCTGGTCGCCGATCCGTTCGATCTTCTTGAGCAGCAGGATCATGCCGAGCACGGAGCCGATGTCGGAGGACCCCTGCACCGTGACGTGGACGACGAGTTCGGCGCGGAGTTGCTGTTCCATGTGATTGATGCGCTGATCGGTTTCGCGTACGTCGGTCTGGACTGCCGCTGTGTCGGTGTTGGTGAGGAGCGCGAGGGTTGCGAGGTCGAAGGAGTGCCGGGCATCGCCGAGCATGCCGACGGATCGGGACACGATGTGGTCGAGACCACCTTCACGTTTGCTGAAAAATGACATCACCATGATCGAGTTGCTCCCTGTTGAGTAGTGCGGATGATTCGTGTGCAGATGCGGATGCGGATGCGGATGAGGGTCATCGGAGCAGGGCCACGCCGATGAGCGGGAGGATGATGAATGACGTCATGACGTAGGCAACGGCCCAGACGCGACGCTTGACGGCAATGCTGGCGAGGCCTTCCGCCAGCCGGATGGGGACATCGCGGGCGAACGGCAGGACATACAGCAGCAGGATGCCCAACACGTTGAACGTGGTGTGGGCGAGGCCGACCGTGAGCGCCTCGGGGACCGATGCCGCGAGAGCTGCGAGCAGGGCGGTGATCGTGGTGCCGACGTTGGCGCCGAGGGTGACGGGATACGCATTGCGCAGCGACAGCACGCCGGCCGCGGTGAGCGGGATGAGGATCGACGTCGTGATGCTCGACGATTGCACGGCGATGGTGATCACGAGACCGAGCAGCATCGCGATCGACCCCGAGCCCTTGCCGAGCACGGTGTTGACCGATTTCTCCACCCGATCGGCGACGAGCTTGCGCATGTTCTTGGTGATGAAGGTGAGTGCGAGGAGCACGATCACGAGTCCTGTGATGACGACGAACGTGCCGAGTACGTTGCCGCTGAGGCCGATGGCGCCCTCGATGTCGACGATCCACTGGACGGGTTTCTTCACCAACTCCTTCACCGGCGACTTCCACTCCGACCCGGCGGATCCGACGAGGCGATCGCTCATCCACGTCGCCGTCTTGGAGATCAGACCGGTTGCGAGTTCGACAGGGAGCAGGACGGCGACCGCCATCACGTTGAAGAAGTCGTGCACGGTCGCGGCAGCGAAAGCCCGCTTGAACTCGTTCGACTGCCGGATGTGGCCGAGCGAGACGAGGGTGTTGGTCACCGTCGTTCCGATGTTGGCCCCCATGATCATCGGGATCGCTGCATCGACACTGATTCCCTTGGTTGCCACGAGACCGACGATCACCGAGGTCGACGCCGACGACGACTGGACGAGGACCGTGCCCAGGATGCCGACGCACAGGCCGGCGATCGGGTTGCTGACGCTCGAGAACAAGCGCTCCTGGGTGTCCTCACCCATGATCTTGATGCCCTGCTCCAGGGCCGAAACGCCGACGAGGAAGGTGTAGATCAATCCGAACACGAGTGCGGAACGCATCCAGGTCGGCATGTTGAAGGGTGTGGTGCGCTCCGGGGTAGCAACTGCCATACGGTTCCGCAAGATAGCGGTTTTCGGTGCAGATGCTCGACGAGGCACGCCTCAGCAGAGCGATCATCGGTCTACTATCTGCGACGTGGAACACGAGACGACTGCCGTGCAGCCGGCAACGTCCAAGTTCCGGTCACTGGCGATCACACATGCGCTGATGATGGGTGGCGACGCCGCGATGGTGGTCGCACTCGCCGACTCGCTGTTCTTCGACATCGACCTCACGGCGGCGCGGACGCGGGTCATGCTCTTCCTCGCGATCGGCTTTGCGCCGTTCCTCTTCGTTGCTCCGTTGATCGGTCCGCTGATCGATCGGGCCGCAGGCGGTCGACGGCTCGTGATTCAGGTGATCGCCGTCGTCCGGCTCGTCCTGCTGGTGTTGATGGCGAAGTACATCGACTCCCTCGCACTCTTCCCGCTCGTCTTCGCAAACCTCGTGCTGCAGAAGGGATACGTGGTGTCGAAGTCGGCGTTGGTGCCGTCGACGGTGCGATCGGAGACCGAGTTGGTCGAGGCGAATTCGAAGCTGGGCCTCATCGCCGGCATCACGGGTGCCGCAGCCGTCGTGCCCGCCGGCATTCTGCTCAAGGTGATCGGTGCGCCGTCGACGCTGATCTACGGGGCACTGATCTTCGGGTTGGCCTTCGCCAGCGCGACGCGCTTGCCGCCGGAGGTCATCGCCGCCGAGGCCGTCGATCGCGACGAGTCGGCCCAGTTGCGTTCCGGTGGGCTTCAGAATGGAGCGATCGCGATGACCGTGCTGCGCGGCTGCGTCGGGTTCACGTTCTTCCACCTCGCGTTCTGGCTGCGTTCGCAGGACCAGGGGACCATCTGGTTCGGCGCCGTCGTCGGCGTCTCAGCGCTCGTCGCGATGGTCGGCAACGCCATCGCGCCGCGGCTGCGGGACCGGATGCGCGAAGAGACGATGCTCGTTGCGGCGCTCGCCATCGCCGCGGCTGCCGGCTTCGGCACGGCAGTCCTCGGTGGGCCGGTCGGTGCCGTCGTGCTCGCCGGTGCGCTCAACCTGGTCGCCGCGATCGGACGGTTGAGTTTCGAGAGCATCGTCCAGCGCGACGCCCCGGGGGCGAACCAGGGCCGAGCGTTCGCGAAGTTCGAGACCCAGTTCCAGTTCGCGTGGGCAGCAGCAGCCTTCATGGCCGTGGCGATTCAGGTGTCCGGCCCGATCGGCTTCCTCATCGTCGGCCTCGTCGCAGCGGGCACGCTGGTCAACCTGCTGGTCGGCACCAATCGGGCCGATGCTCGCCGCCGACAGCGGAGCGGGCGTTCGACGATCAGCCGAGGTCAGCGTCGGCGACGCGCGCCAGCCAGAGGCCCGGTGCCTCGATCTCGTTCGGGGTCGGCATCGAATCGACGTCGGTGAACAAGGGGCTGAGGCCGTTTTCCCCGGCACGGTCGACCACGCCTTGCACGAAGGCCTTGCCGCGCGCCGTCTGATCGGCGCCGAGCCGGATGCCGAGCAATCGCTCGACGAACAGATCATCCGGTGACGCCTCGGCGCGGCGACGACGAACGGCTTCCGCGATCTGCAGTGCGTTTCCGCCGATCACGCGGACGGCCACGGCATCGACGACCCAGTCGATGACACCGATCGTCACCGCAACCGCGGCATCGAGCTGTGGCTCCATCGCGAGTTGCTCGTCGGAACGGACCGCACCGAGCAGCACTTCGGGATCACCGAACGCTGCTTGCATTGCGGCCATCGGATCGGATTGATCCATGTCCATGCCGACCAACTTGTCACTGATCGCCGAGGCATCGGGCTTGAACGCTCCGACGTGGCGCTGGACGAGCGACCGCAAGTGGTCGGCGACGTGTGGAATCGAGAACAGCGTATGGCCGGCCAACTCGTGGGAGATCACCCAGAGGCGCATCTCATCGAGCGGGATCTCCCACTCGGCGGCGAATGCGTCGATCGTGGGCGGAACCACGACGAGCGCCGGCGTGGCGCGCGGGATGGGGAGGTCGTACACACCGAACGCGCGACGGGCCAGGCCGCCGACCATCGAGCCGACGCTCATGCCCATCATCGCCGGGGCCATCATCTTGCTGAGCCCCGCCATCATCTGTGCCATTGGATCGCCCGATGACCCGTCGAGGCCACCGGACGCCGGGTCGACCTGCCCGAGCGAGGTCGCCAGGTCGTTGAACAGCGGCCGGTACGCGTCGAGGGTCTGAGCCGCCCACTGTTCGGGCGTCGCGACCTCCGGATCGATCTCGGCCACGCCGAGTTGCATGACGTCGGCGACGTGCAATCGTGCAATCGCGGCGAGTTCGGCGTACTTGATGCGGACCGCCGGATCGATGTTGGCGGTGGCGACGGGAACGCCGCCGCCGGTCATCATTCCCGCCATGTCGCCACCGCTCGCAGCGAGAAGTGCGAACTGCTTGGCCGCATCCCAGTTGAGTGGGCCCTGCCCAGAGAGGGCACGGGACAGGTCGCCGAACAGGGGCAGGCCGGCAAAGGGGTTCACCGCATCGGATCCGTCGTCCTGGCCGTCGCTCGGTCGGTCGTTGCCGTCATCCATTGCGGGCGTCCTTCATGCAGACAGGATACGGCCGCGGTCGCTGTTCCTCGGCGCGGTAGCGTCAATGGCCATGAGTGCGGCTCCACCTCTGGTCGGATCGCTGACCGTGATCATCACCGGCACGACCGGCCCGCTGCAGCGGCGCGTCGTCGCCGGTCTCGAAGCGCTGGGCGATGTTCGTGTCGTCGAGACCGCCGCCGATCTGACGGAACTCGAAGCGGCCTTCGACAGCGACAGCGACACCGCCGATGTCGTGATCGACATGGCGAGCAGCGATCACGACTGGTTGGCGGCGAACCGTGCGAGTGCCACGCAGTTCGTGACGACGACGTTGGAGATCGCCGACGACCTGCTCGCCGACCAAGTCGTCTTCGTGTCGTCGGCCATGGTGTACGGCGCGAATGCCAACAATCCGTTTCCACTGACCGAAGAGACGATCCTTCGGCCGGACAACGAGTTCGTGTTCGCCCGCCAACTCGCCTCCGCCGAGGAACTCGTCGAACAGTGGCGGCGCAGCCGGACCGGCCGGCGCACCTGTGTGCTGCGCCCCGCGATCGCACTCGCAGCTGACGGCAACTCGCGCATCGCCGGTGCGCTGGTCTCGGGTCTCGGAAAACGATTTGCCGAGGACGATCCGCCATCGCAGTTCGTCCACCTCGACGACCTTGCGTCGGCGATCGTGCTTGCCGTGCGCAAGCGGCTCGACGGGGTCTACAACGTCGCTCCCGATGGATGGGTCGCCGGCGAACGCGTGCGTGCGCTGTCGGGTGAGCGGCCGCGGCTGCCGATGCCCGAACGACTCGCCGAAGTGCTCGGCAGCTTGCGGTGGAGATTCCAACGGGGGCCGATCCCTCCGGGCCTGCGGTCCTACACCCAAGATGCGTGGGTCGTGTCGAACGGCCTACTGGTCGCCGAAGGCTGGGCGCCGACGGTCACCAACGAGCAGGCCTACGTCGAAGGCACCGAAGCGCGGTGGTGGACGATGATCTCACCGAAGCGGCGTCAGGAGCTGGCGCTCGGAACCGGGGTCACCCTGGTCCTCATCGCCCTGGTGGTCAGCGGGATCTTGGGTCGACGCTGGCTCAATCGACGCTGAGTGACGCGCCCACGACGAGGTCGTGACTCACGACGAGCCGACCGTCGATGATGCGTGCCACGACGAAGCCCGCCTCGTCGATGACGACGGCATCGGCTGTTGCATCGATCCGGGACACGTCACGCCACGCAACGGCGTAGACGTACTGCTCGGTGAGCACGGTCACTCGGTCATCGAGATCGGGAAGGACGACCCGCTCGGACTCGGCATTCGACGACGATCGGGTGAATGTTCGGGAGGCAGCGGCCGGGATGTCGGCAATGGCGTTCGGAATCGCCGTGAAGCCCGAGAGACGGCTGGTCCGGATCGACTCCGCTGCAGCGACCGAAACGTTGGCGGCACCGCGCAGTGATGACGCCGGAACGGTCGTCGCCGTGATCGCCGTGGTCGTCGCGTCGTTCTGTCGGGGTGTGAGCGCCACGACCATCGTGGCGACCATCACGACCGCCAGCGCGCCGCCGGCGAGAGCAAGGCCTCGTGGCACTCGACCCGGCTCGACCGGCTGTGCGGACGCGGCGACTTCAGAGGGGTGTCGCCACGTTCGTTCGTGCGGGGGGAGCGGTGCGCTGTCCACGGGAACGAGACTGTAGTGCTCAATCGGAGCGCGCTGATCGCGGGAGGGGCCCCGGCGTGGCTAGTGCGGCGCGATCGTGGCGTGTGTCGCGACGGACCCGGACGGTGTCGAATGGGACTGTCACGCGACGAAGTGGCGTCAAATGTGTTGCGGCGACCTGACGCTCTGGGCACGACGACTACGATGGACGGCGTGGAGGCTCCCCAAATCGGCGAAAACTGGTTCGGGCTGACCCAGGAACCGCTGCCGATCGGCGACGCCTATGAATGGGCGGTCCGGCCCGATTGTGGAGCGGTCGTGTTGTTCAGCGGCACGATTCGTGACCATGCCGAGGGTCGTTCAGGTGTCGAACACCTGACGTACGAGGCCTACGAGGAACAAGCAGTGCAACGCTTCGCTGCGATCGGCGACGAACTGCGCGTCCGCTGGCCCGACGTCGGACGCGTCGTGCTCCTGCACCGTGTCGGACGTCTGGAAATCGGTGAGTCCTCGGTGATCGCGGTCGTCTCGGCACCGCATCGCCCGAACGCATTCGACGGCGCTCGTTTCGCCATCGATGCGCTGAAGGAGGCGGCCCCCATCTGGAAGCACGAGGTCTGGGCCGACGGCGCCGACTGGGGAACCGGTGCCCACGAGATCACCGACGCCGCATCGGTCGGTGTGCCCGAATGAGCATCTTCATCGTCGTTGCAGTGATCGTCGTGATCGTCGTGGTCGCCACGGTCGTCGGGCTCGCGCTGCGGAACCGTGGCTCCAACGACGGCGTCGACTCGTTCCGTCGCCAGATCGATGCGCTGTCGTCCGAGGCCCGCAGGCCAACGGTCGACCAGGTGAAGTCGGCCGAACGGCCCGACCCCGAAGACGCGGGCGGTGATGTCGATGGCGGCAGCACCGGCACCCCGTGACCAACGAACTCCGCTCGGTGTCGCGTTCGGTCCACTGCGTGGGCCAGACTGTCGCTCGAATGATCAGTTGCTGTATCCGTCGCCGAACCTTGCGAGGCCCGCATGGCGCGTGACCTCGCCATCGACCTCGGCACGGCCAACACCCTTGTCTACATGAAGGGCCGCGGCATCGTGTTGAACGAGCCGTCGGTCATCGCGCTGAACCGTCAGACCGGCGAAGTGTTGGCGACAGGTCGCGAAGCCTGGCAGATGATCGGACGGACCCCCGGCTACATCGTCGCTGTCCGTCCGTTGCGCGGTGGGGCGATCACCGACTTCGAGATCACCGAGCGCATGATCCGCCTGCTCCTGCAGCGGGTCGGCGTCAGCCGGTTCACGCGACCCAAGGTCGTCATCTGTGTTCCCTCGGCGATCACCGAAGTCGAACGACGCGCCGTGACCGACGCCGCGCGTCGCGCCGGTGCCGCCGACGCCAACCTGATCGAGCAGCCGATGGCGGCAGCGATCGGTGCCGACCTGCCGATCGACGAGCCCGTCGGCAACATGGTCATCGACATCGGTGGAGGTACGAGCGAGACCGCCGTGATCAGCCTCGGTGGCATCGTGGCCCTCGAAGCCGTTCGAGTCGGCTCGTTCGACATCGACGCCGCGATCCAGAACTACGTGCGCCGTGAGCACGGCATCGCGATCGGCGAGCGCACCGCTGAAGAGATCAAGGTCGCGATTGGTTCGGCCGATCCAACGCACGACGAGAACCAGGCCGAAGTGCGTGGACGCGACCTGATGACCGGCCTGCCGAAGACCGTGCTCCTCACGCCCGAAGAAGTCCGGTTCGCAATCGAAGACGTCATCTCGTCGATCGTCTCGTCGGTCATCCGTTGCCTGTCCAAGGCGCCGCCCGAACTGTCTCAGGACTTCCTGGTGCGCGGCATGTACCTCGTCGGAGGTGGCGGTCTGCTCCGCGGCCTGGCCGAGCGCATCGAACGCGAAACCGAAGTCCCGGTCAAGATGTCGAACGTCCCGCTCGAAGCGGTCGTCCTCGGCGCCGGTCACGTCATCGAGCACTACGAGGCGCTCAAAGGCATGTTCATGGGAGCGCGCCGCTGACCCAAGTCCCTTCGGGGCCAGGCACAAACGGGACTTCGAGTCCCTTCGGGGCCAGGCACAGACGGGACTTCGGTGTGCAGAGGTGTGCAGAGGTGTGCAGAGGTGTGCAGGTGGGCGATGGACCGAGGGTCGGCGTATGGTCTGGCGATGCGGCTCGCTTCGGAAATGCTCGACGACTTTCGTGACGGGTTCGCACAGCTGTACGTCGACTTCGACGTGCCGGGCGAGTTTCCGCCCGCAGTGCTCGAAGCGGCCGAAGTCGCTGCCGAGCGCCCGCTCGGTGAGGGAAGGTCGCCGCACGTCGACCGCACCGACCTGCACTTCCTGACGCTCGATCCTGCGAGCAGTACGGATCTCGACCAGGCCTTCGCGATCGAGATGGCGGGGCCGGGCGACGAGGCCGACGTCATCCTGCACTACGCGATCGCCGACGTCGGCTGGTTCGTCCGCCACGGTGACCCGATCGATCGTGAAGCGTGGCGGCGCGGCGTCACCGTCTACATGCCGCACGCGCGTGCCGGGCTCCACCCGCCGCGAATCGCCGAGGATGCCGGGTCGCTGTTGCCCGGCTCCCCGAAACCAGCGGTCGTGTTCGTCGTCCGCATCTCATCCGACGGGTCGGTCGTCCTCGACGGCGTCGAACGCTCGATGATCCAGAACCGGGCCAAGCTGGCCTACTCGACGGTGACACCGGCAGACCTGCCCGAATCGTTCCCGGAGCTCGCACGTCGTTTCCAGATCGGTGAAGCGGCACGCGGCGCTGATCGGATCCAGATGCCCGAGCAGGAGGTGGTGCGGACCGAGCATGGCTACGAGTTGCGGTTCCGACCGCGCAACGATGCCGAGAATCAGAACGCAGCGATGTCACTCGCGACGAACATGGCAGTCGCCGACGCCTTGCACGCGGCGGGCACCGGGCTGTTCCGTACCATGCCGGCGGTCGATGAGAGCCGACTCGGCAGGTTGCGTCACACCGCTCACGCGTTCGGCCTCGATTGGCCAAGAGTCCAGCCACTGGCCGAGTTCGAGAAGTCGTTGCCGGCAGGTGACCCGAAGACTTCCGCGTTCCAACTCGCCGTCCGGCGTGCCAGTGGTGGGGCGTCGTACGAGCCGTTCGACCAGGACGAGAAGCCGTGGCATGCCGCGGTCGCAGCGACCTACAGCCATGCGACGGCTCCGTTGCGCAGGCTGGCTGACCGTTACGTGATCGAGGCGGCACTGGCCGTCGCCAACAGTGACCCGGTTCCCGATGAGATCGAGCAGGCGTTTGTCGATCTCCCGCAGGCCATGCGCCAAGGCGACGCGAGAGCCAATCGCGTCGATCGAGCGGCGATCGACCTTGCCGAGGCCATCGTCCTGCAGGGCCGCGAAGGTGAAGTGTTCGAGGCCGTCGTCACCGACGAAGACGACCGCGGCGCACGCATTCAGTTGTGTGACCCGGCGATCGTCGCTCGTGTCGTGGCCCGGCGCGTCGACCCCGGCGACGACATCCAGGTCAAGCTGGTGGCGGCCGACCCGGACGAGCGACGCATCGAGTTCGAACGCGTCAGCTGAGTCTGCCGCCGCATCGCCGCATCTCCCGTTTGCGTGACGATTTCTGCGGACCGGTCCTCAGAAATGGTCACGCCAACGAAGCTCGCGCTGGCGAGGGTTCAGGCGGCGGTGAAGCGACTGACGGTGCCGGCGTTGCTGACGGCGAAGAGATCGCCTTCGCCGCCGACCGCGATTGCTGCGAGGTTGCCCAGTTGGGCGAGCTCGATGACGATCGGTGCGGCGGGTTGCGACGTCGGGTCGTACGCCCAGATCTGACCGGAACAGAAGTCGCCGTACACGTACCATCCGGCGAGGTCTGCAATGACGTCACCCCGGTAGACGGCACCGCCGCTGACCGAACAGGCACCGTCGACATGGGGGTACTCGACCACCGGGGGAGTGTGGCCGGCATCGCTCTGGTCGTCGTTGAAACGTTGCGAGCCCTCGAAGGCACTCCAGCCGAACGACACGCCCTTGCCCGCACCCTGCCCGCCGATCGCACGAGCAACGTTGATCTCTTCGAGGTCACCCTGGCCGACGTCGGCGATCCAGAGGTCGCCGGTGGCCGAGTCGAACGAGAACTTCCAGGGGTTCCGGAGCCCGAGCGACCAGATCGCCGGGTCGGCGCCGTCGACGTCGACGAACGGGTTGTCCGGCGGCACCGAGAATGGTTCGGCGCCCGCGTCCTGCGGATCGATACGGAGGATCTTGCCGAGCCGTGTCGCCAGGGCGAGGGAGTTCCGTTCCGGATCGTTCGCCGAACCGCCGTCGCCCAACCCGAGATAGAGGTAGCCATCGGGCCCGAACGCCAACTCGCCACCGTTGTGATTGCCGAAGGGCTGCTCGACGGTCAGGACTTCGCGGCGCGACGCGGGATCGAAGACCGCAGTGACCGGGTCGACGGCGTACTCGTCGACGACGGTGTTGCCGTCGAGGTCGCTGTAGTGGACGTAGGCGAGATCGACCGCTGGATGGAAGGCGGCGCCGAGGAGACCCTGCTCACCGTTCACCGCAGTCAGCACCGCCATGTCGAGCACGACCTCGGTCGACAGGTCGTCGAACGCGAGGACGCGCCCGCCCTGCTCGACGATGAAGTTGCGTGTGTCGCCGGGACGCGTGGTCAACTCGATCGGTGTGTCGAATTGGCCGACCTCGGCGAGGGACACGGAGGGAATCGGCAGCGGTCCGGTCGGCCCGGTCGTCGCCGGACCGTTCGCGAGTTCTTCCGGCGTGGCGGTCGGCAGGTCGTTGTTACCGGTTGGTTGCAGCGGAATCGTCGTTCCTGGAACCGTCGACGCTGCATCAGATGGATCTGATTCGACAGGGTCCGGGGTGGGCTCTGCCTCCGGGACCGTGGCGAACGTGGCGCTGGGGTCGTTCGGCGGGTTGGCACCGTTGTCCGTGCCGCTGCCACTCCCGCAGGCGGCGAGGAGCAACCCGGCGGCGCTGGACAGCGCAATTCGGCGGATCGTCTGGCGAGTCACGAGGGCCGCCCGACCCGGGTGAGGCCTTCTTGGACCACACTGATCGCCAGTTGGCCATCGGCGGTGAAGATCGAGCCGCGAGCCAGGCCACGCGCCGATGACGTGCTCTGGGCGACCTGGTCGTAGAGCAGCCAGTCGTCGGCCCGGAAGGGACGATGGAACCACATCGCATGGTCGAGGCTTGCCATCTGCATGCCGGGGCTGTCCCATGCGAGACCGAACGGGAGCACGGTCGTGTCGAGCAGCGTCATGTCGCTCGCATAGGTGACGATGCAGGCGTGCAGTACCGGGTCGGCCGGCAGTTCGCCGTTGGCGCGCAGCCACACCTGCTGCGTCGATGACGGGTTGCCCTTCCGGCTCATCGGATCGCCGTTGACGTAGCGCACGTCGATCGGGCGCGGTCGGTCGTACCAGTCACCGATCTGATCGGCGTAGGGCGCCATGCGGGTCTTGAAATCGGGCAGCGTCTCCGGGTCGGGAAGGCTCGTCGGCATGTCGATCTGGTGATCGGGTCCGGGTTCTTCGTTGTGGAAGCTGGCCTGCAGGTTGAAGATGGCCTTGCCGTGTTGGATCGCGACGACGCGACGCGTCGTGAAGCTGCGCCCGTCTCGGATTCGGTCGACCTCGTAGAGGATCGGTGCCATCGGATCGCCGGGACGCAGGAAGTAGGCGTGGAGGGAGTGGACGTGCCGATCGGGCTCCTCGATGGTCCGTGCCGCTGCGACGAGCGCCTGTCCGGCGACCTGACCGCCGAAGACACGTTGGCGATTCTCGTCCGCGGACGCGCCGCGGAAGAGATTGACCTCGATCACCTCGAGGTCGAGCAGGCGGACGAGGTCGTCCAGCGCTGCCTGATTGCCGGGGCTCGGAGCTGCCGAGAAGAAGGGTGCTGCGTCGTCGGTCATCGCCCCACCATGCTGCCACGCCGAAGCACGGAAACGAACGTCACGAGGGGCCTGCGACCTACATTGTCGCGATGGACCAACTCGGCCTCACCTCGGATCAACTGCTGTCGACGACGAGGGCGGTGCGCAAGCGCCTTGATTTCGAGCGCCCCGTGTCCGACGATGCCGTGCGTGAGTGCGTGGCGCTCGCAATGCAGGGCCCGTCGGGGTCGAACAACATGACGATGCAGTTCGTCGTGGTGCGCGACGAGGCGAAGCGGCAGGCGATCGGCGACATCTACCGCCAGTGCTTCGACATCTACCGGTCGATGGACGGCGTCTACGCCGGTTCGATCAAGAAGGAGACCGAGGAGGCTCAGAACCAGCAGATGCGGGTGACCGAGTCCGCTGAATACCTCGCCGAGAACATGGGTCAGGCACCGGTGCTCGTGATCGCCTGCTCGAAGGGCGGCCGCATCGAGAACGTCCCCGCGATGCGTGCGGCGTCGGGCATGGGCAACGTGTTGCCGGCCATGTGGAGCTTCATGCTCGCGGCACGTGCCCGCGGCCTCGGCACCTGTTGGACGACCGTCGGGCTGATGATGGAAGAGCAGATCGCCGACGTCGTCGGCATTCCGTTCGGTGAGGTGCAGCAGGCCTGCCTCACGCCCCTCGCACACACGATCGGCACCGACTTCAAGCCGGCTGGCCGGCCGGACCCGGACACCATCATCCACTGGGACACCTGGTAGTGCTCGCCGGAAAGCGGCGAGCCAGCGCGCTCGCGGCGAAGGGGTTCATGCCTGCCGACGAGGGCGATGCCTTGTGGACGGCAGCGACCGAGGCCGTCGAGGCGGTACCGGGTGTGCCGATGCTCGAACTCGGCTCGTACTGCGGTCGCTCGACGGTGTGGCTGGGCGATGTCGCCGAGCGTGCCGGCACGCTGCTGTTCGCCCTCGACCACCATCGGGGCTCGGAGGAGAACCAGTCGGGCTGGGACCACCATGACCCCGATGTCGTCGATCAGCGCATCGACAAGATGGACACGCTGCCGTTCTTCCGAGCAACGATCCATGATGCCGGCCTCGAAGATGCCGTCGTCGCGCTCGTCGGGCGTGCGCCGTCGATCGGCTCGGTCTGGACGACGCCACTCAGCTTCCTCTTCATCGACGGCGGGCACGGCGACGAGCCGGCTCGCCTCGACTACGAGCGGTGGACGCCGCACGTCGCGCCCGGCGGCACGCTGGCGATCCACGACGTGTTTCCGGACCCGGCCGACGGAGGCCGACCACCGTACGAGCAGATCTACCTACCGGCGCTCGAGTCCGGCCGCTTCGTGGAACGGTCCGCGACCGGCTCGCTACGGATTCTGACCCGAACGGCGTGACCGTTCCGACCAGAGCGTGCTGTTCAGGCCGTTCTGTTCAGGCCGTTCTGTTCAGAGCGACTCGACTCGAATCTGCATCGCTGTGGCTCCTTCGGCGAAGCCGGCTCTGATCATGTCGGCAACGGCACCTGCAAGACGGTCGATGTCGCCGTCGATGCTGGTCGCGAAGGGTCCCATCTCGGCGTCGAGGCCGGCTGCCTCGGCCGCACTGATCACCGCGGTCACGTGTGGCCCGGGATCGCTCTCGCGGAACGGCTCCACCAGCACTTCGAGATGCGCGTCTGCCATTGCGCTGAGGCTACCCGGCCGCCAGGATACCCATCGCTCCGTGAACGCCTGATGAACCCTGGCCGGAGCGCCCGGAGACTTGACGTTTTGTAAAGCTGGTTTGGTACTGTGCCTCGCATGACCGACCGGGTGGATGACACAGAAATCCGGCTCGGGGTGGACCGGCAACGGCTCGTGTCGCGGTTGATGGCGCTCGGTGAAATCGGCGCGATCGAGGGGACCACCGGATGCGCCCGCCTCGCGCTCACCGACGAAGACCGTGCCGGTCGGGATCTCGTCATCACCTGGATGCGCGACCTCGGACTCGACATCTCGATCGACAGCATCGGCAATGTCATCGCGACCATGCCGGGTTTCGGCGACGTCGCACCGGTGCTGACCGGCTCGCACATCGACACCGTCGGCACCGGCGGCCGCTACGACGGCAACCTGGGCGTCCTCGGCGGCCTCGAAGTCATCGAGACCGTGATCGCTGCTCGCGAGCGCGGGGAGTTGGCGTTGGCACGACCGCTGGCCGTCGGTTTCTTCACCGATGAGGAAGGAGCGCGGTTCCAGCCGGACATGCTCGGCAGCCTCGTCTACGTCGGCGGCATGGCCCTCGAAGATGCACTGCTGATCGAAGACGCCAACGGTGCCGTGCTCGGTCAGGAACTCGAACGCATCGGGTATGCGGGCCCCGCACCGGTTCCGGGCCCGGCCCCACACGCCTTCGTCGAACTCCACATCGAGCAGGGCCCGGTCCTCGAAGACGAAGACGTCACGATCGGTGTCGTCGTTGGCGTGCAGGGCATTTCATGGACCGAGCTGACGCTCACCGGGCAGTCCTGCCACGCCGGAACGACGCCGATGCGTCTCCGCCACGACCCCGGCTATGTGGCGGCCAAGATCGCCACCCACGTGCGTGACCTCACCGATGAGTTCGGTGAACCCCAGGTGGGCACCGTCGGGGCGATCACGCTCGTTCCGAACCTCGTGAACGTCGTGCCGTCCACGGCGACGATGACCGTCGACCTGCGCAACACCGACGAGGACACGCTGCAGCGCGCCGAGACGCGGTTCCGTGGGTTCGTCGCGCTCGCTGCCGAGACGGAGGGTGTCGGGGTCGAGACACGCACGCTGGCGCGCTTCGAGCCCGTCGACTTCGACCCCCGCGTGATCGACATCGTCGAAGCTGCCGCCACCGGCCTCGGACTCTCGTCGCGACGCATGCCGTCGGGTGCGGGTCACGACGCCCAGATGTTCGCTCGAGTGTGTCCGACCGCGATGATCTTCACCAAGAGCGTCAACGGCATCAGCCACAACGTCACCGAGTTCACCGAACCAGAGGACCTGGAAGCCGGCGCCAACGTGTTGCTGTCGACGATGCTGGTGCTTGCCGGAATGGAGTTCGCATGACCCGTGAGGTCGTCGTCGGAGCAGCCCAGCTGGGTCCGATCGCTCGTTCCGAGACGCGTGCCGAGGTGGTCGAACGACTGCTGGCCCTGTTGCGGCGCGGCGCCGATCACGGCTGCGAACTCATCGTCTTTCCCGAACTCGCCCTGACGACCTTCTTTCCCCGCTGGGCGCTCGACGACGGCGGCGACGGCGAGATCAGTGGCGACACCACCGAACTCGACAGCTATTACGAGACGGCGATGCCGAACGCGGCGATACAGCCACTGTTCGACGAAGCCAAACGGCTGGGTGTCGGCTTCCACCTCGGCTACGCCGAATTGACCGATCCGGACGAGCCCGCTGCTGGGACGAGCGACGGAATCCGACACCGCTACAACACGTCGATCCTCGTCGACGCTGCCGGGGAGATCGTCGGCCGCTACCGCAAGGTGCACATCCCCGGCCACGAGCACTACGAGCCGTGGCGACAGTTCCAACACCTCGAACGCCGGTACTTCGAAGAATCGCCCGACGGCTTCGACGTCCACGAAGCGTTCGGCGGGATCTTCGGCATGGCGATCTGCAACGACCGTCGGTGGCCCGAGACCTACCGGGTGATGGGGTTGATGGGCGTCGAGATGGTGTTGATCGGATACAACACGCCGCTCAACTACGCACCGGACCCGTCGCAGAATCCACTGCAGGCGTTTCACAACCACCTCGTCATGCAGGCCGGTGCCTATCAGAACGGCACGTGGGTCGTCGGCGTCGCGAAGGGTGGCATCGAGGAAGGTGTCGAGTCACTCGCACAGACGGCGATCATCGCCCCGTCCGGGCAGATCGTCGCACAAGCCACGACCATCGGTGACGAGTTGGTCATGGCGCACTGCGACCTCGACATGTGTGAGCGCTACAAGAAGACGCTGTTCGACTTCGACCGATACCGGCGGCCGGAGATGTACAGCCTGATCACCGCGCCGCGTGGTCCGAAGGCCCTGGTCGAAGGAACGCCGGCGATTCCCGAAGAGTTGCGAAAGGCGCCTGACCCCATCCGCAACCCCATCCGCAACTCTTCCGACAGCGACGACGTGAACGAAGCAGGAGTGCAATGAGCGAATTCATCTTGAACGGCGAGACCGTCACGGCTCGCGACGACCACCCGCATCTGCTGGCGGCGTTGCGCGAAGAACTCGACGTCACCTCCCCGAAGGACGGCTGCTCGCCGACGGGTCAGTGTGGGTGTTGCACGGTCCTCGTCGACGGCAAGGCGCGGGTTTCCTGTCAGACCTCGATGGAGAAGGTCGCTGGTTCCGAGGTCGTCACACTCGAAGGCCTCGACCAGGCCGAGGTCGACCGGATGGCCGACGCGTTCGCCGCGTGCGGCGCGTTGCAGTGCGGGTTCTGTACACCCGGCATCGTCATGCGCACGAAGGCGTTGATCGACAAGAACGGCAGCAACCTGACTCGGGAGCAGGCATCGCGGCATCTGGGTGCGAACCTGTGCCGCTGTACCGGGTACATCAAGGTGCTCGACGCGGTCGAAGCACTGGCCCAGGACGACATCCCCGTCGTCGTGCAACCGCGCGGCGTCGGCTCCCGTGGCATCAAGTACGAGGGTCGGGAACTCTCGATCGGCGTGCGGGACTTCATCGATGACATGCGCCCGGTCGGGATGCTGCACGGCGCGCTGCGTCTCACCGAACACGCTCGTGCCGACATCGTCTCGGTCGACTTCTCGGCGGCGATCGCCGTGCCGGGCGTCCGCGCCATCTTCGGTGCCGATTCGATTCCGGGTGCAGCTCGCGTCGGGATCATCCACAAGGACTGGCCGGTGATGATCCCCGTCGGTGGCCGGACCTCCTACCTCGGCGACGTGCTCGCCGTGGTGGTCGCCGACACCCGTCAGATCGCACGCGCCGCCGCCGAACTGGTGACCGTCGAGTACGAGGTGCACACACCGATGGTCGACCCGGTACGCGTGATCCACGACCCCGAACCCGCAGTGTGGGAACTCGACGGGAACGTCCTGTCGACGTCGAGTTACACCCGTGGTGACGCCGATGCAGCGCTGGCAACTTCGGCGTTCACCGTCACCGAGACCTTCCAGACGCAACGCATCGAGCACGCCTTCCTCGAACCCGAGTCGACGCTCGCCGTCCCGAGCTTCCGCCCGGGGGCAGTGACCGCAGCGGATGCGACCGAGCCCGGCCAGCAAGAGGAACCCGAATCGCTCTACGTCTACTCCGGCGGTCAGGGCATCTGGGACGACCGCAACGACATCGCTGCGGTGCTCGGCATCGACACCGACCGGGTCACGACCGAACTCGTGTCCAACGGCGGTGCCTTCGGTGGCAAGGAGGACATGTCCAACCAGGCGCACACGGCGCTCGCCGCGTGGTTCACCGGCCGCCCGGTGAAGATCACGCTGTCGCGCGAGGAGTCGCTGTTGATGCACCCGAAGCGGCACCCGATCCGGATGGAGTACCAGGCCGGCTGTGACGCCGACGGCGGTCTCACCGCGATCAAGGTGCGGATGATCGGCGACTCGGGGCCCTATGCCTCGGTCGGCATGAAGGTTCTCGAACGTGCGGCCGGCCATGCCACCGGTCCGTATGTCGTCGGCAACGTCGACGTCGAAGCGATCGCGGCACGCACGAACAACTCGGTCTGCGGCGCCTTCCGCGGCTTCGGCGCCAACCAGGCGCAGTTCGCGATGGAAGGTGTACTCGATCGGCTCGCCGAACAGGTCGGGATCACCGGCTGGGAGATCCGTGACCGCAACGTCGTGACTCCGGGCGTCACCTGGGGACCGGGGCAGATACTCGACGACGGTTGCAAGGGCGCCCGTCAGTGCCTCGACGCGGTCAAGCCTGCGTACGACGCGGCGATGGCCGCGGGCAAGTCGGTCGGCCTCGGCCTCGGCCTCAAGAACTCCGGTCTCGGCAACGGCTTCAAGGAGATCGCCAAGGCAGTGGTGCACTTCCGGGCAGATGGTGTCGTCGAGGTCCGGCACTGCTGGACCGAGATGGGCCAGGGAGTCCACACCGTCGTCATGCAGGTCGCGATCGAGGAACTCGGCATCGACGCCGACCAGATCGAGGTGATTGTCGACTCGACCCGCGAACTCGGCGCCGGCCAGACCACCGGCAGCCGCGGCACGCTGATGGGTGCCGGCTCCGTGAAGGCCGCCTGCGAAGCAGCGATCGCCGGCGGACGTGAGATCGGCGTCGACTACGAAGGTGAGTACCGAGTCGACTGGACCAAGTCGCTCGGCGAGATCGAGGCGGCCAAGAACGCCGGCACACCGATCGAGAACCCGATCATCCACTCCACGTTCGGCTATGCCGCGCAGGTCGTCGTCCTCGCCGAAGACGGCACCGTCGAGCACGTGGTCGCTGCGCACGACGTCGGCAAGGCCGTCAACCCGATGCTGTGCGAAGGACAGATCGAGGGTGCCGTGCACATGGGGCTCGGCTACGCGATGACCGAAGGGTTCCCCTGCGACGAGACCGGCTTCCCGACGAACACCACACTCAAGAGCCTGGCGATCATCCGTCCCAAGGACATGCCGACCGTCGAGGTGATCCTCGTCGAGGCAGCCCAACCCGACTCGCCGTACGGGATCAAGGGCGTCGGCGAGATCGGTCTCGTCCCGACAGCGGGCGCGGTCGCGGCGGCACTACGCGCCCACTCGGGGACGTGGCACAACGAACTCCCGATGCTGAACGAGAGCAACCGTGAACGCGCCACCGCCTGGACCTGACCCCGTTACTTCGGGGTCCGTTACTTCGGGGTCGGGACCCGAAGTAACGGGTCGAACGCCGGGGTTGGTGTGCGCGCACCATCACCTGTACTCGGCCCTCGCACGGGGCATGCCACCGCCTCCGAAGGATCCGACCAACTTTCTGGAGATCCTGGAGAACGTCTGGTGGCGTCTCGACACCGCACTCGACCTCGACATGATCGAATGGTCAGCGAAGCTCGGTGCCCTCGAAGCCCTCGAGGCGGGGACCACGGCGATCATCGATCATCACGAGTCGCCGAATCAGATCGAGGGATCGCTCACGGTCATCGCCGACGCAGTGAACGAGGTCGGCGTACGAATCAGCACGTGTTACGGGATCACGGACCGGCACGGTGCCGACGGCGCGGTGCGTGGCCTGGCGGAGAACGATCGGTACCTGCGCGAGTTGCAACCGGGTGACCCGATGCGCAGGGGCATGGTGGGCGTGCATGCCTCCTTCACCTGCACCGACGACTCGCTCATCGCAGCTGCCGAGCTCGCTGCTGCTCGCAGGGTCGGCGTGCACATCCACGTCGCCGAAGGACCCGACGACATCGGCGTCGAAGAACGGATCCGCGACCTCACCCGCGACGACTGGATGCTGATCCACGGCGTGCATCTGCCGACCGATCACGGGCTGCGCGGCACGATCGTCCACAACCCGCGATCGAACATGAACAACTCGGTGGGTTATGCCGACCCAGCTCGCTTCGCGAACCTGATCGCGCTCGGCACCGACGGCATCGGCGCGGACATGCTCGCCGAGTTCCAGCTCGCCTACCTCAAGCAACGTGACCACGACGTCAACGCCACGCCTGATGCAGCGTGGTCGTGGCTCGAAGGCAGCTGGGAGCTGTTCCCCGAGGCGCGCGACGACAGCGTCACGTGGTCGTACTCGACGATCTCGCCGTGGCACGTTGCCTTCACCCCGACGATTCGAGCGATTGACGTCGACATCGCCCACGAACCGGCCCTGCGCGACGGTGTCGCCACCCGAGTCGACGCCGATGAGATCCGGGCGAAGGCCGCCGAACAAGCGGTCCGCCTGCACCGGGCGCTCGGTGCCTGACGGTCAGTCTGTGCCCGGCACAGAGTGACCGCGCCTACGCTTCGGGACGTGTCCGAACCGCATGCGCTTGTCGTGGCGCTGCAACCGTTGATCGACGCAGCGGGCGCGACCATCGTCGAACCAGCGGATCTCGCCGGTTCCGACGTGCCACTGGTGTGGACGGGTACGACGGTTGCAGGCGTCCGACTTCCGGCGATTCACGGGTCGCTGGATCGTCTGATCGCGATCGTCGAGGCCGAACTCGGCGGTGCGCTTCCGACGTTGACGCGGCCGGGCCGGCAGGAGGCGATTCGGCGGCTCGACGAGCTCGGAGCATTCGTGCTGCGGCGTGCGGTCGAAGACATCGCTGAAGCCATGGGGATGAGCCGGATCACGGTCTACAGCTACCTCAACGCGCTGCACCGTTGAACCCGGATGCTGCGTGTCTCGAAGAGACCTGGCTCAGACAAGACATGCCGGGCCATTGCGCCGGGTTCTTTACGGTTTGTAAAGTGTGCGGATGACCACTCAGGCGCCGCCGCTCACGCCGATGTCGCTGAGCATGCTGCTCGGTCGGATCGGCCACGAGTGGGAGACCCGCAAGCGGATCTTCGACCTGCCGACGGCGCGCTTCTGGAAGCCCGATGACGTCGTCGACCTGTCGTTCGAGTTTCTCGGTCGGCCTGCGGCATCGCCGGTCGGTCCGGCAGCAGGTCCGCACAGCCAGATGGCGCAGAACATCGTGCTGTCCTGGCTCGGCGGCGCGCGGTTGTTCGAACTGAAGACGGTGCAGGTGCTCGATGAACTCGAGATCGCCCGGCCCTGCATCGACATGGAGACCATCGGCTACAACATCGAGTGGAGCCAGGAACTGCTCGTCCACCAGAGCGTCGAGGAGTACACCAAGGCCTGGATGATCATCGAGATCCTCCGTCGGTGGGAGCCGCTGCGTGAGTACGTCGGGCGTGATTCCGACGGCGACCCGGGCCCGCACGTGTTCGACATGTCGGTCGGCTACGACCTCGCCGGGATCCAGGACCCCAAGGTGGCCGGGTTCATCGACGCGATGCGTGACGCGAGTGCCGAGATCGAGCGGCTTCGCCCTGAGATCGCAGCTGACCCGAGTGGCGTGTTCACCGGGTTCGCTGACCTCGAGTTCTCTCCGGTCATCTCCGACACGATCACCCTCTCGACTTTCCACGGCTGCCCGCCCGACGAGATCGAACAGATCACCAAGCACCTGATCGACGCGCACGACCTCGACATGATCGTGAAGCTCAACCCGACGCTCCTCGGTCTCGCGGGCGTCGCCGGGGTCGTCCACGGTCACCTCGGCTACCACGATGTTCGGCTCGTTCCGAAGGCATTCGAGGAGGATCTGGACCTCGAACGTGCGATCTCGTTGATCACCGAACTCAACCAGTACGCCAAGGACCGCGGACACCGTTTCGGCATCAAGCTGACCAACACCCTCGTCGTCCAGAACCACAAGGAGTGGATGCCCGACGAGACGATGTACCTGTCGGGCCCGCCGTTGCACGTGCTCGCCACCGCCGTACTCGACCTCCTCGCCGAATCCCTGCCCGGACTGCTGATGATCCCTGGCCACGAAGAGCGCGGTGGCGACATCATGGTCAGCTTCTCTGCCGGTATCGACAAGGAGAACCTTGCCGAAGCCGTCGCCATGGGAGTGCGGCCGGCGAGTGTCTGCTCCGACCTGCTGAAGCCAGGCGGTTATGGACGGCTCGCACCGATGCTCAAAGCGCTGACCGCGGCAGTCGTGGCATCCGGCGCCACCGATCTGGCCGGATTCCGTACGGCGCGCCTCGCCGCCGCTCGATCCGCTGGACACCGAGACACCGCAGCGGAACATCTTGCCTTCGTGCTCGGTGACGGCAAGGCGAAGTACGAACTCGCCGGCAACGAGAAGCTGCCGAGGTCTGTCGACCACCAACTCGAGATGTGGGGCTGCGTGGCCTGCAACTTCTGCGTGACCGTGTGCCCGAACGATGCCTTCTTCAAGTTGCCGACACCGAAGCCTGATGCTGATCCGGATGGCCTGTTCGCCGACGTCGAGGGCCGCCAGCAGTACCTGGTGTTCAGCGAACTGTGCAACGAGTGCGGCAACTGCCTCACGTTCTGCCCCGAGAACGGCGACCCCGCAGTGATCAAGCCGCGCCTCTACCTCGACGCCGACCGATTCGAGGCGGCCGAGGGGCAGCGCTTCCTCCTGACGTCGGAGGGTGCCGTGGCCGCCACTGCTGGCGGAGGTGCGGGTGATGCCGTGCCGACACTCGTCGCCCTGCTGAACGCGACCGAGGGTCTTCCGCTGCGGCTCGACTGATCAGCGCCTTCGCCGGGTGACGGTCGCGCTGGTGGCCGGATGGTTAGCGTTCCCGAAGCGCATCGATCTCGATCAGCCGACCGCGGTGCGACAGGGGAGCAGAGTGGGAGCACGACGAGCGCACGGGATGGTCACAGCGATAGCGACGTGTGCCCTGCTGGCCGGCGGCTGTGCCGGAAGCGACAGCACCGTCGGTGGGGTTCCACCGACGAACGAGCCCGTCATCGAACCGACGACTTCGGCGACTGTCGTCGAAACGACTGCGCCCGACGAGCCGCTGCGGGTCGGCCTCGTCGCGCCGAGTGCGAGCGATGATCGCGCCTGGACGCAATCGATGGTCGAGTCGATCGATCGAGTCGCCGACGGGCGCACCATCGAGCTGTCCATCACCGATCCGGTCATCGCCGTTGCCGACCCGGCCGCAGCGATGCGTGGCTTCGCCGCCGATGGCGTCGACCTGGTGATCGCCCACGGCACAGAGTTCGGAGGCTCGCTCGAAGAAGTCGCAGCTGAGTATCCCGACGTGTCGTTCATGTTCGGTTCCTCGAAGGACTTCTTCGGCCTCGCGAACGTCTTCGCGTACTCCGCTGACGCCGTGGGCGGCGGCTACGTCAACGGCGTCATGGCGGCACAGTTGACGTCGACGGACAAGATCGGAGCCGTCGGGCCGGTGCCCGTCGGCGACTCCAAGGCCTACATCGACGGCTTCGTCGCCGGGGTCGAAGCACAGAACCCCGACGCAGTCGTCAGCGTTGAGTACATCGACTCCTTCAGTGACGCACTCCTTGCGTCCGAGGCGGCGCGAGCATTGGTCGGCAGCGGTGCCGACATCCTGACCGGTTCGGCGCAGATGGCTGTCGGAGCAGCCGCCGTCGCGGCCGAAGCGGGGGTCCCGTGGTTCGGATCGCAGTCCAACCAGACCGACCTCGGTGCCGACGTCGTGGTCGCCTCGATCGTGTATCACTGGGAAGCGCTGTTGAACGACGTCCTTGACCAGATCGAGGCGGGAACGAAGGGCGGCGCGGCGCTGTCGATCTCGGTTGCGGGCGGCGGCATCGAAGTCGAGTTCAACGACGACTATCCGCTCGATCCCGGTATTCGGGCGAGTGGCGAAGCGGCGATCGCCGGCCTGGTCGACGGAACCATCGAGATCCTGATCGGTGGGTGACGGGCGTTCAGAACCTGTGACACTCGGGCATGGACGCTTCGCACCCCGTGCCGACGATCGACATCGCCGATCCGGACCCCTCGATGCTGGTTGCGCTGGACCAGACACGCCGTGATCACGGGTTCTTCCTGCTCACCGGGCACGGGCTGGGCTCGACGATCTGATCGAACAGACCTGGCAGCGCGCCGGAGCGCTCTTCGCCGGCCCGCGCGACCGCAAGGTCGCGGTGATGCGCGACGTCGACAACCCACTCGGCTACTTCGACCGGAACTGACCAAGCGGCGCCGCTCGCGCTGAGCGGCCGTCGCCGTCGCTTCACCGCTGCCTGACCGCCCCCTGACCGTCAGGTCGTCGATCAGCTGAGACGGAACTCCGGCTGATCGGCGCAGGTTCGTGTGTCGGGATCGACGTCGACGGGCAACGTGCCGAAGCGGTTCGTCCACTCATCGACGTCGCCCGATGTCAACTCGGCGATGACCGCCTCGGTCTGGGCGAGTGAGATACCCGAGGCGCTGACGCGAATGGCGGTGGTGCCGACCATGGCGAGGAGCGTGAAGGCCTCGGGATCCTCGGGGTCGCGATGGAGCCAGGCATCCGTTCCGTTGAACGTCGCCGCGCTGTACTGACGCTGATCGGTGCCGGCAACGGCGATGCTGCCGCCCGGATACTGGGCCAACGTGATGGTCACGTTGCGGCCGTCGACATCGACGGGCAGGCCGAAGACGAACTCGTCCGTGCCCGGCCCGGAGCTGATTGCACCCCACCCCGGGGGGAGTGCGATGTCCAAGATGCCGTTGTCGAGCTGTATCGAATCGAAGAGTTGGTTGATCTCGGGCCGGAACGGTGCTCGGCCGGCGACGTCGAGGACGGTGACCGATCCGCAGGGGACCTGGAGCCGGTACGAGCCGGGCTGATCGGCGGGCGGCGTCTCCACGGCGATGGCCGCGAACTGTCGCGGGGCGAGCGTCGTCGTGGTCGTCGCCTCGCTGTCGACGTCGGCGTCTGGGTCCGCATTCGGGTCGTCGGGTTCAGGGGCGTCGGGCGCCAGTCCGTCGACTTCGAACAGTGAGATGGTGCTGAGGTCGGGCGCCTGCAGCAGGAGTGCGGACGCGCCGAGCTCGGATCGGGTGACCGTGAGTGCGTCGAGCCGGTTGCGTTCGGGCGGGAGCAGGAGTGGCGACTCCGTCGAGCCGGCGGCGGGTGCCACCGTCGTGGTGGGCGCAATGGTGAGCGGAGGCGCCTGCACGATCGTGTTGCGCGTCGGTTCGGTCGTGGAGGCGGAGTTCGGATCTGTCGCCGGGGTCCGCGTGGCCCCCGTGCCGGGCGTGTCGCGCGAGGCCGAGAACAGCAGCCCGCCGATGGCGACAGCACCGAGCACGCCGAGCGCAGCGAGCCGCAGCGCGTTCGCCGCCCGTGTGTTCGGCGACGCGACGTTCACCGGTGCGTGCTCTGTTTGGGACCGCATCGCTGCGTCGAACACTCGCTCTCGGAGATGGCGCCGTTCGACGGCGGGCATCGGACCGACCTCGGGCCGAGCCGATTCGACGACTTGGACGGGATTCATGACGGCTCCTCGTCCGCTTCCTGGACGGGGCTGTGTCCGAACGCATCGTCGAAGTCGGCGAGCGGATCGTCGCTGCGCTCGAGTGGTTCGGTCACGTCAGGGTCGACGGCGACGGGCTCTGGTGTGGGTATGGGTGTGGGTTCTGCTTCTGGATGTGCGGGCGGCGCGGTGGCGGGGGTCGTCGATGTCGGTGTTGCGCCGGGCTTCGACTTCGAAACGGAGTCCCGAATCGCTCTGCGGATGCGGGCCAGCGTGGGTCGGATCTCGTTCTGAGGGATTCCAGTCGCCGTTGCGGCCAACGCCGATGAGCAGCCTTCCCAGGCGACGAGAAACAGGACATCGCGGTCGACCGGTTCGAGGTCGGCGACGGCTGCCATCACGTCGGTGGTCAGGGCGACGCCGGGATCTTCGGCGTCATTGGTCAGGAGCGGGTCGCTGACACGGGGGATGGCGCGGGACGTGTCACGGAGTACGGGTTGCCACGCTCGGAGACGCCGGCACTCCGCTTCGCTGTGCCGGCGCAGGAACGCGGTCGCCATCGCGAAGAGCCAGCCGAGGTCGGTGCTGGTGTGTGGCGGCCGTTCGGCGTTCTTGCGGAGTGCTTGTTCGAAGACCTCTTCGACCACGGCGACTGCAGACTCGGGCCCGACTCGACGCGCGGCATAGGCGTAGATGGCGTCGACGTGCTGGTCGTAGAGGCGTGCCGCTGCCGGCCCGTTCAAGCTCACGGGCCAATCATGCCAACGGTGGCCGGTGTTGCATCGTCATCCCCGTGATGATGCCTGCAGCGTCACGAATCGACCGGGTTGATCGGGGCTTGGCCGGCGAGGACTGCGACCACGTTCGCTGCTGCGGTCGTCGCCATGGCAGTGCGGGTTTCCACCGTCGCCGAACCGAGGTGGGGGACGAGGACGACGTTGTCGAGGTCGAGGAGGCCGGGGTGCACGGTCGGCTCGTTCTCGAAGACATCGAGTGCGGCTCCGGCGATCTGGCCGCCCTGCAGTGCTGCGACGAGTGCGGACTCGTCGACGATGGGCCCACGGGCCGTGTTGACGAGATGGGCGGTCGACCGCATCGTCCGGAGTGCGGCTGCGTCGATCAGATGGTGGGTGGCGTCGCTGTACGGGCAGTTGAGCGACACGACGTCGCTGGTGGCGAGGAGTTCGTCGAGATCGACGAGCCGCGCGCCGAGCCGGGCTTCGGTCGCAGGGTCCGCAGCGCTCCGGTTGTGGTACACGATCTCCATCCCGAACGCCTTGGCGCGCTGGGCCAGTGCCCTGCCGATGCCGCCCATCCCGACAATGCCGAGCGTGCGGCCCTGCAGACCGGTGCCGAGCATCATGAACATCCCCCACTGCCAGCCCGTGCCGGATCGGATCAGACGTTCGCCTTCGCCGAGTCGCCGGGTGCTCATGAGAACGAGGCCCATGGCGAGATCGGCAGTCGCATCGGTGAGCACGTCGGGGGTGTTGGTGACGATGATGCCCCGTTCGTGGCACGCCACGACGTCGATGTTGTTGTAGCCGACGGCGACGTTCGCGACGACCCGCAACTGCGGCGCAGCGTCGAGGAACTCGGCATCGACGCGATCGGTGAGCAGCGTGACTGCTGCGTCGGCATCCGCGAGTTGTGCGTTGCGCACATCGATCGGCACGACGTCGTCGCCGAGCCAGGCCCAGACGTCGGAGCCGTCGATCGAGCGGAGGAGTTCCAGCCCGGCGTCGGGAATGCGGCCGGTGACGACGATCTTGGGGTGGTTCAAGACGTCCGACCGTACTGCATCATCGCGGAATCAGAGTCGAAGGTCCTGCCGTCGTACCAGGGTGATCGGCCGTCGGTCAGCGATACTGGAAGAGATGAAACGGGCACCACTGCAACACGTGTCGATACACGGTCACGACGTCGGCTATCGCCGAGCCGGTGAGGGCAACGGCAGTGCCGTGCTGCTGATCCACGGGTTGGCCGGCAGTTCCAAGACGTGGGACTCGGTGATCCCGCTCCTCTCGGAACACGCTGACGTCATCGCTCCGGACCTGCTCGGTCACGGAGAATCTGCCAAGCCCAGCGGCGACTACTCACTCGGCGCGTTCGCCAGCGGCCTGCGTGATTTCCTCGCGGTGCTCGACGTCCCCAGGGTGACGATCGTCGGGCACTCCTTCGGTGGCGGCGTCGCGATGCAACTCGCCTACCAGCATCCCGAACTCCTGGACCGACTCGTTCTCGTCGGAAGCGGTGGCTTGGGACGCGAGGTCAGCTGGCTCCTCCGGATGCTGTCTCTGCCGGGCTTCGAGTACGTGATGCCGATCGGCTTCCCGAAGCCGATCGTCGAATTCGGTACGAGCGTCGGCCGTCAGTTGGGCCGGCGCGGCCTGCGCAGCGACCGGCTCGGCGAGATGTGGCGGGCATATGCATCGCTTGCTGGTGCACCGAACCGCAAGGCGTTCGTCCGCACGATGCGCGGCGTGATCGAGCCGACCGGCCAGACCGTCAACGCGACCGATCGGCTCTACCTCGCGGCTCGAGTCCCGACGATGCTCGTCTGGGGTGATCGAGACCCGATCATTCCGGTCGAACACGCATACGCTGCGCACGAAGCGATCGAGGGCAGCCGGCTCGAGATCATGGAGGGGGCGGGGCATTTCCCGCACGTCGAGGAACCCGAGGCGTTCACCGAACTGCTGATCGACTTCCTCGCCACCACCACGGCCGGTCCGATCGGCCCCGAAGGTCTCCGCGACGTGATCCTCGGCAACACCGACTGAAGGTTCAGGTTCGGGTTCGGCGCAGGATGATCGATGCCTGGCCATCGCGTTCGTCGTCGACCAACACCTCGATGGTGCCGTCGGCTGCCTGCGCTGCGAATGCGTCGATGAGTTCGCCGGCCGGCGCGTGGAACGGGCCGGGTTCGCCGTCGAGTCCGACAGCGGACAGCACGGTCAGGACGAGCACCCCGCCCGGCCGCAGTCGATCGACCAACTCTTCGTAGAGATCGGGCGCCCGGTAACGCTGGCAGACGATCATCGCAAAGTCGCGTGCGTCGGCGGGGAGCCCGGCGTCGGTGTCCCAGACGGAGGCCTCGACGGCCAGCCCGGCGCTCGCTGCTGCCCCGATGAGGATCTCGATCGCGACGGGTGACACATCGAGTGCGGTGACCTGCAGGCCGCGGGCGGTCATCCACAGTGATTGAGCCCCGACTCCGCACGCCAGGTCGAGCGCTCGTCCACCGGTCGGGATGGTCTCGAGGATCGGCGGATGGGCAGCGATCGCATCCGGTGCCACCTCGCCGATCGGGTCGGCGTCCTGCCGGCTGGCGCTCCATCGCTGGTCCCAACGATCTCTGTCCGTCTCCATTCCGGACATCGTGCCAGACGCGTCTCGGCGTGCAGGAACGGCCGGCGGTGAGAGGTGAGATGACCTGTGTGTCCTGGATCTCACTGGCGTGGCTGTCAGCCAGTCGGCGGTGAGATCCTGGTCGGAGCGGTCGTCTCACCTCTCACCGGAACCGGTCGGGCCTGGGGTGTCCGGCTGGTCGAAGATCACGTCCAAGAACCCGGTCCGAGCACCGATGACGTGCGAACATCGGTGACGTGAGTGACATCGATACGCAGACCGATCCGACGTGGTTGTCCGAAGACGAACTCGAACTCGTACGCGGCCGGATGCCGATCGTCTACGTCGACGCCGTCCCGGTGCGCGTCGACGGGCACGGCAACGTCGAAGAAGTGGGGATGCTGATGCGGCAGAACGCGAACGGTTCGATCAGTCGGATGGTCGTCACCGGTCGGGTGCTGTACGGCGAACGGGTCCGCGAAGCGCTGATGCGACACTGTGAGAAGGATCTCGGTCCGATGGCGTTCCCGCGCGTGCCGGCCAACCCGACGCCGTTCACGATCGCCGAATACTTCCCCGACCCGGAGAAATCTGGTTTCCACGATCCTCGCCACCATGCGGTCAGCCTCGCGTATGTGGTGCCGGTCGACGGCGAGTGTGAGCCCACCCAGGAGGCCTTGGACCTTCGCTGGTACTCGCCTGAGGAGGCCGTGAGTGACGACGTCGTCTTGGAGATGATGAGCGGCCACGATCGCCTCATCCGGCTGGCGCTCGCGCACACCGGCAAGCTGCCCTGAGCCCCTGCAGAGCTGCACGAGAGCCGCACCACTGTGTCGAACGGAAGACATTCCGTACGAATCCAGTGACGCGCAACTCACCGTGACGTAATCTGCAGACAGTCATGTCGGAGGGAGATGCCATTCACCGGGCCGCGAGCGCCCTGCGAACAGCACTGACTGCCACGCCGATGGTCAGGTTCGACGCACCGTGCCTCGTCGGCCCCGCACCCCGTGCCGGCCGCATGGTCGAACGGGTCGAGACGCACGGCAAGCACATCCAACTGGTGTGGGACGACAACATGGTGCTGGACACCAACCTGCGGATGACCGGTACGTGGCACGTGTACCGACACGGTGAGCAGTGGCGCAAGCCGTATCAGCAGATGCGGGTGTCGATCGAGGTCGCCGAGTGGGTCGCCGTCTGCTTCAACGCTCCCGTCGTCGAGACGTACCGCATTCCCGACAAGCGGCGCCACCCCGGCATGGGCCGCCTCGGCCCGGATCTCTCCCAACCGGGCACCGACCTCAGCATCATCGTCAACCTGCTGCTGTCCTACGACGACCGTGCGGCACGGCTCGGAGATGTGCTGCTCGACCAGCGGGTGCTGCGCGGCCTGGGAAATGTGTACCGCTGCGAGGTGCTGTGGTCGACCGAGCTGAGCCCGTTCGCCCGAGTCGATTCGCTCAACGAACACGATGCGATCCGCCTCGTCAACACCGCAGCGTCGGTGGTGCGGGCGAACATGCAGGTGGCCGAGCGGGCAGCGGCGACCGCGGCCAAGGGTGGCCTGGCCGTGTACGGCCGCAACGGGCAGCGCTGTCGGCGTTGCGGCGAAACCGTCGAATGCCGCCAGATGGGCGAGCAGCAGCGGGTCCTGTACTGGTGCCGAGGCTGCCAGCAGCATCTCGACCCTCAGCAGGCCGAACGAACCGACGACACACCGATGGACCCGCACCCGGCTGCCCAGGCGTATCTCGCCGGGTTGCCGTGGAATCGCGACGCGTCGCGGCGGACCGGCTGACTCAGCTCGGCTCGGCCGTAACGCGACCTCAGCCGCGACCCAGGATTCGGTCGACGTCGATCTCGATGACGGCGCGATCGACGCGATCCTTGGGTTGCTGGTAGCGCTCGGTGTAGCCGTCGACACCCGCTCGGACGCCGTCGCTGTCGGTGACGAGCCGGGTCGACCCTTCGAGGCTCAGCCAACGTCCGCCGTCGACCTGGCACACGGCGGCGCGCTGACCGGCTGCCTGCATCCGTCCGGCGTTGACGGCCTTCTGCGACGCCGCCCAGGTGATGACACGAGCGACTTTCGCCTCGGCGTCATAGCTGAACCCGACCGCCACGACGTGCGGGGACCCGTCGCTTCGCAAGGTCGTCAGCGTCGCGAGGTGCCGCTCCGCGAGGAACGCGAGTACGGAGTCGTCCAGAGCATCGATGTCAAGCGCCACGGACACAGTGTGCCTCAGTCACAGTGTGCCTCAGTCACTCGGTGGCAATCGCCTCCAGCACGTCCATGTTGCTGGCCTTGAACGAGGGGTAGAGCGCAGCGACGAGGCCGGCGAGGATCGCGAACACGAGGACGACGACGATGATCGCCGGGTTGAACGCGAGCTTGCTGATCACGTCATCGGGGACTGCCAGTGAGGCCACGACGCCGAGGAACGTGCCGAGCACGATGCCGACGAACGCTCCGAAGGTGGAGACGATCACGGCTTCCCAACGCACGGACCGCCGCAACTGGCGACGGTTCATGCCGACGGCCCGCAGCAGGCCGATCTCGCGTGTCCGCTCGAAGACACCGAGTGCCAGCGTGATCGCGATACCGAGCACGGCGATGATGATCGACAGCAGCAGCAGGACGGTGATGATGATCAGCAGCTGGTTGATCTGGTCCTCCTGGCTTTTTCGGAACTCAGCGTTGGTCTGCACGTCGGCCTGCGGGAACTCCGCCGTGGCCGCCGCGACGGCCGCATCACCGTCGGCGGGTGTCACGCCGTCGGCGAGCTTGGCGATGATGAAGAAGTCACGCGCCGGTGCGTCGGTGACCGACTCGAGCGTGTCGAGGCTGATCAGCCAGTTGCCGAACGTCGCGTCGCCGTAGATCCCGGCGACGGTCAGGGTTCCTGCTTCGCCGTTCTGCCAGAGCACGTCGATCGTGTCGCCGACACGCTTGTCGAGGTCGCGAGCTGGGTCGCTGTGGATGAGGACCTCGTCGAGGCCGAGCCCGGCGATCTGGCCGTCCTGAAGGTCGGGATCGACCAGTTTGTCGAAGGCGTCGGGGTTGATCGCGCCGAACGCTTTGCTGTCGCCGTCGACCTGTGCACCGAACCCGCGGATCGGTGTGACGGCGTCGAGTTCCGGCAGTGCTGCGAGGCCTTCGGCGACGGCGGGGGAGAGGCCGAAGAAGTTGGGGTCGGTGATGATGTAGTCAGCGGTGATCGCATTGTCGAGGATGTCGGTGATCGTGGCTCGAAGCGATGACGCGAACACCGCCGCTGCACTGACCAGCGCAACGCCGATCATCAGTGCCGAGGCGCTCGACGACGTGCGGCGCGGTGCCCGGGCGACGTTGTCGCGGGCAAGTGCGCCCGGGACCTTGAAGAGCTTCGCGATCGGCCAGCCGATTGCCCGGGTGACCGGCGCAGCAATCGTCGAGGAGATGCTGGCCACACCGAGGAACAGCGTCAGTGCGCCGGCACCTGCGAGGGTCGCCCAGAGCGCTGCCGAGCCGGGCTGCACGAACAGCCCGATGATCAACAGCGCGGCGCCGACGATCGTGACGACGGTGCCGACGACGAGTTGTTGCTTCTTGAGCGCATCGAAGCCGAGTTCGGGTCGCATCGCAGCAACCGGCGGGATCGTCGATGCTCGTCGGGCAGGCACGAAGACCGACAACATGGTCACGCCGATGCCGACGGCGGCCGCAGCGATGAACGTGCGGAGCTGGAGCACGGTGTCGGTGTCGGGGAACCCGGCGCCCGCCTGGTTGAACAGGAACACGATGAGGCGCGAGACACCGATACCGCCCACGATGCCGAGCAAGGTCGCGATGAGGCCGAGGACGAACGCTTCGGAGACGATCATTCGGCGGACCTGCTTGGCCGATGCGCCGACCGCACGCAGCAACGCGAGTTCGCGGAGGCGCTGACCGATGGTGATCTGGAAGATGTTGTTGATGATGAACGCCACGATGAAGGTGGTGATGAAGGCGAAGATCAGCAGCCCGGTTCCGAAGACGCTGATGAAGCCGTCGACGTCGTTCTGGCCTTCCTCAGCGAGCACGTCGCCGGTGACCACCTCGGTCCGCTCGGGGACGACGGCTTCGACAGCAGCCTGGACGGCTGCGGGGTCCGCTCCTTCCTCGAATCCGATGTCGATGGCGTCGACCTTGCCGTCGGAGCCGAACTTCTCGATCGCCGTCGGGATGTCGAGCGCCACCACCGAGGCGCCGAGGAACCCATCGGAGTCGGCGGCGCCGATCGTTCCGACGAGCGTGCCGGTGTGGGTGCCGGTGTCGGTCAGATAACTGACCGTGTCGCCCACGGCGTAGCCCACGCGATCGGCCGTGGCCTTGTCGACGACCAGTTCGCCTGCGCCGACGGGCGCACGACCGTCTTTCAGGGTCACACCCTGCAGGCCGTCCTCGCCGATGTAGGAGAAGCCGAGCGCAGGTCCGCCGGTCGTGGCGACGATCTCACCGTCCTGGTCGAGAAGTTGCGCGAACCGAGCGAGCGAGGGTTCGACCACGGCGATGCCGTCGATGGCGGCCAGGTCGTCGGCGATCGACGCCTCGATCGGATCACGTTCGCCGTCGCCCTCGAATGCTTCAGAGGCGCGGACCTCGAGGTCGACGTTGGACACGAGTTCGTTGAAGAGGTTGCCGAAGGTGGCGCGCAGGCTGTCGGCGAGCACGAACGAGCCGACGACGAACGACACACCGGCGGTCATCATCAGCGCAATGGCGAGGGTGCGCCCCAATCGGGCGCGGATGCTCTTGCGGGCGAGCATCAGGGTGGAGTTGGTGCTCATCTCAGTTGCCGGCGTGCTTCATGTGGTCGATGATCTGTTCAGCGGTCGGATCGGCGAGGTCGCCGACGATCTTGCCGTCGCCGACGAACACGACGCGGTCGGCGTACGACGCGGCACCTGGGTCGTGCGTGACCATGACGATGGTCTGGCCGAACTCGCGCACGGCGCGCCGCATGAAGTCGAGGATCTCGGCGCCGGTCTCGGAGTCGAGGTTGCCGGTCGGTTCGTCGGCGAAGATGATCTTGGGCCGCGATGCGAGGGCGCGTGCGACCGCGACGCGCTGCTGCTGACCGCCCGACAGTTCGCTCGGGCGGTGCTTGAGTCGGCCGTCGAGCTTGACGGCGGCGACGACCTGGTCGATCCAGTTCTGGTCACCGGACTGACCACCGAGCATCATCGGGAGCTTGATGTTCTCCTCTGCGGTGAGCGTCGGGATCAGGTTGAATGCCTGGAAGATGAACCCGATGTCGGTACGTCGGAGCTCGGTGAGGTCCTTGTCGTTCAGCGAGGCGAGGTAGGTGCCGCCGATGTAGGTGGCCCCTGACGTCAGCGTGTCGAGCCCGGCCAGACAGTGCAGCAGGGTGGACTTGCCCGAACCGGACGGCCCCATGATGGCGGTGAACTTGCCGGCTTCGAACGACACGGTGACGTCGTCGAGGGCCTTGACCTGAGCGTCGCCGAGCCCGTAGATCTTGCTGGCGTCGACCGCGCCGGCGGCAGCGTTGGCGTTGGTTGCGTCGGCGCCCGACGGTGCAGGGGCAGACAGAGGTGCGTTCATGTCACACAGTCTGCTCCTTCAGCAACGCTTCGTCATCCACCGTTGGTCGGACATCGGTCCACCCCCAGGCTGATCATGTCTCGAAGTGACCTGGCTCAGATGAGACACGGGCCCGACGGGGCGTCTTCGTCAGAGCTCGCCGGGTACGACGAGGCCGGATTCGTAGGCGGCGACGACGGCTTGCACACGGTCGCGGGCGCCGAGCTTGGCGAGAATGCGCCCCACGTGGGTCTTGATCGTCGCCTCGCCGAGGTAGAGCTGTCGGTGGCGATCTCGTTGTTGCTCATCCCGCGCGCCATCAGCTTCACGACGTCGAGTTCACGTTCGGTGAGCTGATCGATGCCAGGAAACGCTTCCTGCTGCCCGCCCGGGCGGCGTGCGATCTCGTCGATCAGTGTCTGGGTCATCGACGGTGCGAGGAGGGCGTTGCCGTTGGCGATCACCTTGATGCCCTCGACGAGTTGTTCGGCCGGTGCGTCCTTGTGCATGAAACCGCTGGCTCCCGCACGGAGTGCCGCATGGACGTATTCATCGAGGTTGCGTCGTCGTCGTTCTCACTTCGCAGCACGCCCAGGATCCCACGGAGTTCGGTCATCGTCTGCCGCCCGGTGTCCTCGATGTTGCCGAGTGCGGTCGCTGCGACGTCGGGCGCATCGTGCAGGTTGCGGCGGGCGGCTGCTGCCTGGATCACCATCACGCTGACCGAATGGGCGACGACGTCGTGGAGTTCGCGGGCGATGCGAGTCCGTTCGGCGGTGACCTGCTGCTGCGCGATCAGGGCATGTTCCCGTTCGGCCCGCTCGGCCCGCTCGACCAGGCTGTCGGGCTTCTCGCGTCGGCGGCGGAGGTTGTCGCCGAGCACGAATGCCGTCACGAGAAAGACGGTGCTGCTGATGAACTGGCCGATGTCGAGTTCCTCGACGACGATGCCGAGCACGAACAACACCGAGATGGCGACGGCCATGCACAAGACGGCACGGGCCCGGCGCGGCCCGACGCTGTGTGCGCCGACCGAGTACAGCCCGATCAAGACGCCGAGGAACCCGGTTCCGTCGATGTGGAGGAATGCGGTGATGACCTGGGCGGCCACGACGACGAGACCGGAGCGGATCGGGAACGATCGCCGCCACGCGATCGGCAGCGTCGAAGCGATGACGAACAGTGTCGTCCACCAGGACGGTGATCGGAACTCCCCGTCCGTGGCGAAGTCGAGAACATGCAGCGTGATCGCCGATTGCCGTACGATCAGAGGTTGATGGGTTGCGTTTCCTGCTCACGGCCGCTCCCCGACGGCGCTCGCTTCTGTCCGTTCTGCGGCCATGAGGTCCTCGGCGCAGCGGTGGAGGAGCGTCGTGTCGTGACCGTGTTGTTCGCCGACCTCGTCGGCTATGCCTCGTTGACCGAGCGGCTCGACCCCGAACAGGTCAAGCGGCTGATCGATGGTGCGTTCGAAGCGTTGATGGCAGACATCAACGCCTTCGGCGGCCGTGTCGACAAGATCCTCGGCGATGGCATCCTGGCGATCTTCGGCGCACCGGTCGCACACGAGGACGATCCGGAGCGGGCGATACGCGCCGCGATGCAGATGCATCAATCATTGGATCGGTTCGCTCGCGGGCACCAGGATCTCGACGGCCAGCTCAAGATGCGGATCGGGGTCAACACCGGTGAGGTGTTGGTCGGCTCGATCATCGGAACCGACGACTACACGGCGATGGGTGATGTCGTCAACGTGGCCTCCCGTCTGCAGTCGCTGGCCCCGGCCGGAGGTATCTACGTCGGCGATGCGACAGCGTCGCTCGTGTCTGACGACATCGTCCGCGAGGCGATCGACGAGGTCGTGGTGCGCGGTCGCGAACAGACCGAGCGGGTCTGGAACGTGCTCGGCCGGCGCCGGCGACCCAGCGATCCGCGAGACAGGCACCGGGCGCCGTTCGTCGGGCGCGGGACCCAGCGCGAGCTCCTGCAGTCCGTCATGACCATGGTGGCCAACGGCCGTTCCGCCACCGTCTCGGTGACCGGGGAAGCCGGGGCGGGCAAGACGCGTCTGGTCAACGAAGCGCTCGGCGACTTTCCGAGCCGGACCGCTGCCGTCTTCTCCGGCATCTGCGCCCCGTACGGAGAGACCAATGTGTGGGCGCCGATCGCGTCGGCGATGTTCCGTCGGCTCGACCTCGACACGACGATGCCGGCCGAAGTGGTGCGAGCAGTGACCCGCGAGCGAGCGATCAGCCGCTACGGCTTCCTTGCCGACGACCCGTCGCTGGATCACTTCATGGAAGCGGTGCTCCACCTGTCCGATCACCGCTCGGCGCTCGATGCGATGAGTCCGGTCGAATCTCGCGAAACGCTGTTCCGTCTGGTTGTCGAAGGCTTGCGACGGTTGTCGAGAAGTGGGCCGGTCGTTCTGTGGCTCGACGACCTGCAGTGGGCCGACCCGCTCCTGATCGCGCTCCTGCATCGGCTCACCCGGTCCCTCGTCGACCGTCCGTTCCTGCTGATCACGGCGCAACGCGACGACGCGAACATCGATTGGCCGCCGACCACCGATCACCCGATCACGATCCGGATGCCGATCGATCCGCTGACGCGCGTCGAAGCCGACGATCTGTTGACCGCGATCTTCGGCGGTGAGCTGTCCGCCAGCGTGGGTGACCAGCTCTACGAGCGCAGTGGCGGCAACGCGCTGTTCCTCACCGAACTCGCTGCGCTCAAGCGTGATCGGCCCGACAGCACCGAGCTCCCCGGCTCGCTCCGAGCGCTCATCGCGGCACGGCTCGACAAGCTCGACCCCGGGCCCCGAGCGGTGTTGGACAACGCATCGGTGCTCGGTGCCTCCGGGCCGATGTCGTCGCTCCAGCAGTTCGCGATCGAGCTCGGGCAGAGCTACGACGACTCGTTCGTGGCGACCCTCGAAGACGAAGGGCTCCTCGAAGTCGACGGTGCCCGGTGGAGCTTCCGGAGTGATGTCGTGCGCGAAGTCGCCTACCAGATGCTCACCAAGCTGGTCCGAGCACAGCGCCATGCCGGCGTCGCCGAGGTCACCGGTGCGCAGTCGATGGTGCCGGTCGAGACGGTCGCTCACCATGCCGCGACGGCGGCCGAGCTGATCGCCGAGATCGGCCCGGTCGACGGAGTCGCCACCAGCATCAAGTCACAGGCGGTCCAGCTGCTGGTGCGAGCTGTGCGGCGTTCGCTCGAACTCGGTGCCTTCAACCAGGCCAGCCGGCACGCGACCCGGGCGCTCGACCTCGGGCCCGAAAGTGACGAGGTCAGCCGAGAGCTGCTGTTGCTGCGGGCCGAGTCGCTGGTCGGACGTCGAGAATCTCCTGCTGCGCTCATCGACGCCGAGGCTGCGCTGGCGGCTGCGATCGAAGCCGGCGACGAGCGACACGAGGGCAAGGCGCGACGGTTCCTCGGGCAGGTCGCGCAGATGACCGGCAGCCTCGACGAGGCGCGGCGTCAGCTGAGTCGCAGCGTGGACATCTTTCGGGAGCTGCACGATGACATCGAACTCGCCGCTTCGTTGCGCGAGCGTGGGTTCGCCGAGGTGTTCGGTGGTTCGCTCGCCGACGCCGACTGGCTGCTGGGTGAGGCCGAGGCATTGAGCAAACGGCTCGGTGATCGTCGCGGGAGAGCGTGGGTCCGCCAGCACCAGGCATGGGTCGCGTTCCTGGCCGGCGATGTCGAGCTGGCCGAACAGCGCCTCATGCTGGCATCCGCTGAGTTCTCGGATCTGGGTGATCGGTCCGGCAGCAATTGGGCGACGGGGCTGCTCGCCTATGTGCGGTTCTACTCATTGCGCTTCGGTGAAGCAGAGGCACTGGCGCACGCCGTGCGGTCCGAAGCGGTCGAGCTCGGCGAACGGTGGAGCCCGGCGATGATGGATTCCCTGCTCGCCTCGATCCGGTTGTGGAGTGGCAACTTCGCCGAAGCCGAACGGCTCTCCCGTCGTGCCCTCCAAGAGTTCCGTGAGCTCGACGACGAGTTCGGCATGGTGCAGGCGCTCGGGCCGCGCAACCGGGCACTCGTTGCGCTGGGGCGCGACGCGGAGGCAGAACGCGGTATCGAAGAGGTCCTGGCCCACGGTGATGGTTTCGGCGACCTCGCCTTCGCGCTCAGCGCCGCGGCCGGCGCGGCCGTGCACCTGGGCCTCGGGGAGCGGGCCGTCGTGATGGGGGAACGGGCTGTCGAGCGGATGTCACTGATGGGGGCCAACGCAGCCGAGACGAGCGTGACCTACGCACTCGCGCTCTGCCAGACCGGACGTGCCGAGGAGGCGCTGGCGATCTGTGAGCAGATCGAGGTCACCTTCCCGTATGCCCATGCGGTGCGGGCCCTGGCCGCAGCGATGTGCGGTGACGACGTGTTGCCGATCGCTGATGCTGCAGCAGTCTGGTCGGTCGAGGGGTCGTCGTATCTCGACCGTGCGATCGCCGATGTGGCCGCAGCGGCAGCTGAGGTGCGGACCGGTGATCTGCTCGGTGCCGAGACCCGTCTGCTGCGGACTGCCGAGCTGGTGCGCTCGGTCGGCGATGTGACGGCGATCGGTCTGGTCGGTCATGTCCAGGCCGCGCTGCTTCCCGCAGCGTCGGACGAATTCCGCTTCGCCCCGGGGGATTTGCGGCCGGGCTGGCATCGCGTGGTCGCCGGCCTCGAGGGAATCTCCGCCCCGGCGGCGGGCTGAACAAGCCCATGCCCGACACGGCACGTTCTGCTGAGAGACGTTCTGAAGCGACACGTTCTGAGGCGACACGTTCTGAAGCGACACGTTCTGAAGCGACACGGACCGGGCTGATCGTCGGCCGGTTCGATCCTCCACATCTCGGTCACTCGTTCATGATCGACTGGGCCGCGGAGCGTTGCGACGAGCTCGTCGTGTTCGTCAACAGTTCCGACGTGCGTGATTCGGCGCCCGGCGAACTCCGGGCGGGATGGCTCGCCGACCTCCATCCGCACGTTCGTGTCCGTGAGGTCAGGCATCAGCTCGGTACCGACTTCGACGACGAGGACCTGTGGGCGAAGTGGATGGCGTTGTTCCGCTCGCAGTGGCCGCTCGACGATGGGCCGCACGTCGTGTTCTCGTCCGATGACTACGTCGACGAACTCGCGCTGCGGTTCGGAGCCGCGTCGATCGTCGTCGATGCGGACAGATCGACGGTTCCGATCAGCGCGACGCAAGTACGTGAGGATCCGGCCGACCATCTCCACCGGCTGGCACCCGCCGTCCGTTCCTGGGTCGAGGCCAACTGGCTCTGATCGTCTTCCTTCTCCTTCTCCTTCTCCGGTTCCTTTTCCGGTTCGTGTCGACGGAGTGTCGGCGGTCACACTACGGTCGTCGCAATGTCACGCCAGTACCGGCGGGCCGAAGAGGGGAACTGCATGACCAACACTGCCCACGTTCGCTTGGGGAGCGAGTCGACCGACAACGAGCCGCTGCTCGTCGTCGAAGACTTGCGCACACACTTCATGGTGCCCGCAGGCGCGGTGAAGGCCGTCGATGGCGTGTCGCTCACGCTTGAACGCGGCAAGACACTTGGTGTGGTCGGCGAGTCCGGGTCGGGCAAGACGATCCTGTCGCGGTCGATCATGGGACTCAATGTCGTGGCGAACGCTGTCACCACGGGGTCGGTCAGGTACTCCGGGATGGAACTGGTGGGTCAGAGCCCGAAGCAGATGAAGCATCTGTGGGGTGTCGAGATGGCGATGGTCTTCCAGGACCCGATGACGTCACTCAATCCGGTGGTCAAGGTCGGTCGTCAACTCACCGAGCACGTCCGCCAGCACCTCGGTATGAACAAGTCTGCCGCCAGGGACGTTGCCGTCGAATTGTTGCGTTCGGTGCGCATCCCCGAGCCCGAGGCTCGCTTCGACAACTATCCGCATCAGATGTCGGGCGGCATGCGCCAGCGTGTCTGTATCGCCATCGCCCTTGCGTGCGGCCCGAAGATGCTGTTCGCCGACGAGCCGACGACGGCCCTCGACGTGACGGTGCAGCACCAGATCCTCAACCTGCTCGCCGCGCAGCAGCGCGACCGGTTCATGACGATGATCCTCGTGACCCACGACCTCGGTGTCGTTGCGGGCCGCACCGACGACATCGCCGTGATGTACGCCGGCAAGATCGCCGAGAAGGCGCCGACCACGACGCTGTTCGCCGACATGAAGCACCCGTACACGCAGGCGTTGCTGTTCTCGATTCCGAAGACATCCAACCCGAAACACACCCGCCTCACGGCGATCGCCGGTCGTCCGCCGGACCTGATCTCGCCGCCGCCGGGCTGCAGTTTTGCGCCACGTTGTCCGTACGCCCAGGACCGTTGTCGCGAGGAGGAACCGAAGTTGCGGACCATGGGGGACCCGAGTCACGAGTTCGCGTGCCACTTCCCGATCGGGACACCGGAGAGCGAAGCGGCATTCCAGCGCAACCTCGACGCCGGCGTGCCCCAGACGCTCGCCGCAGCCGGCCGGGTGCTGGCCACCGACGACCTCGATGCACTCGAGCATCTGGTGCAGGCCAAGCTCGGATCGACCGGCGCAGGCAACGACGAGAATGGAGCACACTGATGGCTGGTTCGGGAACGGCCCACCTTCGACCAGTCGCTGACACCCTGTTGCAGGTCACCGACATGCACGTCGAGTTTCCGGCGGGTCGCGGACGCGTGGTCTACGCCGTCAGCGGGATCAGCTTCGACATCGCCCGCGGTGAGACGCTCGGCTTGGTCGGGGAGTCCGGCTGTGGGAAGTCGACAACCGGTCGAGCGATCCTGCAGTTGCCCAAACCCACGAAGGGAAGTGTCTCGCTGAACGGCGAAGACCTGACCGGAGTGTCGGACTCGGTCATGCGCGAGCGTCGCACCGACGTCCAGATGATCTTCCAGGATCCGATCTCGTCGCTCAACCCGCGGCGTACGATCGGCGAGATCGTCGCCGAGCCGCTCGCGGTGTGGGGCCCGAGCGACAAGGACGAGCAATGGGCCAAGGTGTACAAGATGCTCGATGCCGTCGGGATCGACCCCGACGTCGCCCGCTACAAACGGCCGCACGAGTTCTCAGGCGGTCAGTGCCAGCGGATCTCGATTGCGCGTGCGCTGGTCCTCGAACCGGAACTGATCATCTGTGACGAGCCGGTCTCCGCGCTCGACGTGTCGGTCCAGGCGCAGATCCTCAATCTGCTCGAAGACCTCAAGGCCGAGTACGGCCTCACACTCGTGTTCATCGCCCACGACCTGGCCGTGGTCAAGAACATTTCCGATCGCGTGGCGGTGATGTACCTCGGCAAGATGTGTGAGATCGCCGAATCCGACGAGCTCTATGCGAACCCCGCCCACCCGTACACCAGGTTGCTGCTCGAGTCGCTGCCGGTTCCCGACCCGACCGTCGTGCTCGACGAGAGCATCGTCGGCGAGGGTGAGTTGCCGTCCCCGCTGTCGCCACCGTCAGGCTGCCGATTCCGAACGCGCTGCCCGCTTGCCGACGACATCTGTGCGTCGCAGGAACCGACGATGCGGCGAGTCAACGGCGACCACTATGTGGCCTGCCATCATCCACTCGTCGAGGTCGACGACGTGCCCGTCGCCCTCGCACCCTGATGTCCGGTGCCGACGTGCATGACAGCTTGATCTCGATCGCGTGACTTGCGTGCCCTCCGACACATGTGATGGGGGTCACGTCTGTTAGACACTTCGACAAGCGCTCCGGGGGAGCGTTTGAAATCCAACCGGAGCTTCGGCTCCAACTACAAGGGGGACATTTCATGACACGACGACGCACGAGTCGTCTTCTCGCTCTGCCACTCGCATTCGGTCTGCTCGCAGCCGCATGCGGTGGAAGCGACGGAGACTCCAGCGACGGGGGCGGGGGCGACGATCCCGTCGAGACCGAAGCCAGCACCGAAGGTGAGGGCGACACGTCCGAGCCCGAAGCCACCGATGATGGCGATGACGGTGGTGACTCCGGCAATCAAGCCGAAGGTGATGTCGACACCGAAGCCAGCGAATCCGAGGGCACCGCGGTCTATGGCGGTGACATCTCCGTCGGCCTCGAAGCCGAAGCAGTTGGCCTACGTCCATGGGAGGACACCTGCGCGTCGCCGTGCTACAACATCATGGCCACGATCTACGACAAGTTGTTCGAGAAGGATGCCAACGGACAGCTGCAGCCATGGCTCGCCGATTCGATCTCCTCGAACGAGGACTTCACGAGCTGGACGATGACGATCCGACCCGACGTCACGTTCCACAACGGCGTGGACGTGAACGCGCAGACCATTGCCGACATGTTCCCGATCCAGCAGACGGGCACCGTCGCTGCGGGCATCGTCAGCGCTTCCAATCTCGCCGGTGTCGAAGCGACCGGTGACCTCGAAGTGACCTACACCCTGAGCGCCGCGAACTCAGCGTTCCCGTCCTACTTGGAACGTGCCCCATTGGGGATGGTGTTCGATCCCGCCGCAGCAGTTGCCGATCCTGATGGCTACAGCACGGCACCGATCGGCACCGGCCCATTCGTGATCGAGACACGTGACCTCGACAACGAGACCAAGGTCGTGCGCAACGAGAACTACTGGAACTCCGACGCAGACGGCAATCAACTGCCGTATCTCGATTCCATCTCGTTCCGTCCGATTCCGGATGAGGGCACCCGCCTCGACGCCGTGCTCTCGGGCACCGTCGATGCCATGCAGTCGCTCCGCCAGGGCACGATTCGTGACGCACGCGATGACGGCAGTCTCACGCTGTACGAGCACCAGGGCAACAACGTCGGTGGTGGCATGTACAACGTGCTCAAGGCACCGTTCGACGACGTCCGGGTCCGCAACGGCCTGACGATGCTGAACAGCCAGGACAACGTCATCGAAGCACTCGGTGGCACCGGCATCTCGCTGCCGGGTACGCAGTTCTACTCACCCGACAGCGTCTGGTGGTCGGAGAAGGTCGCCGACGCCTGGCCGGTGTTCGACTTCGAGGGTGGCGTCGCCAAGCTCAGCGAATACGTCAACGACGCCGAGCGCTCCGACGGAAAGGCCGTCGGTGAGAAAATCGACGTCGAGCTGTCCTGCCCGCCGGACCCGACCCTGATCGCTGCGATGCAGGTGCTCGAGCAGGTGTGGACCCAGAGCGAGTTGGTCAATGTCAACCTGACACAGTTCGACCAGCAGACCCACATCAACAAGGCGATCGGCGATGAACACGCCGCTCACTGCTGGCGCTTCGGCTCGGACAACGATCCGTCCGACATCAACTCCGGTGTCGCTCCGCCCACTGAGGAGATCGCTGCGGCCAACGGCCTCGACGGCATCGTGTCGCCGGTCAACTTCCCGAACTACTTCTCGTTGGAGAACTTCCAATCGGCCGTCGCCGCTGTTGCGACCGACGACTTCGATGAGCGGTTCGCACTGTATGAGTCCATCATGATGGACTTCGCAGTGAACACGCCGGTCTGGTACTCAGGTCACACGGCGACGATGATCGCCGCTGACCCGAGCCTGGACGGTCTCGTGAGCTGGCACCTGCCGCAAGGTGGTGACCTCGGCATCGGCATGCAGGGTGGCGAGGCTCGCTGGCTCGAGGTGTTCGTCAAGCAGTGAGTTGCAGGGTGATCGTTCCGGCCGGTTCCATTCGGGTCCGGCCGGAACGATCATCGAACACCGTTCACCGAACCACTGAACACGAACTACTGAACACCAGACTCTGGGAGTCCCTTCTCGATGGCAAAGATCCTGATTTCTCGGCTGCTCCGCCTCTTGGCGACGCTGTTCGCCGTGACCTTGCTGACCTTCAGCATGGTGTCGCTGTTGCCGGGCGACCCCGTGGATGCGATCCTGGGTCAGACCGAGCGGACGCCGGCGATCGAAGAAGAGCTTCGCATCGAACTCAAGCTCGACAAACCGTTCCACGAGCGCTACATCAACTGGCTCGGCAACGCTGTCCAGGGTGATCTCGGCGAGTCGTACATCAACCGCGGCCAGACGGTGAGCGGTGAGATCAAGAATCGCTTGCCGGTCACCGGTCAACTCGCCCTGATGTCGATCATCATGGCGGTGGTGGTCGCCGTGCCGGTCGGCGTGCTCGGCGCCTATCGCCAGGGGAAGTGGCAGGACACCACGACGTCGGCAGCAGCGCAGGTCGCGCTGTCGGTGCCCAACTTCATCGTGGGCATCTTCCTCAGCTATCTCTTCGCCGTTCGTCTACAATGGCTCCCGGCGTCCAACTGGAGTCGGATCACCGACAAGGGCATCGTCGAGAACCTGAAGACGGCGATCATGCCCGCGACAGCGCTTGCGCTCACGCAGATGGCGATCTTCTCCCGGCTCGTCAGAGCCGACATGATCGGCACACTGTCACAGGACTTCATCCTCGCCGCTCGGGCCAAGGGCCTGAGTGACCGCTTCATTCTCTTCCGCCACGCCCTGCGGCCGAGTTCGCTGAGCCTGGCCACGATCATCGGCATCAACTTCGGTGCGCTGCTCGGCGGCACCGTCGTCATCGAAACGCTCTTTGCCGTTCCGGGCCTCGGATTCCGGTTGATCAACGCGATCAACTCCCGCGACATTCTGATGATCCAGGGCATCACGGTGTTCGTTGCTGCGGCCTACGTGGTGATCAACGCCCTGGTCGACATCTTGTACACCTTCATCGATCCTCGGATCAGGAAGAGCTGACGATGAGCGAGATTTCCCAATCGATGCCACCCGAGGTGGCCCACGATGCAGCAGGAATGCTGACCGATCTCGAGAGGTCCGCCGGCATGCACACCACGGGCCGGACGCCGCCGGGCAAGCCGAAGCGCGCGTCGTTCCGACAGGTCTTCAAGGCCATGCCCGTACTCGTCAAGATCTCCTTCGTCTGGTTGGTGTTCGTCGTCGGGTTGTCGATCTACGCCAAGCTCGACACCCTGCTGTTCAACGGTGCATTGCCACTGCAGGATCCCAACCTGCAGCTCAACAACTTCAATGCGGCGACGGGTGAGTTCGGCACCACGGGGACCATCGAGGGACCATCGGCAGCCAACTGGCTCGGAACCGACGCGCTGGCGCGCGACACGTTTGCACGTATCGCTCACGGTGGTTGGGTGAGCCTGATCGTTGCAGTGGTCTCGGCGGCCTTCGGCATCGTGATCGGTGGCTTTCTCGGTTCGCTCGTCGGGTTCGTGCGGGGACGCACCGAGACCGCGATCATGTCGGTCATCGACGTGATCCTGGCCTTTCCGGCACTCGTGCTGCTGCTGGCCCTCGTGTCGATCTTCGAAGTGCGCGACCTGCTGGTGATCAGCGGCGTGATCGGTTTCCTGTCGATCCCCGCCTACACGCGAGTCTCGCGAGCGAACAGCCTGGCGATCTCCAATCGGGAATTCGTCCTGGCGGCCCGGTCGATCGGCACGAAGCCGGGCAAGATCCTGTTCCGCGAGATCATCCCGAACGTGCTGCCGACATTGGTGTCGTACGCAATGGTCGCCGCAGCGTTCGTCATCGTCGTCGAGGGTGCATTGTCGTTCCTCGGTCTCAGCGTGGCGTTGCCGACGTCGTCGTGGGGCAACATGATCAACCAGTCACGAAAGGACATCAAGACCGACGTCCTCCAGGTGATGTGGCCGTCACTGGCGCTGACCCTGACCGTGCTGTCGTTGAACCAGGTCGGCGACTTCTTCCAGAAGCGCAACGCCGTCCGCGCCAGCTCGCTCTGAGCCGGACCGACACATCGACGTAGTGTGCGGGTATGAGTATTCCCGTCGAGTTGCCGGATCTGCAGGTCAAGACTGCTGAGTACACATGGGCATATCTGCTCACTGTTCGGCCTGACGCGACCCCGCATCTCGTGAGCATGTCGACGCAGTGGCATGACGGCGGACTGCTGATGTCGGCGAGCGCCGGCACGGCGCGCAATGCGTCGGCCTGCATGCAGGTGACGCTGTGCTATCCGCCCCTCGATCACGACGGGTACAGCCTCATCGTCGATGGCATCGCCGCGCCGCTCGAGGGCGACGCTCCTGCTGGCATCGACCCCGTTCCCGAGGGCAAGGTGTTGCTGCGGTTCGAGCCGAGCGGCGCTGTCCTGCACCGCTCCGCAGCACCGGGCTTCTCGAACTCGGCGACCGGCTGCGCCAATGACTGCCTCCCCGTCGACGCCTCGACGGACTGATTCCCGACTGACGACCCGGCTGTGCCGATCCGATGGTGATCGCAGGAGGGTCAGTCGAGGGTGATCGTCACGGTGCTGAGGGGGCCACGGGTCACCACTGCCGTCGCCGTGCGCCGCTTGCCGTAGAGGTGCACGACACACGCAGGGTCGGCTTCGAGATTCGCGAGCCACTGGGAGTCGTCGCGCACGGTGCTCACCGTCAGGCGGTCGCCGACGCGGGTGGCCAGCAGGGGTACCTGACGAGGCTTGCCGGACTTCCGCCCGGTCACCTCGAGCACGATGGCTCCACCACCGAGGGGGAGCGGATTGCCCACGCCCGCCGACACTGCGGGCTTGACCACCGAGTTGAGCGTGCGGAACGCTGTTCGCACCACATCGGCCTGCAGGGATCGCATCGAGGTCATCACGTGACGCTACTCATCGAATGGGTGCGCCCGAACCTACGATGCGCTCCATGGATGCCACCGAAGCCGAGGTCCGTAGGGTCGTCGCCGAACTCGCCGTCGCGCAGCCTGCGCTCGAGGCCGAGGTGATCGACTGCGATCCGGGTCTCGCCGACACCGCCGAATTCGTCGATGCCTACGGCTACACGCTGGACCAGTCGGCGAACACCCTCGTCGTCATCGGCAAGAGCGACCCGCCGGTCTACGTCGCGTGCGTGGTGCTGGCGACGACACGCCTCGACGTGAACAAGGTGGTGCGCAAGAAGCTCGGGGTGAAGAAGTGCTCGTTCGCACCGGCTGAGACCACCGAGGCGCTGACGGGGATGACGGTGGGTGGTGTCACGCCGATCGGTCTGTCCGATCACATGCCGCTGTGGATCGACAGTCGCGTGATGGAGTTGGATCGCATCGTGCTCGGCGGCGGCAGTCGAAGCTGCAAGGTCGTGAGTGCGCCGGGCCTACTGACTGCGTTGCCGAACGTCGAGGTGGTCGAGGATCTCGCCCGGGTCATTCCAGAAGCGGCGATCCCAGAAGCGGTCATTCCAGAAGTGCCGGCCGAGTGAGCCTGACCTCACTCCTCGCCACGGGCTTCGTCGGTCAGGCCGCGTCACCGTCGGGGCTCGAACCGACGCTGGAGAAGTCGCTCGATCTGATCGGCGTGTTCGTCTTTGCCGTCTCCGGCGGGTTGCTCGCAGTCCGCAAGGGCTTCGAACTGGTCGGTGTGACATCGCTCGCACTCGTCACCGCCCTCGGAGGCGGCGTCCTGCGTGACCTGCTGCTCGGGGCGACGCCACCGACCGCATTCAGCGACGTTCTCTATCTCGTGGTGCCGTTGGCTGCGGCGGCGATCGTCTTCATCGGGCACTGGTTGATCAACCGGACCGTCAATCGCGCCGTGATGATCTTCGACGCGGCGGGCCTCGGTCTGTTCTGCGTGACCGGCGCGGTCAAGGCGGCGTCGTTCGGCGCGAGTGCGGTCGGAGCGGTGTTGATCGGCGTGATCTCAGCGGCTGGCGGCGGCATCATTCGTGACGTGCTGGCCAACGAGCATCCGAGCATCTTCCATCGCGACAGCACGCTCTATGCGATCCCCGCAGCCCTTGGCGCCGCAGCAGTGGTGACGTCGTGGCGCAACGACTTCTACAGCGGCGGCATCGCGATCGCCGTGGCGATCGTCGTGTTCGCGATCCGGCTCGGCGCGATGCAGTTTCGCTGGCGCGCACCGATGCCGTTCAAGGCGCCCGACCCGACCTGACCCGCCCGGCGTACGTATGGTGCCTGGCACACCACGTACGGCTGTACGTATGGTGCCTGGCACACCACGTACGGCTGTACGTATGGTGCCTGGCACACCACGTACGCAGTCAGCCCATCTGCGAGGTGTGTGATGGCTGCACGACGATCACGACGCGACGGTCACCCTCCTGGTGGTACGGGTAGGCGTCGACGTCCATGTACTTCTTGGCCATCGAATCGATGAACTCATTCGACGAATCGTCGTCGACTCGGACCACGGTGCCGCGAATCTCGAGGTAGCGGTACGGGTTGTCGGGGTCGGTGCCCGACAGCGCGACGGTCGGGTTGCGAACGAGATTCTCGTACTTCTGGCGGCCACGGGTGAGCGAGAACAGGAAGTGCTCGCCGTCCCATCCACCCCACACCGGGCTGGACTGCAGTTCGTCGTCGGGCCCCATCGTGGCGATGTGCCAGAAGGTTGCTTTGCTCAGCAGGTCGGCGTGTGATTCGGGAATGGTGGACATGACCACAACGCTAGACGCACGACGCGGCGCTGGACAGCGAACATGCGGTCGTCAATCGGCAGGTCGATGTCTCTGAGTCGGGGTGACTTCGTGTGTCGACTCGCTGCAGAGTGCGGCGAGACGGCGCTCCATGCCAGAGTCGGCGATCCGTGTACGTGCCGAGGCCAGCGCCGACGCCGTCGTTGCGACGCGTCGTCGGGCGTCCATGGCGTTGCGGCCCATCACATCGACGTCGGTTGGTGTCGGCTGGAAGGTGATGACCTCGATGCCGCGTGAGCGGAGGGCCTTGACTTCGCTTGCGAGCTGCTGGGAGTGCATCGGCCGGAGCGATCGCCAAGCCGCCCCGTGACCGCGTGGTGTCGCCGACATCGGTGAGATGACGATGACGGCGTCGAGCCCGGTGTCGGCGAGTAGGTCAGCGTTGGTCGGGGAGTGGACGGCGCCGTCGATGTACTTCCGTTGGTCGTGTTCGACGGGTCGGAAGAATCCGGGAATGGCCGATGACGCTTGCACCGCGAGGCCGATCGGTGCTTCATGGCCCTCACGCCCGAACACCACTCGATCTCCTCCGTCGAGATCGACCGCACAGATCCAGAGCGGGTCGTCTGGCCACGATCGACCGTCGTACAGCGTCGTGATGCGGTCACCGATCTCGTCGGTCGAGATCGTTCCCGTCGGCATCAGGCCGGCGAATGCCTTGCCGGGTCGTCCGGCGGATCGCAACCACATCTTGGGCGATGCAGGACGAAGGAGACGGGTGAACGGTCGAGGGCGCAGGTCGATCGTCGGGGGCCCGCCGGTCCGGCCGACCAGTGCCGCGGCCTCGGCAGAGATCGGTTCGCCGAGCGTGCGCGGCGCGAGGTCGATCGGTGGGAAGCCGGCGCGGAGGGTCGCTGCAACTGCTGCGCCCGCGGAAGTTCCGACGATCAGGTCGGCCTGGCGAGCGTCGAAGCCGCCTTCGGCCAGTGCGGTCAGCACGCCGGCGTGGAAAGCCGCACCGACGATGCCACCAGCACCCAGCACCACCCCGACCCGTGTCATGCGGTCAGTATGACAGTCGGGACTGTCGAGCATTCTCCCAGGGATTGGAACGCTGTGCGAAAGAGTTCTTGCCTTCGCTGCCTTGAGTACTACTGTCGTCGTATGCGAGTCCACCTCGATGCAGAGAAGTGCCAGGGCCACAACCGTTGCTACGCGTTGGCGCCCGAATTGTTTGATGTCGACGATTACGGCCAAGCGGTCTTGCTCGTCGAGGGTGATGTCCCGGCAGAGTTGCACGACAAAGCCCGCCTCGCCGCGTCGAACTGCCCCGAGTACGCGATCACCATCACGGACAACGGTTGACATGACCGACACGGCCGACACTCCCATCATCCGGATCGACGAAGCGACCGGGAACAAGATCGTCACCATCGAGCGCAACGGTGAACCCTACGATTTCATCATCGGCAGCGAACCGGATGGAACAGACATCTGGCAGCGAGTGCCGTACGACTCTGCTGACTACGGCCCGGTAGCGGACCAGCGCACCGACTTCGACCACGCCGATCCGGCGTACAACCCGAATGCACCCGAGGTGTGGAAAGAGTTGCGCGAGGGCGGCTGCCCCGTTGCCCATTCCGACCGGTATGGCGGCATGTGGGTCCCCATCACCGACGACACCGTCACCGAGGTCGCGTACGACACCGAGAACTTCACGAGCCGCGCCGTCGTGGTGGGCGTTGGTCGACCCGGCGATCGGGCGCTTCCGGCTCCCATTGGTGGGGCCCCACCGATCACCAGCGATCCGCCGTTCCACAACGTGGCTCGTCGGCTGCTCCTGCCGGCCTTCGCACCGAAGATGATCGAGCCGTGGGAGCCGGAGATCCAGCGGTTGTGTCAGAAGCTGCTCGACGAGATGGGCGACATCACCCCGGGCGAGAGCATCGTCGATGCTGCGGTCCAATACGCGCAGAACATTCCGGTGAACGTGATCGGGCGGATGCTCGGCTTCCCGGAAGAGGACGAGGAGTTGTTCCGCGGATTCGTGCACGACGTCTTGGAGCGCATCAACGAGGAGCCCGGAACCCAGGAGGGCGGCGACGAGCTCGGCGCCTACATCCAGAACCAGATCGCCGAGCATCGTGCGAACCCGCGCGATGACCTCACCAGCTACTTGATGAATGTCGAACTCGACGGCAACAAGATGGACGACAACGTCGTCGGCGGTATGGTCGTGCTGCTGCTCGTGGCCGGCATCGACACCACCTGGTCGGCAATCGGGTCATCGTTGTGGCACCTCGCGCAGCACCCCGAGGATCACCAGCGCTTGCTCGACGATCCTGACGTGATGACGTTCGCGTTGGAGGAGTTCCTCCGTGCGTATGCGCCCGTGACCATGGCTCGCTTGGTCGCCAAGGACAACGACTTCCACGGCTGTCCGATGAAGAAGGACGACTGGGTGCTCCTGCCGTTCCCGGCCGCGAATCGCGATCCAAAGAAGTTCGAGGATCCCGACAAGTTCATCGTCGATCGTGAGCAGAATCGCCACGCTGCGTTTGGTCTCGGCATCCATCGGTGCTTGGGCTCGAACTTGGCACGTCTCGAGTTGAAGGTCGCCATCGAGGAATTCATCAAGCGCTTCCCGCGCTTCGAACTCGCCGGTGACACTCGTTGGAGCGTCGGTCAGATTCGTGGGCCCCGCGAACTCCCGGTCCGCATCCTCGAAGTCGCCGACTGACCCAGCCGATTAGCGCGACGGTGTGACGGTCTCGGCGGAGACGCACCAGGTGACGTGGGTGATGGTGTTCGACCTGTCGAAGATCTCACGAGATTCACGGCGTCCCAACTCCAACCCGTCGAGACGGTGACGGCTGCCGTCACTGCGTTCGACTACGACCTCGTCGATGGTTCCGACCTGCACGGTCATGGGGACGGAACACAGGGTGAAGCGGGCCGAGCTCGGAGTCGAGGTACCGAGTCCGGTGAAGATCTGATCGGGGGCCAGCAGACCCGGAGTCAGCCGGATGCGACCATGGACGATCCGTACGCCCAGTTCGGCGAAACGAGTCAAGATCTCCTCCTTCACCTGGCCCGTCATGCCCGGCTGCTGTGCGCCCGAGTGTGCGGGCGTGTGTGAGTAGCAGTCGGTCGGGATCGCGCCGTAGGCAACCGGGTCCTTGAGGAAGCCGAGGCCGCCGCGGATGCGTCCGTATGCCGCACCGAGGCGAGCGACCGTGTCGACGGTTGCCCCGTGATCGATGGCTGACCAGTACGCCTCCTGCGTGGCGAGGAGCAGCTTGGCCACCATGTGCCAGTACACCGAACCGAGTCCTTCGTAGCCGTACATGCTGCCGGAGCGGCCGGTGAACGAATCATGATCGAAGACGTCCTCGTACAGGTCGAGCACGGCGTCGCGCGCTGCGTCGGTGACCTCGGTGCCGTCGAGTGCTTCGGTCACGGCGCCGGCGTTGATCAGATCGGCTCGAAAGTGCAGCGCTCCCTCGCCGTCGGCCACGACGAGGTGTGCGAGCGGGCCGTCGACAAGTCCGGGGACGCGCTCGGCGGCGTCGTCGGGAAGACGGTTCCGGCTGAGGAACGACGGGAGTGACTGGGCCGGATAGAGCATGAACGTGTTCTGGTCCGGCCGGTACATCTCGGATTCGAAGAGGGCATCGATCACCGCCAACGACTGCTCGGCGTCGAGCGCCCCGGACGAGAGCACGGCGACCTGGCCTTCGAGCATCGGGCCGAGGTGGTCGACGCGTGCGGCCTCGTCGGAGGGGAACGAGACGCGGTTGTAGGAGTGGTACAGCCCGTCGGGGCGGCGGCCTGCGTGCAGTGTTGCTTCGAGGTGATCGGCCGCGGTTTCGAACAGGCGGCGAATCGATCGGAGGGGCACGTCGACCCCCTGGACGCCGTTCCCGCCACCGATGCGGGCACGGTGTGCCGATCCGGCTCTGCCGAGGGCGTCGAGGATGCGACGTCGCTCACGATCATCGATGGACTCGACGGGAGGCAGATGGTTGATGACGTCGCCGAGGTCGGTGATCCACTCCGCCACGGAGCCGGTGAACTGCTCGGTGCTCGCCGAATCGGTGTCGTCGAGCAGTCTGTTGACGAACCGGAGGTAGCGGCAGAGATGGGCGAGCGTGACCATCGACAGGCCGGGCCCGGCGAGCGCGTTGTTCGCATCGTTCCACTCCGGGCGTTGCGTGTTGAGCCAGATGCCGCCGCCCGGTACGAGATTCGTCAGCTTGGCAAGGGCGGGGACGACGAGCTTTTCGAGCAGGCCGACGTGGTGCAGCGAGCCGTCCGGGGTCACCCGGAGGCGACCGTCCGAGCCGACCTGCGCCTCGCGCTGAGCGATCTTCGCGGCGTGCGCCTCGTCGAAGGTGATCGTGTTTCGCGGGTCGCGCACGATGGCTTCGTGATCAGCCATGGTGTAGGGGACGTCGGCGTACGCGAACACCGGTCGCGTGAGCCAACCGTCGAGGGCACCTGGCTGATGCTGCTGCCAGGCCTCGAGCAATCGGAGCAGATAGATGATCTGGTGATCGCCCCAGTAGCCGATGTGGCTCCACGGATCGTCCGGGTCGGGGACTTCCCAGTCGATCCCATCCTGTGAGATCCGGTACGGGTTGTAGCCGTCGATCGTGGTGGCGTTGACGAACTTGGCGACGACGTGCACGAAGTAGCTGGGGTACGAGTGGAGCAGTGCCTCCCAGTTCTGGAAGATGTCGCGCCAGTTGCCCTCGTAGGCCAGCAGCGGATTGCCGGCATCGTCGTCGACGTTGATCGAAAAGCGATTCCACGGTCGGCTGGGGTCGCCGTGGCGACGCGAGAAGGTCAACGGCAGGTATTCGAGAACGAGCCGCACGAGGTCGGCGTCGCCGGTCGCGTCGGCAGCGCTGCGCAGGCTGACGACATCCGTCGAATCGCCGAGTTCGCTGAACCATGTCATGTGTCGCTCGGCGACGGCGGTGTTGCGGTGTCGGACGAAGTCGACGAGGTCGGTCGTCGAGATCTGGTTGCCATTCGGGAAGACGCCGCCGCGCATCGAGTTGAACAGCACGTTGGACAGGTGGTGCGCATCGGCGACGGGGTCTGCTGTCGACTGGAACGCGTCGGCGTCGGCGAGGAGTTCGTGCAACCGACTCGACCCGAGTCGAGTGGCGTCGGCGACCTGGGTGTCGATGTCGGGAGCCTGCGCGTTGTCCACCGCAGCGAGGACGTCGGCGATGCCGAGGTCGGTGTCGGCGACGAGCATCCAGGAAACTGAGCCGGATGCCGGCAGCACGACTGGTCCGCGCAGCAGATAGGCGCCGGGGCGACCGGTGACCAGCGTGGCCGGGTGGCTGGGACGCCCGCCCACCATCGCTGCGACAGCATGCGCGTCGAGGTTGATCTCGGCATCGGGAAAGCCGGAGGACCACACGACACTCGCGGTGAGCGACTCGGCTGGTTCGGCGCGGTCGGTGAGCAGTGACTCCACCGAGAAGACTGCGAGCGTTCCCCACGGCCCGATCTCGGAGCGCTTGTATGCGTTGACGAGGTTGGACCTGATCTGTTCGGTGAGTGCGTCGATGCCAGCCGGCATCACGTCGACGAGACCGTCGAGGACTTCGAGGCCGGCCTGCTCGTCGCTCCCGTTGATCAGCTCGACGGTACGCACCCAACCGTGTACCCGTGACGGCGCCCACGTCGCACGGAACGTGACGTTCCAGTCGTTGTGGCGTTCTTCGAAGATCAGTCGGTCACCGAGGACGCTCTTCGCGATCGAGCGGGTGCATCCCGGTGTGAGCTCTCGACCGTACGGCCGCCAGAGCACGCGGCTGCTGTCGAGCGTTCGGGCGATGACCGTGACCGGCCCGGCGTTGCCGGCCGACTGGTGGATCCGGTCGTCGGTCTCGTAGGGGAACAGGGCGTGGTCGGCATCGGTCCGCCCGGCGGTCAGTGCACCGGTCGTCGACACGAACATCCACAGGTCGGAGTCCGAGACGACCGTCATGAGGAACGGCTCCATGTCCTCGACGCCGTCGATGCGGTAGTACTCGACACCGTCGACCTCGGTCAGCGTTCCTGTCGCCATGCCAATGCTCTTCTCCTCGTCGTGCCCGAAGGACCACGGTAGAACAGCGGCGACAGTTCGACGAAGTGCGTCGGCGCGACGTTCGTGACTCAGCGATCTGAGCATTCACCTACGATCACCCGATGGTCCGCCTCGGAGTCCGCCGCTCGCTGCTGGCGTTCGGTGTGGTCGCAGGAATCATGACGGCGGTCGGGCCCACCACGGGTCGAGCGACTCCGCCCGTCGGTGTCGGTGTCGGTGGTCTCGCGCGAGCCACTGCACCTGCGGTCCGTCTGACCCCGCCGCCGCGCCAGCTGACGGTTTCGGCGACAGGAGACATCTTGCCGCACAGCCCGCTGTGGACGCAGGCGACACGCAACGCCGGTGGCGCCGGATACGACTTCGCACCGATGTTCGCGGACATCGCGCCGGTCATCGGTCGCGCGGACCTCGCGATCTGCCATCTCGAGACACCGATTGCACCTGTCGGCCAAGCACTGTCCACCTATCCGACGTACGGGATTCCGGTGGAGATGACCGCTGCGATCGCGAGCGCCGGGTATGACCGCTGCTCCACGGCGAGCAACCACACCTTCGACCGCGGGGTCGCGGGCATCGATCGCACGGTGTCGGCGCTGGAGGCGGTGGGTGTGCAGCAGTCAGGAATGGCTCGAACTCTTGCAGAAGCGGCACCGAAGATCGTCGACGTACAAGGCGTGGCGATGGCTCACCTGTCCTACACCTACGGATTCAACGGTGCGTACGTCCCGCCGGGTCAGTGGTGGCGATCACCGTTGATCGACGTCGACCGGATCATCGCGGACGGACGCGCGGCGCGGGCACTGGGTGCCGAGTTCGTCGTGCTCAGCCTCCACTGGGGCGTCGAGTACAACAGCCAGCCGGGCGCCGATCAGCGGCGTATCGCCGAAGCGGTCACCGCGAGCGGCGCAGTGGATCTGATCGTCGGCCATCATGCACACGTGCTGCAACCCATCGAGCGGATCAACGGCGTGTGGGTTGCGTTCGGGCTCGGCAATTTCTTGTCGAACATGCGGGAGAGTCAATGGTTTCCAGCCGGCTCGCAGGACGGTGCGGTGGTCGAGTTCAACGTGACGCTCGTGGACAACCCAGCCAAGCCGAACGGTGTCGAAGCAGTCGTGGACCCGCCTCGGGTGACGCCGACGTGGGTCGACAGGAACAACGGTTGGGTGATTCGGGACGTGCGTGCTCGACTTGCCGACCCGGCGACCCCCGGAGGTCTCCGAGGCGAGATGTCCACATCGCTCGCTCGCACCACGGCCGTGCTCGGCGCCTTCGTTCCTCGTTGACCGGCGGCTGTCGGCCATCAGCGGATGCAGGGAGACCGGCCGTGAATTCGGGTTGATTTCGTTCGATTACGTTGTTCTGATCATCACTCGTCGTGCAGCGATCAGAACGGTCGCCGGAGCTGGAGCCGCCACGGTCGTGGGGTGGCAAGGTCTCGCCGCCGCGCAGTTGGCTCGCTCGGTCGACCGGCCAGCGTCAGCGTCTGCCCCCGCCGTGCGTGGGGAATCGATCATTCTTCGCCCGCCGCCGATGCCGGTGCCGGTGCCAGAGTGGACCGAGGGTTCGATCGGCGTCACGGTCCAAGGACGCCAGATCGTTCGATGGGATACCCGACCGGCGGGAGCGACCAGGCACGTCGTGGTGATGTCCGGCATACATGGCAACGAACGGATCACGTATCCGTTGGCAGAAGCATTCCGCAGCGCCGATCGCCCTGACGATCTGCACCTGACGATCATCCCGTCGTTGAACCCGGATGGCTGGGCGGCGAACACTCGACGCAACGCTCGGGGCGTCGACCTGAACCGCAACTTTCCGTGGTTGTGGTCGTCGTCGAAAGACAGTTCTGGTCCGGCTGCCGGGTCGGAACCGGAAGCGCAGGCGGCGATGAACCTGCTGCTCACCGAGCGACCTGATCTCGTGATCTGGGTGCACCAACCGCTCGACTACGTGGCGCCGCTGCAGGGATGCCCGATCGAGTACGCCCGGTTGTGGGCGAATGCCGCCGGGGTACCGGTTCGGACGAACATTGCTCATCTCGGTGGTGGTGAATCGTGGTCGGCGCTCACTGCCGGCTTGCGTTCACTGCTCGTCGAGGTGCCGTCGTGGTCGACCGCCCAATCGCTGGTCGATGACCATGTGCGTGGGTTGGTCGCGCTGTTGCCGAAGGTGTCAGCCGTATCGTGAGAGCATGGCAACAACCGTGGTGCCCTGCCCGTCCTGTGGAGCGAAGAATCGCGTGCAGGCCTCGTCGTCGGGCAAGCCGACGTGCGCCAAGTGCAAACACGACCTGCCGTGGCTCGTCGACGCAACCGATGCCGACTTCGCACAGGTGGTCGACACCTCCCGACTCGTCCTCGTCGACCTGTGGGCGCCGTGGTGTGGGCCGTGCCGGATGGTGGCGCCGATCCTCGAGACGCTCGCCAAGGATTTCGCCGGCTCGTTGAAGGTCGTCAAGGTGAATGTCGATGGGTCCCCGTCGATCTCGCAGCGATTCAATGCGTCGAGCATTCCGATGCTCGTGTTCCTGCGTGGCGGCCAGGTCGTCGACACGATCGTCGGTGCGCAGCCCGAGCACGTGTTGCGCAGCGCAGTCGAGCGACTGAAGTAGCGAAGTTGCCGGCCACGAGTTCGGATCGCCAACCGGCCTCTACAATCGGGTCTCGTTGTCGGCACCGGCGATCAGAGGCTTGCTCTCATCGATCGCGTCGGCCAAGCCTCTGTAGCTCAGTGGATAGAGCATCGGTTTCCTAAACCGTGTGTCGCAGGTTCGATCCCTGCCAGGGGCGCT
>RCMY010000012.1_pt1 | contig 165061 bp, 164 predicted proteins | sample 2041341 | NCBI WGS metagenome assembly RCMY01 (sample SAMN09708234, study PRJNA481090) | Marine sediment metagenome, whole genome shotgun sequencing project. | reverse complement strand
TAGAGCATTTGACTGTTAATCAAAGGGTCGCAGGTTCGAGTCCTGCCAGGGACGCCACTTTTTTTCCTATTGCTTAATAGGATTTTTTTTTGCTTTTTTTTCTTAACATATTTTAGGTTTCCTGATATAATTATGTTAGAGGTAAATATTAATACTACTAAATGTATCGGAGGTGACTGTAATGAAAGAGATATCTAAATTATTTAAAAATGTTGATAAATTAATTTTTATGTCATCAAGTATGGGGAATTCAGAAATGGACTGGAATTACAGCGGAACAGGGAAAACATCAGTTATCTGTGAAGATAATAAAATATTCTTTTTAGACAGAATTACCATAGATAACAGACTCAGCTACGAAGATAAAAAGATGTGGATTCTTAATGATAATGATGTATTAGAATTCTGGCATTATAGAAATAATGAATATGAAAAGATATTTACTTTTTCAAAATGGGAGCCTAATACTCTTATTGCCGGAGAATATATATGCGGTGATGACGTATATATGGGCAGAGTAGAAGCGGATAATTCCGATATTATTTTTATAATAGAGATAAAAAGCAAAAAAAAGAATGAACTCATAAAGTACAAATATTTTAAATAAGGAGTTATGATGAATAAATATATTTTACTGGATAGAGACGGTACTATAAATATAGAAAAGGATTATCTTTATAAGATAGAGGATTTTGAATATGAATATGGTGTTATAGAAGCACTTGAAATTTTTCAGAAAAAAGGCTACAAGCTTGCAGTAATTACTAACCAGTCAGGTATTGGAAGGGGTTATTACAGTGAGGAGGATTTTTTAAAGCTGACTTCTTTTGTGGAAAATGATCTGAAAAAAAAGGGGATTATTATAGAAAAAACTTATTATTGTCCTCATCATACAGACGGTAAGGGTAATTATAAAACAGAATGTGAGTGCAGAAAGCCGGGAGCACTTTTGTTTGAAAAGGCGGTAAAAGAATTAGATATAGATACCCGGAATACTTATATGCTCGGCGATAAGGCCAGTGATCTGATTCCCGCAGATAAGCTAGGAATAAAGCCTGTTTTTCTGCGTACAGGACACGGACGTGAAGAATCACTTAAAGGACTGGATTTTGACTTCTTAAGTTTTGATAATATTCTGGATTTTGCTAAAACTTTGTAGTTTTTCATTTTACTATTTTATTCTTTACATTTTTTAATTTAATAATTACATAAAAAAATATTGTTTTTCAATTATGAAAATCAATATTTTTAATTTAGATAATATTTTTTTTTGATATAAAAATGCAGACATTTTTACAGATGAAAAAAAATTACGTATACAGACTTGAAAGTCTGATTTTTTTATTGATAAATTATATATTAAGTGGTATAATTATTTAATTATGCACTAAAAATGGAGTTATTAAATTATGAAAAAAAATTATATCTTTAAAATGACACTTGAAGAATTTGGAATTTCTAATTTTTCAGATATTCCAGAGATAAATAATGTTTTAATTAATTCGGGTGAAGTACGGGAAAATGATGTGTTTATAGCTATCAGAGGCGGTAACAGCTATATTCAGGAAGCAGCAGAAAAAGGAGCATATGTTATATATGACGATAAGACGAAAAAAACACCCAATCCAAAAGCATTTTTAGTAAACGACAGTATTAAATTTTTACAAAAATTTGCTGAAAATTGGAGAAATATATTAGATTTGAAAATAATTGGAATTACAGGAAGTAATGGAAAAACAACAGTAAAAGATATTATATATCAGCTGTTGTCTACTAAGTATAAAGGAAAAAAAACTGAAGGCAATTTAAACAACCATATAGGATTGCCTGTTTCTTTGTTACGTGCTGAAAATTCCGATGATTTTTTAGTTTTGGAGATGGGGATGAGCGGTTTTGGCGAAATAGACCTGCTTGCTGCCATTGCTAAGCCTGATTATGGAATTATTACGAATATAGGCGACTCTCACCTTGAGTTTTTAGGAAGCCGGGAAAATGTTTTTAAAGCTAAAAGTGAGATCATAAAACATGTGAAAGCTAAAATGTTTTTAAATGGAGATGATCCTTTTTTAGGTGATCTTCCTGGAATAAAAGTTTCGGCCGACGGGAAAAGCACTGCTGATTACAGAGCGAAAAATATAAATTTGAGCGGCGATGGTACAAAATTTGATCTGAATGAAAGACTTACTCTCGAAACTAATCTTATAGGCGAGCATAATATTCTGAATCTTTTATTTGGTATAGCGATATCAGAAGAATTTGGAATTAAGACTGAAGATCTTGCTGATGAATTTAAAAATATAAAACTTACAGCAATGAGATTTCAAAAAATAGAAAACGGCAATATTATATATATTAATGACGCATACAATGCCAGCCCTATTTCAATGGAAAAAGCCATTCTTACATTTTCGGATATCTATAATGACAGGTATAAAGTAGTTATATTAGGCGATATGCTGGAGCTTGGCGAGAAGGATGCAGAATTTCACGAGGAACTGGAAAAAATACTGAGAAATACAAAGCAAAATGAAATATTGTTATATGGTTCTTTGATGAAAAATCTTTATGAAAAAATTAAAGATATGAATGTTTTTCATTTTGAAGATAAATCTTTTATCAGGGAAAAGCTCAGAGGACATAATTCCGAAAAGCTTGCAGTCCTGGTGAAAGGGTCTAGGGGAATGAGATTAGAAGAAATTATAGAGGAAGGAAATTAATAAAATGCTGTATTTATTACATCAATTATTTTTTGAGGATTTGAAAATCCTGAGAATATTTAAATCTATCACAATAAGGGCTTCGATATCCTTTTTTCTGGCACTGCTCTTTGTTTTGATACTTGGAAAACCTTTTATAGCATGGCTGAAGAAGAAAAAATACGGAGATACCGTCAGAGAAGAGGGGCCGCAATCTCATTTTTCAAAATCAGGGACACCGACAATGGGAGGACTTCTCATCATAGGGGCTATTTTATTTGCTACTGCGATTTGCGGGAATTTCTCAAATAAATTTATTGTCTTTTTATTTTTTATAACTATTTTGTTCAGCACAATAGGGTTTTACGATGATTATCTAAAGCTCACGAAGCATAAAAAAGGACTCTCGAGTAAGAAGAAAATATTAGGACAGCTTATTATAACAATACTGACATTTATTTTTATATATAAATACGGACTTATCAGTCCGAGAGTAGATTTTTCAATAGTGAATCCAATTATAAAAAATTCATATTTTTATATTACGCCTGCATTATTTTTTGTCTTTATGGCAGTGGTAATAATAGGGTCTTCTAATGCGGTTAATCTTACCGACGGACTTGACGGGCTTGTAACAGGACCTATTATCATTGTATGTGCTACTCTGGCAATAATAACATATCTTACAGGACATATAGAATATGCAGACTATCTGAATCTTTTTTATGTAAAGGATGCCGGGGAAATGCTGGTATATCTCGTGTCAATTATAGGGGCATCAATAGGGTTTTTATGGTATAATTTTTATCCGGCACAGGTATTTATGGGAGACACAGGATCGCTTACATTGGGAGGAGTTCTCGGAATAGTGGTAATCTTCATAAAACAGGAGCTTTTGCTTCCTGTGGCAGGATTTATATTTATAGTAGAAGCTTTATCAGTAATGATACAGGTATGGCATTATAAAAAGTTTGGAAAACGTGTATTCAGAATGGCGCCGATACATCATCATTTTGAGCTTTTGGGAATTCCTGAAACCAAGGTTACCATAAGGTTTTGGATAATTTCGATATTGATGGCTTTACTGACTTTTTTGATTTTAAAATTAAGATAATAAGGATTGATTAGTGATGAAAAATGCAATAGTATTCGGAGCGGGACTAAGCGGGCACGGGGCTAAGGAATTACTTGAAAAAAAGGGATATAATGTTTTTCTTATAGATGATAAAACCGGTATAAAAAGCGAAGAAGGAATTAAGATAATTGACGAGCAGAAGATAGAATTTATTGTAAAAAGTCCGGGAATACCATGGGATGCGAAGCTTCTGGAAAAGGCAGACAGCTTAAAGATAAGCGTGATATCAGAGATAGATCTGGCATACAGGTATATGGATAAAAAAACTAAAATAATTTCGATTACAGGAACAAACGGAAAAACAACTACTGCTACAAAAATATACGAGCTTTTGAAGGAAGCCGGATTTGATGCCGAACTTGCGGGGAATGCAGGATTTTCTTTTGCAAAACTAGTTAGTGACGGAAAAGAGCCTGATTATGTTGTTCTGGAATTAAGCAGCTATCAGCTCGAAAATGATCCCGAAGTACATTCGTACATAGCAGGAATAATAAATTTGACGCCGGATCATTTGACAAGGTATAATTCACTTGACGATTATTATAAAACAAAATTTAATATATTCGATCATCAGAATGAAAATGACTATGCATTGATAAATCTTGACGATAAAGAAATACTGAGAATTATCTCGGAAAATAAAGACATAGATGATAAAATACAAGCAAAAAGGATTTTTCTGGGCGGAGAAAAAAAAGCAGATGTATTCCAAAAGGATGGGATGATTAATGTGACAGATCATAATTCACAGGTAATTCCTCTTATGAAAACCTCAGATTTGTCCTTAAAGGGAAAACATAACCTTGAGAATATACTGTTTATTATTTCTGTGGGAATGATTCTTAATGTAGATACAGAAGTAATGAAGTCATTCCTGTCTTCTACAAAACCTCTGGAGCACAGACTGGAAAATTTCTTTGAAAAAGGGAAAACGGTTTTTATTAACGATTCCAAAGGAACGAATTCTGAGTCGACAATTAAGGCAATAGAAGCATTCGGAAAATCAACGGTACTAATTTGCGGAGGATATGATAAACAGGCCTCTAATAAGGAGTTAATCGATAAGATAGCAGAAAAAGTGAAGTTTGTATATTTAATCGGGCAAACTTCGGATATTCTTGAAAAAGAATTGAAAGATCAAAAGTATACACAGTATAAAAATCTTAAGACATTGGAAAATGTTTTGAATGATATAAAAGATAATTTAGATTTTTCGAAAGAACAGGTAGTTTTGTTCTCTCCGGCGACTTCCAGTTTTGACCAGTTTAAAAATTTTGAGGACAGAGGAAGAATTTTTAAAGAGCTTACAAATCAAATTATAGGAGATAGATAATTGAAAGAGAAAAGAACCTTGTCAATTACGTTTATAATATCAATAATGATTTTAATAGTAATTGGAATTGCTATGATGTTTAGCGTCAGTTTTACATCAGGACTGCACGAGTACAGGAATTATTACTACTTTATAATAAGACAGCTGATATGGATAACTGCAGGGGGATTCTTCATGATCGTGGCTTCCAGAATAAATTATAAGAGATATAAGAAAATAAGAGGACTGTTTTTTATTGGCGGTTTTGTACTTCTTGTTCTGGTCTTAATTATAGGTAAAGAAGTAAACGGTGCCAAAAGATGGCTTGTTTTAGGACCTATAGTGATACAGCCTTCGGAAGTGGCGAAAATTGCTTTTATTATTTATTTATCTGGAGCACTGGAATATTATAAGGATAAAAAATACAAAAGTCTTGAAATACTTATAGCTGCGGTCGTACCGTTATTTATATTTATAGTTTTAATTTTTATGGAAAAATCGTTTAGTTCGGCGGTAATATTATTTGTAATAGGCTTTTCCATGATTTTTGTTTCAAAAGTAAAAATTGAACAGCTTATTATATTCTTTTTCGGTTTTATGGCATTAGGAGCTTTTGGTATAATGCATTCCGAGTACAGAAGAAGAAGAATATTCAACTATCTTACAGGCTTTAATAAAGACGGAAATGATGTGGGATATCAGGCAAGACAGTCACTTATAGCCATAGGGAGTGGAAGAGTAATAGGAAGACACTATGGAAACGGACTTCAAAAGTATTTTTATCTTCCTGAGAGACATACAGATTATATTTTTTCCACTTATGCGGAAGAATTCGGCTTTATAGGATGTTTTGTTTTAATAGGAATATATTTCTTTATTTTATTAATAATGATAATGACAATAAATAAGACGAAGGATTATTTCGGCAAGTATCTTGTATTTGGTATAATGGTACTTTTTATAACGCAGGCTTTGGCAAATATGTTTGTAGTTACCGGAGTTATTCCGTCAACAGGGATTACTCTGCCGCTGATAAGCTATGGAGGAAGCTCCACTATAGTAATTATGGCAGCTTTGGGTATAGTAATTAATGTAATTAATAATATAGATGAGGTAAATGAAGATGAATAAAAAAGAAAAAGTGGTTTTGACAACAGGGGGAACAGGAGGACATATATATCCCGCCCTTGCGATAGCCAAAAAGCTAAAAGACAAAAATATAGACGTATTATTTATTGGTACGTCACATAGAATGGAAAAAACAATAGTTCCGAATGAAGGCTATAGATTCATCGGATTGGATATAGTGCCGCTAAAATCTGTATCGGCAGTATTCAAAATATTAAAGGGGACTCTGAGGTCTATCAGAATACTTCGAAGAGAAAAAGCAACCAAAGTAATAGGATTCGGTAATTATATATCAATTCCCGTGATTCTGGCTGCAAAATTTTTGAGGATCCCGTACTATCTTCAGGAACAGAACAGTATTATGGGGCTGGCCAATAAAAAATTCTATAAGGGATCCAAAAAAGTTTTTCTTGCTTTTAGAAATACTTTAAATTCTATTCCCGGAAAATACAGGGAAAAATTTATAGTAACAGGGAATCCTTTGAGAGAAGAATTTTATCATAAGGAAAAAGCAAAGGAAAGAGAAAAGCTGGGTATTACTGAGGAAGAGAAAGTATTGTTTATAATAGGCGGAAGTTTGGGAGCCAAAAATATAAATGAAGCAGTATTAAAAAAATGGGATAAAATACAGGAAATGAAAAATCTGAGATTATTCTGGGGTACAGGAAAAGATCTGTTTGAGGAAGTAATTTCCAAAATAACTGATTATGGAAGTGCCGTAGTTCTTCCTTATTTTGATAATGCAGCGGACATTATGAGTGCGGCAGATATGGTTCTGTGCCGTGCAGGGGCATCTACTGTTTCTGAACTGATACAGCTGGAGAAGCCTTCGATAGTGATACCTTACGACTTTGTCGGGCAGAAAGAAAATGCAGAGGAAATAGAATTTGTAAACGGAACTAAAATTTTTGAAAATAAAAATGTAAGTGATGCGATAGATGAGGCGTTATTGGAAATAAAACAGCCTGATATACTGGATTTTATGAGTGAAAATCTAAAAACCCTGAAAAAAGGAAATGCTGTATGTTCTATTGTTAAACACATAGACTTGGAGGAGAAATGAGCGAAGGAGTAAAAACAATCTTTTTTAGCGGAATCAACGGAATAGGAATGAGTGGTCTCGCTAAAATAATGGTAACTAAAGGATATAATGTATATGGTTCGGATATAGCAGAGAAACCAGTTTCAAAGCAGTTAAGAGATATGGGAGTAGGGATGTTCATAGGACAGGAAGCTAAAAACCTCGAAGGAAAAAATATAGATCTCTTTATATATTCCAGTGCGATTAAGGAAAATAATCCTGAATATAAATATGCAGTAAATAATAACATAAAGAAAATAAAAAGAGGAGAATTGCTGGCACTGTTAATGAATGATTCAAAAGGAATTGCAGTAGCAGGAACACACGGAAAGACGACTACAAGCTCTATGCTTGGGATAACAATGCTTGAAAAGGATCCCTGCATAGTAGTGGGAGGGATAATACCCGAAATAGGAAGTAACAGCAAGGTAGGAAATTCCGAATATTTTATAGCTGAAGCAGATGAAAGTGATAATTCGTTTTTATATCTGACTCCATCATACTCAATAGTGACAAATGTGGAGGCAGATCATCTGGAAAATCACGGCTCTTATGAAAATATAAAAAAATCTTTTGAGGAATTCATCGACAAGACCAGTGATATTGTAGTTTTAAATAAAGACTGTCATGAAATAAAAAAATTAAATTTGAAAAATAAAAATATTATATGGTATAGTATAAACGATGAGAGTGCAGATATTTATGCAGCAAATATAGAATATAAAAACAGGGAATCGCATTATGAAGTAGTGAAAAACGGGGAAAGTCTGGGAAAATTCAGACTTAGCATTCCCGGAGAACACAATATTTCTAATTCATTGGGAGTAATATATCTTGCACATGAATTTTTATGTGATATGGACAAAGTAAAAGAATATCTGTATAATTTTAGGGGAGCAAACAGAAGGTACCAGATACTTTATGATAAATCTATAAAGATAATAGATGATTATGCTCATCACCCCACAGAAATAACTGCTACCATTAATGCTGCAAAAAAAATAGAAACTGGTAAAATTACAGTTGTTTTTCAACCGCACAGATACAGCAGAACAAATTTTTTTCTGAATGAATTTGCCGAAAGTCTGAAACTTGCCGATGAAGTATATCTTCTTCCTATTTACAGTGCTGAAGAGGAAAATATATATAATATAAGTTCCGAAAAGCTTGCCGAGCTTATAGGCGGTAACACAAGAGTTTACAGTGAAGAAGAAATATCGGATCGCGTACTGAATGACAACAGCAGTGAAAATGTTTATTTGTTTATGGGAGCAGGAAGTATCTCCAGAATTGCAAATACTATAAAAAATAAACTGCCACTCTGATCATACAGAGAGAAGAGCTTTGACATCAGCATTTATCAGTAAAAATATAAGCCAGACAAAACACTAAATAGAGGGATAGAAATTATGAAAATATTAGCGAATGTAGAAATGAAAAATTATTCAAATATGAAAATAGGCGGAAGAGCAAAAGAATTAATTTTTATAGAAAAAGAAGAAGAATTAAAAGAAGTTTTGAAAACAAGAGATAAGGTTTTTTTAATAGGGAACGGGACAAATACACTGATAAGCGATAAGGATCTTGATATAAGCTTTATATCGCTAAAAGAATTTAATTACATGAAGGTAATTGAAAAAAATGAAAATTATGATATAGTATGTATAGGTTCTGGGGCAAATCTTGATGATTTGATTGACTTTATGGAAGCAAATGATTATGCAGGACTTGAAAATATAACAGGCATTCCAGGCTCGGTAGGCGGACTTGTGAATATGAACGGCGGAGCTTACGGTACAGAAATTTTTGACTGCATAGATAAAATAAAAATATGTGATCTTGACGGAAATATAAAAGTATTTGAAAAAAGCGAGCTGAATTATAATTACAGAACAACTGACATAAAAGAAAATAAATGGATCGTAGTAGAAGTATACTTTAAATTTTCAAAAGGCTTTGATAAGGAATGTTCACAGGATAAAAAGGATAAAAGAGAAGAAAGACACCCGCTGGAACTGCCGAATCTCGGAAGTACATTCAAAAATCCTGATCAGAATTTTGCCGCACAGTTAATCTCGGATGCAGGTTTGAAAGAATACAGAGTAGGAAATGCAATGGTTTCACCAAAACATCCTAATTTTATAGTAAATCTGGGAGAAGCAGGCTTTGAAGATGTAATGGGTGTAATAGAGCATGTTAAGGAAATTATAAAAGAAAAAAATAATATTGATTTACAAACAGAGATAATAATAGTAAAATAAAATTGTTGACATTCTCGCTAATTTGTTATATAAAAAAACAAGTTTGAAAAATATAAAAAATTAGTGTATAATTCTTTTAACAATAATGAGGTTGATTAGATGCTCAAATTTTTGAAATTTTTAGTATTTCTGTTAATGCTTACAATATTAATAAAAGGTTTATTCATATTTGCAAGTAAAGATTTTTTTAAAGTAGTAAATGTAAAGGTAGAGGGAGATAACGAACTTATAAAATTTGATATTACTGAGAAAATTTTACAGATAAAAGACAATACAAATTTAGTCTACATTAATACTAAAAAAATGGAAAAATATCTTAGTGAAGATGTTAGAGTAAAAAGTGTAAAAATAAAAAAAGTTTATCCAAGCGAACTGGTAGTTAGAATAGAAGGAAATAAACCTTATTCTTATTTGAGGCAGAAAAATAATTTTTATGTAATAAACAGCGATGGAGAGATATTTGCAAATATAAATGAAATTACAGATAAAAATTTACCTGTTATAAATGCTGAAAATAAAGAAGATTTAGAAACAATTTTACAAGTACTGTCAAAAATAAAAAATGAAGGTTTTTTCAGTAATATTTCAGAGGTAAGAAAAGTAAAAAGCGATTATGAAATTTTATTAAATGACGGAACCTTAATTAAGACTGCCATTGTAGTTGATACTGCAAAGTATGATAACTGCTTTAAATTGTATAAGAGCTTAATTAATGAAAATAAGAAAGTAGAATACATAGATTTGAGGTTTAAGGATATTAATTTAAAAGAAAAAGATTTATTGCAAACAAATTTGGAGGGAAAAAATGGAAGAGATCCTAAATAGAGCCACAATTAAAGTAATTGGTGTTGGCGGAGCTGGCGGAAATGCTATAAATGATATGATAGAAACTGGAATCCACGGTGTGGAATTTATAGCTGCAAACACAGATTCTCAGGACTTAGAAGACTCAAAAGCGGGAATGAAAATACATCTTGGTGACAGAGCTACAAAAGGTCTGGGAGCAGGTGCCGATCCTGAAAGAGGAAGAGAAGCGGCATTAGAATCTAAAGAAAAAATCAGGCAGGTTTTGGAAGAAACAGACATGCTGTTCATAACAGCCGGAATGGGCGGAGGAACTGGTACAGGTGCTGCTCCTATTATTGCCGAAGTGGCAAGAGAGCTGGAAATTCTGACAGTAGCTATAGTAACAAAGCCTTTTGCTTTTGAAGGACCTCAAAGAAAGAAAAATGCAGATATGGGTATTGAAAATCTGAGAAAATATGTGGATACAATGATTGCCATTCCTAATGACAAATTATTTGAGCTGCCTAATTTAAATATAACACTTATGAACGCTTTTAAAGAGGCTAATAATGTATTAAAAGCCGGTGTAAGAGGTATATCGGAACTGATAACAAAACAGGGATTTGTAAACCTGGATTTTGCTGATATCAGAGCAACAATGAAAGACTCAGGAGTAGCTATGCTTGGTTTCGGAGAATCAGAAGGCGAAGACAGAGCAAGAGCAGCTACAGAACAGGCATTAAACAGTCCGTTACTGGAAAAATCTATCGAAGGTGCGAGAAAGATACTATTAAATATCACAGGCGGATATGATTTAGGATTAAATGAAGTACAGCAGATTTCGAGCCTGATAAGAGAAACAGCCGGAGAAGCAAATGCAAATCTTATTTTTGGTACTGTACTGGATGACAGTGTAAGAGGATTAAAAATTTCAATAGTAGCTACAGATTTTATAGACAAAAACTACGATAATCTCGGAGAAATTTTTAATAATATCAAAAAAGAAGAGGAAGAAGAAGTAAAGAATACAGCTGCAGCAGCAGCCAAAAAAGAGGAAGCAGACGGAAAATTATTTAATAATGATTCGGGATTCATACTTCCGCAGTTTTTAAAGAAAAAAGAAGATTAATTTTTTATATAAAGGGTCTGTTGTAACGGCAGATCTTTTTTCAGTATAAAAAAATACGGTTAAATATAAACTTAGAGGTATTATTAAGAAAGAAAATCTAAAAATATAAATGAATAAATTCAACATAAAAAAATTTAAAATAAATTTATTCCTTGAAAAAAAGCATAAATTTTGATAGAATAAGATACCCTGCTTTGTTAAACATAACAAGGCTAAAAAACCACAGGGAAGGAGAGAAACTATGAGAAATTACGAGATCATGTTCATCGTGTCAACTCAGTTAACAGAAGAAGAGAAGCAAACAGGAATTAAGTTTGTGGAAGATACATTAAAAGCTTCAGGAGCAGATTCTGTTAAAACAGAGATTTGGGGAGACAGAAAATTAGCATATCCTATCAATAAAAAAGATAACGGATATTACGTTCTGACTACATTCCAAATGGACGGGACTAGACTGACTGAAGTAGAAGGTAAGTTGAATATCAACGAAAGCCTTATGAAGTATATGATAGTCAAAAATGACTAGTGTTTTTGTAAAGTATTAATTCAATTTATGAATAAATATTAGTGTCAGAACACTTGTACCAAAGCTGTTTATTCTAAATATAAACATATTACGGTACTAATGGGAGTTAAAAGGTTAATTGGGTAAAAATTTATTCTAAGGGGGAATTCGTATGAATTTAGTAACTTTAATAGGAAGATTGACAAGAGATCCTGAATTGAAATATTCTCAGTCAGGAAAAGCTTTTTGTAAATTTTCTATAGCTGTAACAAGAGAATTTAACAGAGACGAAGCAGATTTTATAAACTGTGTTGCCTGGGATAAAAGGGCAGAAACTATAGCTGAATATCTGAGAAAAGGTAGGAGAATCGCTCTGCAGGGAAGATTAAGCGTAAGAAGCTATGAGCAGAATGGTGAAACTAAATGGATGACAGAGGTTATAGTAGATAAATTTGATTTTATTGACACAGCAGCAGCATCTGGCGGTTCGTCATATGAAGATAAAAAATCATCAAATGAGCCTGGCTTCAGCAATGAAGTAGTCAGTGAAGATACAATCGATGATGATGATTTTCCATTTTAATTAGGAGGTGAAAGTAAAATGGCAGAATTCAAAAGAAGAAAAAGAAGACCAAAAGTAAAATTCAAGGTAGAAGATATTAATTATAAAAATGTAGAATTATTAAAGAATTTCATGAATGATAAAGGGAAGATTTCTCCTGCAAGAGTGACAGGATTAGATGCTAAAATTCAAAGAAAAATAGCAGCAGCTATAAAGAGATCAAGACAAATAGCATTATTGCCTTATACAAAAATAGAGAGATAAGATGACGCCTGTCATCTTATTTTAAATTTAGGAGGTATAAAAAATGAAAAAATTTTTTATTATGTTGTTAATGCTATTATTTGTGTTTAGTTGTGGCAAAGAAAAACAACCTGAAAAAGTAGAAGCAAAAGAGACAGTACAGGAAAATCTGTTTAAAAACATAGATGTAGATAAGCTTTCTAGAAGACTCGAGAAGAAAATAGAGGATAACGGAATGAAAGTAGACAGCTTCGAAGACTTGAATTCTGACGGTAAAGTTTTTTATTATTCCACAATTAATGGAAATAAAAATGAAATAATAACAATTAATTATGAAAATCTTACTCCAACAGCAATAGTAGGGAAAGTAACAGGTAAAGATGAAAGCAATATGGAGACATTCAGAAAACTATCTCTGTCTGTAATTATGGCTTCAGATACGAAGCTGACAGACGAAGATGCCCAGATAATATATGAAGAGCTTCTGAATAAACTGGAAAATGCAACTTCATCAACAGTTGTTACGAAAAATAATTTGACATACGGAATAGAAGTGATATTTGGAACAGAAGATGAATTGATAATTTATGCAAAATAAACCATAAAAAAACAACAGGACTAATCAGCCGTGTTGTTTTTTTATTCAATGTAAAAACAGAGAAATTTTCAAACTGTAATTTTTATTTTTAAAATTTTTATGAATCGGAGCTGCTTTTGGTGATTATTTTACCCGGGACTCCTACAGCAACAGAGTCTTGCGGAATATCTTTCAGTATGACTGAATTCGCCCCGATTTTGGAATTATCACCAATAGTTATGTTACCCAGAACCTTTGCACCTGCACCGATTATAACATTATTTCCTATAGTCGGGTGTCTTTTTCCTTTGTCAAGCGAAACACCTCCCAGAGTAACCCCGTGATAAATAGTAACATTCTCACCAATAATGGAAGTTTCACCGATAACAATACCCATACCGTGATCCATAAACAGATGTTTTTCTATCTGAGCACCAGGATGTATTTCTATCCCTGTAAAGAATCTGGAAATTTGTGAAATTAATCTTGCTAAAAAAATAATTTTTTTCTTGTATAAGAAATGTGAAATTTTATGATGAATTACGGCATGTATTGATGGGTAAAGCAAAAAGACCTGTAATTTATTATTTGCCGCCGGATCTTTATCCAATATGTTCTGCAATTCGCCGTTTAACCATTTAAAAATCGAAAATCACCCCCTATTTGTAAATATTCAGCGATAGGTACTTTTCTCCTGTATCGGAAGCTATGGTAAGTACTTTTTTTCCTTTTTCCATATTCTTGGCAATTTCATATGCTGCAGCTACATTGGCACCTGTAGAAACACCTAGAAATAAACCGCATTTTCTTGCTATCAGTTTAACAAATTCAAAGGCCTTATTATCTGAAACAGGTATTATTCTGTCAATTACCTTCATATCGAGTGTATCGGGAATAAAACCCGCACCTAAACCCTGAATTTGATGTTTTCCCGGTTTTTCTCCGGAAATAACCGCTGATGTCAGAGGCTCTACAGCTACAACCTGTATGTCAAGCGAATGCTCTTTTAATCTTCGTCCTACACCACTTAAAGTTCCTCCTGAACCTACACCTGCTATGAAGACATCTACATCTGGAAGATCTCTTAATATTTCTTCTCCCGTAGTTTCATAGTGTGCTTCGACATTTGCCGGATTGCTGAATTGTTCAGGCATAAAATAATTCTTGTTTTTACTCGCTAGAGATTCCGCCTTTTCTATGGCCCCCTTCATACCGCGTGCACCGTCAGTAAGAATCAGTTCTGCATTGAGGGCTTTTAGAATATTACGCCGCTCTATGCTCATAGTGTCAGGCATGACAATAATAGTTTTATATCCTTTCAAAGAACCGATAAAAGCAAGAGAAATTCCCATGTTTCCGCTGGTAGGCTCAATAATGGTACTTCCAGGCTTTAGTTTACCTTCTTTCTCAGCCTTTTCTATAATCCCCAGTGCAGCTCTGTCTTTTACACTTCCTCCGGGATTAAAGTTTTCTAATTTGAGATATACATCTGCATGAGAATCTGTATCAAAAATGTTATTGATTTTTACAATCGGAGTATTTCCGATAATGTCCAAAAGATTTTCATATAACATATGACACACCTCCTTTTTTTATATTATACAGTAAAGCGTTACCGTATGCTGTTAGTTTAGCATTAAATAAAATCTCTGTCAATATAATGGTTGTATAACTTTTGTATATGCATATTTATGTAGGTTTTTCCTATATAAAAGATCTTATGGAAGCCCGTAAACATTTAATTATCTTGAAAAACAAGAAATATTATGTTAGAATAATAAAATAATACTCGTATTTGGAGGAATTTTTTTGGACAGAATAGCGGAATTTTTATTAATGGTCGGAGTGGGTGCACTAATTGGATGGTTTACTAATTATCTGGCAATAAGACTTTTGTTTAGACCATATAATGAAATTAATTTAGTAATTTTTAAGCTACAAGGTTTAATTCCAAAGAGAAGACATGAAATAGCAGTTAATATAGCCGAAGTTATAGAAACAGAATTGATTTCTATAAGGGAAATCGGCGATAAATTAGATACAAGCTCATTTGAATATGATGATCTGGATGATTTTTTAGACAGACTGGTAAAGGAAAAAATAAAAGCCGAATTATTGGAAAAAAATCCTTTCCTGAAAATGTTTATGAATGATGGAATATTAAACAAAATGAGAGATTATATAAAAAAATTAATTTTAGATAATAAAGAGGAATTATTCCAGTTACTTTTGAAATCAATAGAAAAAAATGTAGATCTGAAAGGTCACATAATAGAAAAAATGGATAATTTTTCCCTTAGGGAAATAGAGGATATTATTATCAAAATTTCAAAGAAAGAGCTGAAGCATATAGAAATACTCGGAGGAATACTCGGGGGCATTATAGCAGTATTTCAGTATTTAATAATAACTATAATTCGGTAAGGAGATATAAATGGAAGATATTGACAGAATTCTCACTGATAAGGAATTATCGGAAGATAATGTTCAAAAATCTCTTAGACCAAGAACCTTTAATGAATATATTGGACAGAAACTGCTGAAAGAAAAAATGAGCATTTTTATCAGAGCTGCTCAGAGCAGAAATGAAGCTATGGATCATATTTTATTATATGGTCCTCCCGGATTGGGAAAAACCACTTTGGCAGGTGTTATTGCCAATGAAATGGGAGTAAACCTGAAGATTACCACGGGGCCGGTTTTAGAAAAAGCCGGTGATCTTGCTGCAATACTCACTTCTCTTGAAGAAAATGATATATTATTCATAGATGAAATTCACAGGCTGAATACTTCGGTGGAAGAAATTCTTTATCCTGCAATGGAAGACGGGGAGCTGGATATATTAATAGGAAAAGGACCGTCAGCGCGAAGTATCAGAATAGAACTCCCCAAATTTACTCTTATAGGTGCTACTACAAAAGCAGGACAGCTTAGTACTCCTTTGAGAGACAGATTTGGAGTAACACATAAGATGGAATATTATAATATCGAAGAATTAAAGGAAATTCTGGTCCGGGGAATAGCTATCCTCGGAATTAAGGCAGAAGAAAACGGGATTGAAGAGATAGCAATGAGAAGCAGAGGAACACCAAGAATTGCCAACAGACTTCTGAAAAGAGCAAGGGATTATGCTGAAATCAAGGGCACAGGCGTTCTGAATCAAAAGAGTGTAAAAGGTGTTCTGGATTTACTCGGAATAGATGAAAAAGGACTTGATGAACTGGACAGAAGTATTTTGAAGTCGATAATAGTAAATTATGACGGGGGTCCTGTAGGAATAGAAACACTATCTCTTCTTCTTGGCGAAGATAAGAGAACTATTGAGGAGGTTTATGAGCCGTATTTGGTAAAAATAGGGTTTATTAAGCGAACACAGAGGGGCAGGGTAGTAACAAACCGCGGCTATGTTCATTTAGGTTTGGAAGAGAGAACTGATCAGACTAAATTATTCTAAGATTTTTGCTGTAAAATATTTATGAATAAGTTATTGAAATAGAGCATAAATATTTTAAGGAAAAATGTTTGAGTTCAAATTTTTAAAAATCTTAAACAATGTAGAATAATTTATTCTCATTTTATATTGGAAAATAAAGAAAAATCAAAGAAATGACTGTTATAATATCATAGAAAAATCGAATAAATCGTATTCGGAAAACATTTATTACATTATCATTTCTGCAATATAAAATTAGTAACCTGATTTTACAATAAAACTAACCTGAATAAAGCAGATACTTCGGCCTCAATAATATTGAAGTTTCAAATTTCAAAACAATAACGGCCGCAAACTAAAATTTTATGCTGATATAATATTTTGCAAAGTCAGAATTCGACAGAAAGCTGATGTGAACTGCACAAGTGATATTGTGATCTGTGAATGTAAAGTTTATATAAAAAGGAGAAATTTTGCTTACAATAATTATTCGCAATGAAGATTTTATATCAGAAAGCAATGTGGAGATAACAGAGAAGAATGACATAAACCATGTAAAGAATGTTTACAGATATAAAACAGGAGACACAATCAGACTTATAGACGGAAAATTTGAGTATAAAGCAGTAATAGCAGAAATAGGAAACAAAAGAATACTTCTTCGTGTAACCGAGAAGCATGAAGATAGTTACTCGCTCAGGGTAGAACTGGATATAGCTCTGGGAATTTTGAAAAACGATAAAATGAATATGGCTCTTCAAAAGCTCACAGAAATAGGAATAAATAAGATAATTCCTTTGAAGACTGACAGAGTCGTGGTAAAGCTTTCGGATTCCAAGGAAAAGTGGAATACAGTAACAGAAGAAGCGTTAAAACAATGCCGTGGTGTGAAAATACCTGAAATAGAAAGGATTTTGACACTGAAGGATATAGAGTTTTCTGCCTATGACAAGGTTTTGTTTGCATATGAGAACAGTTCCGAGAATAAACCGGTTTTTACAATTCTTTCTGGTGAAGAAAAAAGAATACTTTATCTGATAGGTCCGGAAGGCGGTTTTACAGAAGAGGAAACTAAGTATATCAGGGAACAGGGAGCTTTGGAAATAAGTCTCGGAAAAAGAATATACAGGGCGGAAACAGCGGCTATAGTCATGGGAGGTATATTAGCAGATGTCTATAAGTAAAAAAGTCGCATTTTATACATTAGGCTGTAAAGTAAACCAGTATGAAACAGAAATCATAAAGAAAGATTTTCTGGAAAATGGTTATAATGAAGTAGAATTCGAGGACAGGGCGGATGTTTATGTTATAAATACCTGTACAGTTACCAGTATAGCGGATAAAAAAAATAAGAAGATGCTCAGAAGAGCAAAAAAAATAAATCCTGACTCGGTGGTAATTGCAACAGGCTGCTATGCACAGACAAACGTAGAAGATTTGAAGGAAATAAAAGAAGTCGACTATATAATCGGAAATGTAAAAAAGGAAGAAGTGTACAAGATTTTCAGCAAAAAGTTATCTAATTATCAGGTAGATAATATTTTTGACCAGAAAGAGTACTCTTCCAAAAAATATGCTGTTTCAAGAGATAAAGCACGGGCATTTGTAAAGATACAGGACGGCTGTACCAAGTTCTGTTCTTACTGTAAAATTCCTTATGCAAGGGGAATGAGCAGATCAAGACAGCCGGAAAGTGTCCTTGAAGAGATAAAATTTCTCGGGGAAGCAGGGTATAAGGAAATAGTGGTAACAGGTATAAATCTGAGCGAATATGGTTCAGATCTTGGTGAAAATATTAATTTTGACTATATTCTGGAAAAAATTCTGAAAATAGAAGAAATAGACAGAGTAAGAGTAAGCTCGGTGTATCCTGATACATTAAGCGAAAAATTTATTTCACTTTTAAAGGAAAATAGAAAATTAATGCCTCATCTGCATGTCTCTATACAGAGTCTGGATGATAAAATATTAAAATTAATGAAACGAAATTACAGGGCGGAATTTGTAGTGGAGCTTCTGAAAAAAGTACAGGAAGAAGTACCGGATTCTGCAATAACTGCAGATATAATCACGGGTTTTCCCCAGGAAGAAGAAGAGAATTTTTGGAATACATTTGAAAATATGAAAAAAATAAACTTTTCCGACTTCCATATTTTTCCGTATTCAGACAGGGAAAAAACAGCGGCAGCAGCATTTACGGGAAAAATAGAACCAGAAGTAAAAAAAGAACGGGTAAAAATTCTGGAAAAATTAAAAAAGAGCAAAATAAAAGAATTCAGGGAAAAATTTTTGGATACAGTCCAGAAAGTTTATATCGAAGAAATAAAAGCGGGAAAAGCTTACGGTTATACAGAAAATTATTTAAGAGTAGAGGTAAATTCAGTAAGTCATAAAGTTGCTGATATTGTAGAAGTGAAAATAATGTCATCAGCTGGTGATTTATTAAAAGGAGAAGTTATATGAAAAAGATAATATTAATTTTAGTAAGTTTATTTATGATTTTTGGATGTATAGAGTATGAAAGCAAGGATGTAGCTGATAAAAACAGAATTTTTAAGAGTGATAATAATTTTTACGTTTATTATAACGGGAAGTTTATAGAAATTCCAAAGGGTACATATATAGCAAATGATAAAAAAATAGAAAACTATTACATAAAAAAAATAGTTAATAAATCAGAATTACTAAATGATCTGAATAAGTATTTTCCTGACAAAATAGAATACGTAACAAAAGGGGAAAAGCCGAAGGAATCAATAAAGCTTCCGGTGATTACTTCAGACGGGAAAACCTATATTGACAGTGTAAAGCTGGAAAAGCTTCTTGTAGAGCTTCCTACACGTGTAGCACAGAATGATAAGGAAAATATTGTTGCCGAAGAGAAGCCTGTCTCGCTTGAAGGGAAAAAAATAGAAATACTTAATGCAAACGGAATCGACGGCTTCGCCTCAAGTCTCGGAGATGCATTAATGGCAAAATTCAAGATAGTATATAATGCAGAGAATTATACTCAGGAAGAAAATTATTCATATATTATAAATAATAAACTTGATGATAATGCTGCAAATGAACTTTTAAGCTCTTTGAGCATAAAGTACATAAAAAAAATGAAACCGGGACAGATAAAGCCTGATGCTGATCTGGTAATAATAACCGGGAAAGATACAGAAACAGGATTTAAGACAGAAATAATGTCGGCAGCGGAAAATTCGGCAATTACAGAAAAATTAAAGGCATATACGCCTGTTTTCACCAAAGCAGACAAGTATAAAGATATAGATCTGAAAAAATTAACAGGAATACAGATAAATTATAATCCTGAAGATTATTATACGGCGTATAAGCTGGGAAAACTGCTGAACACTACTAATCTGGTAGAAGATGCTTCACTGAAAGACAGTATTATAATTTTAACAAAAGACTAGGAGAATAGAATGGAAAATTCAGTAAAAAAAGCTATTGAAATAATAGAGAGCAAAAAGGGAGATAACATAAAAGTGTACGATGTACAGGGAAAAAGTCCTTTTATGGATTATGTAGTAGTATGTGACGGAAGTTCAAGCGTAAAAATGGAAGCTATAGCAACTGAACTAAAAAAAGAAATATCTACATATAAATCTATGGAAGGAGCCGGTGAGAGTCAGTGGATATTAATTGACTTCGGAGATTTCATAGTAAATATTTTTAACGGGGAAAAAAGAGAGTATTATAATATTGACGAACTTTATCAAAGTAGTTAAGAGGGAATTATGAGAAAGATTTTTTATGCGATTGTATATTTTTTGATTTTTATTGAACCGTTAACTGGCGGGCATATAAAGACATTTATTTCGCTGCCTTTTGCAATGGCATTTTTGGTGTTTTTGGAGCAGACAAAAAAGGAAGAACAAGGTATTCATTATGTACTTATAGTTTTGATTCTGACTCTGGGAGGCGGAATGTTTTTCTGGAAGTCGGCAATATTTTTGATATTATATTATCTGATTGATATTTTGGGAAGAAAGCTGCCTTTGGAATATTTACTGAAAGATTTTGTTATGGTATTCATAGTTAATCTTGTATTTTTGATATTAATTAATCTTAAAAATGTGGCATTCATGGATTTTATATCATTAAGTTGTATTGCCGTAATTGGTATTCAAACAGTATATTCTTTAATTTACTTATTAATTTTAAAAAAATCGGAAGGATTAATGATAGATAAATATGAGAAGACAAATGGATATAGATGACGAAGGGAGAAGTATAGCTTTTCTTGTGATAGTCGGATTTATTTCGATGGTTTTGATAGGTCGTCTGGTATATTTACAGATAATACAAAACGATCTTTTTAAACAAAAAGCACAAAGAAATAGTCTGAAATCCAAGGTAATGAAAGCAAGCCGGGGATTAATACTGGACAGAGACGGTAAGGTACTTACAAGAAATAATGTAGGTTATCAGGTTGTCTACATACTGGGGAAAAAGCGGGAAGCAAATCCTGATGATGTTCTTCTGATTTCGGAACTGACTGGGATGAGTGTTACCGACCTTAAGAAACGTATAAAAAATCAACCCAGAGCAGGGTATGAAAATGAAGTAATAGCGGTGGAAGATCTGGATAAAGATATTGCCCTTAGAATGGCCGAAAAGATAACGGACAGTGAAAGAATAGAGGTAAGGGAATATAATAAAAGATTTTATCCGGAAGATATGCTTGCTTCACATATAATAGGTTATATGAAGCCTATTGATGATAAAGAGTGGGAAGTCCTCAAAAGTGACGAATCATACAACAGAAATGATTATATAGGAAAAAGAGGTGTGGAGAAACAATACGATAAAGTATTAAAAGGAATAGACGGGGAAGAAATAGTAGAGGTAGATGCCCACAGAAACGTAAAATCAATACGTGACAGAAATGACAGTGTGGCAGGAAAAAATATCTATCTTTCGATAGATTTAGATTTACAAAGATATATGACAGAACAGTTTAAAAATGACAAGGGTGCCTTTATTGCCATGGAAGCTAAAACAGGAAAAATAATAGTGGCAGTAAGCAATCCGGAATATAGTCTGAACTTTATGTCATCAAGATTTTCATCAGAAGAGTGGGATAAATTAATTAATGATCCTAATAAGCCTCTGAATAATAAATTTTCAGGTTCTGCGTATCCGCCGGGATCTACTTTTAAAGTGGTCACAGGGATGGCAATACTTGAAGCAGGAATAAGTCCGCAGCAGACAATGTATTCGACAGGTTCCTTTCAGATAGGAAGAACGATTTTCAGAGATTCACACAGAGGCGGACATGGAACAACAAATTTTTATAAAGCAATAAGAGAGTCAGTAAATACATATTTTTACACATTTTCGAGAGAAGTGGGAATAGAAAAGGTTGCAAAAACAGCAACGGACTTCGGATTGGGCGAAAGAGCCGGGATAGATATTCCCGGGGAAGAAAAAGGAGTAGTCCCTACACCGGAATGGAAAATGAAAAGATTTAACCAAAAATGGCTTCCGGGTGATCTGGTGAATATGTCCATAGGTCAGGGATATGTTCTAACCACACCGCTGCAGGTACTGATGGTATATCAGGGAATAGCCAATAAAGGAGTAATGTATAAACCAACTGTTGTAGATAAATTTGTATCTTTTGATGGAAAAGTAGAAAACAAGGAACCTGAGGTGCTTAGAAAGCTTCCTTTTAAGCCTGAGAATATTGAAATTATGAGAGAAGCTCTGAAAGAACCTGTGAATAAACCAGGCGGAACTGCAAGAATACTTTATTTTCCAAATATTCCTGTTTCAGCTAAAACAGGAACAGCACAAAATACCGGATTTAAAGATCACCATTCATGGCTGGCGGGATATTTCCCTTCAGATAATCCTGAAATCGTATTTATATCACTTGTAGAAGGTGGAGGATACGGAGGAGTGGCATCCGGAGATTTGGTCAGAAAATTTATAATAAAGTATAATGAAAAATACAATATAGCACAATAAAAGTAAAGAGTTGGAGGAAACATGAAATTTAATTACGTGGAAGGTAAGAAAGGCGATAAAGCCGAAAAAGAAGAAAAAACAGAAAAAATAGAGAAAAATACTAAAAAAGGTGCTGCTTCAGAAAAGCAGGCCAAAGAAGAAAAAGTGTATATAATACCTCTGGGAGGAATGGAGGAAGTAGGAAAGAACATGACTGCATTTCAGTATAAAGATGAAATAGTAATAGTGGATGCAGGGCTGACATTCCCGGAAGACGAACATTTGGGAATAGATGTAATTATTCCGGATTTTACATATCTGGAAAATAACAAAGACAAGATAAAATCATTATTGTTAACACACGGGCATGAGGATCATATAGGAGCCATACCATACCTGTTTCAGAAACTGGGAAGTACAGATATAACTATTTACGGCGGAAAGCTTACTTTGGAACTGGCTAAGGCCAAGTTTGAAAAAAAGGATGCAGTAATACCGAAAATGAAAGTAGTAAAAGGAAGAACAAAATTAAAGCTTTCAAAGTATTTTTCCGTGGAATTCATAAGTGTTACGCACAGTATAGCAGACTGCTATGCAATCTGCATAAAGACACCGGCAGGAATAATAGTGCACTCGGGAGATTTTAAGGTAGATTTGACACCGGTAGACGGGGAAGGATTTGATTTTGCACGTTTAGCACAGTTAGGTGAAGAAGGTGTGGATCTTTTACTTTCAGATAGTACCAATGCAGCTATTCCAGGGTTTACACCATCTGAAAAAAGTGTTGGTGAAAGTCTGAGGGAAGAATTCGGAAAAGCTAAGGGAAGAATTATAATAGCAGCTTTTGCATCACATATACACAGATTGCAGCAGATAGTGGATATAGCTCAGATATATAACAGAAAAATAGCAATTGACGGAAGAAGTATGGTAAAAGTATTTGATATCGCATCAAGACTTGGTTATCTGAAATTTCCTAAAAATATGATAGTAGACCTTCATAAGTCAGATAAGCTGCCGCCTGAAAAGGCTATTATATTGTGTACGGGAACACAGGGAGAACCTTTAGCGGCACTGTCAAGAATCGCTAACGGGACACATAAATATATTTCTCTGAGAGAAGGAGATACTGTAATAATATCAGCTACGCCTATACCGGGAAATGAAAAAGCTGTTTATAAAAATATAAACCATCTGCTGAAAAAGAATGCAAATGTTGTATTTGAAAAAGTAGTGGGAATACATGTTTCGGGACATGGATGCCAGGAAGAGCAGAAGATAATGCTGAGTCTGGTAAAGCCGAAGTTTTTTATGCCCGTTCACGGTGAGTATATGATGCTGAAAAAACATAAAGAACTTGCTGTAGCAACAGGAGTAGAGTCTGATAATGTTATATTAGCGGAAAACGGAAATAAAATAGAGCTTACAAAATCACACTGCAGGGTAGCAGGAAAAGTACAAAGCGGAATGACACTGATAGACGGTTTCGGAATCGGAGATGTAGGAAATATAGTCTTAAAAGACAGACAGAATCTAGCGGACGACGGAATAGTAATAATAACAGTTTCACAATATAAAAACGGAAAATTCAATAAACAGATAGAGCTGGTAACAAGAGGATTCATATATAACAGAGAATCGGAAAATCTTATTCTTGAAACCAAGGAGCTTATAAAGCTGGAATTGGAAAGTATAGAGACAAAAGAGATAAAAGAAATAAGTAAAGTTAAGCAATTGCTGAAAAGCAAAGTGGGAGAATTTTTATATAAAAAGACAAACAGAGAACCGATAATTCTGCCGATAATAATGGAGGTTTAGATGAAATTAAGCAGTAAACAGAGAGCGCTTTTAAAGAAGATGGCACATGATCTGGAACCAGTGGTAAGAATCGGTAAAGGTGAGGTAGACGGTGATCTTTTGGAGAGTATCAGCAATGTAATAAATAAGAGAGAACTAATAAAGGTAAAAGTACTTCAAAATTCTGAATTAGATAATATGAAGGATTTAGGATTTGAGCTGGCTGAAAAAACTTCCAGTGTATTTGTGGATAAAATCGGAAAAGTAATAATATTATTTAAACCTAAAAAGGAAAACGGAGTGATAACACAGGAAATTTTGAAAAAAAGGAAGGGTAAATAAATGTCTACGGGGATTATTTTTGGAAATAGAATATTGGATGTAGCAGTAATAGCCTGTTTTGCAGCACAGTTTTACAAGGTATTCTCCCCCCTTTTTAAGGGAAGAGGCGCAAGCTGGGTCAGACTTTTTCAGACAGGGGGGATGCCCAGTTCACATGCGTCAACTGTGGTTGCGCTGGCTACTTCCCTGGCTCTTCTAAAAGGGATGAGATCAGTGGAATTTGCTATATCAATGGTTTTTTCCAGCATAGTACTTTATGATGCAACAGGGATAAGGAGAGCAGCAGGAGAACATGCAAAGGCTCTGAACAGGCTGGTAAAGAGTATAGAGCATAAAGATGATTTCGAGAAAATAGAAGCTAATTTTAAAGAGTTTTTGGGACATACACCTCTGGAGGTATTCTGGGGCTGTGTCTTGGGACTTATTATCGGAATTGCATTTAGAGGATATCTTTTAGGATAAAGGATGAACAACATATGGAAGATTTGAAAAAAATGAGCTTAAAAGAGCTGGAAGATTTATGCGGGGACATAAGAAGTGAGATTATAGAGGTTGTATGTAAAAACGGGGGACATCTGGGTCCTAATCTCGGAGTGGTGGAATTAAGTACAGCACTTCATTATGTATATAATTCACCTGTGGACAAGATAGTCTGGGATGTGGGTCATCAGTCATATGTACATAAGATGCTTACAGGCAGAAGGGACAGATTTCATACAATAAGAAAAAGAGGAGGGCTGGGTCCGTTTACTGATCCGAATGAAAGTATACATGATCAGTTTATAAGCGGTCATGCAGGAAGTGCTTTATCGGTATCGGCAGGGCTGGCAGCCGCCAATCCTGATAAAAACGTAGCAGTCGTTATAGGAGATGCTTCTTTTGCTAACGGGACTACTCTTGAGGCCTTGAATGACATAAATGGTAAATTAAAAAATCTGACAATCATAATAAACGATAATGAGATGTCAATAGGAGAAAATGTAGGAGCTATATCCGGAATACTGAATAAGGTAATAAACAGCAGTTTTTACCTGAAATTACGTAAGGATCTGCGATATGTACTAAGCAGATATAATTTAACCAAGCCTATTGTAAAACCGACTGAAAGAGTGGAACAGTCATTAAGATCAATTGTTACTCCAGGCGGATTTTTTAATATACTGGGTTATGACTATATAGGACCTATAGACGGGCATAATCTGGAAAAGCTGATAAAAATTTTAGAAGAAAATTCTAAAGAAAGAACAAGGGTTATACACATAAAAACAAAAAAAGGAATGGGATATGATCCGGCAGAAGCAGATCCCGAAAGTTTTCACGGAATAGGACCTTTTGATAAAAATACCGGGGAAACAATAGGGAAATCACAGATATATTCTGATGTATTCGGAGTAAAAATGGAAGAAATTTTTGCTGCTGATGAAAAGGCAGTTGCTTTAAGCTCTGGAATGATAAAAGGTACAGGCTTGAAAAATGTATGGAAAAAATATCCCGAAAGAGTTCATGATACAGGTATGACAGAGGGGCATACAGTGACTTTTGCCGCAGCACTTGCCAAAGAAGGATTAAAGCCTTATGTAGCAATATATTCTACATTTCTGCAGAGAGCATATTCACATCTTATACATGATGTGGCGATATTAAAGCTGCCTGTAAGGTTTATTCTCGACAGGGCGGGAGCAGTTGCCGATGACGGAAAGACACATCAGGGGATATTTGATATAGCGTATCTGCTTACAATACCTGATATTGATATAGCAGCACCTACATCAAAGGAAGAGTTTAATAAAATACTTGATATGTCTCTGGATATAAAAAAACCTCTTGCGGTACGTATACCGAAGGATACTCCTTTAGATTATGAATTTCCTGCTTATGAATATGGCAAGTGGAATAAAGTCAGTGACGGAAGCCGGTATATGATAATAGCATGCGGTGCTATGTTTGCTGAGATAATGAAAATAAAGGACAGGCTTGATGAGAAAATAGATGCTGCAATAGTCAGTGCAGCCTGGATAAGACCATTTGACAAGGAATTCATAAATAGAGAATTTCCTAAATATGAAAAAGTACTGATTTTGGAAGATGGTATTGAAAAAAGCGGTTTTGGTACGGAAATACTGGAATATGTCAATGATTCGGATATTGATACCAAGATTATAAGAAAAGGAATAAGACAGATGTTTCTGCCGCACGGAAAGAGATCTGAATTATTGAATGACGAAAATCTTACAGGAGAATCGCTGCTTGAAGATATATTAACAAAGGTGTTGGGAAAATGAAAAGAAGATTAGATGTGTTTCTCGTGGAGGAAGGCTATTTTGACAGCAGGGAAAAAGCAAAAAGGGAAATAATGCTCGGAAATGTAATTATAAACGAGCAGGCCGTCACTAAAGCGGGGACAATGATTAAAGATAATCAGGAGCTGAATATAAGAATCAAGGAAAAGCTGAAATATGTAAGCAGAGGCGGTTTGAAGCTGGAAAGAGCACTGGAATACTGGGATCTTGATTTTAATAATAAAAAAATTCTGGATATAGGAGCTTCGACAGGTGGTTTTACAGACTGTGCCCTGCAAAACGGTGCAGATTTTGTATATGGAGTGGATGTCGGGAAAAATCAGCTTGACTGGAAGCTGCGAAATGATAAAAGAGTAAAGTCTCTTGAGGAAATGCACATAAAAAATCTTTCTCCTGATGATATTAATAATGAAAAAACAGATTATATCGTGATAGATGTTTCATTTATATCACTTACATCTGTTTTCAAATATTTTAAACAATTCCTGAAAGAGGATGGAAAAGTCATAGCATTGATAAAGCCTCAGTTTGAAGTGGGAAAAGATAAAATAGGGAAAAACGGAATAGTTAAAGAAGAAGAATACCGCAGTGAAGCAATAAAAAGTGTGGTAAAGGAAGCTTCGGAATGCGGATTTAAAATAATAGAGGTAATAGAGTCGCCGATTACCGGAACAAAAGGAAATATAGAATATCTGTCTTTATTTGAGATGATAGCTTCGTCGTAAAGATTTTTACAGACAGAATACTAGTGATGCTGTCTGTATTGAAGAACCTCGGTATCTGCGGTAAAAATTAATCAAAAGGCAAATGAATACCATCATTTTGTTTTGTTTATATTTTGACAGCGGGACAGATTAATAAGGTACAGGTATTTTTAATATATTGTTTATGGGTAATTTCAAATCATAAACAAAGACAAAATACTGGTAATTAAGTCAAAAAAATGCTATAGTTTTATAATCAGGAGTTTTTTATATTAATTTATATCTGAAAACATCTTAACAGAAAATAAGCCATATAAAAAATAATTTTGATGGATAATTTCCGCACTTAATTATAAAAGAGTTTATGATTAAATTGCTTAAATGAGGACAGGTACCTTGAAAAATAACTGACAGGGGACTGGGATTATATTACAAATAAAGGAGAAAATCATATGAAAAATAAAAAATATGTGTTATTGACTGCGATAATGGCTATATTATTGAGTCTTCCAATTTTGTGCAGTACAACAGCAGCTAAAAAAACTGACACCAAAACTGATAATACGACTCAACAGCAGACAGCAGTTTCAGAACCTGCAGGTTATTTTAAGGATTCGGGAAACCTGAACAAACTCACTAATATGATAAATATTATACAGCAAAAATTCGTAGGGAAGAAAAATCCGACAAAACAGGAGCTTTATGAATATGCGATGACCGGGTTGGTAAACGGACTGGATGATCCGTATTCTGAATATCTTACAAAAAAAGATCTGGAAAGTTTTACTGAAGATCTTGACGGTGAATACGTAGGAGTAGGAATGTCGATTGATAAGAAAAAAGATGCACCGCTTGTAGTGGTGTCACCATTTGTAGGAAGTCCGGCAGCCAAAGCAGGGATGAAAATCGGAGATAAAGTAACAAAAGTAGATAAAACAGATATTATACCGTTAAATGCCACAGAAACAGTAAACCTTTTAAAAGGTAAGCAGGGAACAAAGGTAGATGTGGAAGTAGTAAGAGAAGGGGTAAAAAATCCTTTTACGGTTACAATAATAAGAGATACAATAAAGCTTGAAATGGTTGAGAGTAAAATGCTTCCGGATCAGATAGGATATGTAAGTCTTCTGAAATTCGGAAACCATACAGGTGCCGAATTGAAAAAGCACATAGAACAGCTTCAGGCACAGGGAATGAAAGGTCTTATACTTGATTTGAGATCAAATCCGGGAGGATCTTTGAAAGAAGCACAGGATATAAGTTCATTATTTTTAACACAGGATCTTGTGGTATATTTAAAATATAAAAACGGACAGGAAACAAGATATAACAGAACAATGCCTAGTTTAGGGAATTTCCCTTTGATAATCCTTGTAAACGGAGGAAGTGCGTCAGCTTCTGAAATAGTTACGGGAGCAATAAAAGATTATAAAAGAGGTACTATTATAGGGCAGAAAACTTTTGGTAAGGGAATAGTGCAGGAGGTAATACCTTTAGAAGGCGGAGATGCGATAAAGCTGACAGTAGCACAATATTTTACGCCAAACGGAAACTATATACATGAAAAAGGAATAGAGCCTGATATAAAAGTAGATATGGAAGAAGTACTTTCGATAAAAGGCTATGCTAATGACAGTGAAGAAGCAAGAGAGAACAGAATGAAAGAAATAAGAACATATCTTGAAAAGGAAAAAGGAAAAGAAGAAACTGACAAGATAATATCAGCGGGAGATGTACAGTTAAAAAGAGCAACAGAAGAGATGGAGAAAAAAATAAAATAGGAGAAAAAATGCTGTATATAGTGGGGACACCTATTGGGAATATGGAAGATATCACATACAGGGCGGTAAAAACCCTTAAAAGCGCGGATTATATCTTCTCGGAGGATACGAGGGTAAGCAGAAAGCTGCTGGCTCATTATGAAATAGAAAATACCCTTTATCAGTACCATGAGCATAATAAGAGTCATCAGATAGAAAATATAATAAATCTTCTGAAAGACGGAAAGAATATTGCGCTGATAACAGACGCCGGAACACCTTGTATTTCGGATCCGGGTTATGAACTGGTAGATATTGCACATCAGAATGATATAAAAGTAGTTACAATACCAGGTGCTTCATCTGTGATCGCCGGTGCGAGCATTTCGGGACTGAATCTCAGAAGAATGGCTTATGAAGGTTTCCTTCCGAAGAAAAAAGGAAGACAGACTTTGTTTAATAAGCTGAAGGAAGAAGAAAGAACCATTATAATACTGGAATCTCCTAACAGAATATTAAGAACACTGAAAGATATAAATGAGTACCTTGGGAACAGATATGTAGTCATAACCAGAGAGCTCACAAAAATATATGAAGAGGTTATCAGAGGCAATGTAACGGATTTAATAGAGAAAATAGAAAAAAAGCCTTTGAAAGGGGAAATAGTTTTACTTATAAAATCAAAGAAAGAGGAAGAGGAATGAGTATAAATTGGTACCCCGGTCATATGAAAAAAACAAAGGAGACTATTGCAGAGAATCTGAAAATAGTAGATCTGGTAATAGAGGTACTGGATGCAAGAATACCGCTTTCAAGTAAGAATCCTGACATTTCCAAACTTGCTAAGAATAAGAAGAGACTTACAGTATTGAATAAAGTGGATCTGGCTGACGAAAGAGAAGTGGAAAACTGGAAAGAATATTTTATAAGAAAAGATATTTCGGACTATGTTTTGGCAATTAGTGCTGAAAAGGGAACTAATTTAAACGAGCTGAAAAGAATAGTAGATGAAATATATATCGAAAAGCTGGAAAAGGCCAAAAAAAAAGGGCTTAGAAAAACAGAAGTAAGAGCACTTATAGCAGGAATTCCCAATGTGGGTAAGTCAAAGCTGATAAATAAGTTCGCAGGAAAGACTAAGGCAAGAGTGGGAGATAAGCCCGGCTTTACCAGAGGAAAGCAATGGGTGAAGGCAAGTGAAAAGCTGGAGCTTCTGGATACTCCCGGAGTTTTATGGCCGAAGTTTGATGATCCAGAGGTAGGATACAGTCTGGCAATTACAGGTTCTATTAAGGATGATATACTTCCGATAGAAGAAGTAGTGTCAGTATTTATAGACAGAATGAGAAAAACAGGGAAGCTGGACCAGCTGGTAAAGGCATATAATCTGGAAACGGATATTGAAAATAAAGAAAATCATGAAATACTTGATATTCTTGAGGAAAGACTTGGAATAATAAAAAAGGAAGAAACAAATTATAATAAAGTTTCCCGGTTTCTGCTGAGAGATTACAGAAGCGGAAAGTTAGGAAAATTTTCTTTGGAAACAACACAGTAAATAATATAACTGTCGTAGAGATATGACAGTTTTTTTAATTTTCTTAAATTTGCAGCTGTTTTATGAAAAAATAATATCGTTTCACGTGAAAAAACTTTTGTATTTTTAAGACGTGATATATTGAACTCTTCATATTAATGATGAATTGTATAATTAGCTGCACCTCTAAAAAATAAAAAAAAACAGCTTCAAAATAAAGCTGCTGTAAAATTATCCGGCGTACTTGGCATTGAATTTCAGCGACACGGCAAGTCCGGCTAAAAATAAAATAATTCCTGTAATGTAAACAGATAAACTGCCTGAATAACCCGGAATTAATTCCGGAACAGAACCCAGCATAAAACCTAAAACTGCATAATAAGTGAGGCTGTAAGATTTTTTGAACAGAAAGTCCATTAGTTTTGAGAATAAAAATACTCCTGTCCCAAGTCCGGCACAGAGCGGGATCAAAATCAAAATATTGTTAACAATTTCGCTGTGCATGGATTTTGATGCAAAAGGAAATAAGAAAATATACTTTATATCTGCAACTATATTCAGAAAAAATCCATACGCCCCTATAAGCATCAGAAGAACTGTTCCGCTTATTCCGGGAATTACCAAAGAACCCGCCATGATAAAGCCTATAATGAATATGTACATAAAGCTTTTAAAATTCAGATAAAAATTCACGGATTCGATTTCTATACTGCTGCTTCCTGATAAGGAAAAGAATACAGAGATCATAAATGCAATCAAAAAAGGAACAAGACAGAGAGCTGAAAAGCCGTTTTTATTAGCATGTCTGAATAGTCCGGGGATAGTCCCGAGAAAAAGTCCGCATAATGAGAACATTGTAGGTATTTCATAATATGTAAAAAGAAATTTTTGAATATTACTGAATAAAACGATTCCTAAGCAGGCACCCAAGCCTATAACAGCGAGAAAAACAAGGTTTTTCTTGGGATCTTTAAAAAAGCTGCTTACAGAATGTAGGAGTTTTTCATAAACACCGAATATGACAGCCAGAGAACCGCCGCTTATCCCTGGAAGTATAGCACCTATACCGATGATTATCCCCTTTGCGAAATTAGAAAACATTTTGATGAACCTCCGTTAAACTTGTATTTTATAGTGAAATTTTAAAAAAAGAAGGGGACAAAGTCCCCTGTTTTAATTTTCATCCTTAAATGAATTTATTTTGAAGAGCTTTAATATTTCTACAATCAATACAGGCATGATTGACAGAACTACAACAATCATAATGTCTCTTCCCGATAGAGTGACAACATTGAATATATCCTGTAAAAAAGGAATGAATAATACTGCAATCATAAGTATAAATGAACATAATACCGCATAAACAAGATACATATTATTAAATATTCCTGATTTAAATATAGAATTTGTTTTTGATCTTATATTAAATACATGTACAAGCTGAGAAAGACTCAGAACTGCAAATGCCATAGTCTGACCAAGGATGGTATTAGAAGGATCCTCGTGTATTCCTATTCTGTAGGCTATAAGTGTAAGAATACCGATCATGGCACCCTGATAGCCTATTCTGTATATCATACCTTTGGTAAAGATACCGGTATTAGCAGGGACAGGGGATCTTTTCATAATATTTTCTTCTGCAGGATCAAAGCTCAGTGCAAGTGCAGGGAGACTGTCCGTAATAAGATTAACCCATAAAATATGAATAGGAATTAACGGCTCTACCCAGTTTACCAAAGTAGCAAAGAATAATACAATAATTTCCCCTATATTGCTGGAAATAAGGAATTGGATAGCTTTTAGAATATTATCATAGATTCTTCTTCCTTCTTCCACAGCAGAAATAATAGTAGCAAAGTTATCGTCTGTAAGAATAATGTCAGCGGCTTCTTTAGATACATCAGTCCCGACTATTCCCATGGCAGCACCTATATCAGCAGTTTTAAGTGCAGGAGCATCATTAACACCATCTCCTGTCATTGCAACTATGTCGCCGTGTTTTTGCCAGGCTTTGACTATTCTTACCTTGTGTTCAGGGGAAACTCTGGCATATACGGAAATATGCTTTACTCTGTTTTCGAGTTCTTGATCTGTCATTTTTTCCACATCAGCACCTGTAATTGCTTCATCGTCATTTTCCAAAATACCGAGAGCAGAAGCAATGGCAGAAGCAGTTATTTTATGGTCGCCTGTTATCATAACGGTTTTTATGCCGGCAGTTTTACATTTTTCAATTGCTGATTTTACTTCCGGTCTTGGAGGATCTATCATTCCTACCATACCGATGTATATAAGTTCAGTTTCGGCATTATCTGCAGATTCGCTGTTTGTATCTTTATACGCTGTTCCCAGTACTCTGAGAGCATTTTCAGCCATACTGGTATTGGCTTTCAGGATTTCGGCAGTATCCTTTTCTGTTAATTCTCTGACTTCGTTATTTATAAGGATTCTGTTACATCTTTTCAGAAGCTCGTCAACGGCACCTTTGGTATAAACTTTTATTGTATTGGTTTTTGAATCTTTATTAACTGTAGACATAAGTTTTCTTTCAGAATCAAAAGGAATTTCATCAACTCTTATTTCAGTACTTTCAAGCTCGTCTTTATCAAGATCAAATTTTAATCCCAGATCTACCAGTGCAGTTTCTGTGGGGTCACCGGTAATTTTTGTTTTTTCTTCCTCGATAATAATCTTGGAGTCATTGCATAGGACGATCGAAGTAATAAGGAGTTTCAGCTCATTAGTAAGTGAACTGATACTTTCTACGTCAACAGTATTATTATCAAAATATATTTTTTCAACAGTCATTTTATTTTGTGTAAGAGTACCTGTTTTATCAGAACACACTACAGTAGTACTTCCAAGTGTCTCCACACAAGGGAGTCTCTTTACGATGGCATGTTTGGTAACCATTCTCTGAACACCGATAGCCAGAACTATAGTGGCTATAGCCGGAAGTCCTTCTGGGATTGCAGCAACAGCGAGACTCACTGCAGAAAGAAACAGGTGCATAGGCTCTTTTCCATAACTGCTTCCTATTATAAACATGAGAACACAAATTACTATAGCAGCAATTCCAAGCATTTTTCCCAGCTTATCGAGTCTTTTCTGCAGGGGAGTCTGCGTAACTTCTGTAGAATCCAGTATTGCTGCAATTTTTCCTACTTCTGTGTTCATTCCAGTTTCTGCTACTATACCTTTCCCGCGTCCGTAAGAAACAAGACTGGCCGAAAAAGCCAGATTATCTCTGTCACCAAGGGGAATATCAGTTTCCTCTATGACAGAAGTTATTTTTTCTACAGGAACTGATTCACCTGTTAATGAAGCTTCTTCTATTTTCAAATTGGCAGCTTCAAAAAGTCTCAGATCGGCAGGAATATAATCACCGGTATCCAGTATTACTATATCTCCGGGAACAAGCTCTTTACCGGGAAGCATGAGAATCTGTCCGTCCCTGAGTACTTTGGAAACAGGAGAGCTTAGTTTTTTTAACGCTTCCAGAGATTTTTCGGCTTTATTTTCCTGAAGGACGCCAATAACGGCGTTAACTATAACTATTAATAATATAATGAAGGAATCACTTATTTTTTCCAGAAAATCCAAAACAGATATCACAGGTTCCTTGCTTTCAAGAATTCCTACAACTCCTGATATAACTGCGGCAAGTATCAGAATAATAATCATCGTATCTTTAAACTGAGCGAGAAATTTTTGAAGAAAAGTTTTTTTCTTCCCCTGCTTCAGCTCATTATATCCGTATGTTTCTACTCTTTCGGCAGCCTGGGCTTCTGTAAGCCCGTCTGTAAGATTTGTATCAAGAAGATTTACCGTATCTTCCACAGAAAGATTGTACCAGTTCTTTTTTTCCATGTTTTATATTCCTTTCTATATTATGTATTTGTATTATTATTTTCAGTTTCAGTATCAATTTTTTCTTTTTTACCAAACATACCTTTGAAGAAACCTCTTTCCAGTTCTTCATGAAACACGTTTTTCAATATAATAACAACAGCAGGTCCCATTATGATACCGATAAATCCTGCAAGTTTTAATCCTGTATACATTGATAACAGAGTTATCAGAGGATGAACTCCTATATTCTGGCTGTATAATTTCGGCTCCAGCAGCTGTCTTACTGCAGTAACAATTACATATAAAATGAGTAGGGCAACAGCCATTTTAAAATCCTTTACAATCAGTGAAACTACTATCCATGGAATCATGAATGCTCCGGCACCAAGAATAGGAAGTGCGTCTATTGCACATATAATAATGGCAAATGTAAGAGGATACTGTACATTCAGTCCCATAAAATGAAAAAGATTCAGTCCTATAAGCAATTCAAAAAAGCAAATGGTAATAAGCATAGCCTGAGCTTTCAGATAACCGCCTACCACAGACAGAAGATCATTTTTCAGGGTATATATTTTATTCAGCCATGAAGCAGGCAATTGTTTTTCCACAAACAGGATTATGTTCTGCTTATCAAGACTCATAAAAACAGTAGCTATAACAGTGACAAAAAAGTATATAACTACATTAGGCAGTGAAGTAATAAATGACAGGATATTATTAAGAATAACACTTATTTTTGATGTTGCCATGGAAATAATATCGCTTACCGAGCCTTTTAGCTGGTTTAATATCTGTTCTGGTATTCTGTCCAGAATTATAGTTCCCCTGTTCATAAAATTCATGAAATTATCTATCCAAAGCCTTATTTCCTGAGCATAGGTACTAATATTAAATGAAAGACTGTATATCTCCAGAATCAGTTTTGTAACGATCAGGGATATAAGACCGACTACAGTGGCAAATACAATCATAAGAGCGATTGCCGTGCTTATTTTTTTTGGTAGTTTTACTTTGGAATTTAAAAATTTTGCTATTTTGGTAACTATCATTGAAAATAAAACAGCAAGTACAAAGGGGGACAGAAATACGGCAATTTTAAAAGCTATAAATATCAGCAAAAAAACCAGCAGTATCCGTCCGAAAAATAATGCTTTTTTAAATAATGCACTTTTATAATAATTATACATATATTTATTACTCCTTTTTGATGGAATTTTGTAAAAAAAATGTGTATAGTATCTGGCCTATACACAAAGCTATTAATTAAGGGCCTGCCAGAAAAGGCATATTGACACAAAAAGTGCATAGAATTCCCTTTTGTTTTATGACTGATAATACCATTTATTTCGCATAAAGTCAACTGAATAACAGCTTTAGGGTCATGGAATATTCTGTTTAAATTTTACGGGGAATAAATTTTCTTAAAAGCAGAAATACCGGAATTTTTTTATTTTACAGTTTTTACAACGGATAAAAAATAATTGCATTGTTTTTCTGTATAAAAATTTATGTTTATGTTAAAATAGAACAAAGGTTTAAGAATATAAAAGAGAGGGGAAAAATGGATTACAAAAAACTTTCCCGTGAAGAAAGGGACAGACTTCTTAAAAGTGAACTGACTTCGGAGAAAATAAAATTTATGGAGAAGTATAAGCTTTTTAGTACAGGGGATTTGAGATGGTATACTGATAAAAATAATACGCCTGAAAGAATATATTTCAGTCATAAATTTTTGAAAAATAACGGAATAATGGAAATTTTATTCAGGAAGTACCAGTTTTGCTTTGCGAAGTTAAAATATTTCAGGGAAAATATAGAAAAATATGAAGCTTTTAAGTATGACCCTAAAGAGGGCTTTGTAAAAACAGAGATGTGGGATGCAGAATTTTTTAAACATAAAAAAAGCGCGAGATTTATTGATCTGAGATATCTTCAGCAGATTACAGAACTGAATATTTTTCTGTCATTTGTGAACTGGCTGGAAGATGAAAACAACGGATAAAAAAGATTTACCGGAGAAATATTGAAATTACAGGAAGCAGTTTATACACAAGCCTGTATTTCAAAATATAAAATAATACTAATTTTACGCTTGAAAATATGCTTTAATGGTGTTATTATAACCTGTAGAGATATATTATGAATTTGGAGGGAATATGGCTAGAAAATACTTTGGAACAGATGGAATGAGAGGAGAAGCGAATAAGGATCTTACTATAGATCTGGTTACGAATCTTGGATTAGCTTTAGGGTATTATTTGAAGAAAAATAATAATAAGACAACAAAACCAAAAATTATATTAGGAACAGATACAAGAATATCAGGATATATGATCAGGTCTGCCCTGGCTTCGGGATTGACGTCAATGGGGATTCATATTGATTTTGTGGGAGTACTGCCTACACCGGGTGTTTCATACCTTACAAGACATCTTGGAGCAGATGCGGGAATAATGATTTCAGCTTCACATAATCCGGTAAAAGATAACGGGATAAAGATTTTCAGTAAAAACGGCTATAAACTTCCTGACGAGGTAGAAGAAGAGATAGAAGGATATATGGAAAACAGGGAAGAAATGTTAAAGCATCAGGTTTCCGGCGATGATCTGGGAAGATTCAAATATGTGGAAGATGATATGAGAGAATATCTTAATTTCCTTACATCAACGCTAAAAACAGATTTTAGAGGAATGAAAATAGTAGTAGATACTGCAAACGGGGCTGCATACAGAGTTGCACCGAAAATTTTTCACAGATTAAAAGCTGATGTTACTGTTATAAATAATATACCTAACGGAAAAAATATAAATGTAAACTGCGGGTCTACACATCCGGAATTGCTTCAGGAAGTGGTAAGGGTATATAATGCCGATCTGGGGCTTGCTTATGACGGGGATGCGGACAGATTAATCGCTGTAGATGACAAAGGAAATATAGTTGACGGAGACTTAATAATATCTGTTATTGCGAAAAACTTTCAGAACAAAGGTATACTAAACTCTAATAAAATAGTAACAACAGTGCAGAGCAATATGGGATTCGAGAAGAACCTTGATAAAAACGGTATCGGACTTATAAGAGCCAATGTAGGAGACAGATATGTCCTTGAAAAAATGAAGGAACACGGTCTGAATCTAGGCGGTGAGCAGTCAGGGCATATAATTATGCTTGATTATAATACTACAGGTGACGGAGTTCTTTCTTCAATACAGCTCGTAGCTGCAATAAAAGAAAGCGGGAAGAAACTCAGCGAGCTTGTGGAGGATATTAAGTTATGGCCTCAAAAGCTTGTAAATACTGTAGTCTCTAAAGAAAAGAAACAGATATGGACTGAAAATAAAGAGCTTATAGATTTTATAAAGCAAAAAGAAAAAGAGATCGAAGGAAAAGGAAGAATACTTGTGAGAGCTTCCGGGACAGAACCTTTAATAAGGGTAATGGTAGAAGGAGAAACACAGGAAACTGTGGATACTTATATTGAAGCACTTGTAGGTAAAGTAAAAGAACTGTTATTGTAAAAAAATAAAAGATTTTTGATTTAGGGAGGAAATATGAGTAGTAGGCTAAGAGGATTACAATCAGGGGTTTTAAGAATAATTCTTTTGTTTTTATGGCTTGCAGTGGTTTTATTTATCATAGGTTTATTGGGGAATGTATTTAATCTGACTGTTATGAATAACGAGCTTTGGACAATTTTTGGCATAATTCTGGGAATATTGGTAGTATTAGGTTTTCTGCATGTAGTAATAAGCTTAAATATAATTTCCAATGCTATAGCTGCGTATTCGGGATACGGCGAACCGGAATACAGAAGAGTGGACTACAAAAAAATATTTATGGCTTCGGGGATACTTATTGTATTAGTTCTCGGAGTACAATCCATAGTAAAGATTCAGGTGGAAAAGAAAAATCTTGAAGTACTCAAGCAGCAGGCTACAGATATAGGAAGTTCTGCGATAACAGCAAAAATTGTAACACAGATAGATGAGGATGCCCAGATGAGAGATCTTTATTTTTCAAGAGACTTGCTGCTGCTGACTATGAAAGAAAATTCACTGACTCTGCTTATACCTAAAATCAGAGACGGGAATAAAGTATTTTATCAGGTTACACCTTGGGATTATGACTCAAGAGATGAAAGAAAAATTTCAGAAGCACTGGAAAGACCTTATATACCTGATAAAAGTGTAAAAGAAAAATTTGACAAAATGTTAAAGGACAGAAAAAGCTTTGAGGTAAAATCCGGCGGAAACATGACAATATTTTATCCTGTGGAAAAGAACGGAGAATTAAAGTCGATTTTGATTATTAATTCTAAGAGTGACATTAATTATGAATTTCTGAAAGAGAGAAGTGCTTCGGCTTCTGAACCTGCGGTAAATACACCGGAGAAAAAGACGGAGAAATAAAAATTATCATATAATAAAAAAGGAGTTTTATAAATACTTTACTTTATGAATAACTCCTTTTTTTGTTATTAAATATACTGAGCACAGATAAGGAAAATTTCACAAAACAAACACCTGAAATAATTTAATTTTATCTTGAAAATATAGACTATTGGTGCTATCATAACTGTATGGCGGCATTATCCCGTTACCTTTGTAACCCGAAACAAACATGCTGCATATTCAAAAAAATAATACAGGAGTAAAAATATGGAGACTGGAAACAAGGTAAGGTATACTGGTGAGGACAATGAAGTAACAATGCTGAAAAAGAATGACACAGGAACAATACTTTTATCACACGGTGACGGATATTTTGAGGTGGAATTCCTTGATGAAGAAGGAATAGTGAAAGTATTGGAAACATTAAGCGAAGAAGTTTTGGAAAAAATTTAGAATTAAAGCAATAATTATTTGAGAGGTGTAAATTGCATAGAGAATTTGCAAATATTTATGACGTTTTTATGGAGAGCGTTGATTATGAAAACTGGTATATGTATCTCAGAAAATATATAAAAAATCCGGGAACAGTTCTTGATCTGGGCTGCGGGACTGGTGAGTTTCTGGTGAAATTTTTGAAAGACGGCTTTACCTGCATCGGAGTGGATATCTCTGAGGTCATGCTGGAAATTGCCAGAGACAAAACAAAAGAATCGTCTGATATTGAATTATATCAGGGGGACATCAGAAAATTCAGAACTGAAAAACCGGCAGAGTATATTGTCTGTAATTTTGATACAGTGAACTATTTTGATAAATTCAGCGATCTTGAGGATTTTCTGGACTGCTCGTATGAAAATCTGACAGAAGACGGAATTTTGATATTCGATGTAGTAACGGAAGAAATATTTGATGAAATGTTTGAAAACGGGGTATTTCTGGATGAAAAAGAAAATTACCTTACCATATGGCGTTATGATAAAGAAGGAGAAAACTATATTATAAACATAAAACTATTTATCAGGGAAAAAGAGAACCTGTTCAGAAATTATGAAGAAGTACATGTAAAAACTATATTTGATCTTGAGGAAATTGCAAATAAAGCTCTTGAAACCGGATTTGACATAGTTGATATAAGAAATGACGAGGAATTCGGAGAAAACAGATTTTTCTTTATATTAAAAAAATAATTTGATTACGGGGAATTTAAAATGAAAGATAATGAAAAAGCAAAAAAACATAAAGAAAGACAGAGAACATTGAAATATATGTCTGTGGGAATGAATATGATTTATACATTGTGTACCCCCATGGTATTAATGGGCTGTCTGTACTATTTTGTAATAGAAAAAAAGTTCGGACGACAGCCGGTGGTATTTATAATTATGATAGGTCTTGGATTAATATCAGGGTACTATAGTTTTTATAAACTTGTTAAAGAAATTGGAAAATAAACCCTTGACTTGTTGGTCAATAGGGTATATACTAATGTACATCGACAGCAAAATAAATAGTTTTTATTTTCCAAAGCTCAAAACAAAAGTAGAAGTGCAGGCCTGTAGAGCTCAAATTTTATAAGCATCCGGCGGAAAATAAAACCTTGAATTGGGAGTCAATTAATGTTAGAATATTTTAGTAAAGATATAATAAAAATGCTGAAAATAGCAATAGTTATTACAGTAATAGTTTTACTTGCAGGAGTGATCCTGCAGATAAAGGCACTGTATTTCGCCTGTTTTTTAGGCTGTCTGGTGTCAGTTTTCAACATAATATCTTTATACAGAGACTGTCAGAGAATAATGTATTTTCCTGACAAAATTAAAACAAAAGTATACTCCCAGTTTTTTCGAAGGTTTGTTATTTATGGGATAGTGTTATTCATAGTAGGTTATATAACACAGAAGTATAAATTCGGGAAACTGGAGCTGAATATGCTGTTTTGCGGTCTAGGACTGCTGAACTTTAAAATATCACTGTATCTTAGTGTGATGTTTAAAAGTAAGAAAATAGGAGACGATACGGTATGAAAAAAATGATGAGAGTAGTAGGAATTTTATTAGCAGCTATGCTGGTGATAAACCTTATACTATGGGGTTTACAGTACATACTGCCGATAAGGTATGTAACACCTCCGCTTATAGAGGGACCTAAAGTATTCTGGTCACTGACAATCGGCGGACTGGTATTCAACATAAACCAGACGATAGTAACAACATGGATTGTAATGGCGATTCTGATTACTGTACTGGCAATAGGAACAAGGAATTTAAGCGTGGAAAATCCTGGCAGGTTTCAGGTAGTTTTGGAAATGCTGTATTCATTTATTGAAAATATGTTTCTTGCTAACTTCGGTAAATATAAAAAGACATTTGTGTCCTTTATCACAGCATTGTTTTCATTTATATTTTTATGTAATCTGATTTCGTTTTTTCTTCCGTTTATACCGCTTGTTGAAAAGCTTCCTGGCGGAGGATACAGTGTATCGCCGTTTTTGAGAAGCCCGACTGCTGATATGAATACAACAGTGGGACTGGCGTTACTGGTAGTAGTGATATTCCTGTCCTGTGCAATAAAAACAGAGGGAGTAACAGGATATCTGAAAGGTCTTGCATCACCGACACCGGTGCTTCTGATAATTAATGTTATCGGAGAGATTGCAAAACCGATTAATACATCTATGCGGCTTTTTGGTAACATGTTTGCCGGAATAATAATAATGGGACTGCTTTACGGACTAACAATAAACGTAGCCGGTCACTTGTTTGCATTTGCTCCCGGCTGGGTGGCGTTTTTACATCTTTACTTTGATCTTTTCACGGGAACAATACAGAGTTTTGTATTCGTGGTACTGTCTTCGGTTTATATATCCGAAACACTGAGTGATAAGGATGATGAAGAGGAAGTTCCGCTTGTGGCGGCAGCACATTAATTTTAAACAGATACAGATTTTAAGTTACAGGACATTCACAGGGGTTGTTTGGAATTATAAAATCTTTTTTACAGAAAAATTCTGGTTTATAGTTATTCAAAATAAATATAAAAAACAAATATGAAAATGAAAATATTACAGGAGGTAATTAAAATGGCAGATTTAATGCAGGCAGCAGCTTTATTAGGTGCAGGAGTAGCAATGATAGGTGGAATCGGAGCTGGAGTAGGGCAAGGATTTGCAACAGGGAAGGCAGTTGAAGCAGTATCAAGACAGCCGGAAGCTAAACAGGATATATTACAGGTTTTATTTATAGGGTGTGCGATCGCCGAATCAACAGGAATTTATTCATTAGTTATAGCGTTCCTTTTAATATTCATGAAAGGATAAAAAAATTCAGAAAGTTCGAGGTGACTCTATATGGAAAACGGATCAAATTTAATCACATTAGATCTTTCGATGCTTCTTCAAATTATAAACTTTCTGATCTTAGTTTATGTATTCTGGAGGTTATTTGGAAAAAAAATAGGACCGATTTTGGATGAGAGAAAGAAAATAGTTACCAGTAAATTGTTAGAAGCAGAGGAAGAAAGAACCAATGCCAGAAAAGCAACTGCTGAAGCTAGTGAATTAAAAAGAGAAGCAAAAAAAAGAGCTAATGAAATACTTATCAGAGCTGAAATATCAGCAGATGAGCGGAAAGAAAGAATAATAAAAGAAGCTAATCAGAGCAGAGAAAAAATGCTTACAACAGCTGAAATAGATATAGAAAAAATGAAACAGAATGCATCCAAAGAGCTGCAGAAAGAGGTTTCCAGTCTTGCGGTTACGCTGGCTGAAAAGATACTTAAAGAAAACATAGATAAAGACGGAGATAAGATAATAAATAATTTTATTGAAGAAGTAGGAGAGTAACTATTATGTATGAGGCAGATATAGCAAAACGATATGCTGAAGCAGTATATGGGGTTGCTAAAGAAAAAGATAAAGTAAAAGAAATATATGATATGCTGAATTCTCTTATGGAACTATATATAAACGATTCGGAATTTAGAAATTTCATGTTGCATCCGCTGATAGAGAATAGTGAAAAGAAAGATTTTCTGGGTAAAATTTTTACAGACGCAGATGATATTACAATGAACATAATTGATTATCTTGTGGATAAAGACAGAATAGAGATAATAAGATATATTGTTTCCGAATATCTAAAGCTTTATTATCTGGAAAATAACGAAGTAGAGGTCACTGGTATTTTCAGCAAAGAATTAAGTGAAGAACAGTTTGACCTGCTTAAAAGTAAATTAGAAAAAAAAGTGGGAAAAAAAATAATTTTGAAAATAGAAGTAAACAAGGATATTATTGGCGGTGGAATAGTGAAAATGGGAGATCAAATAATTGATGGCTCAATAAAACGTCAAATAGAAAATATAAAAAATACTTTCTAGAATGGAGGTGCTTTCTTTGAAAATTAGGCCAGAAGAGGTTAGCAAGATCATAAAAACAGAAATAGAAAATTACAAAACATCATTAGATATAGCAAGTGTAGGAACAGTGGTAGAAGTAGGAGACGGTATAGCAAGAGTATATGGACTTCAGAATGCCATGCAGGGAGAACTCCTTGAATTCCCCAATAATGTAATGGGAATGGTTCTTAACTTAGAAGAAAACAACGTGGGAGCTGTTCTCCTTGGTGATTTTTCACTTATAAAAGAAGGAGATACAGTAAGATCAACCGGGAAAATTACTCAGGTTCCTGCAGGTGAAGCTATGCTCGGAAGAGTAGTAGATCCTTTAGGGAATCCTATTGATGGTAAAGGACCGATAGAAGCCTCAAAATTTATGGAACTTGAAAGAAAAGCTTATGGAATAATAGACAGACAGCCGGTTACAGAACCGCTGCAGACAGGAATAAAGGCAATAGACGGAATGATACCGATAGGTAAAGGACAGAGAGAATTAATAATAGGTGACAGACAGACAGGGAAAACTGCAGTCGCTGTAGATGCCATTGTTAACCAAAAGGGAAATGACGTTTATTGTATATATGTAGCAATAGGACAAAAAAGATCAACAGTAGCAGGATTACATCAAAAACTTATAGACAGCGGTGCTATGGAATATACAACAATAGTTGCTGCAACAGCATCAGAATCAGCTTCGCTTCAGTACCTTGCACCTTATGCAGGAGTATCAATGGCGGAATACTTTATGGAGCAGGGAAAACACGTTCTGATAGTATATGATGATTTATCAAAGCATGCCGTAGCATACAGAGAAATGTCGCTGTTATTAAAAAGACCGCCGGGAAGGGAAGCTTATCCCGGAGATATATTCTATCTTCACTCAAGACTTCTTGAGAGAGCGGCTAAACTGAGTGATGAACTGGGAGCGGGTTCGATTACAGCTCTTCCGATAGTAGAAACTCAGGCAGGAGACGTGTCTGCATATATACCGACAAATATTATATCAATAACAGACGGACAGATTTTCCTTGAATCAGACTTATTTAATGCCGGGTTCAGACCTGCGATAAATGCAGGGATATCAGTATCAAGGGTTGGAGGTTCCGCACAGATAAAAGCTATGAAACAGGTAGCGTCACAGGTAAAACTGGAGCTTGCACAATATACTGAATTACTGGCTTTTGCACAGTTCGGATCTGATCTGGATAAAGCAACAAGAGACCAGCTTAACAGAGGGGCAAAAATCATGGAGGTTCTTAAGCAGCCTCAGTATGATCCATACCCTGTAGAAGAACAGGTAGTTTCATTCTTTGCAGTTACAGGAGGATACCTTGATGCAGTAGAAAAAGAGAATGTTACGACTTTTGAAAAAGAATTATTAAAGAGTATGAGAAATAATACAGACATATTAGTAAGAATTAAAGAAAAGAAAGCTCTTGATGACGGGCTGAAAAAGGAACTGGCAGATTTCATCAAAAATTTTAAAGATAACTTTGAACAGTAAGTAGGTGTTTTTTATGTCAGCAAATATGAAAGAAATAAAAGGTAGAATAGAGAGCATAAAGAGTACCAGCCAGATTACAAATGCAATGAATGTAGTATCTTCTACAAAGTTTAAGAAATTTCAGACTTTGACACTAAGCACAAGAAAATATTCAGAAGCAATAGAAGAAACTCTGGGAAATGTGGCTGGCAGCCTGAAGTCTGTACATCATGTCCTATTTGACGGAAAAAGAGAAGTAAAAAGAATAGGTGTAATAATGATGACTTCAGACAGAGGACTCTGCGGAAGTTTTAACAGCAATACCTTTAAAGAACTGGAAAAGTTAGTGGCAAGCTACGGGGAAAAAGGAGTAAAAGTTTCCGTGATAGCTGTGGGGAGAAAGTCAAGAGACTATTGTAAAAGAAGAGGAATAAATGTAGATGCAGAGTATATACAGCTGATTCCCGAGACTATGTTTGAAAAAGCAAAAGGAATAAGTGAAAATATAGCGGAATTCTATTTGAGCGATATATATGACGAAGTACATATTATTTACTCCAAATTCATCTCTGCCATACAGTACGAATTAAAGGTGGAAAGACTGCTTCCTTTAGAAAGAAGAGAAGCAAAGACTAATAAGGAATACATATTTGAACCTTCAATAGAAGATGTTTTAAGAAGTTTACTTCCTAAAAGCTTAAATATAAAAATATACCAGTCATTACTGGAAAATACAGCAAGTGAACATTCAGCGAGAATGACGGCAATGCAGAGTGCAAGTGATAATGCCAAGGATATACTGGACGAATTGACATTAGATTATAACAGAGTGAGACAGTCGATTATTACACAGGAGCTTACTGAAATAATTGGCGGATCAAATGCCTTAAAATAGTAGATAGGAGGGCAAGGCGTGGAAAATAAAGGAACTTTATTACAGATAATAGGACCGGTAATTGATGCAAGATTTGAGGAGAAACTTCCTGCAATATACAATGCGTTAATTATAAAATTTGAAGACGGAAGACAGCTGGTTGCAGAAGTTCAGCAGCATTTGGGAAACAATGTTGTAAGAGCAGTTGCCATGGACGGAACGGACGGATTAAAAAGAGGACTGGAAGTAATAGATACAGGAAATCCTATAAAAGTACCGGTAGGAAGAGAAACACTGGGAAGAATATTTAATGTTCTTGGTGAAGTAGTGGATAAAGGACCGGCGGTAAAAACTGAGGAATACCATTCTATTCACAGAGAAGCTCCAAGTTTCGAAGAACAGGGAACAGGAACAGAAATTTTGGAAACAGGAATAAAAGTAGTAGATCTGCTTGCTCCTTATCTAAAGGGTGGGAAAATAGGTCTATTTGGAGGAGCCGGAGTTGGTAAAACAGTATTAATTCAGGAACTGATTAATAACATAGCAAAGGGTCACGGAGGACTTTCGGTATTTGCCGGGGTCGGGGAAAGAACCAGAGAAGGAAGAGACCTTTATAATGAAATGAAGGAAAGCGGTGTTATAGATAAAACAGCTTTGATATACGGACAAATGAACGAACCGCCGGGTGCAAGACTGAGAGTAGGTCTTACAGCACTTACAATGGCAGAATATTTCAGAGACCGTGAAGGTCAGGACGTATTATTGTTTATAGATAATATATTCAGATTTACACAGGCAGGATCAGAAGTTTCGGCGTTATTGGGAAGAATGCCTTCTGCGGTTGGATATCAGCCGAACCTTGCAACTGAAATGGGTACACTTCAGGAGAGAATAACTTCTACAAAAAAAGGCTCAATAACATCAGTTCAGGCGGTATACGTACCGGCGGATGACTTTACAGATCCGGCACCGGCTACTACATTCTCGCATTTGGATGCTACTACAGTATTATCAAGAAGTATTTCATCACTTGGAATCTATCCTGCGGTAGATCCTCTTGAGTCGACTTCAAGAATTCTTGAGCCGGAAATAGTAGGAGTAGAGCACTATAATACTGCAAGGGAAGTGCAGAGATTACTTCAAAGATATAAAGAATTACAAGATATAATTGCTATCTTAGGGATGGATGAATTATCTGATGAAGATAAATTAACAGTAAACAGAGCAAGAAAAATACAGAGATTTTTCTCGCAGCCGTTCCATGTAGCAGAACAATTTACAGGTTTGGAAGGAAAATACGTACCTTTGAAGGAAACAATCAGAGGATTTAAGGAAATACTGGAAGGAAAACATGATAGTTTACCGGAACAGGCATTTTTATTCGTAGGAAGTATTGAGGAAGCAGAGGCTAAGGCAAGAGAAGTGGCAGGTGAGTAATTATGGCAAAGTCCTTTAATATAGAAGCTATAACACCATCGGGAGTGACTTTTTCTACGACTGCCGAATTTTTAAAACTAAGAACTGTAAGCGGAGATATAGGAATCATGGCTGATCATATGCCTTTGGTTACTGAACTGAGCTATGGTGAAATGATAGTAAAGCAGGAAAAAGGCGAGGAAGTTCGTTACTATATTGACGGCGGCTTTATGGAAGTCAATAAAGAGAGGGTTCTTATCCTTGGTGATGAAATAATAGAATCAAGTCAGATTGATATAGAAAGAGCACAAAGGGAAAAGGAAGTCGAAGAATCGAAATTATCTAAGCTGAAAGAGGAAGAAGATATAGCCAGAGCTAATAAGAAGATTCAGGAAAACCTTATGAAAATAAAAATAGGAAGCAGATAAATAAAGTATCTATAAAATTTGATTTTATAGATATTTTTGCTTTTTGGGGAAAGAGCGTGGAATATATCAAGAGGAGGTTTTGTTTTTGGGACAGAGGGCGGTTTTAATAATAGCAGAGAATGAAAAGTATGAGATTTATTACGATCATTGGTGTGCAAACACTCTGGATTCTTATCTTTTTTGGGGACCGGAGGAAGCTGTTTCATTTATAAGAAAACATGATCCTAAAAAGGGATACTGGTTGAATGACGTATGGTGTGAAGGCGCCGTACTGGTGGATCTGGATAAGAAAAAATTATTATTTTTCGGAGGAGAAGATATTATATATGAGATACCCTTAAGAAGGGTTTATCTGGAACTTTTAGCAGAAATGTGGAAAGGTTATGAGATAAAGTGGGCTTACCACGGAATTACTGATCTGGCCAGATATGCAGGATATGATTGGAAAAGTCTGATGGACAAATCGAAAAGAGAAGAGTGTGAGATAATAAATTCTTTTGACAGTGACAGCGGAGGCTTTTATATTACCGGGGTGTTTAGTATTAATGACAAAAATAATATCATAAAAGTTTTTCCGCTTTACTCATATGATAATCGCCTGATTTTCTGTGATAATGAGAAAATTATTGAATATGTGAATAAATTAGGAGACAGATCTAAAGCTTTTGAGGAAGAAAGACATAAAGACTATACTTTTCCAAGCTATGGAATGCATATTGATATGACAAGCAAAACATCATTTTTCTGGGAATCTGATACAACAAATGCTGATTATTATGATAATCTGGAAAATTTATGGGATGGCTGGGAAATTCAATATTTTTATGATGATTATCAAAAACATGCTGTATTAATAGAAAATGAGCATATTTTTCCAGAGATTGACCACAGAAATTGTATTGATAGAATCAGAAATATTGTCTGCGGGGAAAATAAGAATCCTGCAGATACAGTAAAGGATATTGTTGACGCCTTGAAAAATTCAGGGAAAGAAAAAATAGAGATAAATCCTGCTGTGTATGCCGCTAATTCTTTTGATATGCCAAAAGACAGCAGAGTGGACATTTTTGAAAAAATTTCAGCGGAGTATCTCAAAAAAATCAGGAAAAAATAAAAAGAAGCAAGATATTGCTGAGATAAAACAGATTTCTCTATTATTATGCAAAGAGGAATATTAAATAAATATATTGAATTTAGTATACTCTTTGATATTTATGCATTGTTATAAAGAAGAATAATTAAATTTATGTATACAGGAATTTATTTCAATATGTATGAGGGCTTTAAGAAACTGCATAAGCCTAAATTATCAAAATTAAAATATACAGGGATGAAAATTCCTGTCTTTTTTATTTTCATATTTAAAATATATTGGGAACTAAGCGGCTAAATGATAGTATTATCAATTTTATTATTCAAAATATTTATATCCCAATTTTTCCATAAAATCAACTAGCTGCCAGTCTTCGTATCCAAATTCATCATTTTCATAAGCCGGCCCCTCATCCATTAGTTCATCTGTCCAAAAAATTAAATAATTTTCTATACTGTCTTTGTTTATATTGAAATATTGGGCAACAATATCACTGTTCCCTTTATATGCTTCAATTTCACTTTCATCAATATCATCAAAATAATCAGGCAGCGGATTAAACTTATCAATCTCCTGACCGTTATCAAACAGATTGTATCCCCAATAGTCACCGTCGTATATGTATAATGACATTACTGCATCGTTTGTTTTGGAAGAGGCATACTTAAAGAATTGAGTATTCCCTTCAAAATTACAGTCTTCATTTAATAATATTACTGTACCTCCGTTTTGCTCATCCAGCTGACATTTATCAGGTGAAATATCACTTGTTCTGTCTTTTGCCCAATCATCTAAAATTTTTTTTGCTTTAATTTTATCGCAGTTCTTCAAAATTCCTAAATCTAAAAAAAGTCCCATTTTATATACCTCCCAAGTATAATATACAGTTTTTGCAGCCTGTATACCAAGCGATTTTCATGTTATTAATACAGTAAGTTTAGCATATTCAACTGTTAAAAGTAAGCTTATAAAATAAAATAGGTTATTTTACCATAAAAAATATGGAAATATAAAGGAATTTCAAAGTAATGTTTGGTAGAATGGCTATACTAATTGATAGATAAGAGGAGATGTTAAAATGAAAAAGTTTTTTTTGGCTGCAATTTCTGTTTTTTTTCTGTTCAGCTGCAGTAATACTACAACATTACAGAATAATGGTGCTACAGGAACAGGGACTACTGTTAAACAAAAAGATATAGCTGATACATCATGGAAGCTTACAGCAATTTCGGGTGAAAAAATAACGCCAAAAATGATGAACGGACAAGAGGTAGGAGCAATAACTCTTGATATAACAGCTGATAAAATAAGCGGGAGTGCAGGAGTAAACAGATATTTCGGGACTTATACACTAAATAGCAAGAATATTACGTTAAGCGGAATAGGAAGTACAAGAATGATGGGGCCTCAGGATTTGATGGAAAAAGAATCTAAATATCTGTCAGCGCTTGGCAATGTAACAGGTTTCGAATTCAAGGATAATAATACTCTGGTATTAAAAGCAGGAGCAGATACACTTACTTTTACTAAAGTAAAATAAAAAAATATATATAAAAAATCAATCGTTTCGGCGGTTGATTTTTTTATGCAAAAAGAACCTGAGTCTCAGGTTCTTTAAGTCTTTTACAGTTTTTTTCAAACTGCTTTATTTATATTTCAATATTTTTATTTTAATACAATTTCTGTATGATTATCGATGAAAAATGTCAGTTTTTTTCTAAGCTCCAAATATGTTTATCTGCACGAAAGGGCAGGCAGGATAACATACCGAAAACACCAATTATAAAAAACAACATTGCAGCTCCGGAGCCTTTTTCTACCCCGAATAAAGAAACCCAGAGATTTCCTTCTGTTTGTGCCGACATAAACGGCTCGAATACATAATCAACTAAAAATCCGCCGCATAGATATCCAAGAGGAATTGTAAAAAATTGGAGTGTATTCCTTGCGGAGTAAACACGTCCCTGCATTTCAATTGGAATTTTCATACGAAAAAGTACATCCATATTTGCACTCATAAAAGGGATAAATATCCAGCCGAGAAAGGCACCTATACTCCATATAAGCGTGCTGTTTCCAAAAGCAAGAATAAAATTTTCCGTACTCATTGAAAAAAGCAGGGAATTACATATTACCCGAACTCTGCTTTTCGGTGATGGTAAGACAGTAACTAAAATACTGCCGCTCATTGTTGCAATCCCGGTACATGCGTTAACAATACCAAGCGCCATTTCCCCGCCATTGGCACGAGACAGTATCATAGCCGGTAATGCTGCATTAAAGATGGATGCAGTAAAATTTATTACGGCTAAAAAAAGAATTAGATTAAGAATTCCGCGGTTATTTTTGAGATAATACAGACCGCTTTTGGCAGACTGCCATACAGTCTCTTTTTTTATAATACTGTGTTTCTTTACTTTAGGGATTTTTATAAAAAACAGCAATGATACGAATGCTAGTGAAAATGTAATTAAGTCTGCTAAAATTACAACCTTAATGCTTGTAAAAGAAAGTAAAGCTGTAGCCGCTACAGGTGTTAATATAGTAACCAGAGAGTTAGAAAAGGATCTCATACCGCTGACCTTCTGATAATGTTTTTTTGGTGTTAATAAACTTACAGCTACATCTGATGCAGGCTGCTGGACTGTATTCATCAGTCCGTTCAATGTATTAATCAGGTAAAGATGCCAGATTTGCAGATTATCAGTCATTAACAGAATGAGCAGAAAAATACTGCAAAGTGCCGCAAAACTGTCACTGACCAGCATTGTTATTTTTTTGTTCCATCTGTCACTAAGAGCTCCGGCAAAAATGCTTAATAAAACATAAGGTGCATAAGAGCAGATTGCTAAAAGTGCAGTAGTCAGTGCAGAGCCTTGCTGCTGGTATGACCAGATTACCACTGCGAAATTGGTCATTGCACTACCAAGCGAAGATAGTGCTTGCGTAATCCATAAAATAATGAATGAATGAAGTTCTAAAATAATTGTCTTAATATTTTTTATCATGGTTTTGCTCCTTTAATAGAATTTGAAAAAATTATTTTAAAGTGCAAAATCCAAGGGACGAATAAATTTCACTCCATGCAGTTTCGTCCGGTTTAGACCTTGCACGGAGCTTTATCAATACAGAGTTTCATTATTTATCTCCTTTAATATTTTTGTTAATCGCAGTATTTCAAACAAATAAAACGATTTACAACTAATCTTACTATAGAATGAATATGAAATCAACCTTTTACTAATTTATGAATCTTGAAATATGATATTGCTGATTTTATATGGAAATAGTCAGCAAAAGGCCGTATTGCAGAAAAGTTTATTTTTCTCAAGCAGCCTTTTATAATATTTTTGATTTTACTGTTCCAGTAATTTTAGATCAACAATAACCGGTATATGGTCACTGACCGTTTTCCAGTCTGTATCTTTTTCAGTTCCTGTATTAGGTACATATACTTTTTCTACTTTCCAGACCTGTGCATTATTTAGAAAGATCTGATCAATAGCTACTTCAGGATTAACAGCAGGCCATGTTCTGTGATCAGTTTTTCCGTCGAATACTGTAGTCCAGTATCTTTCCATTTCTCTGCCAATTACTGAATTCAGCGTATCATTAAAATCACCCGCAAGTATCTTTATTCCTCTCATATCAAGAGTAACCTCATTAATAGTTCTTACCTGCTGTAATCTGATATTAGGGTCTTCATGCCAGTCTAAGTGAGTATTTATAAAGGTTACAGGCACTTCGAATCCCGGAACATCTACTTTAGTTACCAAAGCAATTCTGGGTTCTTCTTCTTTCTTGGTATCAGTATTAGTATACGGAAGCTTGATAATTTCATTGCTTAAAATGGGATGCTTTGATAATACGGCTATTCCGTATTCTCCGCCCTGAAAATCAATAGTTTTGCCGTATACATAATTATACCCTGTTAATTCCGAAAGAACCTTGATTTGATCGGTTTTACCGCTTCTTTCAGTATTTCTGTCCACTTCCTGAATAGCAATAATATCGGGATTGATTTTCTTGATGGTATCGGCGGTCAGCTTTAAATCTACTTTAAAATTATTGGCTCCTGCAGCAATATTATATGTTGCGACTCTGATTTTCGGATTGGAATTTGTTATAACTTTGTTGTATAATACTTTTTCTTCTCCATAAATAAAACATGATAAAACTAAAATTAATGAAATAAATAATTTTTTCATATAAATACCTCCTGATATTTTATTTTATATACTTAAAATTATAGTATCAACAGTAATAAGAAAGCTAAAAATATTTATAATAGCAGATATGATAATGTGGTATTGAAAAGAAAGCTTAATTTATAAGTATTCTAGCACAGAGTGAAAGAATTGTACAGCATATGTCTTAGAATCTGATAATTTCTATTTGGATAGTGTAATATAAAAAGGCGGAGAAAATTCCGCCTTCATTTATCTTACTTATCGATATTTACATCATCAAATTCAGAGGACTCAAATTTTTTAACTACATATGAGCATACCGGCTTGATCTTAAATTTATTTTCTCTTGCATAAATAACTGCTGTATTTAGCAGTTTTCCAGCAATTCCCTGATTTCTGAGCTTGTCTGAAACATAAGTGTGGTCAAAAATTAAAATATCTCCGTTTTTCTTATATGTCAATTCAGCCAGAGTCTCCTTTTCATCATTGTCAAATATGAAAAAGCCCTTATTTTCAAGATGTTTTATTCTAGTCATATAAACTCTCCGCCTTTCTGTTTTTTATATCCATACTTTAAATTCTTTTTTTATTTTTTTCAGGGAATTCTGATCAGGTATAAAATACCATACACCTTTCATCATTTTTCCGTCACCTTCCAGCTCAAATGTTTCATAATTGCTTCCGTGAATTGCTATGGCAGGAAGCATTGATATAAATCTGAGCGGGTTAAAACGTATTTCCATGTGCTCTTTACAATAGGCCAAAATACTGGGTATTTTTGAGAAACCTGAAGGGGAAATTACTTTTGCCTGTAATCCTGAGAAAATTTGTTTTTGTCTGTCGCCTCTTTTATAATCACTGTCGGTTTTTCTGTGTCTTGCATATGCTAAAGCACGCTCTCCTTCGATATTGTAAGCTTTTCCTTTTACAAAACTTTGTCCGTCCTGTGTAAAAGTATGGTTTGATATTATATCAACCCCGCCTACAAGAGTAGTTATATTAATAACATCCTCGAATCTAAGCAGTACATGATACTGAATCTTTGTGTTAAGCATATTCTCAAGAGCTCTTACGCTGCATGCAGAACCGCCGAAAGCAAGTGCATGTGTAATTTTGTCTGTTTTTCCGTTTTTCTCACAGTCTATCGGTGTATATGAATCTCTCGGGATAGAAACTATTTTTATTTTAGCAAGAAGCGGATTAACATTAATAAGCATAATAGAATCAGAACGTGATCCCTTCAGAGGCTGCCACGGACGTGCGTCACTTCCGAGTATAACTATATTGAAAGGTTTTAGAAACCATAAAACTACTAAAGCTAAAATGATAGAAATTATAAATTTTTTCATATGTTTTCTCCTGTATAATTTAGATTATTTAAAAATTCCAAAACTTTTCTTCTTAACTCCGATAAATTTCCGTTATTTTCGATAATATAATCGCTTTTTTTTCTTTTCTCATCAAGGGACATCTGGGAATTTATTATGTTTTCAGCATCCGTTCTGTCTGTGTTATCCCGCTTTATAATACGTTCTGTCTGTTTTTCCCTGCTGGCAGCAACAAGCAGAATCTTATCCGCGAGATATTCCAGATTTACCTCAAATAACAGAGGAATTACCACTACAATAAGCTTTTTCTTCATAGCCTTCAATTCTTTGATTTTTTCCTTTGATATTTTGATTATGGCGGGGTGCATAATGCTGTCAAGCTTATCTACTTTTTCCCTGCTGTCAAATACCGCATTGCGTAATTTTTTTCTGTCTATGCCGCCATTGGTCAGAATATCAGTACCAAATTCTTTGGTCAGCATTTCTATGATTTCCGGGAGTTTTATCACTTCTCTGGAAATAATATCCATGTCTATAATATCAAAGCCCATTTCCTGGAGTATATTACTTACGGCTGTCTTACCTGTAGCAATACCTCCGGTTATTCCTAAGACCATATCGTGCTCCTTTCTCAGAGTACCTACATTTTATAATTTTTTCATGTTTAATGCAATATAAAAAAGAGAAAGATTTGCTGACAATTTTATAAAAGAGATATATACTGATGAAATTGTAAAATAATTGTTTTCATATGATATAATAAGTTAAATTAAGTATAATAAATTATCATTTTTTGAAAATAAACTTATATGTGCTTATCATAAATATTAATGTTCAACATAATAATTAATATTTACCACTGTCAAAACCAACCATATTTTCATTTTATAGATTGATCACAAAATTTTTTTCAGAAACAGCATTTATAAATATTTATACGCATTAATAAATTATCAGACAAATTTTATATTTCTTAAAGTGAAAGAATTTTCAAAATTTTTTTTGAAAAGTTGAAAATTGATGACAGATACTTTTCAGGATATTATTTAGTAGGTGATATAGATGTATATTAATAATCGATTATTAGAAATTGTTGACTTTCTTAAAGAAAACAAAGATACCACCATAAGGGAAACAGCAGAACATCTGAACATTCTTGAACAGGCTGTAAGGTATGAAATAAATAAGCTGGACTTCATACTCGAGCTTAATAATATGCCGCTTCTCGTAAAAAATAAAAACGGAGGGCTGGGTATAGAAGATTCTCTTGATTTAGAAAGGCTCAGGGGGATTTTAGACGGGATGAATAAGGATTCAAAGGAGGAGAGACAGAGCTTTTTAAAAGTAAAATTATTTTTTGAGAAAAAGATAAATATAACAAAGTTATCTGAAAGTCTGGGTGTAAGCAGAACAACCGTAAAAAGTGATATTCTGGAATTTGCCCGGGAAATGGAAAAATATGATTTACAGCTTGAAAATAATCAGCTGCACGGAGATGAAGGCAAGATAAGAAATCTGATTTTCAGGGAATTTTTCAGAGAGATAAGTGAGCTTTATTATCAGGATTTTTCAAATGATAAAAAAATACCTGCAGAAAATATTTTTTTTGAATATCTTACAGAAGCAGATATAAAGGCGGTAAAAAAATTCATAAGGGAAATATCAAGAGATCTGAAAAACAAAGATAATAATTTTTATGAATACTTCTTTTCCTATATGGTGATTTCATATTTAAGAATAAAGCAGAAAAAAACAATTACAAATGTGGAAAATAAAAAATTTCTTCAAAGTATAGAAGAATATAAAATGATATCAAAGGATATCGGACCGCTGGAAGAAAGTCTCGGAGTAAAATACGGGAAAAATGAAAAGATGATTCTGGCAGATTATATGCTGGGATTTCATTCATATGCATATAATACTCTTATCTTTGATAAATGGCTGGAAATAGAGCTTTTAGTAAAGGAGCTTATAAAAAATGTGAGCAGCCGGACAAATACGGATATTTTATCTGATGACGAGCTTCTGGAGGGACTGCTGAATCACATAAAACCAGCGATATACAGAATGAAAAACAGTATTTTTACAGAGGAAGATATTTATTTTGATGAAGTGAAGGAATATAAGGAGCTGCTGGAAATAGTGGGAGAATCTTTAAAACCGCTGGCGGAGCTTATAGGAAGCGGTTTTTCAAATTCTGAAAAAGCATTATTTACATTACATTTTCTGGCTTCTATTGAAAGAAACACAAAGAAAACTGTTAAGAATATATTGTTAATATGCAGCGGGGGCTATGGAACATCAAGACTTGTTGCCGACAGAATGGAGAAGGAGTATGAAGTAAAAGTTATTGATGTAATATCATATTTTGAGCTTTTTGATACAAATATCGAAAATGTAGATATTATTATAAGTACCATTAAAATAAAAGAAAGAGATTTTAACGCCATACCTGTCGTTACAGTTTCACCGTTTTTTACAATGAATGACCAGAAGATACTCAGCAGTTATAATCTAGTAAAAAGACAGGTAAATGAAACAGAAATAATAGAGATACTTGATATCATAAATAAGAATATTGATAATGAAATAAAACTGAAAAATGAATTATCAAAGGTGGTATTTCTGGATAAGAAAAAGAATGAAGACAGAGGGCTTCAGGATTTTATTACAAAAGAGGAAGTTTCTGCACTTGACAGCGTAAAGGATTGGCAGGAATCTATAAAAACAGCCGGAAACCTGCTTTTAAAAAATAAAAAAATTACAGAAGAATATATAGATGAAATTATACATATAACAGAAACTTTCGGGGCACACTTTGTCTTTCAGAATGAAGTAGCAATACCGCACGGAGATGCCAGTAAAAATGTAAATATTTCATCAGTGAGTATATTGAAATTACGGAAGGCTGTACTGTTTCCCGGTGAGAAAAAAGTGTCACTCATCTTCTTTATTTCAGCCAAGAGAAAGAAAGACCATGTAAAAAGTATTGAGGATATAATAAAATTAATGAAAAATACGGAATTTATAGAAAAAACAAATACCGTAAAAAATACGGAAGAGTTTCTTGAGCTTATAAAATTATATTTGATGCCTTGAACTCATAATATATCAGAATACGGTCAAAAAAGATTTTGAGAAATAAAACTAAAAAAGGAGTTGGAAATGCTGAATAATTTTCTGGATAACAGATGTATAGAGCTGAAGAGTAATTATGACAGCTATGAGGACTTAATAGCCAATGTAAGCAGAGAACTGTTAAAATACGGTTATGTAAAGGAAAGCTTCCTTGAAAATATTCTCGGTAGGGAAAAACAGTATCCCACGGGGTTTGAGCTGGGGGGGAAATATAATATAGCAATCCCGCATACAGATATGGAAAATGTTTTGAAGCCTGTTATTTATATAGTCGTTTTGGATAGACCTGTAATGTTTAAAAGTGCTGAAGACGGCAAGACAGATATCAGCGTGAATATTGTTTTCGTGATATCGCTTAATGAAAAGAATAAACATATAGTAGTTCTGGAAGAATTGATGAAGATATTTTCAAAAAATGATCTGATAGAAAAAATAAAAAATTCTGAGGATAAAGATGAATTAATACGCTTAATATATGAGGAGGAATAAAAATGAAAAAGATTTTGGTTTGCTGCGGTTCATCAATGGTGACAAGTACTGTTGCATTGAATAATATTAAAGAGGCATGTCAGAAAGCAGGAATAGATGCTTCATTCGGGCAGTGCAAATTTGCTGAGGTACCGTTTCAGATAAAAACGTTTAATCCTGATGTAATAGTGCCTACAGGTCCGCTGGATGAAAGCTCTGCCGGAGGAATACCCGTGGTAAAGGGAATATCGTTTGTAACTGGTGTGGGAATAGATAAAACAATAGCGGAAATATTAGATATATTAAAGAGTTAGGGAGTGTTGTGTATGGAAATGGTAATAAAGGGGCTGCAGTTCATAGCATCACTGGGGCCGATGGTAATGATGCCGATAATTATATTTGTAATAGGATTAATATTCAGATTAAAAATAAGCACGTTATTTAGATCTTCAATACTTGTGGGAGTGGGTTTTGCCGGGGTAAATATGGCGGTAGGATTTTTTATATCAGGTGTATCGGAGCCTATACAGAAAATGGTAGGTTTTTGGGGATTAAGAACAGATATAATGGATGTAGGATGGCCGGCGAGAGCTGCGGCTACGTGGTCTTTTCCCATGGCTGCAGTGGTAATTCTTGCAGTTTTGGGGGTAAATGTATTAATGCTTGTAATTAAGAAAACAAGATGTGTAATGGTGGATTTCTGGAGCTATAACCACTTTATATTTACGGCAGCTCTTGTATGGTACAGTACTCATAATGCAATTCTTGCAATAACAGGCGCGGTTTTAACTGCTGTTATTACATTTAAGCTTGCAGACTGGACAGCCCCGCTTGCAGAAAGCTATTTCGGACTTCCGGGTGTATCTTTTCCTACGTCGAATTCTGTTAACTTCGCACCTATAGCATGGTTAATGGAGAAAATTTATAACAAAATACCGGGATTCAGAGATCTGAACGCTAATCCCGAACACATACAGAAAAGATTCGGAGTATTTGGGGAACCGCTTTTTATGGGGATTGTTCTTGGTTCTTTGATAGGTATTCTTGCAAAAGAGAGTGTCGGAAATATCATGATAATAGCAATGACAACTGCTTCTGCAATGATACTTGTTCCTAAAATGATGCAGGTAATAATGGAAGGACTTATGCCTTTTGCAAACGGGATAAGGGAGATACTGAACAATAAGTTTCAGGGAAATAATTTTACAATTGGTATAGATGCAGCACTTACAATAGCTAATCCTTCTGTAATAGCAGTAGGGATATTAATGGTTCCCACAACGTTGATAATGGCGACTGTACTTCCCGGAAACAGACTTCTTCCGCTTCCGGATATAGCTTATATGTCAATGTGGGTAGCAGCATGGCCCGTAGCATTTCATAAAGGAAACATAATAAGAGGATATATAACAACGGTTATTTGTACTGCTTTAATGCTGCTTGTAGCTACGAATATGGCATATATTCATACACAGCTTGCAATTGCCGGAGGATTTGAAATTCCAGCCGGTACGCTTATTTCTACAGAGGATGCGGGAACACACCTTCTGAGCTGGGTATTATGGAAGCTGTCATTATTGTTCAAATTCTAATGCAGAAAAATACATAGAAAGGTGATTTTATGAAAAGTGTAAGAACAGTCTGCGGAAAAATTTCCGGTGATAGTATGGGATACACATTAGCACATGAACACTTGATAGTTTCACCGGAGCTTTCTGATAAAAAATATGATGACTACAGGCTTCTAGATATAGATTTAATGTGTATGGAAGTGGAAAAATTCAAACAAAAATCAGGGAAAACCATAGTGGAGATGACCCCGTTGAATTACGGAAGAGATCCATTGAAATATAGGGAAATAGCCATACGGGAAAATATAAATATAATCTGCTGTACAGGCTTTCATAAAGAGGAATTTTTACCGGAGCTGGCTTTTAAGCTGACTGAAACTGACCTTATAAATATGCTTTTGGAGGAAATAAACAACGGGATGGACGGTACTGATATCTGTCCCGGAGTTATAAAATGCGGAACCAGTTATAATAATATTACAGAAACAGAAGTAAAGATAATAAAAGCAGCGGCTAAGGTACATACACTAACGGGAATTCCGGTAAGTACACATTGTGATAAAGGAACAATGATGCTGGAACAGGGAGAACTTCTGGTAAAAAACGGAGTAAAGCCTGAAAATATACTGCTGGGACATACAGATGTCCAGAAAGATTTGAATATACAGCTGGAAGCTTTGAAAAGAGGATTTAATATTTTAACAGATCATGTGGGGCGTGAACTTGATAATATTGATGAAGACAGGATAAGAAAAATAGAAATAATGATCAGGGAAGGGTTTGGAGGTCAGGTATTTCTTTCAGGAGATATGGGTAAAAAAGACTATATCACAGCCTATGGAGGCAAGCCGGGACTTGATTATATATTGGGAGTATTTAAGGATAAGTTTGTCAGGGAAATAGGCAGGGAATATTTTGATAAGATCACGATAGACAATCCAAAAAGATTTTTCAGCTTTTGAACTAAATATAAAATTTTATAAACTGCAAGAAATGAGAGGAGCCGAAGATGAAAATATCATCATTTAAGATATATGAAGTGAAGCCCAGATGGATTTTTATAAAAATAATAACTGATGAAGGAATAGAAGGCTGGGGTGAAATGATTTCGGGAACTAAAACCGAAACTGTTACAGCATGTGCCAATGAGATGTGTAAAAAATTATTAGGACGTGATCCTTTTGATATAGAAGCATTATGGCAGGAATTATACAGATCGTTTTTCAGAGGCGGGCCTGTGAATCTGACTGTAATTTCAGGAATAGAAACAGCATTATGGGATATAAAAGGAAAGTATTATAATATGCCTGTTTATGAGTTTTTGGGCGGAAAAGTCAGGGATAAACTGAAAGTATACTCATGGATCGGAGGGGACAGACCAAATAATGTAGCCGAGGAGGCGAAGCAGCGTTTTGATCAGGGATTTACAGCAGTGAAAATGAATGCTACAGAGGAGCTTCACTATATAGATTCATATGAAAAAGTAGATCAGGTACTGGAAAGAATGAATTCAATAAAGGAACTGCTTGGTAATAAAATACAGGTAGGTATTGATTTTCACGGAAGAGTTCATAAACCTATGGCAAAAATACTTATCAAGGAGCTGGAGCCTTTCAGACCGATGTTTATAGAAGAGCCGGTGCTTCCCGAGAACTGGGATGCAATAATTGATACAGCTAAAAATTCTCCCATACCAATAGCTACAGGAGAAAGATTAAGTACAAGATGGGAATTCAAAAGATTGTTTAACAATAATTCCGTGGATATAATCCAGCCGGATGTAGCTCTTGCCGGAGGAATACTGGAAACAAGAAAAATAGCTGCAGCAGCGGAAATGTATGATATAGCAGTAGCACCTCATGCACCTTACGGTCCTGTAGCTCTTGCAGCAACATTACAGCTTGATATGTGTACGCCTAACGTTTTTATACAGGAGCAGAGTCTTGGAATTCACTATAATAAAGGGTTTGATCTGATAGATTTTGTAAAGAACAAAGAGATATTTATGTTTAAGGATGGTTATCTGGATGTACCCGAAAAACCGGGGCTGGGAATAGAAATTGATGAAGAGCTTGTAAAGAAAGTGTCAGCAGAAGGACTCGTCTGGACTAATCCAAAATGGAAAAACTATGACGGAACTATAGCTGAATGGTAGTATTTAAAGGCAGGAGGAAAAATGGATAAGTCAAAAATAACCGGGATTTTGAGAAATGTAAAAAAAGAGGATGTCCTAAAAGTGGGGGAAATACTGATAAGATACAATATCAAGGATTTTGAGGTAACATATAATACAAAGGATTCATTGGAAATAGTAAAAATGCTGAAAAAAGAGTTTCCAGATGCCAGAATAGGAATGGGTACCATATTAACTGTGGAAGAATTAAAAAAAGCCGAAGAATCCGGGGCAGAATTTATTCTTACACCATCAGTGAATGAAGAAGTACTGAGATATTCCGGAAAAAATAATATTGATCTGATAACGGGAGTTTTTTCACCAAGTGAGGTCGCACTTGCTTTGAGATACGGCTTTAATTATCTGAAATTATTTCCTGCCATTGACCTTCCCGATTCATATATAAATAATCTCATGGGACCGTTTGATAAAGTTGAATTTATGGCTGTAGGCGGTGTAGAGAAAGATAATATAACAGATTTTTTCAAAGCAGGGTTCAAATCTGTGGGAATGGGATCAAGTCTTATAAAAAAATCGTATCTGGAAAGTAAGGATTGGGAAAAGTTGGAAAAGCATGTTAAGGAAATAGCAGAAATAATAGAAACTGTGTGAATTTCTCAGATAAATAAAAAAGGACTGTGCCGAAATAAAAGCTGCATAGTCCTTTTTAATATTAAATTTTTATTTCCCGGTGTTATTCGGATACAACTGTAAAACGCTCCTGTAAATGTTTTGGGAGCTCGGCTTCATCAAGCATTGCTATTGCATAATCTGCATAACTGATAGTGCTTAAACCTTTACTGTTGGTCATAAGTTCCTCTCCGCCTGCTTTATATTTCCCTGTACGTCCGCCTTCAGCTGAAAAGTCTGCCGAAGGACTAAGATATGTCCAGTTAACATCTTTTCTTGTTCTAAGAGCATCAAAAGCTTCACCCATATTTGATGCCAGAGGCTTGAACATGTCCGGGAAATCAGGAGTATCCATTAAACGCAATTTATGTTCAGGATCAACGTACAGACTTCCTGCACCTCCTACCACAAGTAAACGGACTGGCTTTTCGGCCAGAATATCCGAAAGATGTGCAAGGGAAGTTTTATGCTGATACAGCTGATCTTCTGCCCAGACAGCAAATGCATCTATAACAGCATCATTTTCTTTTAGATCATCATAAGTAAGATCAAATAAGTCTTTTTCCAAAATTTTTACCTGCGTGTTATTTACTTTGCTGCTGTCACGTACCACCGCTGTTACTTCATGTCCTCTCTCTAGAGCCTCCTTTACTATCAGACTTCCTGCTTTTCCATTCGCACCGATTACTGCTATTTTCATAATTTACCCTCCTGAATATTTATTTGATTTTTTATTTATAATAATATATTATAATAGTATGGATGAATTGTAAAGTAAGCACTTTTTTGTGCTATAGTATCTTTTTGGAAACTATTGTGATAAATAAAGACCTTTGGAGGAATGAAAATGAAAAAAGAATTACCTGCCTGCCCTGTTGAAGTAACACTTCAGTTAATTGGGGATAAATGGAAAGTACTGATTTTACGTGATTTAATGGATGGTACAAAGCGTTTTGGAGTATTGAAAAAAGGAATTAACGGTGTATCACAGAAAGTACTTACCGCGAATCTGCGTATGATGGAAACGAGTGGACTGGTTTCAAGGAAGGTATATGCAGAGGTACCGCCAAGAGTGGAGTATACCCTGACGAAGACAGGCTATAGTCTGAAGCCTGTTCTTGATGTGATGACTGTCTGGGGGGAAGAGTATAAAGAGAAAATGGAATAGATTTTTAAAAATAAATGATCCTGTATAAACTAATTACACAGGATCATTTTATTTATAATTTACCTATATCGCACACACTTACCTGAACGACACATTTTTTACCGCCGTTTTTTTCACACTTTTTTATAGATTTTTCTTCTGCACGTTCTTTCTTTGTGGAATCTCCTTTAGTCCAGTAAATAATGGTATCATAGCCATAGATATTATCAGCTTTTGAATATGCAAGAGACCCGCATTGCTTGTAGCGTATTGTTCCTAAAAATTTACAGTTAGAACTTCCGCAGTTGGATAAAACATCAGTTTTAAGACTGTTTTTTGATCGGTAGGATGCTCCCCAGGCATATTCACCCGTGGAAGGATCAACAGCAATTGCTGCATAGTATTTGTCATCCGCAGTTTCGGTATATCCCCCGCCTGATGCAGGATAACACTGATTATCACCGGGATTAAAGACTCCGTTGGGACCGCACATACTATCTGCTAAACTCATAACTCCGTTTAATAAAAATAAAGTTACAATAAAAAATAATATTTTTTTCATAGTAATCTCCTTTTAAAATCATTTTTTAAGTAAGTTAATTATATAAATTATTTTTTTATTTGTCAATTGAATGTTAAATAAAGAGTAATCTGGAATAATTTATAATTACGGGAGGTTCCATATAGTTTTAGAAGTGTATTTTTACAGTTGTTTTTCAGGAATAAAGAATTAAAAATGAAAGCATAAAAAACTAACCCAGAAACACAAATATATGATATAATTACATAACAGGAAAAAAAAGGAGAATATTATGAAACCAATAGTTGCAATAGTCGGGAGACCTAATGTAGGAAAGTCAACACTTTTTAACAAGCTGATAGGAGAAAGATTATCGATAGTAAAGGATGTGCCCGGAGTTACAAGGGACAGATTATATAGAGACGTTGAATGGTCAGGAAAAGAATTTACTCTGGTGGATACCGGAGGTCTGGAGCCTAAAACACAGGATTTTATTATGAGTAAGATAAAAGATCAGGCTCAGGTAGCTATAGATGAGGCAGATGTAGTTGTATTTCTTGTAGACGGGAAATATGGAATAACAGGTCTGGATGAGGAAGTAGCCGCTGTTCTGAGAAAGAAAGACAAGAAAGTAATAGTTGCAGTAAATAAAATAGACAATTATATAAAAAATCAGGATAGAATATATGAGTTTTTTGGTCTTGGATTCGAGGAAGTAATCGGGATTTCCGGAGAGCATAAGGTTAATCTCGGGGATCTTCTGGATGCAATAATAGGCAAGTTTGAGAAAACGAATACTGTTCAGGAAGAGGAAGTACTGAGTATAGCTGTTCTCGGGAGACCAAATGCCGGAAAATCATCACTTGTAAATAAGATACTGAATAAGGAAAGAAGTATAGTCAGTGATATAGCAGGAACAACAAGGGATTCCATTGATTCTGATTTCAGATATAAAAACAGAAAATACAGAATAATAGATACTGCCGGAATCAGAAGAAAATCAAAAATAGATGATTCTATAGAATATTACAGCGTATTGAGAGCGATAAAAGCTATTAACAGAGCTGATGTATGTGTACTTATGCTCGACTCTACAGAGCTTGTAACAGAGCAGGACAAAAGAGTGGCCGGCTTAATACATGATGAAAAAAAACCGCTGATAATAGCCATAAATAAATGGGATCTTATAGAGAAAGATAATTCTACTGTAAAGCAGTTTACAGAGCTGGTAAAAACAGAGCTTCCGTTTTTGAGCTATGCTCCGGTAATAACAATGTCTGCTTTGACAGGTCAGAGGGTTATGCCTATTCTGGATCAGATTAATGACGTATTTGAGGAATATAACAAAAAAATATCAACGGGTGTTCTTAATCAGGTACTTGGTGAGATGATTGCGGTTAATCCCGTACCTACCAGAAAAGGAAGAGCAGTAAAAATAAATTATGTAACACAGATCGGAGTGGCACCGCCAAGGTTTGTATTTTTTGCAAATGATCCCGAGCTTGTACATTTTTCATATAAAAGATATCTGGAAAATAAATTCAGAGAATATTTTGGCTTTGAGGGGTCACCTATCGAATTTATCTTTAATAAGAAGAGTGAAAGGAATTTTTAATGAATATTGAAAAGACAAAAGATAAGCTGGTTACACTTGTCTTGTGTTTGGTATGTTTATTTCTTATAACAAAGGTTCTGCCGTATTTTGTACCGTTTTTAAATGTAATACTCAGTGCTTTGATACCGTTTATTCTTGCTTTTGTTATTACTTATGTTCTTGAGCCGGCAGTGGAGTTTCTGGAAAAAAAACTGAATTTTAAGAGAATGAGTGCTTTTATGATAGTTTATTTTGTAGTAATGTTTGTTTTTATTGCTATGGTTCTGGCTCTTATACCGGAAGTGGTGAATCAGTTTAACAGTATGATAAGCTTTATAATAAACCATCAGGGGGAAATACAGCTGAAAGTCTCAAAATATATAGAGCACTCTCATATAAACATATCAGAGATAGTGTATAAGCTGAAAGAATGGTTTTTCAGATATATATTTAGTCTTCTGAATTCTGGAATTTCGCTTATAAAAGCATTTTTCAGTATAGTTTTTATGACTCCGATCTTTTTATTTTTACTTATGAAGGATTACCGAAGTCTGAAAATGAAGCTGAAACTTCGGATACTGGAAGCTGACAGAAGAGATATAATAATAATAATGCGTAATATAGACGTGGTTCTGGGAAAATATGTCAAAGGTAAGCTGATAGACTGTTTTTTGGTTGGGACATTAGTGTATATTATTTTTTCAATATTAGGACTAAAGTTTGCCCTTTTATTTTCATTTATAATCGGGGTAACTAATCTGATCCCTTATGTAGGACCTGTGATTGGCGCAATTCCTGCCTGTTTGTTTGCTCTGCTTCAGTCATTTAATATATTTATAGGTGTTCTGATAGCAATAGTATTTATTCAGACGCTGGAATCAGTATTTCTTGTACCGTATATAACGAGTAAAACTGTGGAAATACATGAGATTACGACCCTTCTTGTTTTGCTTATAGGGGGAAGTCTTTTCGGGATAATCGGTGCCTTGCTGGCAATTCCGGTTTATCTTGTAATAAAAGTAATATATGAATATTATAAAAATAATAAAGGGGTATAAAATGAGAAAATACAGAGAAGTCAGAGAGATATTGATAATTCTGGTACTAGTCCTGCTGGCATTATATTTGTTTTTTCAAAATTACAAATATGTACAGAAACCGGTAAATATAGTAATAGGTGCACTGGTACCTTTTATTTCATCATTTATAATAGTTTATTGTCTTATGCCTTTTATAGACGTACTTTCAAAAAAATTAAGAATTAATAAAAAAATCTCTATTGTTATAGTTTTCAGTATTTTTATTTTATTTCTTTTATATATAGTAATTTCGATACTTCCGTTAGTGATAAAGCAGTTTAACGGTCTGGTCAGATATTTTGTCAATAATCAGGGACAGATTCAGAAAGAGATAAATGAATTTCTTGACGGAACAAATATTGACCTAAAATCAGTGGTGGGTAAAGTAAGGGAATATTTATTTTCCAATTCTATGAATCTGATAAATTCCAGTATAGCTTTATTTTCGGGATTATTTAGTTTTATGTTTATGACTCCCATTTTTACAGTTATGCTTCTGTTCAGTTATGACAGTATAAAAATAGGGCTTAGAAAAAGTCTTATCAGAAATAAAAAAAGAAATATACTTCCGCTTCTCAAAGATATTGATGACGCTGTAGGAAAATATATTAAGGTAACACTGCTTGACTGTTTTATAATAGGTACTCTTTCAAGCATTGTATTTTATTTTTTGAAGGTTGACTATATGCAGTTATTTTCAATAATAATAGGGGTAGGAAATCTGATACCGTTTATAGGGCCTTTTATAAGCATAGTTCCGGTTTTGATATATGCTGCAACTAAATCTCTGAATTTATTTATAAGTATTCTGGTGATTATTACAGTGCTTCAGGGAATCGAAGCAAATATAGTGAAACCATGGCTGACAAGCAAATCTGTAAATATTCATCCTATAACAACTCTTCTTGTTATTTTGATAGGCGGTTCACTGTTTGGAATAATAGGTGCTTTTATTGCTATACCGGTATATATCATAATAAAATTGATATTTCAGTTTTATAGAAAAAAAATTAAATAAGTAATAAAATAAAATCTGAAGTAGCGGCTGGAGTCCTTTATAAAAAGGGAAAAATAAAGAAAATAAATTAAAATCTTGACAAATGAGCTAAAAAGATATATAGTTGTAGATACAGGTAAGTGAAGGAAGTGAGAAATATGAGTAAATGTAGAAAAGAATCAAAATTTGATGACTGTCTATATTTCACTATTTCTAGATTATTCAGAATAGCGAATAAGTATGCAGAGGATGCATTCTCAGATCTAGAGATTTGCCCGACACACGGGTACCTGATGATACTTTTAGATGAACAGAGAGAAGGATTATCAGTTAGTGAAATAGCAGATAAGTTAGCAATTGCTCCATCCACAGTAACCAGATTTGTAGATAAACTTACAGAAAAGGGATTAGTGGAAAGAGAAAAAGAAGGAAAAAAGTCGTATACCAAAATTACAAAAAAAGGAATAGCAGAAATGGATTCAGTTTTTCAGGCATGGCAGAGAATTAATGACAAGTTCATAAGAAAAATTAGTAATCTTCCATATTTAAAAGGAATTTCAAAAGATATGGGACAGCTTGCTGACTATTTAGAGGAAGGCGAAAAATTTGAGATAGACTTTACAATTTAACTATGATTCATGTAAAATATCCCAGCTGTTACAGTTTGGGATATTTTTTTATTGATTGATTTTTGACTAGTTGTGTTATTATAAAAAATAATGTAATATATGAATACGGCAATATAAAATCAATCGGGAGGCGGACTTATGAAACTAAAAACGGCATTTATAGGATTTGGAAAAAGTACGACGAGATATCATCTTCCTTATGTTTTGAGACGGGATAATATTGAAGTAACAGCAATATACAGCAGAAAAAGAAAACCTGAACTTGAGGAAAATTATAAGGAATACAATATAGAATTTACTGATAATCTTCAGGATATTTTGAATAATAAGGAAATATTACTGGTTTCTGTGTGTTCTCCGCTTCAGACACATTATGAATTTGCTAAAAGATGTCTTGAAGCAGGAAAAAATGTGCTTGTAGAGAAGCCTTTTACAGAAACAACTGAAGAAGCAAAAGAGCTTTTCGATCTTGCAAAGGAAAAGGGACTGGTTATAATGCCTTATCAGAACAGGAGATTTGATTCTGATTTTTTGCTTTTTAAAGAAGCTCTGAAAAATAAAAATCTGGGAGAAATAGTAGAGATAGAGTCGCATTTTGACAGATTCAGACCTGAGGAAGCAGTAAAGCCCGGGACACCTGTAGATGGTGTATTCTGGGGACTCGGATCACATGCATTAGATCAGATGATATCAATATTCGGAAAGCCGAAAAAAATATATTATGACATAAGAAGTCTGAGAGATAAAACAAAGCCCGATGATTATTACCATGTAGAGTTATTTTATGACAATATTAAGGTCATAGTAAAATCAAGCCATTTAGTACTGCTGGAATATCCCAAATTTATTATACAGGGAAAAAACGGAAGTTTTATCAAATATGGAATTGATAAACAGGAAGAATATCTGAAAGCCGGGACTATGCCATGGGAAAAAGGATTCGGGGAAGAGCCGGAAGAAAATTACGGACAGTTTGCATATATTGATAACGGAGGAAGAATGAGGAAAGATATTATGCACACTATTCCGGGTGATTATGGAAGAATATATGATAATCTTTATGAAACCGTCATAAACAAGAAAAAAAAGCTCATATCCGACGAGGAAGCACTTATGCTCTTAGAAATATTAACAATAGGAATAAAATGCCCTAATCCGAAAATTATAGACTTTAAATAGGGTAATTTTGTACAGGGGAGATATTTTATAATTATGGATTTTAAATAATATTATAAAAGGGACTGTATCGAAATAGAATTTTTATAATTTAAATATGAAATAGTGTGATTTATACTATATTTATAAATAAATTCTGAATTAATTTCTACTTTGATACAGTCCCTTTTGGATGTTAGTAAATTTATTAATTAAAATACCGCTTTTAAGGATAAACCGATTCTAAAATCTTCCTGATCGTGTTCTCCGGCTGAATATTCACCTGTTAAGAAAATTCCGTATCTTTCTTCTGCTTCAGTTCCTATTTCAGCTCTTGTTTTAAATGTACCGTATTCATCCTGCGGTTTTGAAAGATCGTGATATCCGTCTTCTATAGCTATTAATCTTGCTTTTTCTCTTTCATTTAAGTCAGCCAGCTCATATTCATATGCAATATCCAATACTCCTTTTAATTTCCATGCTGTTTTTGTTCCCAGCGGAATGGAGCTGTCTAATTTTATCCCTGCTTTTGGTTTTACACTCCAAGCATCATTTTTATCTATTTTTAGTCTCTCCAGTCCCTCTTCTTCGAATGTCGGTCTTATTACATACATAATTTCTAATCCGGCATACGGCATAATGTTACTATTTTTATTTATACCAAATTCACGCCCCAGAATATTATTCGATGTTAAGCTGTAAGTCTGGAAGTTTCCGTTAAGCTCTGATCTTTCTGAGGAATCCCAGTCTATATTTCTGTCTATATTATGATTGCTCACCCGTCCTGTAAAGTCATTTTTTACAATCCAGTCACCTGATTTGTATTTGCTGTGTATACCTAACTGGATAGTGTCTACCCATTCCTCACTGTCATTTCCGTCCTGGAATTCAAAACCGGTATGGACATAGCCAAGTGAATATCCAAAGGTATGTCTGTATGTTCTTTCGACTTCTCTGAGTGCCAGAGCACCTGCTGTCTCATAATCATAGTCTGTAACACCGCTTGTATTTTCCTTTACAGTTCCTTTTCCTGTGATTACATTTATTTTTACATTTTCTTTTGTGTTATTTTTGGAATTCTGCAATAAATCCAGCGAGCTTGTTAATATATCGGCTATTGTCTTTTCTCTTTGGTTTATGTTGGCGTAAATTTCTCCTGACAGGGCGGAAATATTGTTTCTAAAGGCATTCTCATTAGTTATTTGATCAATTTTATCATAGATTTCACCTTTTTCATCCGTACCGCTTGAAGTCAGATAATTTTCCTCCAGTGTTCTGCCAAATTCTTCAAACCACAGCCCCTTTGTAAATAAATTATAATCTTTTCTTTCTGCATAAATATCGTAGCCGCCTTTTGAATTTTTTACCGTGGTTATATCCCACGTCAGCGATCCGCTTTTCATAATTACTGCTCCTGTGGGCGTAGCTATTGTCCCGTCTTTTGTTAATATAACATTCTCTATTTTATATGTATTTGCTGTTGTTCCTTTTGTATAAGTGGGTGCTACTGTTATTGAGTCAGTTATGGTAAGAGAATTAGCCTGTAAATACGGGTCTTTTGAAGTATAAATAATAAAATCATGCGGAACTGTAGTGTCATCCAGCTGTAATGTGGATGGATCAGGAGTTATAATAAGATTTAGACCTTCTAATTTGAAATTATCATTTACAACAACTAATCCGGATGTTTTCAATATAGGCTTTATATATATTGCGGCATCTTCATCTGCTTTGATTTCCTCTGATGTTCCTGTTACTAACGAATCTATGTAAATACTGCCGCTGTTTAAGACAATTGTTCCTGAGGCAGTTAATATTCCTGTACTGTTGGCTCCATATATCTGTATGCTTCCTTTATTATTTACCACAGAGCCGCTTAATGCATGGATTCCTACAGAATTATCACCTCTCATGATAATAGTTCCGTTATTTGTGATTGTAGAGTTTTGTAATGCTATCCCCGTAGAGTCATTTCCGGTTAATTCGATTAATCCGTTATTTATTGCATTTGAATTAATGGTATAAATTCCAAATGCGCCGTTTGAAGCTGATTTTATATTTCCGTTGTTTATTATTACAGGCTGATTGTCAATGTTTGCTTCAGAGCTGTCCGAGTATATTCCAACCCCATTTTTACCTACATTTATATCAATACCTGCCCCGTTGGTAATTTTTGAATTGATTCCGTATATTCCTACGGAATAGTTGCTTGCTGCTATATTAACCGAATTATCAGCATTAAGGACTACCAGTGAATCTCCTAAAGTTATGCTCCCTTTATTTGAAACAGTTCCGTTTTCCGAATATATTCCTGTGTTTCCTGTTCCGGAAATTCCTGTTATTGCTCCGTTATTTGTCAGGTCTCCGTTTAGTATGACAAAGCCGTTGCTGGCATTGCTTTTCATAAGGATATCCAGATTGTTTGTTATTCTGCTTGGACCTTCGGCATGAATATATGTGGAGCTGTCACCCAGTTCTACCTTTGCAGCTGTTGAAGCAGTATTAAGGATTCCGCCGTTTTTAAAAACAAATCCAAATGAATTATCACCTATTTTTATATCATTAGTAGTGTTTATATCAATTGTTCCGGCTTGTCTGGAATAAACTCCTACTGACTGATTTCCTGTCTCCAGTGTGCTTCCGGCATTGAAAACAGCGGTACCGCCGCCGAAATATATACCGATTGATTCATTTCCTATTTTCAAAATACCATTTTGATTTACTGTACTTTCCAAGTTATAAATACCTACAGATTTATTTCCTGCAATTATATTATTTGAATTAATGATTCCCGGATTTGAGCTGCTGTAATAAATTCCTGTACTGGAATTTAATATATCTGTAGAATCACCTACTGTAATAGTTCCATAATGATTAATAACTAAAGGATTATCTCCTTTTGTATAAATACCTACTGACTGATCTCCTAAAAGTTTTATATTTCCGTAATTATCTACATTTCCGCTTATATTGTCAATATGTATTCCTATGATATCAGATTTTATTCCGCTTAAATCTCCATAATTGACTACAGTATTCCCGTTTTTCAGATATAGTGCATCTGAACCTTTTCCCACAGTTATATTTCCGGTATTTTCTATTTTAGAGCCTGCATCTTTTCCGCTGATTCCGGCAGAATTGTCTCCTACATTCAAGGTTCCGGAATTGTAAACACTTGCACCATTTTTAGCATATATACCTGTAGAATTATTTTGCAGATTGATATTACTTTCATTCACGGCTTCATATCCTGTATAACCTGTTATGAAGGAAGCCAGAGACTGTCCGTTCACAGCTATTGCAGTTTGTCCGTCACCGCTTCCGTTAACTGTTACATTTGTTCCGAATCTTATTGTTGAATTTTGTCCTGTAATTCCGGTCACACTGCTGTTTCCCAGTTCTACTGTATTGTGATATGAATTGATAAAGTTAAATTGTGCTGTTTGCAGTACCCCTAAAATGAAAGAGGCTCCCGGGGCAGTATTTACTATGCGCAGTTTTTCCCCTAAACTATTTATAGAACCGGCAGAATTAAAATAAAATACTGTATTATCTGTTCCTGTTATATCTATGTCTATATTGCCGTTTGCTGTCAGATCTTTATCTCCTGTTATGTATAATCCCACTCCTTTGTTCCCGCTGAGATTCAGCTTTAGTGAATTTATTTCGGTTTCAGTATTTTCAGTATATATTCCTATTCCTCCGTCGCCGGTATTTATTAATCCGTTTACTGTCAATACAGATTTTTGGGCAAATACTCCCACTCCGTTAATACTGTTTGACATATCAATTATTGAATTGCTGCCGAGAATAATTGCAGAATCGGTTATTGGTATTGCTGGATCTAAATTTCCTGCATATATTCCGTAAGCCCTTTCATTTATAGAATTTAATGTTATTAAGCCGTCATTTTCTATTTCTATTTTTTTATTACCATAAGACGGCGCAGATGTGCTTAATAAATTTGTCCCGTATATACCCACACCGGAAGAGCTTATATCTATAATACCGGTATTTTTTATTTTGGTACCGTTGGCACCTAAAAGTGCAATTGAATTAGAACCTGATATTTCTATTGTTCCGGAATTTATGATTTCTCCAAAATCGGCAGTTATTCCCACTGACTGATTTCCAGCCAATATTACTGTGCCGCCGTTATTATTCAGGAGAATATCTGAACGAAGACCGCCGGGAGAATTCTTCTGTACTATTGCATATTGATTATCATCAGTTCCTGTAATTGTTATTCCAGAAGCTAAAGTTATCTTTGAGGAAATAAATTCAGATTTATTGTATGCATCGTATACATTATCCAGATTTACATTTTGGTCTATATTTAATTCTCCTTTATTTATAAGAAAAATATTATATCCCGGTGCCGAAGCAGAATCTACGCTTACCCTTGTTCCGGACAGCATACCAAGTGTTCCCGGAACCAGACTGCTTAAGTTGCTTACTCCCCCTGTTGATTCTATTACAAACAATTTTGAGCTTTGATCTGTGAGCTTTATATTCAAAGCTCCGCTTCCTGTAAATATTGTATTCAAAAAAGTCTGAAGCCCCAGATCAGAGCTGTCTCCTTTTTGATAAAAACCTATTCCTCCGGAACCTATTTCCGCCTGTATAATTCCGGAAAACAGATCAAAGGAGCCGGTAGGAGTTGCTCCGGAAAATGATGTATAAAATAAAATTCCATTGTTACCGGCTTTTAATAATGTGCCGTTGTCTAATTTTATTTTTGAATTTTCAGCATATAAAGCCACTGCTGATCCGGCAGTTCCTCCGGAAGCCTCTATAATTCCGCCGCTTACATTTGTTCCGGAAGGGGAATTTTTACTGTAAATTCCCACATTGTGATTTCCGCTTACAATTATACTTCCTGATGTCATATTGACATTTCCGCTGTTATTATATATTCCTACAGAATTATTCCCGTTTAGTGTTATTTCTCCGCTGTTTTCTGCACTGGCACCGGTCGTTACCACCATTCCCTGAACATTTTCGTAGTAGTTTCCGGAGCTGTCCAGCAAGGATTTGATAGTTCCGCTATTTACGGAAAGGGATGTTCCGTCAGCTCTTAAACCGGATGATTCTGAACCATTCAGCAGTATTTTTCCTCTGTTTAATGCTTTACTTGATACTGTCTGATTAACAGCGTACATTCCTACAGAAGCTTCCCCTATTTTTATTTCTCCGAGAGTATCGTTTAATATTCTTGAACCCTCAGAAGCATAAAGACCTACAGACTCGTTTTTCAAATTTATTTTTCCTTTAAATACCAGTTCATAATTTGGGTTCAGGGTGTCACTCCAGCTTCCGCCTGTGTACAGTTCTTTTGAAGCAGCACCTATTATTTTATTTTCTTCAGATGTTATCCGGAAACTGGTATCAAGTAACAAAGAAGCTCTGTCTCCGCTTATTACAGTACCGTTCAAACTATTATTCAAAGATTTTCTTATGATAATTTCATTATTCATAGCAAGGCTTCTGTTTTTTCCGATCATTCCTACAATGAAAGTCCCGCCGTCTGTACTTGTCAGCTCTATATTTCCTGTATTAAATGTATTAATACCGGCAGAGGTGTAGTCTTCGATGTTGTATACTGCCAGATCATTTCCGTTAAGCTCTATGCTTCCCATCTGCAGGACTGAATTAACAATGCCTTCAAAGTAATACCCCACTGAATCCTGCCCCAGAGATTTTACACCGCCTGCTCCTTCTAAAATACTGTCTTTAGCATATATTCCTATACCATGAATCCCTATTGTTATATTTCCTCCGTTATCTAGAAGGGCAGAATTAATTAATGAGATTCCTATATTTTTATTTACAGAAGCCGGGTTACTGTTCCCGACTATAATTTTTGAGTTTGTCCCTAAAGTCAAAAGAAACTTATTCGCAGGAACCGCCCCCGAATTATCGAGATAAATACCGTATACTTCGGAATTCAAAGCTGATGAAGCGAGTATTTCCAATTTTCCGTTGTTGTTTATATTTATGGAGTTGTCACCATAGCCGAGAACTGCTGCACTTGTAGCTGCTGTTCCGTCAAAATAATTTCTGGCGTATATGCCTGCGGATTCCTTTCCGGATATATTTATAATACCATTGTTTGTTACTATTGATCCATTGGCAGCCAGTATTCCTGCCGAATCATCACCTGTGATACTTATTATCCCTGTGGAGCTGTTATTTATCAAGCCGTAATCAACGGCAATTCCTGTTGCAGTTTTTTTTGTCAGGCTGATAGTACCGTTATTTGTTATTATTATATCATTTATGTCACCGGCTGACGGGACTGCTTTTTTATAGTTAGTTTGAGCAATGGCTGCCTGTCCATCCTGCGAATCAGCTATTGTGTAGCCTGCTGCCAGAGTTACTTTTGATCTTGACATTTCTACACCATCATAAGCATTTCCCAGAAATTTTAATGTGATATTCTTGTCTATTATCAAATCACCAAGATTTACAGAATATTCTTTATAGTCTGTTCCCGGGGCTGTGAGAGTAGTGTGATCTATCCCGTTCACGGTTCCTACAGAAGGGATTCCGGATAAAATAAGAGTATTCACCGGTTTATTCCATCTCAGCAGACTGGAACCATTCTTCATATTTAAAAACATAGTACCTGTACTTGCAGTACTTACCAGATTATTTAATATTCCTGATAAAGATTCGCCTTCCACATAAAATGCCATTCCTCCGTTATCTATAACGGCAATAGGAGTATTACTTATATTTAACTGACCAAGGGCTGTTGATCCGCCGGACAGGTAATTATACATAAGCAGACCCTCAGCACCTATGTAAAATGTACCGCCGGATACTTTTATAGTAGAATTATCTGCATACAGTGCCACGGAGCCGTCTTGGACTTCGATTGTACCGCCGGATATTTCTGTAACTGCCTTCTGTCCTTTTGAGTATACAGCCACTCCGCCGAGAGATTGTAATGAAACTGTTCCGCCGGACATATTAAAGTTTCCTTCATTAAATATTCCTGTTGATCCTTCGCCCTTGAAATTAATAATTCCGTTTTTTTGATATCCTTCATTCCCGGCTGTTATATATATTCCGGTTACACTATTTGAGAATATCCCCGGTGTTATTTCATGAGCTGTGATATTTCCGTTGTTTACTGCTCCTGCTTCTGTCAGTGCACTTTTATAGGCAGAGGAGTATAGACCGGCAGAACCTTCTCCTATTATTATATTTCCATCATTTTGGGCTAATGAATCAATTCCTTCTGTATACATTCCTGCTGAATTTTTCCCGATACTGATTAAATTTCCAGCTGTTCCGCTGTTCAGAGCCTTGGCACCAGCTTTTGTGTATATTGCCGTCGAGTGTTTTCCTGTTAGTGTAATTATTCCGTTATTTATGATTTCATATGCCCCGCCGGGATATGAAATCAGTGAATCTTTAGCCTCACCAGCTCCCGCTCCTATTGTATTAACACCATTTGATACCAGACTTGAGAGAGTATCCAGCAGGATGGTTCCGCCGCTGGTTCCAAAAATAGTAGCATTTTCAACATTTCCTATATTTAGAGAAGAATCGTAGGTATAATTTATATCCCCGATGCTTCCTACGATAAATTTGTAAGGAGTAGTGACCATATTTGTGGTGTTGTCAATATTTGCCGGACTAATATTAAATATTGAACCTGTTTCTGGACTGAATAAAGAAGCATTATCACCTGTTATGACAAATTGGGCTGTTTGAGAGCCGGTTTCATTATATTGGCTGTCCCCGGACAGGTATACTCCGACACCGCCGCCGTCGACTCTGATACTGCCTCCGGAAGCATTAATACGGCTCCCGTTTATTGCATAGATTCCTGTAGTATTCCCGGCTTCAATAACTCCTCCGTTTATGTTTATGATGGAATTACTGGTAAAAATACCCACACCTGTAGATGAAGAAGACATATTAATATTTGATCCTGTATTTAATGTTACTGTGGAATCTGTTAACAGGTTATCATTATGAACATATATTCCGGCTCCGGAAGAAGAGTTTTCACCGTTATATTTTATAACGCCGTTATTTGCTATATTTATCCGGCCGGTTCCATATGATACCGGAGTGCTGTCAAATTGATTTGTACCGTATATTCCTACTCCTGAACTGTTCGCTCCGGCTGTATTCACATTTATAGTTCCGTTATTAGCAGTAATAGAACCGTTTGCTGTAAATATTCCGGTCGACTTGTTTCCTGATATTGTAATTATGCCGTTATTATTTATGGAAGTATAGTCTCCTGCTATTCCTGTAGAGTCATTCCCGCTTAAATATATAGTTCCGTCATTGGTTAATACTACTGCTCCGGTTCCCGAACTTCCTGTGTAGTTTCGCTGGGCTATTCCCAGCTGGCTGTTTTCTGCTCCGGTTATGGCATATCCGTTTGCAATACGAATAGAAGAAGATACGAGACTTATTCTCGGGAAATAATGATTTCCGGCTCCTGACAGAGAAATATTTTTGTCCACTATAATATCAGCTTTATTTATTACGAAATATTTATAAGTAGAGCTGCTTAAGTCATTTATGACAGCATTAGCAATTGAGGGTGTTCCAAGAGTGCCGGTAAGAGAATTCAGACTTAATACTCCTACAGGCTGGTCCCATCCCACAAGGGTAGATCCGGACGACATATTTAAAGTTAAATTTCCGGAAGTTATTAATGTCGATATATCCGGTACATTACCTCCTGTTATATAAAAAGCAGTTCCGCCGTTATTTATATTAACTGTTCCGGTTCCTGAAACGGCTCCTGTTCCGTTTTTATAAAAGAATAATCCTCCGCTGTTTACAGTGACCACAGGTCCTGCCATGCTGATAGTGCTGTTTTCGGCACTTAATGCCGCTGCACCATTGTTCACATTTATAGTACCTCCTGTTATACTTGTAGCAGAAAGCGGTTTGGAATATATAGCAACGCTCCGTGGTGAACTGGCTGTTATGTTTCCGCCGTCCATATTAAATGTACCTACATTATAAACACCGGCTGAGCTGCTTCCGCTGATATTTATAATTCCGGAATTTGTTCCTGCTGAAGTACTGTCAGCTACGACGATTCCCAGAGAAGAAGTACCTGATACTGATATTGTTCCTAATGCTGTATTTATTGTTTTTCCACTGTTGGTAGAAAATAATCCCACGGAATTATTTCCTGATATATTTACGATTCCGGTACTTCCGTTATTTCCGACAGCTGTGTTGACGGTACTTCCTCTGCCGTTTGCTATGATTCCTAAATTTCTGTTATCTTTTACATTTATTATATTATTATTTTGAGCTGTGGGGCTTCCGGCACTTCCGGTATTTACCGAGCCGTAATCTACCCTCATTCCTATATTGGATGTTCCGTTTATATTTATAATTCCTGAATTAATAATATTATCCGGTGCGGCGACCTTGAGAATCATCCCTGAATTTCCGTATCCGCCTGAAACATTTATGGTTCCGGAATTTTTAACTGCATTTGTATATGCTCTTATAGATTTAGTTCCGGCAAGATTAATATCTTCTATCACTGCCATTCCGGCAGAACGGGAACTTTCGGTTCCATTATTGCCGGATACATTTATAATTCCTGTATTGCTGAATTCCATATTTGCAGAATTTGCTCTTGAAGATAATTTTAATCCGTAACTTTCTATTCCGCCTATGTTTATTACACCCTGATTTGTTACTTTGACAGGCACATTTTCTGAACCAGGAGCATATATTTGTATTCCTATTGATTTTTCACCTCTAAAATCTATAAGCCCTGTAGGTTCATTTGTAAAAACATAGCTGTTTGATGAATTACTGTCAGCATCTTCATATGTGAGCATAAGTCCTATTTTATATCCGGTAAAGCCGGAAGAATCTCTGGTTACGGTTATTGTCCCGCCGCCGGCAAAGGGCGGGAGACTGAGATTAAGGCTTGAACCGACAGGAAGAATCGTGTTCAATGCCGCTGAACCAGCCTCCTCTGCATCTGTTATTGTTTTTCTGTTTATTACCTCTCTTTTTCCTTGATTTTTACTGTAAGCAGCATCAGTCTGCACTTCAAAACCGATTACAAGCGGTCCTACTAAATTCATAGTTCCGTTATTTATAAGGCTGGCATTATATACATTATCAAGAGTAGCGATTCTTGAGCCGCCTACTAAAAAGCTCTGGGCATTCCAAGATCTGCCATTGTTTATTTCAGTAGTTTTTTGTGCAGCCGTAAGATTATTGACAGAATCAATGGTTAAGTTCGCAGTTAAAGTAGCTGAGCCTCCGGGGTTGCTTGTGACACTTCCATAATCAAAATATACTTTCAGTAAAGTAGAGTTATATGATGCTGTACTTCCCCACGAGTAACGAATAGCCGGATTTCCGTTTGTTAACGCACCGCCGCCGAGATTTCCGATACTGCCTGCAGATATATTATAGTTGGTTCCGTTGCTTCCGAAAGAAATGGGATTGCCTCCAAAAGGACCGCCGTCAATTCCTTTGCTGTTACAATTTGTTATCATAAAATTGCAAAAGGAACCCAGTTTTATATTAAAAACCGGAGGACTTGCTAAAGCCGGAGGGGTAATATTAAATGTAACCGGATTAAATTCATTTGCTGATACAGTCGGTACCTGGGGTGTTGATGGTTTCTTAACTTCCGGAATATCACTGACTTCAGGCGTCTGTATTTGAATTGTATTCGGCATTAAAACAACAAATTTATTTAACTGAGGTGTGCCCACAGATATAACTGACGGAGAAGCCAGAACTTCTACATTAACAGTTTCCGGTATTTTCGGAGTGAATAAATTGATAATTACAGGTTCAAAATTTCCAATGTTTATTTCTGGGAAAGCGACGCTTTGTAAAGATTTAAGATTAATCGAAGCTGGTGTATTTTCATTGACAATTATTGAAGATTTGTAGACTACAGAAGCGTTTTTTAAAGATTTTTGTATACTAGAAATAATTTCCCGTTTTGCTTCGGGAATTTCTAGGGAGTACTCACTCAAATAGCTGACATGGAAATCTTTTTGAGTGGAATTTCCGCCTCTATGAGTATTTTCATAAAAACCGGTAAAAAATATCTGCCATTCCAAATATTCGGGCTTTACAATATAGTCTGACTGTTTGTACAGATCTTTTAATTCTTTGTTTTTAGCTGTTAAAATTTTTTCAATGATTTCATAATTTTTTTGATAAGTTAAATCTTCTGTCATAACATTATACAGTTTGTTATGATCAGAGATGGAATTTATGGTGCTCTGAGCTGATAATAAGGAACTGACAGCTATTAAAAATAAAAGTTTTTTCTTATTTTTCCACATAATAATCTCTCCAATCAACATAAAATTTTACGTAATTAAATATTTTTTGTAAAAACTAAAAACAATGTAAAACATTTTTATTCTTTACTATAAATAAAAAATAAAAATGTGTTCGTTTAATTAAATGGTAAAAATTTAGAAAAAAATAAAATGTTGATTTGAAATAAAAAATATTTTTATTTAGTGTATTTTTTATAAGTAATGATAGATTAAATAATATATGTGAAGATAAGTTATATTTTCTGATTAAAATAAAACTCGGTTAAATTTTATCATATAAATAAAACAAAATCAACTGATTATATATTTAATTAAATGTTGCTGTAAATTATAAAATTATATATAAAGCAGGAAAAATATAGTAAAGACAGTAAAAAATAATACATAAAATATCTGGAATTAAAATAACCGAAAAGTAAAAAAAGAAATATAGATTAGTAATATGAACAGGTTAGTATGTTTTTAAATTTTTATTTTGATTAATAAAAATAGCGAGTTATTTATTTTTTTATAATTTTTTTGAATAAATAGAATAAAGAATGAAATTTTATAATGTTAATATATGAAGTTGATTAAGTAACTGAAAAATTAGAAATATAAAAAATAATATAGAAAAATCACATAAAATAAATTTTACGATTATTTATTTGGGGATGAGGTAAAAAAAGATTCTGATGTATAAAAAAACCATCTCATAATATGTGAGATGGTTAAGATTCTTATTTTAAATTTATTTATCAGAAATTGCTTCTACACCCGGTAAAACTTTTCCTTCAAGATATTCAAGAGAGGCTCCTCCGCCTGTAGAAATATGTGTAAATTTATCTGCATATCCAAGCTGTATTGCAGCAGCAGCAGAATCTCCACCGCCTATTATTGTAGTAGCACCTTCAAGGTGTGCAATTGCTTCACATACACCAATTGTTCCTTTTGCGAAATTAGGCATTTCAAATACACCCATAGGACCGTTCCAAACAACAGTTTTTGCTCCGTTTAGTTTTTCCGAAAAAAGCTTTATGGAATCAGCACCTATATCAAGTCCCATCCATCCGTCTTCTATGGCATCTACAGAGACAGTTTTAAACTCTGTATCATTTTTAAATTCTTTTGCAACAACTGCATCAATAGGAAGAACTAATTCTTTACCGTTTGCTTTTGCTTTCTCAAGCAGCTGCTTAGCAAGCTCGACTTTATCTTCTTCAAGCAGAGATGAACCGATGTTTTTCCCTTGAGCTTTAAGGAAAGTAAACATCATTCCCCCGCCTATAAGGATTTTGTCTGCTTTTTCGATAAGATTTTCAATAACACCTATTTTATCAGAAACTTTAGCTCCTCCTAAAATAGCAACCAAAGGTCTTGCAGGATTATTTACTACCCCGCCTATAAATTCTATTTCTTTTTCCATAAGGAATCCGGCAGCAGTCTCAAGGTGGCTTGCTATTCCTACATTAGAAGCATGTGCTCTGTGAGCAGTTCCAAATGCGTCATTAACAAATACATCTCCTAAAGAAGCCCAGTATTTACCTAATTCAGGATCATTTTTAGACTCTTTTTTACCATCAATGTCTTCAAATCTTGTATTTTCAAACATCATGATTTCTCCGTCTTTTAGTTCAGAAACAGCTTTTTCCAATTCAGCTCCTCTTGTTTCAGGAATAAATTTTACAGGCTGTCCCAGTAATTCAGATAATCTTTCAGAAACAGGTTTTAAAGATTTAGAAGCTTTATCTGCTTCCTCTTTTACTTTCCCGAGATGTGAAAAAGCGATAACTTTTCCTCCGTGTTCAAGTACGTATTTAATAGTAGGCAGAGCTGCAACTATTCTGTTTTCATCAGTAATTTTTCCATCTTTCATAGGTACATTAAAATCTACCCTCATTAAAACTTTTTTTCCTTTTACGTCTAAATCTTTAACAGTTTTTTTTGCCATTTTATATTTCCTCCCTGATTTTTTAAAAAAGCGGAACAAACAATAGAGAATGTCCCGCCTTTATATTTATGTCCTTTGTGAGATTTACTTAGAAATTTCTACAAAGTACTTTAAAGTTCTTATTAATTGTGCAGTATATGACATTTCGTTATCATACCAAGAAACTGTTTTAACAAGCTGTTTTCCGTCTACTGTAATTATTTTAGTTTGTGTAGCATCAAATAATGAACCAAATCTGATTCCAATTACGTCAGAAGAAACGATTTCATCTTCAGTATATCCGAAAGATTCATTAGCTGCTGCTTTCATAGCTGCGTTAACTTCTTCCACAGTTGTATTTTTTCCTAAAACAGTAACTAATTCAGTAACTGATCCAGTGATAACAGGTACTCTTTGCGCTGCACCGTCTAATTTACCTTTTAAGTTAGGTAAAACAAGTCCGATAGCTTTAGCTGCTCCTGTAGTGTTAGGAACTATATTTGCCGCAGCTGCTCTTGCTCTTCTGAAGTCACCTTTTCTGTGTGGTGCATCAAGAGTGTTTTGATCTCCTGTGTAAGCATGGATAGTAGTCATTAATCCTTCTACGATTCCAAAGCTTTCATCTAATACTTTAGCCATAGGTGCTAAACAGTTTGTAGTACAAGAAGCTCCTGAAAGAACTGTTTCAGTTCCGTCTAAAGTAGAATGGTTAACATTATAAACTATAGTTTTCATTTCCCCTGTAGCCGGTGCAGATATAACTACTTTTTTTGCACCTGCTTTTATGTGCTCTTCAGCTTTTTCTTTAGATGTAAAGAATCCAGTACACTCAAGAACTACATCAATTCCTAGATCTCCCCAAGGTAATTCAGCAGGGTTAGGGTTAGCGAATGTTTTGATCTCTTTTCCGTTAACAACAAAAGCCCCTTCCTTAACAGATATTTCCCCGTTAAATCTTCCTTGTGCAGAATCATATTTAAATAGGTGCGCTAACATAGCTGCATCTGTTAAATCATTGATTGCTACTACTTCAAATTCAGGATTCTCCACCATTAATCTTAATGCTAGTCTTCCAATTCTCCCGAATCCATTAATTGCAACTTTAACTGCCATTTTACTATACCTCCTAAATAATTTTATTTACAAAATAAGTATATCACAAGCGTTATAACTTTTCAATTCAAATTTTAAAGAGGAAATAAAAAAATATATGAAAATTGTTATCATAAATATTTTCTGCAAATAAAAAATACAGAAATAAAAGAAAAATTAAATGTTTAAATTTTCACCAAGCCTGAAAACGGGAAGCAGGACGGAGATAACAATAAGTCCGATAAAAAAGGCTATAAAAATAATTGAAACAGGCTCAAGAATTTTTAGAAACCTTTTGGTTTGTTCTTTTATACGCATAAAATAAATATCTGTAATATGAGAAAAAACGAAGCCTAGATTGCCGGTTTCTTCACCAATAAGTATATAATTTTTATATTCATTGTCAAAAAACTGCATATTTTCGATAATTGTGCTTATGCTATGACCCTGCTCCAGTTTTTTTACAAGTATTTTTAACTCTTTTCCGAGAAGACTGCCTGCCGTTTGTGTACTAAGTTCGATTGATCTTATGATTTCCACGCCGCTGTTCAGGAGAATACTCATACTTTGAGAAAAATATAAAATTCTGAATTCCTTATACAGTTTTTTCACAGCCGGAAATTTTATAAGCAGCTTTTCAAAATTTTCTTTATTTTCTTTACAGTATGTAATAGAAAAAAAGAATAAACCAATTACTGATATTGAGATTACGATAAAATATTTTCCGTATAAATTGCTGATCTTTATCATAATTTTGGTTAAAAGCGGTATTTCTTTATTTAAATCATTATATATTCCTGAAAATTTCGGCACGACGAATTTGAATAAAATACTGATAATTATAATAGAAGTGCCTAATACCAAAGCAGGATACATACTAAGATTTATGATTTCTTTTTTTAGCTCCTGTTCAAATTCATATTTATTTTTCAGATTTTCGAGAGGGAGCAGTATATTACCGCTCTCTTCAGCTATTTCCATTGTATTAAGAAAAATTTTATCATCTGTAATAAAAGCAAAGCCTTCTCTGAGAGTTTTACCTGCTTTTAGTGCTGATACAGCATTGCTTATATTATCTTTCAAAGTTCCTGAAAAATTTTCTGCAAGAATAGACAGGGCATCTGCAATTCTTATATCAGCTTTTACGAGAAAATAAAGAGAAGTTATAAAGGTCGTGAATTCTCCGGTTTTTACCCTGTTTTTTAATGACAGGATTTTTTTTGATGAAGAAGTGTATATTTTTGTATCTTTATATAATCATAGAATTCTTTCTCATTTTTGAATTCTAAAACAGAGCTTTTTTTATTAAAGCCCTTATCCATATATTGAAATTTTATTTTCAATTAATCCCCCCGCTGATGCTGCCATCATTTAACTAAAAAAATGAGAGCTGACATCGGATTTATTATTTTTTAGAAAGTAAAACTACACAGTAAGATTTCATTCCCCCCATGTTTCCGGTAAACCCCAGCTTTTCTTCGGTAGTAGCTTTTACACTTACACAATCAAGCGGAATATTCAGCTCTTTTGCAAAGTTTTTTCTTATTTCATCTATATAATCTCTTAATTTAGGTTTTTGTGCTACTACAGTAGCATCTATATTCACTATATTGTATCCTTTTTCAGAAACTACGCTTAAAATTTCCCGAAGTAAAAGAATACTGTCGGCATTTTTAAATTTTGGGTCGTTATCAGGAAAAAATTTTCCGATATCTCCAAGAGCAAGAGCTCCTATAAGAGCATCCATAACTGCATGGGTAAGAACATCAGCATCTGAATGTCCGTCTAAGCCCAATTCAAAAGGAATTTTTACTCCTCCCAGAATAAGATCTCTATCCTCGGCAAATTTGTGCACATCGTAACCTTGACCTATTCTAAACATTTTTACTCCTTATTTTCCTTGATATTTTTATCGTCTTCACTTGTATGATCCTCTTTTTTCATTCTGCTTATGGCAATATAAGAAGGCAGAAAAGCTGTAATTCTTTTATTCATTGCAGATCTAAGCGGTAGAGTACCGCTGTATTTGAATTCCTTTTGGAACGAGTTAATGCTTGTAAGCCTCAGAATAGAAAATAATCTTAGCAGAAATCCTATTATGAAAGCCAGTTTTATAGTATAAATCTTTTCACCCATCAGATAAACGAAGCCTTCATTAATAAAAGTTCCCAGAATACCTGCAAATAAACCGGCAAGCATAGCAGTGATCCCTACGACCGCAGAATAAATACTGACATATCCTTCTACAGGATCTTTGGAGACCTCCATAAGCAGATTTAAAAAGCATAAGTTTATTGCAGTAAATCCTACAGCATCAAAGATACCCGAAAGAACAAGGGACACCTTAAAATTATCATCTGTTAATGTGAAGTATAACAGGGCATTATAAGTGGCAAAAAATATACCAAGTCTTAAAATAGTACGATTCCCGTATTTATCTGAAAGTTTTCCGTAAATTATAAATAAAAACATAGAGATAACAGCAGTAAGAACACCTATATTAGCGAGAAACCGCGGATCAGAACCTAACGTTTTTACTCTGAAATATTCAAAAAACGGTTTCAAAAACTCCAGAGAAAACAGCCAGACAGATACAAATTTCAGATAAGTGATAAAATCTTTGTTTTTAAAAATTTCTTTATAGCTGATTTTTTGCACTGTAGGCTTAAAGTCAGGAATATGGTGTCTGTTCATAAGAAAAATAGTGCTTACAGCTGATATAGCTATTGACAGGGATAAAATAAAATATCCCGTTTTTTTATCAGGCATAGCAAGAAAGATACCATAAATCAGAGTGAAGAAAATAGAGGAGATAGAAATAAAGAAATTTCTCTTTCCAAAATATTTTCCTCTTTCTTTGTTGTTTATAATTTCTACCATTGCAGCAGTCCATGTATTGGTAACAAAAGGTGCAAACAGCGAATAAATAAGTATAATTGCTGTATAGATATATGGATTTCTCAGATCCAGAAATACTGCAACAGGAAGAAAAATCATTGATGTTCTTGAAATTATTATAGAAACCATCAGAGTTTTTTTTCTGGTCTTAAAGAGGGCATATAGTTTTTTGGTGAAAATTTGGAGTACCTGAGTAGCTGTGGGCAATATAGAAATAATTGCTATAAAAAACGGATTTGCATTAAAATATAATGCAAGATTAAGCATAATAAATCCTTGAGTACTCAGATACATACCATTAAAAAATATACCTTCTAAAATGGAAAACTTTTTAGTTTCTCGAACAGCAGTCTCAGTCAAGACAAAGCCTCCTTAATTAACGATTTTCCAAAGCCAGACGTCCAAGTGCAAGGCTTCCCATTAATCCGGCGTTTTCTTTTAAACCAGGATATACAATATAGTTATCAATATCTTCAAGTATTTCTTTTTTGTGTACATAACCGTTCAGAATTTCTCTCACCATTTTTCTTATCAGCGGGAATAAATGACTCTGTTTCATGACTCCTCCGCCCATTATTATTTTTTGCGGCGAAAGAATAAGTATATAATTTACAAGAGCCTGTGAAAGATAATAAGCTTCCATTTCCCAGACCTCGTTACGCTCTTCAAGGTTATAAGCTTTATCTCCCCAACGTTCTTCTATTGCAGGTCCTGCTGCAAGTCCCTCGAGACAGTCTTTGTGAAACGGACATTTTCCTGTATACGGATCATTTTTATCTCTCTTTACAAAGATGTGACCCATCTCAGGATGTGTAAGTCCCTGAAGCATTTTTCCGTTAATAACAGCTCCGGCACCTATTCCTGTACCTACAGTGATATATACAACACTGCTTAAGCCCTGACCGGCTCCCCATAGAGACTCTCCAAGGGCTGCACTATTTACATCTGTATCAAATTCCATAGGAACATCAAAGTGTTTTTTTAATTCCCCCACTATGTCATAATCACTCCAGTGCGGTTTTGGTGTTTTGGTAATATAGCCGTATGATTCGGAACCTTTAACCGGGTCGATAGGGCCGAAACATCCAATACCCATAGCTTCAAATTCTTTGTCTTTAAAATAATCAATAACCATTTTCATTGTCTCTTCGGGTGTTTTGGTAGGAATACTTGTTTTATCCAGTATTTCACCATTTTCATTTCCAATTCCGCAGATGAATTTTGTACCTCCGGCTTCAATTGCTGCAATTTTTTTCATAATTTTCACTTCCTCATAAAAAATTTTTATCCGGTAATAAAGCCGTTAAGCTGAGTGTTGTATAATTTGAAGTAGTGTCCGTTTTCATTCCGGATGAGTTCGTTATGGGTTCCAGATTCCACAATGCCGTCTTTATCGAGTACGATTATCTGATCAGCCTGTTTTATAGTGGAAAGTCTGTGAGCCACGACTATAACAGTTCTATTTTTTGTAAGTTTTTCAATATTTTCCTGAATGATGGCTTCAGTGATGTTGTCAAGAGCACTTGTAGCCTCATCCAAAATAAGAATCCTAGGGTTTTTTAGAAAGATTCTTGCAAGTGATATCCTTTGTTTCTGACCGCCTGACAGTTTGACACCGCGTTCTCCTACAAAGGTATCATATCCTTCCGGAAGTGACATTATGAATTCATGTATTCCTGCATGTTTTGCAGCAGTAATAACCTCTATATCGGAAGCTCCCAGTTTTCCATATTCTATATTATCTCTTATTGTTCCCCAGAAAATTACTACATCCTGCTGAACATATCCTATATTTTCACGGAGTGAGTGCAGGTCAGCCTGTCTTATATCAGTGTCATCGATATAAACATTCCCGGATTCTATTTCATAAAAACGGGGAATTATCTGTGCAATTGTAGTTTTCCCCACACCGCTCGGACCTACAAGGGCCACCATTTTACCGGCGGGAATATTAAGATTAAAGTGTTTCAGTATAGTTTCCGTACCTGCTTCATATTTGAAAGTAACATTTTCAAAATTTATATTACCTTTTATATTCTTTAGCATAACAGCATCAGGAGCATTTTTTATAGGCTCTGGTTCGTCTATAAGTTCCTGAAATCTGACAAAACTTACCCATCCTTCCTGAATTGTTTCAAATGATCTGATAATTAACTTCATTGGAGCCATAAGCAGGTTAAAGTAAACAATATATGCCAAAAGATCTCCGTAATTGATAACCCCTTTTATTACTGCAGTTCCTGAAATAGTAAGTATAACTATATTCAAAAGTAACGAGAAAAAGTTATTTACTGCAGAAAACATAGCAAGTGCAAAATTAGTTCTTTTAGCCATTTTTTCCTGCAGCTTTGCCCCGCTTCTAAAGTCCTCCAATTCTCGGTCTTCATTGGCAAAGGCTCTTGTGAGACGGACTGCTGATATGCTGCTTTCCAACTTTGCATACACAGAGCTTGTTTTTTCCCTTGCTTTTCTGAAAATATTCTCCATATGCTTTCTTGCCATGGCAGTCGCAATCAGCTGAACTGCAACAAAAGCAAAGATCAGAAGAGTAATAGGGATATTAATCTGTAATAAAAGTATAAAACCAACTATTGAAACAAGAAAAAATGTAAGAAAGTCTTCTAATCCGTGGTGAATCATTTCTGATATGGTAAAAAGATCGTTAGTTACACGGGATAAAATAATTCCGACTTTGTTCTTGTCAAAATATTCAAATGGGAGAACCTGTAATTTTTTAAAGGCTCTTTCTCTCATATCCTGGTGTAGCCTTAAGCCCCAGATATGACCAAAGTAAGCCTGTGAAAAATTAAGCCCGGTATAGATAATTACCAGTCCTGTGAATATTAGACCGCCTTTTATAATTGCTTCTGAATTATTTTCAGGTATATAAACATTTAAAATCTGCCTTGAAAAAAAGGGAAGTATAAGATCAATGGCTGTGATTCCCATGACTACCAATAAAACAAGGCTCATATTCTTTCTGTATTTGAATATGTAGTCTAAAAATTTGCGAAACATTATTGACTCCTTTATAGATTTTTGCGATAACTGACAGTATTAAGAGTTATATAATTCATCATAGAATTCTGTGATCTGCTCTGGTGTTGCAGTAGCGGTTCCCATTTTTCCGACAACAATTCCTGCAGCTGTATTTGCAATTCTTGCAGCTTCAAACCATGTAGCACCGGCAACTTTTGCAAGAGTAAATACTGAAATGACAGTATCACCTGCTCCTGTTACATCATAGACTTCTTTGGCAACAGTAGAAATAGTCTCTGCCTCATCATTTCCAAATAATGTCATTCCTTCCTCACTCCTTGTAAGCAGAAGATTATTCAGATGAAGCTTTTCTTTTAATTTGAACATCTGGGCTGTAAGATCCTCTTCATCACTGAAACTTTCAACCCCAAGGCATTCCATTGCTTCTTTTCTGTTTGGTGTAATAGAAGTTGCTCCGAGATAGTTCATATGATTTTTAGGCTTTGGATCTACTGTTACAATTTTATTATTTTCATTTGCCAGTTTGATAATTTCACTTGAGAGTCTTGCTGTAAGAACTCCTTTATCGTAATCAGAAAGAATAAAAGCATCAATATTGTTTATATTATTTTTTATTTTTTCCAGAATTTTATCTTCTACATCAGTAGTAATATTTGCTTTATTTTCCCAGTCAAGTCTCAGAAGCTGCTGGTTTTGTGCGATGACCCTTCTTTTCACGGCTGTAGGTCTTTTTTCGTCAATTATAATACCATCTGTATGAATACTCTTTTCTTCCAGTACATTCAAAAATCTTTTTCCGTTATCATCATTGCCTATAACTCCAAAAGCAAATACTTTTGCATTAAGGCTGTTCAGGTTATTCAGAACATTTGCCGCTCCGCCCAGAACAAAAGTTTCTTTCTTTACATTAACTACAGGCACAGGAGCTTCGGGAGATATTCTGTCTACACTGCCAAAGATATAATCATCCAGCATAACATCTCCGACTACTGCGATTCTAGCGTTACTGAAGTTGTTTAATATTTCTTCAAGTCTTTTTTTACCTACCATTATTTTGTCTCCTATCCATAACTCAATTCAAAATTTAAAACTATGTCTATTATACAATATAAATTGAGGATTTTAAAGAGACATTCCATATTATTTTTTATTAAAAATTTTCAGATCGATACATTCTGCCATAGCCTTTATTCCCTCATCATTAATATAAAAATATTCTCTTTTGTCAAAATCTTTTTTTAGTTTTTCCGGTTCTTCGGGATTGCATAAAAAACTGTCAAAGTCAGCAACAGAATCGAACTCTTCAGAGGTGCGGATCCAGAAATTGACAGCTGTACGGATACTCTCCATTTTGGCAGAATAATATTTACATCCATAAACAGGCGGAATTGTACATCCGATAATGCTGATCTGTCTCTCTTTTGCAATTGCACTGCAAATTTTCAGGGCATTTATAATGTCATTTCCGTTTAAGGACGAGATTTCCGTGGTTTTGCACGAAGAAATAAGATCATTGATTCCCGGAAATAACAGAAGAAATTTTATTCCGGTTTGATTAAGCACGTCTTTTTCAAATCTTGATAGACCGGAGGAGCCGTAAAGTCCTTTTAGCTGATCGGGACAGCTGTGGAGAAGTCTGTTTCCATTAATTTCCTGACTTAAAACAGCAGTATTGTGAATATTGTTTTCTTGGAAACGCTTAACAAGATGATGGTGCCAGCCGTTTGCAATACCGGAATCTCCGAATATAACAAGGGAGGAGTAACTGCCCTCATCGATTACCTCTATATTTGTGACAAACGGAATAAGATAGTTTCTGTATTCATTTTTATGCAGAAGATCTGAATTCTTATTTTTTAGTTCATCAAGAATATTTCCTTTTTCTGAAATATAATATGATAAAAATGAAAAATTGCCTGTACTAAGTTCTGTAAAATTTTCTATATAAAGACCTACCCAGTAATTTTCATCTGCTGTAACAGAAAATTCCAGAGGATCACTGTATATTTCTTCTTTTACAGGTATTATTACTTCATGACCGCCGTTAAAGAAGATATCAGAGTAAGCTGAATTTTCTTTGAAAATACAGGCCTCTTTTATTTTTAACGGAAGACTGCCGTAAAGATTGGAAAATTTTATTTTTATATTTCTTCCTTTTAGCGTAATATTTAATTTTATAAGAATTGTTTCATTTTTAAACTGTATATTTGTAAGGGTAAGATTAGTAGCAGATACGCTGAAAGCTCCTACCCATTTAATTTTACTATTCATAAACCTCCTAATTACAGTATTTTTATTCTGTCTGTATTTCTCCTTCTATTTCAATATAAATATCTCGTATTTCTTTATTTTTTCTCTTATATCTGAATAAAGAACCTAGAATTGGTATTTTGCTTAATACAGGGACTCTTTTTTCAGAATCTTTCTGTACATTTTGTTTTAAACCGCCTATAAAAACAGAAGTTCCGTTTTTGAAAGAAACTATTGAATTGATTTTATTTTTCTGTTTCGCACCCTGATCGGCATTAAAATTAGAGCTTAGCTTAAAATTACTTATTTCGGAATCAATGTAAAGTATGATTTCCTGAGAATCGCCGAAACCTCTTATTTCAGGTTTTATCTTAAAAACAACACCGGCTTCTGCAAAAACAGGCTCTATATACTCTGTATCCTTAATAGTAGATTTTTTTTCGCCGACAATTACCTCTTCAGTGACTCTGAGTTCTCCCTCACTGCCTTCAAGAATGAGAAGGACAGGCATAGCTTCTATTTTTATATCTCCATTTTCTTTAAGAGCGTCTATATTGATACCTAAAAAATTTCCTCCTGTTTTTAATAAACCGGACAATGAAAGATTACCGTCTATAAACGAACTGAGGAAATCCGTGGCTTTATTATCATTGTTTTTTCCGGCAGAAAAATCAACGCCCAGTCTTTCAAAAAGATTGTCACTTGTATCGATAATAGTAGCTTTTATTTGAATTTGCTTTTTAGGGCGGTCAAATTTTTCTATAATATATTTTAATTCATTGATTTCTTCCATAGTTCCTTTCAGAATCAGTTCTTTTCCCAATCCGGTTATTTTAGAGGTGTTAATATCCTTGAGCTTCGGGATCAGCTCAGAGGTATCGATATTAACAAGTCTTATGCTTTCCCGGGTAACAGGCGGAGTTTTATTTTTCTCACTGTTATTTTGCAGAGAAGCAGGAGAAGAAATTTCGCTTTTTATTTCTTCAGTATTTTGTACTTTTTCAGAAGCTGTTTTTATTTCTTCCTTAGGTTTAACAATAAAAATTCTCTTTGAAGCTTCATGATCTTCTTTATTTACGTAATTACTGATTTCTGTACTGTATGCAGGCAAAAATATCAGCAGAATAAGAAAAATATATTTTTTATTCACTTTTTCTCCTCCTTCATTAAATTTGAATTTTTTTCCAGATATCCCAGAGAAATTTTAAAACTGTCTCTTGTAAGCTCTATATATGATTTAGTCATATCGATATACACTTTGCTTTTATTGATAAAATATAGAAATTTTGTCATTCCGGCAAGATCTCCTTCAAATGTGAAAAAAATATATTTTAGTGAATAACTTTCTTTTTTCCAGATATACTCAGCCTTTCCTATTTCCCTTAAATCAAGTCCGCTTTCTTCGGAAAATAAATAGATGATTTTTTTAAACTCAGTTTCATTTTTCAGTGTACTGGAATTAAGATTTAGTGTTATATTATTAATTGTTTTCAGCTGTTCTTCCGACTCTGTTTTCTTTTGAGAATTTTCTTCATTAACATGTCTGAGTTTTTCTTTCAGTTCATTTTTTTCATTAAGCAGGATATTATAATTATTTTTTAGTTCTGTTCTTCTTTCATATTTTTGAAATAGAAATATTAATAAAACGATACTCAGGAAGAGCAGCGTGTATTTATTTCTGTTTAATTCCATATGATATCCCCGATTTTATACTGAAATGTAAGAAGCTTGCTGCGGCTTTTTATAAATATCAATTCGATATTCTGAGCATATCTCGCTAATTTTATCTCAAATTTTTCTATATTTTTAAATTTTAATGAATCCCCTTCAATAGTCCAGAAATTATTCTCATAAATAATTTTTGAAAAACCTGTATCGGTATTTGATTCCTCAATAAGAAATTTGAGAAATTTATAATGATTCTGATATTTCATATTTCGGATAATTTCTTTTAATTCATTTAGATCTTTGGAATAGTCCGGAATATTTTCATTCTTTGCTGCAAGAAAACTTTGCTGTATGGTTTCAACCTCATTCTTTATTTCATCGTTTTTTTTCTCCAGTTTGTTTGTGGATAAAAATAAATTTAACAGGATGCATATCAGAATGATCAGGAAATAAGGAAAAATATTTTTCATTTTTATGTTTTTAAATACAGGAATACGGGTATTTAAAAAGTTTATATCGTTGGATAGTTCACATCCTTTAAAAATAATTTCTATATTTTCAGGCTGATAGTCTAAAATTATCATCTTCTCGTCATCATTCACAAATTCGTAGGAATTTATGTTATCACTGTCATTTATATTAAGATTAAGGCTTTTAAAGCCTTGAATGTTCCTGTTCCGTACAGAGAGAAAAGAACTGAGTTCATCTCCGAAGGTAAGGACAGATACATCTTCATTTTCATAGTATCTGTATATTCCAATAATATCCGCCTTACATTCTGTGATTATAAATCCGTATTTTTTTAACAAGGCAGCAAGATTGGCAATAAAATCTCTTCTGATACAAAAAACCAGACTTTTTCTTAACGGATGATCAAGATAAAACTGTTTTGTAATAAAATTTTTGATACTATAATTTTTAATTTCATCTGATAAAAAAGATTTTAAAAGATTTTGTTCTTCCTTGGCATTGGAAGAAGGTGCTTCAAAAAAACTAATATAAAATCTTGAAAAATCAAGGATAAGTGAGACTTTTTCTTTTTTTATGTCATATTTGTTTTTTATGTCATTAATAACCTCAAGGATATTATCAAATGTATAAGCAGTGATTTCTTCATGGTATTTCAGAAAAAGTCTGTTTTCGCTTTTTAAATAAATTTCCAGCATTATTCCCCCTCAAAATAGAAACTAATGGTTTCTATATTTATTTCATCGTTATTTTTTCTAATAAATTTTATGTTTTCTGCAGCAGAGATATTTTCATTTAGAATATTTTTTCCATATATTATTATTAAATCCGGATACAGCATATTTTCTTTTAACGGCAGGTGATAACTGTTGCCGTTTTGGTCTTTTATATCTGTAATATTAAAACCGCCTGTGCTTTTTTCATTTTGCTTGAAGTATAAAAGTCTCTTTAGATTAGTTTTACCAGTGCTGTCTTCTGCAACTCCGGAATTATAATATTCATGTTTATTATTCAGCGAGATTTTGTTTCCGGCAATCAAAATACCGCTTTTGTAAATAGAATCCGAGAAAGCTTTTTCATTTTCTGCAAGCTTTATTTTTAAATCATAAGAGTAAGCAGAATTAAGGTTCAAGATTTTATACCTGTTTTTGGTGAAAAAGATAAATCCTGTAAGAAATACAGATAAAACAGATAAGATAATTAATACATACAGTAGGGAACTTCCTTTATTTTTCATTTTAGATTTATCACCTGCTCTGTTGTATTTCCGTTTATTTCAAAAATTATCAGCAGGAGATCACTTTTAGTCCGAAATACTAATGAATCAAGCTTTGCAAGAGTATCATGTTTTTTGAAGCTTTCCGGAGTTTGGGAACTGGAAATAAGCAGTTTCGGTTTATTGAATTTTATCAGGTAAAATTCTCCGCCGGCTTTATAAAGCAATGAACTGCCGGTATTGGAAACTCCGTTTTCATTTATAATAAAAAAATTTGATTTTTCCCCTTTATATAAAAATTTTTCTTTATCTCTTTCTTTAATGTTTTTTTTTAATACATCAAAAAGATAAAGTGTATTTTCACCGGCAGTTCTGACTTTAATTTTGTAATTTTGAATAATGATGATTCTTTTCATAAAAGTAAACAGTAAAAGTAATACTATGGAAAAAATAAATATATTGAGAATAAATTCCAGCAGCAGGCCTCCTTTATTTTTCATAATCCTCCAAATAGGGTATATAATATAATTCTTTAGTATCAGTGGTAATTTTAAAAATAAAAAGCTTTTGTAAATTTTTATTTAAGTAATAGTATTCTGTTTTTTGAATATCAATATTGATAAGAGTATTCTCTTTTTCCTTTGTTTCAAAGTAGCTTAAGTGAAAGAAATTACAAAAATCCTTAAATGAACTAAAGCTTTTTTTGCCTGTCTTTGTTTCAAGATTTTGGTACTCTGTATTTTCCAGATATTCCGCTATATTCTCCAAAAAAACAGACTCACGCTCCTTTTTTTCCAAAAGTATATTAGTTTTAAAAACCTTTATATACAAATGCGAAAAAGGAAGAAGGACAGCTGTGATATATAAAAGCGCCAGAAGATTTTCAATAAGAAGGCTTCCTCTTTTGTTTTTGTATTTCATAAGTACACTTCACTTATAAATACCGAAAAGCATATAAAAGGAGCGAAAGCCACATAGCATTTCAGGGTCCTTTTTCTAAAGAAAATGAGAAAAAATGAGAAAATCCCGGCACTGATATAAAGTATTTCATAAAACCACAGCAGATTTTTTAATCCGGAATATGAAATAAAGCCGCCGGCAGCACATATTAATTTCACATCTCCGAATCCGATGATTTCTTTATTTATAAAATCAGAAGCAGAATAAAGTAAAAGTACGGGTAATCCGTAAGAAGCCGCACCAAGGAACCAGTTTTCCGGATTATTCCATAAAACAGAGTAAAGAAGTCCTGTGATCAGCAGTATAATGAAAAATCTGTCAGGAATAATATGTGTTTCAATATCAATAAATGAAGCTGCAAGTAAAATGGAGTAAACAAATGCCTTGTAAAAAAATATAATAGAGAAACCATGAGAAAAATATAATATCAGAAATAAAACAGGAGTGAGTATTTCCAGAATAAAATATGATCTTTTGATTTTTATCCCGCAGCTGTGACATTTTCCGTGCTGGAGCAGGAATGAAAATACAGGTATGTTACGGTAAAAGGCAATTTTTGCTGCGCAGCGGTCACATTTGGAGCCCGGGAAAATAATACTTTCATTTCTTGGAATTCTGTAACAGACAACACCTGTAAAACTTCCGGTGATTAATCCCAGTATCAAGGCTGCAATCATTTTGCCACCAGGGTTTCACCCTTAAAAGATCTGCTGTCACTGTCTATTTTAGCGGATATTTCCCCATCATCCAGAAAAAATTTTCCCTTGATATTTCCAAGTTCAAAACTGGTATCTGTTTTCAGATTAATATTAAGTTTTTCAATATTTCCGTGTTCCTGAAAGACTTTCTGGATATCATCCGGGATACTGCCGTTATTTTCAATACTCCATGAAAGCGAAGAATTATTCAGATCGGAGATAGCACCTAAGATTTTACTTTTATTGGCTTTGTCCAGGTATTTATTTACCTGAGGAATAGCAATAGTGGCAATTATGGAGATAATGGCCAGAACAAGAATAACTTCGACAAGTGTGAATCCTTTTTTCATAAAAATTTCCCCCTTTAAAATTTTATATGCTTAATGTACAATTTTTTTAATTTTAAGTCAATTGTTATATTTTAAATAATTTAATTTTTTTGTGTAAAAATAAGTATGAAATTAGAAATAAAAGGGTGTGTTCTAAGTAAAAGAAAGTGTTTAGAAAGATAAACAACTCTCAAAACAGCAGATTCAACCTTGAAATACAGTAAAATAAAATATGAATGATTAGTCATTTTTTGATTGAAATGATTATTCTAATGTGTTAAAATGAACTAATTAAATAACATAAATCTGACTTTTTTATAATTATCAGTCTTTTTCAATAACACTTCATACAGGTTTTCATAAAATAATTCTGCTTACAAAATATACACTATAAATATTGGTAAGAATACTGCAAAATTCAAGGTTATTATATAAAAATTATTCATAGGTTTTGCAGATTAAGGAATAAAATTTGAGGAGGTTAACTATGGAAGAACTAATACAGGCAGGAGCTTTACTTGGAGCCGGAACGGCAATGATAGGAGGTATAGGTTCAGGAATAGGGCAGGGATTCGCAACTGGGAAAGCCGTAGAAGCAGTATCAAGACAGCCGGAAGCTAAGCAGGATATATTACAGGTATTGTTTATAGGGTGTGCAATAGCGGAATCAACAGGAATTTACTCGCTGGTTATAGCATTTTTATTGATTTTTATGAAAAGTTAGGATATCTAAACTGATATGTATATATTTTTTATAAAGGCTCATTACTAAGTAACGGCGGTTTTATAAAAAAACAGGGGAAACATTAGTCGAAAGACTTTTTGTTTCTCCTGTTTTTTATTTAGAACTTTGTATAATTTATTTGGCTTTATCATGAATATAAGCAATTTTAGGCATTCTTCTCTTAAATTCCGAATTTTTTATTTTTTCAAGAATAGAGTCTACTACTTCGGATTTGAAACCTAAAGTTATTACTTCATTTCTGTCTTTTTTTCTGTCGATCAATTCAAAGAGAATATCATCTGCATCGCGATATGAGAATCCAAGCTCTCCTTCGTCCGTCTGTCCTTCCCAGAGATCAGCGCTTGGTTTTTTTTCTATAACCTCTTTAGGCACACCAAGATATTCAGAAAGGCTCCATACCTGTGTTTTATAAAGGTCTGCAATTGGCAGCAGTGCACAGGCAGCGTCACCGTACTGTGTAGAGTATCCAAGATACATCTCGGTCTTATTTCCCGTTCCCATAACAAGAGAACGGTCTCTCGCAGATAAATCATAAAGGATACACATTCTTTCCCGTGCCATTCTGTTACCTTTTCTAAGAGGGCTTGCATCAGGGAAGAAGCTGAAATATGAGTCCACCATATTTGTAATTTCTACTTTTTCCCAGCTGATTTTAGCAGCTTCGGCTACTTTTAGCGCATCTTCCTCACTCTTAGGGCTGGAAGTCCTGTAAGGCATTATTACTCCGTGTACATTTTTTTTTCCAAAGGCTTCTTTCGCAAGAAAAGCAACCAGACTGGAATCTATCCCTCCCGACAGACCGAGAATAACTTTCTCAAATCCCGAATTTCTTACTTCCCTTCTCATGAATTCTATAATTCTTCTGCTTACATATTCATGGTCAATAGCGAGTTTATTCATAGTTTTCTCCTTTATAAAATTGAGTTTTTAGTTTATTTTAGTAATCTATGTACATTATAAATATTATAGAGAGTAGTGTCAATTTTTTTATGGAGATATCAATAAAATCCTTTAATGATTCGTGAAACATATGAATTAGCAGGTCAAATATAAAATAAAAAAATCATTATTTAATTGTATATTCCATCCTGAATTACTTATAAATAAAGAAGAAACTGATGAAATGAGCATACAGATAATGATTTTAAAAAATTGAAAAATATATCGGAATATTGTATAATTGATAAGAAAAAAGTTTATACTCGCAATGGAGGGAACAAATGTCGAGAAAAAAGAGTATATCCCCTTATTGGATATTACTTGACTCATTTTTGATAATAATATTTATAGGAACAGTTCTTCTTACACTGCCGATATCCAGTGCTACAGGAGAGAGAGTGCCGGTAATAGACAGTCTGTTCACTACAACATCGGCTGTAGCGGTAACAGGGCTGGTGGTAAATGATGTGAGTACAACTTTTAGCCTGTTTGGAAAAACAGTAATTATAATACTGATCCAGCTCGGCGGTCTTGGAATAATGACTTTTTCATCAATAATAGTACTGCTTATATCAAAAAAAATAAGCTACCGTACGAAAAAGATAGTTCAGGAAGATCTTAATTACAACACTCTGTTTGATATACAGAAATATATAAAAAATGTAGTAAAGACAGTTTTATTTATAGAATTTTTGGGTGCATTCTGTCTGTTTTTTACTTTTATAAAGAAATACAGCTTCTGGAAAGCGGTTTATTATTCTGTATTCCACTCGGTTTCGGCCTTTTGTAATGCAGGATTTTCATTGTTTTCCGATAATCTGGGTGGATACAGATCAAATATATCGGTAAATATAGTCATATGCTCTTTGATTGTTCTCGGAGGTATAGGATTTGCCGCTTTGAATAATATACATCTTTATATAAAGAAAAAAATAAAACGGGATAAAAATAAAATAAGGCTTAATCTTACTACAAAAATGGCAGTATTAATGTCTGCTATTTTAATAGCAGCGGGAATTCTGGTGACATTTGTGATAGAAGCAAACAATCCGGCTACATTACAGAATTTTTCAATGCATGACAAAATACTGGCATCTTTGTTCCAGAGTGTTACCACAAGAACTGCAGGATTCCAGACAATGGATCTGGCTAATATGAGAATAGCTACTTTGATCTCATATATTTTTTTCATGTATATAGGGGCTTCGCCGGGATCTACAGGCGGCGGTATAAAAACTACAACAATAGGCGTAATAATACTGGGGGTTTACAGTACACTGACGAACAGGGAAGATATAGAAATAAAGAAAAAGAAAATAGCGTGGGATGTATTTAACAAAGCAACATCCATAGTTTTTATCTCTTTGACATATATAATCTGCATAGTTTTTTTTCTGAGCCTTTTGGAGAAAAACAAAGGCTTTCTGGAACTCGTATTTGAAACAGTGTCAGCTTTTGGAACAGTGGGATTATCACTGAATATAACACCTGATCTGGGAAGTATATCGAAGCTGCTTATAGCACTGACTATGTTTATAGGAAGAGTAGGGCCTCTTACAGTGGCAATGGCTTTATCAGCCCACAGCAAGAGAAAAGGATCATATAAATATCCCGTGGAGGATGTACAGGTAGGATAAATTTTGGAGGTATAAATGGCTAATTATTTAGTAGTGGGGTTAGGAAGGTTTGGAAGAAGCGTAGCCAGAACACTTTATGAAAATAATCAGGATGTTCTTGCAATAGATGATGATGAGGAAACAGTTCAGCAGGCTATTGATTCTGATTTGGTAAGTGAAGCAATTGTACTGGATGCAAGTGATGAAACAGCAATAAAAAATGTAATTAAAGATAATTTTGATGTGGCTTTTGTATGCATAGGATCAAATATGCAGGCGAGTATTATGGTTACTCTTCTTTTGAAGGAAGCAGGAATACCCAAAATCATAGCTAAAGCACAAAGCAGAGCACAAGGAAAAGTACTTGAAAAAATCGGTGCCGACGAAGTAATATATCCCGAGGAATTTATGGGGAAACGGACTGCGAACAAGATTTTGAGACCAACAATAGTGGAGCATTTTAAGCTTTCCAATAAATATGCAGTGGTGGAGGTTCTTGCACCAAAAAGTTTCAGTGATAAAACTCTGATACAGCTTGATGTGAGAAAAAAATACGGGATAAATATAATAGGGATAAAGGATAAAAATAACGAAGTAAATATTTCACCGGCTCCTGATACCATGATAAAAGAAGGGGATACACTTATAGTAGTGGCAGATAATAAAAAATTAAATGAATTAAATAGAATGAAGTAGTTTGGAGGAACAGATGAGAGATTATGATGTTATTGTAGTGGGAGCAGGTCATGCAGGGTGTGAAGCGGCACTGGCAAGTGCAAGACTGGGAATGAAAACTGCAATATTTACAATAACACTTGATAATATAGGAATGATGTCGTGTAATCCGTCGCTCGGAGGACCCGCAAAAAGTCATCTTGTAAAAGAGATAGATGCTTTAGGCGGTGAAATGGCATGCAATATGGATAAAAGCTTTATACAGATGCGTATATTGAATACTAAAAAAGGGCCTGCGGTAAGATCACTGAGAGCTCAGGCTGACAGAAAAGTATACAGCAGAGAAATGAAGAAAACTGTGGAAAATCAGGAAAATCTTGATATAATACAGGATATAGTGACGGAATTAAAAACGGAAAACGGAAAGGTTACCGGGATAAGTACAAAAACAGGACTTGAATTTACTGCAAAGGTAGTAATTCTGGCGACCGGGACTTTTTTGAAGGGGCTTATGCATATAGGGGACAGAAAAATAAAAGGCGGACGTATGGGCGAGCTTTCAAGTGAAGAACTATCTGATTCTCTTGCAAAAGAAGGATTGAAAATCGGACGTTTTAAAACCGGGACACCTCCAAGAGTAGACATTAGGACAATAAATCTGGATATTCTGGAAGAACAGCCCGGAGAAACAGAAAAATTATTAAAATTTTCTGCAAGGACAAAGGATGAGGATATAAAGGGCAGAAAGCAGCTTTCATGCTATCTTACGAGAACAACGCCGAATATACACAGCATAATTTTGTCGAATCTGGATAAAGCTCCTATGTATAACGGTTCTATAGATAGTACAGGTCCGAGATACTGTCCTTCAATAGAAGATAAAGTAGTAAAATTCAGTGAGAAAGACAGCCATCATTTATTTTTGGAGCCGGAAGGCTTTGATACTTCAGAAGTATATATAAGCGGTCTTTCTACAAGCTTTCCTGCAGAAATACAGCAGAAAATAGTAAATAATGTAATAGGACTTGAAAATGCACATATAATGAGATACGGTTATGCAGTAGAGTATGATTATGTAGATCCCAGCGGATTAAAATATACTCTGGAATCAAGAGCTGTTGAAAATCTGTATCTGGCGGGACAGATAAACGGAACAAGCGGTTATGAAGAGGCAGCAGCTCAGGGGCTTGTTGCAGGAGTAAATGCTGTGCAGAAGCTGAAAAATAAAGAGCCTCTTATATTGGACAGAGCAGATTCTTACATAGGAACCATGATAGATGATTTAATTAATAAAGAAATAATGGAGCCGTACAGAATGTTTACGGCAAGATCAGAATACAGGCTAATTTTGAGGGAAGATAACGCTGATCTGAGACTGGCAGAGACCGGTTATAAAATAGGACTTGTGAGTGAAGAGGAGTATAAAAAAACTGTACACAAAAGAAAATCTGTAAAAAAGATTATAGAAATACTGGAGAATACCAAACTGGGAACAAGCAACGGAAGACTTGTGGAGATACTTGATAAATACGGAGATTCTTTAAAAAGCGGAACTACCCTTAAAGAAACTCTGAGACGTCCGAAGGTAACTTATGATGATATAAAATATATAGCAGGAATAATGAACGATGTACCTGATCTGTCTTATGACGAGGATATTGAATATCAGACTGAGGTTCAGGTAAAGTATGAAGGTTATATACAAAAGTCATATCAGATAATAGAAAGACAAAAGAGACTTGAGGAAAAAATGATTCCGGAAAATTTTGATTATAACAGAATGCAGGGAATAACAAGGGAAGCAAAGCAGAGGCTTGGCGAAAAAAGACCGCATAATATAGGACAGGCATCAAGAATAGTCGGGGTTACACCTGCGGATGTTTCTGTTTTACTAATGTATTTAGAAGGAGTGTTAAGCTGATATGAAGGATTATTTTGAACAGCTTCTGAAAAAATCAAATATAAAGCTGGATAATTCTAAAGTAGAAATATTGCTTAAATATCTCCGGCTGCTTACAGAAAAAAATAAAGTAATGAATCTTACGGCAATAAGGGACGAAAAAGAGATACTGGAAAAGCATTTCATAGATTCACTGCTTTTATCAGAATTATTTTTACATACAGATAAGAAAATTATAGATATAGGTACAGGAGCCGGGTTTCCGGGACTTGTGCTGGCTGTTGCATTTCCGGAAAAAGATTTTCTGCTTGTGGATTCAGTGAGAAAAAAAATATCTTTTATAGATGAAGCTGCAGAAAATTTGGGACTGACAAATGTAAAAACAAGCTATGAAAGAGCTGAAGATCTTGTAACAAAAAGCCGGAGTTCTTTTGATCTGGGCTTATGCCGCGGAGTAGCAAATCTCAGAATAATACTTGAGTATATGATACCGTTTTTAAAAGTGAACGGAAGATTTTTACCTCAAAAATTAAACGGAAACGAATTATCAGAGTCTGAAAATGCATTAAAAATATTGAATTCCAAAATTTTACAAATTCACAAATTCAGACTTCCTGAATCAAATGATGAAAGAATAATAATAGAAATTCAAAAATTAAAAGAAATAAGCAGCCGATATCCGAGAAAAACAGGCATACCTGCTAAAAAACCATTATAGGGAGAAAATATGAAGCTCTTAAATCTGGATTCCGGAAAAATAATTTTAAATTCAAAGCAGCCCAGAAAAAATTTTGATGATGAAAAACTTGAGGAACTTTCAAAATCTATAAAGGAATATGGAATAATACAGCCTATTATTGTCAGAAAAATAGTATCGCTGAATAAGTATGAGATAATAGCAGGAGAAAGAAGATTTCGCGCTTCACAGATGGCAGGACTCAGCAAGATACCTGTAATAGAAATAGCAAGTGATAATATAAAAAGTTTTGAAATAGCTGTTTTGGAAAATGTGCAGAGAGAAAATCTGAATTCCATAGAGGAAGCAGAGGCTTATAATAATTTGATTGAAGTGTATAATTACACTCAGGAAGAACTCGCGGAAAAATTAGGGAAAACAAGATCAGCGATATCAAATAAGCTTCGTCTTCTGCATCTTCCGGAAAAAGTGAAGCAGATGGTAAGAGAAAATAAGCTTTCTTACGGACAGGCCAGAACGCTTCTGGCTTTTAAAGATAATACACAGATAGAGGAACTTTCCGACGAAATTGTAAAAAAACAATATTCAGTGCGGGAATTAGAATTAATGGCAAAGAAAAGCCAGAAAAAAGATAAAACACCTAAAAATAAAAAATCAGAGTCTGTTTTTGAAGGAAGCTCTGACGAAATAGAGTATTTGAAAAGTAAATTAATAGAATTTTTTGAATCAAAAGTGGAAATTAAACTGTTAAATGAAGGTCAAGGGAAACTGGAAATAGAGTTTTACGGTTATGAAGATCTCGAAAGAATTCTGAATATTTTAAAGCTTGATCTGGAGTAACATTCCATTCATAGTTAGCCAAATGCCGCTGTCTGTTTACTGTGTATTGCGGGGTAATGTGATATAACGCTTTGTTTAACTAAGAGTAACCAGAATATTGTATCAGGATAAAACTACAGAAAAATAAAATCAAAAAAACGGAGGGAGAAAATAATCATGAAATATCTTAAGAAAACAATAGTAGTATTTATTCTCCTTTTAATGGTTATAACAGGAGTAGTCACATATATTAACAGTAAATTGTTCAGCAAAGATATTCAGGGTATTATAAAAAGTCTTAATCTTGATATAAAAGTAGGAGATGCAAAGTTTGTAGGCTATGGTAAAATAAAAGTCACTGGACTGGTTCTTTATGACAAAGAGAAAAGGCCTGCAATTGAAGCAGACAAAGGTTATATATACATTAATCCGCTTAGTATATCCAGAGTCAGAAAAATAGATGTATATTCCCCAAATGTAATTCTGGAGAAGCAGGATGGAATGAAATTTAACATTGTGGAGATGTTTTCAGGAGAATCTGATAAGATAGACAGAACCTCAAGGATAGGCAGGATTAATTTTTATAATGCAAAACTGGACTACAGGGATACTTCATATAAGAAACTTATCCAGAAAAATCTTGATAATGTAAACGGATATGTAAATTTTAGCAAAGCTAAAGGTATATCCCTTGAAGCCGCAGGAAATAATAATGATGAGAAAATAGGAGTGGTACTGAAAATATTTCCTTCCCAAAAGAAATCACCGGAGGTGTTTTTGCAGAGAAGGGCAATCCGCGAAAATAAAATATATTTTGAGCTGAATTTTGATAAATTCAGAATATTTCCCGAGGCAGTACAGTATGTTCCGTTTGAAGGACTGGAAGTTTATGACGGAAAAATTTCGGGAAAACTGAAAATGGAACTTAACAAAAAGTTTTCAGGAAATCTGAATATCGAAAATGGTACATTAAAATATGTAGATTATGATGAAATTTTGAAAAATGTAAATGCCAATGTAGTATTAAAAGACAATAATGTGGATATAGCAACGGGAGCAGAGCTTAACGGAGGAAAGCTCGATCTGGGTATAAAGTTTCTGGAAAAGACAAAAACAGTTAAGCTGGCAATAAAATCAGATAACATGGATTATTCAGATATTAGAAAATATAAACTTGTTAAGGAACAGAATATAGAGGCTTTCGGAAGGATAACAGGGACTTTTAATGCAAATCTGGATTTAGACAAAAAGATATATGAATTTGACGGCTTTTTATCTTCGCCGAATCTGCAGTACAGCGGTTATAATTTTCGGAATCTGAAAACGAATCTGGTTTATGATAAAAACAGTATTTTGACTCTGAGCAATATAAGCTTCGGCTTTAATGAAACTATATCTGATATCCATATAGCAGCAGATGCAAGAGCTTTGTTTTCATATAATACAAAGCTGAAAGCAGGAAGCGGTACATACGAGCTGGATAATAAAGGGTCTGATTTCAGTATAAAGAAAATAAACGGAAATTTTGAAATAGATAAAAATAATGTGGTAAGAAGTGACTTTTTCTCTGAAGAAGCAGATGGGAATTTTGCTTTTGACACAAAAAATAAATCACTGGAAATAAGTACAGGAGGAAAACAGTATTTTGACCTGAAATATGGGGAGAATAAATTTACATTAAAGCCAGTAATACGAAATCTGAAAATCAGTCTGGATAAATTTCTTCTGGTTTCGGGATCTGCTGATATAGATATAGCAAAAAACGAATATTTTGATACGGCAAGAGTGTCGGCAATAGTAAGAAACGGAAATTTTGATGTAAATGCAGCGGCAGCTATAAGCGGACAGAATATAAGAGCGGCAGGGACTACTGACAGTAAATTTAATCACAGGTACAAAGTAAGCGGTTCAAATGTAAGAATAAAGCCGCTTCTTGACAGATTCGGCATAAAAGTTGCCGGAATGGAACAATCGGATCTGGTAACTGATTTTAATGCTAATATATACGGCAGCGGAGCGAACTTAAAAGGAGATTTTAATATTGCCAGTCAAAGAGGAAAATACTTTGTGGAATATGAAAAATTAAATGTAAGCGGAAATATAGAAGATCTTCTAAATGGAAGACTTCAGGCAAAGGTAAATGCTGGGGAAATATGGCTGAATTATCAGCGTTTTAAAAACCTCAGCGGAGATGTAAAATATGAAAATAATGTAATTACACTGACAGATTTTAAAAATGAAGATTTAAATGCCAATGTATCATTTAATATAAAGGATCAGTATGTTAATCTTAATGCACAGATAAATAATTATGTGCTTTATAATGTAAGCAAGCCTGAGTTTAACCTGAAGCTCTTGAAACTTGACGTAAATCTCAGCGGAAATGTAAACTCACTTAATGGTTCTATGTTTATAAGTCCGTCAATGGTAACGATAGATAACAGATACAGCGGAGAGCTGAAAGGTAATATAGATGTAAGAAACAGTGTCTTGATTCTGGATCAGCTCGCATGGAGAAAAAATACGCTGAAAGGAACATATGATCTAAATACACAGACAGCTGATGTTTATGTACATATAGATGAGGAGAAGCTTGAAGAATTATACGGCATGGATAATATTATTGTTTCCCTGAACAGTGATCTGAGACTTCAGGGAAGACTTGATGACTTCACCATAACGGGTGATATTAATATAGGACATATGCAGTATGGGGATATAAAGCTTCCGGCAGTGGAATCTGTCATAGCTTATAAAAACGGTGACATAAAAAGTATTCTTAAAAAGGGAAGTCTTGAGGTATCGAAGTTTATACTCAGAGGTGAAGAAGGAGAGGAAATACTTCATACAAGTACGAAAATAGATGATCTGTCAACATCACAGCTGGATTTTGTACTTAATGATAAAGAATTGGATCTGACTTCAATAAAAGGGTTCAAGGAAAAAGGCTATACCGGAATTATAAATTATTCACTTATATTGAGAGGAAATATAGACGACTTCTTTGTGGATATAAAAGCTGAGAGTGATAATTTCAGCGTATCAGGATTTAGTTTTAATAATCTGTCAATAGATGCACAGATCAATAATAAGGGTCTGAATATAGGACAGTTATATCTGGAATATGAAAATAATCCGCTTCTGGTAAATGGTTATGTAACATTCACACCGATAGATTATAATATAAATGTTCTTGCCGAAAACTTTAATCTTGATTTCTTAAAAGCAGGAAACGGAATGAAGGATGCAGGCGGAATAGCGAATCTGGATGTAACATTTACACCTGAAAATACATCAGGGATTATTGATCTTCAAAATTTTGTATTTAAAGATCAAAAGGGGAATGTGGATATATCTGAATTAAATGCCAATATAGATATCAATAACAGAAAATTGGTAGTTAATAATTTTAGCGGAAACTATAACGGCGGAACTGTTAATATATCAGGTAACCTGGATGTGCCGGGACTTGCTGCTGATTTTGCAGATAGTAAAAAGCTGGATCTGGGAGACTTTGATCTAAGAATAACACTGGATAAAACAAATATTAAGTACGGTAAGACATTCGACGGCGTACTGTCAGCAGATCTGTCATTTACCGAGAAAGAGCTTTTAGGATCTGTAATTGTGGATAAGGGTAAGATTGCCGATATATCTCAGTTTATGGGCGAGAAAAAAGATGAAGAGGAAATTTCCGGAAAGAAAAAAGAAAAGTCTATAATTGACGGATTACAGAGTGAAATAGTAGATATCATAATGGGGCAGTATTCTGCCAACATAAGAATAAACATAATGAAAGGAATTGATCTGGAAATACCTAGTGTAAGTCTTGTAAGAAATATAAGAGGTGTTCTGAAGGGTGAAGGTGTAATAATGCTTAATTCCGGGAATATCTCAGCATCTGGAGATTTCTACGTAACAAAAGGTAAATTTACTTTAAGCGACAGAAATTTCGTTCTGGATCAGGCAGAGTTTTATTACGGCAGCGGCGGTTTCTCAGGATCAGAAATAGGAAATCCTTTTGTAGTAGTACTTGCTACCACAAATATAAACAATGATCAGGTAAGTGTGAGTATTAGCGGAAACTTAAGTGATCCTCAAATAAAGTTTAATTCAAGTTTAGGATTGAGTCAAGAACAAATATTAGCATTATTGATTTTTGATGCCAGAACTGCTGAAAATAGTGAATTTGAATCAAGAGATCAAAATCAGCAGTTAGGAAATCTTGCAGATCCTATATTAAATCAATTGATTTTTGGTTCCGTAATTGGTACAATAGAAGAAACTTTTGGATTATCTGCAGTATCTCTGAGAACAAATGTACAAACTCAGAGTACGGATAAAAATGCAAATGGTCAGGACTTTGGAGCAACAATAGCACCATCTATATATATTCAAGATAATCTGTATAAAGACAGATTATACTGGAATGTTGAATTAGGTTATGGAGAAGAAAGCACAGCAAGTGCTGGATTAGATTATAATTTCTGGATTACTTATAAGGTAAGCGAAAAATTTGGAGTAAATTTAGGATTACAAAATTTAAGAGGAAATGACAGCCTTGTAGATAAGACAGACTATTATCTGGGTGTGGAATTTTCCACAAGGTTTTATACTTTTGGAGATTTTTTAAAGAGTCTCAGAAAACCTAAACTGGAAGTTATTCCTGAACAGGATAAACTAAAATGAATTTGGAGGTAATTATGAAAGGAAAGTTATCATCAATTATAATTGTGATGGTTATACTTATTTTGGCAACATTTAATATTCAAGCCGCAGAAAATAACGAACTGAGGGTTAGAAATATTCTCATCTCTAACTTAAGGGAACTGCCAAGAGAATTAGTAATGAGCAAATTAAAAATAAGAGAAGGAGAAACATACAGTACAAAGAAAATAAGTGATACTTATCTGGCTCTTAGGGAATTACCCTACATCAATGATGCTAACTTTTACACACAGGTAGAAGGCGACAATATAGATATCAGAATAGAAGTAGATGAAATGCCTAATGCTCTGGAAATAGCAAAAAGGGAAGAATCAAGAGAAGAGCTTAGCAAAAAAACTGAATTTATAATATCAAATGTAAGTATAACAGGATTACAGTCTCTGAAAGAAGCTGATTTCATAAAAGATATTCCTCTTAAAACAGGAGAGTTTTTTGTGCCGCAGGATGCCATAGACGGAGCTTCAAAATTATTTAATTCAGGATACTTCAGCAGTGTAGAGCCTAAGGTAGTTAGAGGAGCAGATAATACTATCAGCATAGAATACGTTGTTGAGGAAAATCCTAGAGTAAATAATATTACAATAGAGGGGAATACAATATTTACTGAAGCAGAATTATTAAGTGCCCTTGAGGTAAAAAAGGGAGATATTCTAAATATAGAGAAAATGGATCCTTCTAAAAACGGTGTAATCAAAAAGTATCAGGACAGCGGTTATACTCTGGCAAGAATTGATGATATGAAGCTTGATGACAGCGGAAATGTAAGAATAATCCTTTCTGAAGGTACAATTGAAGCAATAGAATACAGAAAGATAGGTAAGAAAAGAGAAGGTGAAAGAAGAACACCAAAAAGTACAGATTTAAGAACTCAGGATTATATCCTTGAAAGAGAAACAAGAATGAAAGTCGGGGAAATTTTCCAGAGGGATAAAATGGAACAGACAATAAGAAATATATACAGAACAGGGCTTTTTACATCAATACAGCCTAACTTTAAACCAAGTGCTACAGATCCTAACGGAAGAATAATAGAGATGGAGGCTGAAGAAAGACCGGCAGCATCTATTAACGGTAATATATCATACGGAACTTCAGTAGGATTCTTAGGAGGTATTAACTATACAGATTCCAATTTCCTTGGAAGAGCACAGGAATTCAAAGCAGCTATTGAACTTTCAGATGAGGGTGACCAAACATATGAAATAAGTATTTTTGATCCTTGGATAAGAGGAACGGAAAGACTTCAGGCAGGAGCAAGTATTTATTACAGACAGACAGAAGATGACGATGCTTACGGTACAGATTTGTATAAAGTAAAAAGATACGGTACAAGATGGACACTGGGACAGGGACTTAACGATGATATATATGTAAGAGGGGCAATCAGATACGAAGATGTCAAGGAATACTACAGAGACGGTACAAAAAGAGATGACTATGACTTAGTAGCTTTTACTCCGACAATTACATATGACACAAGAAATAACAGATTTAGTCCTCAAAAAGGTTTATACTTAAGTTTAAGTGACGAAATAGGTAAAATAGTATCAGATCACAGAAGCTATAATCAGTTTGAAATTGATTTGAGAGCATATCACAGAACTTTCTTTAAAGATAAGAATACAATGGCATATAGAGCAGTTTGGGGAACAACAGGATCAGAAACACCGGAAGCACTAAGATTCAAGATGGGTGGAGCAGACTCTATAAGAGGATATGATTATGGTGACTTTGAAGGATATAACGAATTTTACTTTAACGTGGAAAACAGAACACAGGTAACTAACAGTATACAGGTAGTAGCTTTCTTCGATATAGGTAATGCTTGGCAGACTAATGATAAAAAACCTGACAGAGACGGAGCAGATAAATTTAAAGATCTGAAATCCGGAGCAGGAATAGGAGTAAGAATATTAACACCTGTAGGACCGCTAAAATTTGACTATGCATGGCCGCTTGATATAGCACCTGGAGATTCCAAAAAAGATAATGGTAAATTCTACTTTAACTTTGGGCCAAGCTGGTAAAAACTGGAGGAGAAATGTATCATATAAATGAGATTTCAAAATTAATAAATGGAAAGATCATAGGGGAGGATAACTTAGAATTTTCTAAGTTATCTCCTTTTTTTGAAGCAGATCCTGAGGATCTCACATTTGCAGCTGATGAAAGCATGCTGAAAAATATAGCCGGGACAAAGGCAAAAGCAGTTATAGTTCCTGTTATGGAGGAGTATCCTGACGGAAAAACTTATATTGTTTTGGAACAAAATCCAAGAAATGTTCTTCCTATACTTCTTAATTTTTTTAAACCAAAAATGCAAAAACCTGAAAAACAAATAGAGGACAGTGCTAAAATAAGTGAAAATGTCATGATAGGGATAAATTCATATATAGGGCATAATGTGGAAATAGGAGAAAATACTGTTATCCATCCCAATGTAACTATTATGGAAGGTGTAAAAATAGGGAAGAACTCTATAATATATTCCAATGCAGTAATAAGAGAGTTTTGTGTATTGGGAGAAAATGTAATATTACAGCCGGGAGCAGTGATTGGTGCGGATGGTTTTGGTTTTATAAAAGATAAAAACGGCGATAATGTAAAAATAGAACAGATAGGAAATGTTATTCTTGAGGATAATGTAGAAATAGGGGCTAATTCATGTGTGGACAGAGGAGCCATAGGATCTACAGTTGTAAAAAGAGGTACAAAAATAGATAACCTTGTTCATATTGCTCATAATGATATAATAGGAGAAAATTGTTTTATAATAGCACAGACAGGAATTTCCGGAAGTGTAGAGGTAGGGAATAATACTGTTCTTGCCGGACAGGTAGGAGTAGCAGGGCATTTGAAAATAGGAAATAATGTAGTGGTAGCAGCTAAATCCGGAATTACCAATGATATACCGGATAATTCAAAAATGTCAGGTTACCCTTTAAGACCGCATATGGAAGACCTTAGAGTAAAAATGTCTATGGGTAAAGTTCCGGAATTGATTAAAAGGGTAAAAAAACTGGAAAAATTATTAAAAAATGAAGAAAAATGATGATTTATGACTGTTTAATATTTTTGTAAAGAGAACAGCGGCAAAGTGAACAGAGTACTACACTGGATGTAAGTTTATCTTGACTATGAATAATAAATAATGTAAAATTAAATCACCATAAATAAGAGGGAGTTGTATAAATGAAAAAGATTTTTTTTCTGATCATAATATGCCTGTTCATGGTGAGTTGTGGAAAACAGGCAGATAATACCGTGGAGAAATTTATAGACAACATTAAAAATAAAAAAATTGATGCAGCTATGAAATATGTCAAAAATGAAGATGTTGCTAAAAACATGGAAATAATGGAAATATCTTATAAAAATAAAACACAGGAAGCTATTTTTGAAGCACTCTTTAAAAACATGAATTATAAAGTACTTCAGACAAAAAAAGAATCAGACGAGCTGACTATAGTGAAAGTAGAAATAGAAAATGTAGATATAAAAGGTGTTTTTATGAGACTGTTTGAAGAGACAATACAGGATATGTCAGCAGGCGGTGAAGGATCAAAAGCAGATGATCACAGTTCACTGGAAAAGAAACTCATAGAAATTCTGAATGATAAAAATGTACCTAAAATAAAAGCTGTGACTGAATTTGCAGTTTATAATACAAAAGAAGGCAATAAAATAGAGCTGACTCCGGATAATGTGAATATTATGTTCGGGCAGATTTCATCACTCGGAGGTTTTGCAAAATCAGATGAAACTACTGAAGAAAAAAAGACGGAGCCTGAGGATATTCAGCCAAAACCACAACCAATGCAGAAAAAATAAGGCACATAAGTGCCTTTTTTACTGCACGGAATTTTGTTAATTAAGTAACTTATTGGAGAGATAAGGAGATAAATATGTATGATAATGTGACAGAAGCTAAAAGATGTATAGCTTGTAAAATACCTTTCTGTGAGAAAGGATGTCCTGTAAGCACACCTATAAAAGAGATAATACAGATGTATCTTGGGAATAAAATACTTGAAGCAGGAGATATTTTATTTAAAAATAATCCTCTTTCAATAGTATGTTCTATAGTATGTCCTCATGAAAAGCAATGTGAGGGAAGCTGTATTCTGAACAGAAAATCCAAAGGAGTGGAGTTTGGGAAAATAGAAAATGAGATTTCAAACTGCTATATTGATAATGTGGATTTTGCTATACATAAATTAAATGACAGAAAGTCAAGAGTAGCAATTATAGGGGGCGGACCTGCAGGAATTGCTATTGCATTTATACTTGCCTTTAAAGGTTATGATATCACAATCTATGAATCACACTCACAGATAGGGGGAGTCCTTAGATACGGTATTCCTGAATTCAGGCTTCCGAAAGTTACAATTGATAAACTGGAGAAAAAATTAATGGAGATAGGTGTAAAAATAAGACCAAATATATTGATTGGTCCTACATTAACACTGGATGATATTTTTAATGACGGCTACGGAGCTATTTTTATAGGAACGGGAACATGGAATCCGAGAAAACTGAAAATAAAAGGAGAAGCTCTCGGAAATGTTCATTACGCCATAGATTATCTAAAATCGCCTGAATATTACAAGCTGGGAGAAAAAATAGTAATAATCGGGGCTGGAAACGTAGCAATAGATGCTGCCAGAACGATGATAAGAAACGGAGCTAAAGAAGTTCTGCTTCTGAACAGAGAAGGAGAGGCGGGAATAACCGCTAACAGAAAAGAATTTAATGATGCAGTGGCTGAAGGCGTACAGGTAATGAATTTTAAGACCGTACTTGAAATAAAAGATGACGGTGTAGTAATTGCAAATACAGAATTAACTGAAAAAGACGGTATTACAGATTACAGTGTAGATTATGACAGCGAACGTTTTTATAAATGTGATTCTGTAGTAGTAGCAATAAGTCAGGGACCGAGATCGAATATAGTATCTACTAATAAAGAGCTGGAAATAAATGAAAAAGGTCTTATAGTGACTAATATAGACGGAAGTACCACTAAAAAAGGTGTTTTTTCCGGCGGAGATGTGGTTACCGGGGCGAAAACTGTGGTAGAGGCAGTAAAAATGTCGAAGATAATAGCGGAAAAAATGGATGAATACATGAGGAACGAATATAAATGAACAGGAAAGGACAGGCAAAATGGGAAAATTAATTAAAGGTGTCAGTAAAAATGCCAGATTTTTTATATGTGATACAAAAGATATGGTTCAGGAAGCAATGGATATACATTCATGCAGTCCTACAGGAATATCAATACTGGGAAGAGTTCTTACGGCAGCCGGAATGATGGGATCAGATTTGAAAAGTGAAAATGATTCAATGACAATAAGAATAAATGGTGACGGTCCGGCAGGGACAATCATAGCTACTGCTAATATGAAAGGTGAAGTAAAGGGATATCTGAGTAATCCTCAGGTGGAAACTGACGATCATGATTCCGCGCATATACATATAGGAAAAGCAGTAGGAAGCGGGACAATGTACGTAATAAAAGATATGGGACTGAGAGATCCGTTTTCAGGACTTGTCCAGCTCCAGACTGGAGAAATAGGTGACGATCTTGCATATTATTTTTACACTTCGGAACAAATACCTTCTGTGGTAGCATTAGGAGTAAAAATAAATAAAGATTATAAAGTATCGTGTGCCGGAGGATTTATTATACAGCTTCTTCCCGGGGCAGAAAATGAATTTATAGACAGGCTCGAAGAAAAGCTAAAAGCTATAAGACCTGTAACAGAGCTTTTTGAGGGCGGTTTTGACATATACAGAATAGCACGGCTTCTTTATGAGGATATGGGAAGCGATGAAGAAGGAAAGCTGGTAGAGGATTATGAAATACTTGCAGAGTCAGAAATTACATATAAATGTGACTGTTCCAGAGAAAGATATCTGAGAGGACTCATAACACTCGGGAGAAAAGAAATAGACAGTATTCTAGAGGAAGACGGAGGAAAGATGGAGGTAGAATGTCACTTCTGCATGAAAAAATATGAATTTACAAAAGAAGATTTTGAGGATATAGAGTTTTAGCATAATATTCTGTTTTGAGAAAAATCACAGCAGGATAAATATTTTTAAATTAACAGACTTAAAAGCTTTTAAAATATGATATAATAAAATTCAGGAGGTAAAAATGGAAGACAGATTTTTATATAGTGAGGCAGATGATACTATTTTTATAAAAATAGAAGGAAATGCCACTATGAAGAACAGTAAGACACTTTCAGATCTTTTAGCCAAAATATTCAAAGGCGAGAAAAAGAATCTGGTTTTTGAGATGTCTGCTTGTAACTACCTGGATAGTACATTTTTGGGACTGATAGCCAAATGTGCCCTTGAAATAAAAAAAACATGGAATTCTACATTATACATAATGAATGCCTCAAATATGGTACTAAGCGGTTTGAAGCAGACAGGAATAGATAAGTTCGTAGAAAAAATAGAGGACAGTTCGCTTCAGTTAAAAACATCAGAGCTGGAAAACCAGGATTTTAGTGATAGAAAAGAAAAAACGCTGCATATTTTGGAAATGCATAAGACTTTAATGGAATTAAATGAAAAAAATAAAGAGACATTTCAAAATGTGGTAAACATGATAGAAAAAGATTTGAATAAATAAAAAAATCAAAGCTTGGACAAAATCATGAACCGGTATCATATCTTATGATTTGAGATATAATACTGATATATTAATAAAAGGAATTTACTGATAAAGAATAGGATTCTTTTTCAGTTTTTCTTGTTTTGGAATATAGTGAAAAAGATAATTTGCCGGATTTGGACAGTATAATAACAGATTACAGACTGAAAAAGACAGGCTGTGAAATAATAAATATATTGGTTTGATGGTTTTGTATAACAAAGAATACAAAAATATTATCTGATTATAAAATTTATATAAAGGAGATTAGTCGGAAATGTCAAAACTTAAAATAGGTGTTGTAAGAGGAGGAATCTCTTCCGAGAGAGAAGTATCGCTTAAATCCGGTGAAGGAATAATAAGAGAACTGAATAAAGATAAATATGATGTAAAAGATATAGTATTAAATGATAAAAATGATATTTTTACTTCTTTGGACGGAGTGGATTTTGTATTTTTGGGATTACACGGAAAATTTGGAGAAGACGGTAAAATTCAGGCAATATTGGAAACAATGGATATACCTTATACAGGCTGCGGTGTTCTGGCTAGTTCTTTGTGCATGGATAAGGATATTACAAAACATATAATGAGAAGCTACGGTGTAAGAACTGCCAAATGGATTTCTGTGAGGGAGGGTGAGGAATGTGACTATTCAGAGGCAGCTGCCTATCTTGGGGAAGATATAATAGCCAAGCCGAATTCAGGCGGTTCCAGTGTAGGAGTTCATTTTATAAAAAATGAACAGGAATTTTATGAGGCGTTAAAAGATATATTTACTATAGATAAAGAAGTAATGATAGAAGAAGTTTTGAGAGGTGTGGAGATATCAGTTCCTATTATTGACGGAAAAGTTTACCCTACGCTGTGTATCGAACCAAAAGCAGGTACTTTCTTTGATTATGCATCAAAATATGAAGTCGGCGGAGCTGATGAATATGTGGTAGAATTTGAAAAAGAGCTTCAGGATGAGATAAATGAGCTCACAAAAACAGCTTATCATGCTGTAAAATGTGAAGGTTATGCAAGAATAGATTTTATGCTTAAAGATAACAAGCCTTATCTTATGGAAATAAATACACTTCCAGGCATGACAATGACAAGTCTTGTTCCAAAAAGTCTGAAGCATCTCGGAGTTAGTTATTCAGAACTCCTGGATAAGCTTATTGAAGTATCTTTAAAGATAAAAAGATAAATATTGTTTAGAGAGGTGATAATATGGAATTAAATAAAATACCGAGTTTTACAGTAGATCATATTAAACTGGAGCCGGGAATTTACATTTCAAGAATAGATGAAGTAGGCGGTGACTATGTTACTACTTTTGATATAAGACTGAAAAAACCAAATGCAGAGCCTGTTATTAATATAGCAGAGCTGCATACAATAGAGCATTTAGGAGCTACTTTTCTGAGAAATGATGAGGAATGGAAAGATAAAGTGGTTTATTTCGGACCTATGGGCTGCCGAACAGGGTGCTATCTGCTCTTAAAAGGAAGACTTGAACCAAAGGATATACTTGATCTGATAAAAAGACTATGGAAATTTATCAGCACATTTGAGGGAGAAATTCCGGGAGCTGCGGCAAAAGACTGCGGGAATTATCTTGATCAGAATCTTCCTATGGCAAGATATGAAGCGAAAAAATATCTGGAAAAAATGGAAAAATTCACAGAAAGCAATTTAGCATATCCTGAATAAAAACATAATATAAAGATAGTGAAAGTGAAGAAGACAGAGATTTGAAAATCATGTCTTCGGAAGTTTCACTTTCCTTAAAATAGGAGAAAAAATATGAAATTAGCAGACACACATGCACATATATATGATGAGAAGTTTAGGGATGATTTCGATGAAATAATGGACAGAATTAACAATGAACTGGATTTCGTGGTGAGTATCGGTTATGACATGGAATCATCAGAAAAAAGTATAGCTTTATCGGAAAAGTATGAAAAAATATATAGTGTAATAGGATTTCATCCCACTGAAATAAAAAAATACAGTAAAGAAGCGGAAAAAAAGCTTGAAGAGCTGGCGAAAAATTCTAAGGTGACAGCAATAGGAGAAATAGGACTTGATTATTACTGGATGGAAGATCCGAAAGAAAAGCAGATGGAAATATTCAGACTGCAGATGGAGCTCGCAAGAAGGGTGAAGCTTCCTGTAGTTATACATACGAGAGATGCAATTGAAGATACTGTAAAAATACTCGAAGAATATAAGGATCTCGGAGGGATAATGCATTGTTATCCGGGTTCTTATGAAACTGCCAAGAAACTAATGGACAGATATTATTTTGGAATAGGGGGAGTAGTTACTTTCAAGAATAATAAGGTAACAAAAGAAACAGTAAAAAAACTTCCTCTGGAAAGAATAGTGATAGAAACAGACTGTCCGTATCTTACTCCTGAACCGTTCAGAGGAAAAAGAAATGAACCGGTATATGTAAAATATGTGGCTGAAAAAATTGCAGAAATAAAAGAAATATCTTTGGAACAGGTTATAGAAGTCACTACAAACAATGCAAAAAAGATTTATTCAATATGATTTTCTGAGAAAAATTTGACAAAAAAACCTTAAAATGTTAACATGTAACGGTGTTAATTATTTAAAAAAAGGAGAGATTTATGGAAAACAATAAGGGAAATGCAATGATTATTTATATTTTAGCAATTTTTATTTGGTTTATATCACCAATAATATTCTATTATATAAAAAAAGATGGAACAGAATATGAAAGAGAAAATGCAAGAAAGAGTTTAAATTTTGAAATAGTAATGACTGTGTTATTATTTGTATTAGCGATTCTGATGAGTATAGTACCATTTGTATGGGTAATATATTTATTAGTAGTATTAGCTCACATAGTTATTAATGTTATGGCTGCAATAGCTGCAAATAAAGGTGAGGAAACTAATCTTTATATTCCGTTTGAAATTATAAAAAAATAATATAAAAAAAATTGTTTCAGAAAAATCTTTCTGAAGCAATTTTTTTATTTAGTTTAAAATAAAATTATATTATGAAGTAACTTTATTATTTCTAAAATTACTGATGAAAAAGCTAAACAAAAAACGGTATATAGTGTATACTATTAATAACGGATAAATTTTTTTGGCATATAAGGAGAAGTCATGGAAATAATAGGAATAGGAACAGACATAATAGAAATAGAGAGAATAAAAGATGCTATAAATAATGTAAAAACATTCAAAGGAAGGGTTTTTACCAAAAATGAAATAGAACACGTAGAAAAGCGTAAAAATCCATATCCCAGCTATGCAGGCAGATTCGCAGCAAAGGAAGCTGTATCTAAGGCTATAGGAACAGGTTTCAGAGGATTCAATCTGGTAGATATAGAAATATATAATGACGAGCTTGGCAAGCCTTATCTGAAATTTTATAATGATCTGGAGAAAATAATGGAAGGCGTGAAGTTTCAGATCAGTATATCACACAGTAAGGAGTATGCTGTTTCCACAGTTATTTTGTATAAAGAAGATGAAAATAAACAGAGGAATATCATATAAAAAATTTATTTTTGAAAAATAAATAAAATTGAAAAATTACTTTGTGAATCAAATAAAAAAATAGATATCTGGTGTGTCTAAAGTGTTTTCTCATAAACAGATAAGTCAGAAACGGAATATTTATTTAATAAACCTTTATTGATTTTTATTTTATATAAAAAAATATATCTTTTTTACTTTAGAAAAGGATTTTTTAAAGTATTGCCAACATCAGAAAAAATCATGGAAAACTAAAATATAAGTTCATGATTTTTTTTATTTATATAAGAATAGTATGTTTTGATATAAAATATATATAAATAAAAACTTGTAAAAAAACAAATTGTAATTATTACATTTTTATATTCTGAATACTCAATATATGCTCGGTATCGAATATTTTGAATCAAAATATTTTGAAACCAAAATAATTTTGATGATTGACTACTTTGGTATTATATAGTAGAATAGTTGTATATATATTATTTATGGAGGTCGTAATGAGTTTATTGGAGCTTAAGGAACTAAAAGCTAAAGTTGAAGATAAAGAAATTTTAAAGGGATTGAACCTTAATATAAATAAAGGGGAAGTACATGTTATTATGGGGCCGAACGGAGCCGGAAAATCAACTCTGGCAAGTGTTTTGGTCGGGCATCCTAAATATGAAATTTCAGGCGGGGATATAATATTTGACGGTGAGGAAATAAATGATCTTGCTGTGGATGAAAGAGCACAAAAAGGTATGTTTTTATCTTTCCAGTATCCTGAGGAAATACCGGGACTTACTGTAGAAGATTTTTTGAGAGCTGCAAAAGAAGCAGTATCAGGAGAAAAACAATATTTTATGCAGTTTCATCAGGAATTAGTAGAAAAAATGGAAAGACTTCATATAGACCCTACATATGCAGACAGACATCTGAATGTAGGCTTTTCAGGGGGAGAAAAAAAGAAAAATGAAATACTTCAGATGGCAGTTCTGGAACCGAAGCTGGCGATTCTGGATGAAACAGATTCTGGACTTGACAGAGATGCTACAAAGATAGTTTTCGAGGGTGTACAAAAATTGAAAAATGATAATAACGCGCTTCTTATAATAACTCATTATAATAAAGTCCTTGATTATCTGAAACCAGATTTTGTCCATATACTGATGGACGGAAGAATAGTAAAAAGCGGCGGGATAGAGCTGGTGGAATATATTGAGAAAAACGGGTATCAAAAAATGAAGGAAGAACTAGGACTTTAAAAAAGAGGTGAATAACTTGGAAGACAGAAAGAAAACTTATATTGCCGATATTGAAAGAGGCGTTTATGATATAAAAGATGAAATGAAGCATGAATTTACCACTAAAAAAGGTTTGACAGAGGAAATAATAAGAACAATTTCCAAAGAAAAAAACGAACCTGAATGGATGCTTGAGCATAGATTAAAGTCGCTTGAGGTGTATAATTCCAAACCTATGCCTAAATGGGGTGCTGATCTGTCCGATTTAGACGTAGATGATATTATTCATTATCTGCGTCCTGACAGTAAAATAATGAGTGATTCATGGGATGATGTACCTGATTATATAAAGAATACTTTTGACAGGCTGGGAATACCCGAGGCTGAAAAGCTGTCACTTGCAGGAGTGGGAGCACAGTATGATTCTGAAGTGGTGTATCACAGTATTCATGAAGAACTGGTAAAACAGGGAGTTATCTATACTGATATAGAGACAGCACTTAGAGAGCATGAAGATATAGTAAAAGAATATTTTATGAAACTGATAACTATGAATGATCATAAATTTGCTGCGCTGCACGGGGCTGTTTGGTCAGGGGGATCATTTGTATATGTTCCGAAAGGAGTAAAGGTAGATAAACCTCTGCAGTCATATTTCAGACTAAATGCCGCTGAAGCGGGACAATTTGAGCATACGCTGATAATAGTGGAGGAAGGTGCGGATTTACACTTTATAGAGGGGTGTTCGGCGCCAAAATACCAGAAAAATGCACTTCACGCAGGAGCAGTGGAATTATTTATAAAAAAAGGCGGAAGACTAAGATATTCGACTATAGAAAACTGGTCAAGAAATATGTATAATCTGAATACCAAAAGAGCAACAGTAGATGCAGACGGAGTAATAGAATGGGTATCAGGATCATTCGGGTCAAGAGTATCAATGCTTTATCCTATGAGTATTCTTAAGGGAGAGCGTGCAAGATGTGAATTTACAGGAATTACTTTTGCTTCTACAGGGCAGTATCTGGATACAGGATCAAAGGTAATACACGCAGCACCATACACAACTTCCAATGTACATTCAAAGTCAATTTCCAAAAACGGAGGTACGGCTCTGTACAGGGGACTTCTGAGAGTGGCGCCTAATGCACACGGATGTAAGTCTACAGTAGAGTGTGAGTCACTGATGCTTGATAATGAATCAAGATCAGATACTATACCTATTATAGAAATACATAATGACAATATAGATATCGGGCATGAGGCCAAGATAGGAAGAATAAGCGAGGAAGCTATATTTTATTTAATGTCGAGAGGTATCAGCAAGGATGAGGCAAAAGCCATGATAGTAAGAGGATTCGTGGAGCCGATTTCCAAGGAACTGCCGCTTGAATATGCAGTAGAGTTAAATAAATTAATAGAGCTGGAGCTGGAAGGTACTATAGGATAGGAGGGCACTTAGATGTTTAACGAAGATAATATAAAAGAACTTGATAATTATCAGTTCAGGATAGATAATTTTAGAAAATATTCAGCTTTGTCAGCGCCGAAATGGAAAAGAATCGCTCATAATGTGGAGGTTCCGGAAGATTATAAAAAATTCGGCGGGGTTTCTGTAAGAAATACAGAACAGGACGGATTAACAGTAAAAGACATAAACGAAGCGTTTCAGGATATAGAAAAATATAATAATGACAATGAATACGGACTAAATGAGTTTTTTAACTCACAGATGTTCTCATTTTATAACAGCGGGAAATTTATTCATATAAATGAAAGAAAAAAGCTGGAAGATACAGTATGTATAAATTATAATTTTAATAAGGAAAATAATCTGCTTATTGATTATAACGTAATTGTAGCAGAGGACTTTTCAGAAGGAACAGTTATTATAAATTATAACTCGGAAGATGATACAGAAGCATATCATAACGGAATGATCAAAATAATAGCAAAACCGAATTCAAAGCTTAAGATTATTAAAATACAGAATCTGAATCTGAACAGCTATAACTTCGAAGGAAGTAAAGCTGAAATCTTCGGAAATGCCGATGCAGCAATTTACAGTATGGAAATGGGAGCAAAGGTAAATGCAGTAAGCAATAAAAGTTATCTTGAGGAAAACGGCGCCAAAATAGAAATATGGCCGGGGTATCTTGCTGATAAAGACAGAAAAGTAGATCTCGAATATTCTGTAATATTCCGAGGCAGAGATACTTCAGGGATAATAGAGGGAAGAGGAGCTGTAAAGGATACTGCGAGAAAGGTCTTCAGAGGAAATCTTTATTTCAAAAAGGGAGCAGCCCACTCGGTAGGAAGAGAAGGAGAATTTGCAATTCTTCTTGATAAGGGAGTAAGATCTGATTCTATTCCCGGATTATTCTGTGATGAGGATGATGTAATAGGCGAGCATTCTGCCAGTATAGGAAAAGTAGATGAAGCTAAGCTGTTCTATCTGATGAGCAGAGGTCTTTCGGAAAATAATGCCAAGAAGCTTATAATAGAGTCTTCTTTCAAACCTATACTAAACAGCATAGATGATACGGATATGAAAAATAAACTGCTGGAAGAACTGGAAAAAAGAATATAAGGAGCTCAATATGGAAATAAAAAAAGAATTTCCAATTTTTGATGATGAAAATCTGCATTATCTTGACACTGCCGCAACTTCGCAAAAACCCCAGGTTGTACTGGACAGCATAGAGAGATACTATAAAAACTATAACGGAAATCCCGGAAGGGGTTCTTACAAACTTGTTATGGATTCCACAAGAATTTTTGAGGATTCCAGAAAAACAGTGCAGAGATTTTTAAATGCAAAAGAAAAAGAGGAAATAATATTTACCAAAAGTACAACTGAATCTATAAATCTGCTGGCTTATTCATTTGGTCTGGAATTTATCAATGAAGGTGATGAAATAATACTCGGTATTACAAATCATCATGCCAATATAGTGCCGTGGCAGATGGTAGCGAAAAAGAAAAAGGCAAAAATAAAGTATATTTATCTGCATGAAAACGGTCAGTTTGACTTGGATGACTTTAAATATAAGATAAGCAGAAGAACTAAGCTGGTAGCTTTTTCAGCAGTTTCCAATGTGACAGGAGTAGTTCATCCAATAGATGAGGTAGTGGAAATTGCACATAATAACGGTGCATATGTATTGGTAGATGCTGCACAGGCATTACTGCACTTTCCAATAGATGTACTAAAGAGCAATATTGATTTTCTTGCTTTTTCCGGTCATAAATTATTTGCGCCGATGGGAATAGGAATTTTATACGGAAAAAGACAGCTTCTTGAAAAAATGCCGCCTTTTTTATTCGGCGGGGATATGATAGAATTTGTAACTGAGCAGAATTCCACTTTTGCACCGATACCCAATAAATTTGAGGGCGGTACACAAAATGTAGAAGGAGCTTACGGGCTTTCAGAAGCAATAAACTATCTTAACGGAATAGGCTATGATCAGATAAATAAAATAGAACATGACTTAGAAATGAAGGCTCTTTTTGAACTTCGCAATCTCGGGTTTGTCACGACATATCATACAGAAAACGTGGAAAGAGTAGGAGTTATTGCATTTAATGTAAACGGAGTCCATTCACATGATGTAGCTTTTATACTGGATTATTATGGAGTTGGTGTAAGATCCGGGCATCATTGTGCACAGCCGCTGATGAATTATCTGGAAATACCTTCTTGCTGCAGGGCAAGCTTTGGTGTGTATAATGATGCAGGAGACGTAGAAAAGCTCATAGAAGGACTTAGAAAAGTAAAGGAAGTGTTCAAGCTATGAATTTAGAAAAATTATATCAGCAGACTATTTTGGAATACAGCAGCAGAAAAGATCTGAAAAGAGAAATAGAAAGTCCTACTTATATAGAAAGAGGACATAATCCCAATTGCGGTGATGATCTTACATTGGAAATAAAACTAAATTCAGATAATATAATCGAAGATGCTGCTTTTTTAGGAAATGGATGTGCTATTTCATCAGCTTCCACAGCAATGCTTATTGACCTTATAAAGGGAAAAAGCATAGAGGAAGCAAAAGAAAAAACAGATATTTTCTTTAAAATGATGGGACAAAAAGAAAAACTGAACAGCGATGAAATGAAAAAACTGGGTGATGCAGTACTTATGGAATATGTGGCAAATATGCCTGCAAGAATAAAGTGTGCTACGCTCAGCTGGCATTCGCTTAAAGTGATTATTGATAAAAATGAAGAAAGTAAGTAGGATTTTATCCTGCTTATTTTTTATATAATCTGATATAGACTGTATTTATTGGCATAAAGGATTTAGTTTATCAGTAAAAGCAATTTTTATTATGAAGATAAAAACTATGGTATAATATAAAAAAATCCGGGAGGGATATTTATGTCATGTTTAGGAGTTCTTTTCAGCATAGACGGCAGTGAAGCTGAAAAGCTGAAAAAGATGGAGAGAGGGAATATAGTAGAGTATATTCAGGAAGAAATAGAAGAAGTTTATTTTAATGAAAAGCAGGAGCAGACAGCAGAGCTGGATAAAGCATGGGATGCAATACACAGGACCTTTTGCGAAAGTGAATTGTTATTTCAGCATGGAGAGCAGCCATTTAGTTTTGTAATTCTGGACGGAGAGATACTATATGGAGATATGGATGATGAAGATGACTATATAGTGTCATATAAAAATGCAGAACAGGTAAAATCCGTATCAGAGGCTTTAAAGAATCTTTCGGAAAGCGAATTCAGAGAAAAATATTTTAAAATTGATGAGGCGAAGTATGAATATCCTCTTAGTGAAGAAGATTTTGAGTATTCCTGGGGATGGCTGTCTAATACTTTTGAATTTTGGCACAATGCAGCTAAAAATAATTTATCAGTGATTTTTACTGTTGATCAATAAAAAATACTGATAATATGTCTGTATTTTCACGTTTCTTTTTCATTAGATAAACTTTTTTTCACAAAATAAAAAAAAGTTCAGAAAATTTTATTTTTAAAGAAAATAACTAAATCATATTTCATTTTTATATTAGTATAAATATTTTATATCAATTACATTGTAGACAATATAAAATATTTATGATATTTTATATATTGAGAATACTAAAGTGGAAAGGAAGTAGGATAGTGGATTATATTGATAGTATCTTAAAAAAAGTAGAATCAAGAGACGGACATGAGAAAGAATTTATGCAGGCAATGAAAGAAGTACTAAAATCACTGGAACCGGTTATAGCAAAGCATCCTGAATATCAGGAAAACGGAATTCTCGAAAGACTGGTAGAGCCTGAAAGACAGATAATCTTCAGAGTACCATGGGTAAACGATAAAGGCGAAGTAATGGTGAACAGAGGTTACAGAGTACAGTACAACAGTGCAATGGGACCTTATAAAGGAGGACTCAGACTCCACCCTTCAGTTAATCTTGGAATAATAAAGTTTTTGGGCTTTGAGCAGATATTTAAGAACGCTCTGACAGGACTTCCAATAGGCGGAGGAAAAGGAGGATCTGATTTTGATCCGAAAGGGAAATCTGATAATGAAATAATGAGATTCTGCCAGAGTTTCATGAATGAATTATATAGACATATAGGTTTAAATACAGATGTTCCGGCTGGAGATATAGGTGTCGGAGGAAGAGAAATAGGGTATTTATTTGGACAGTATAAAAAAATAAAAAATTCATATGATACAGGAATTCTTACGGGAAAAGGACTTGAATACTGGGGTTCTCTTGTAAGAAAAGAAGCAACAGGATACGGACTGGTTTATTTTATGGAAGAAATGCTTCAGGAGCATGATTCTGCTTTTGAAGGTAAAACTGTTGTAATTTCCGGATCAGGAAATGTCGCTATTTATGCTCATGAAAAAGCTACACAACTGGGAGCAAAAGTAATAGCAATGAGTGATTCATCAGGATATATAGTGGATAAAAACGGTATAAATCTGGATACCATAAAGAAACTAAAAGAAGTAGAAAGAAGAAGAATAAAGGATTATCTGGAGTTTCATAAAGATGCTGAATTTCATGAAGGATTCCAAGGAATCTGGGATGTTAAGTGTGATATAGCACTTCCTTGTGCCACACAAAATGAAATAGCTCTGGAACAGGCCAAAAAAATGGTGGAAAACGGAGTTATAGCTGTAGGAGAGGGAGCAAATATGCCTTGTCTTGATGAAGCTGTGGAATACTTTCTTGCAAATAAGGTTCTGTTAGGACCGGGGAAAGCTGCAAATGCAGGAGGAGTAGCTACTTCAGCTCTGGAAATGAGTCAGAACAGCATGAGACTTGCATGGACATTTGAAGAAGTGGACAAAAAACTTCATGAAATAATGAAAAATATTTTTAAAGAAGCAAAAAAAGCTGCAAGAGATTACGGAGTACCCGGGAATTATGTAGTGGGTGCGAATATTGCCGGATTTAAGAAAGTGGCAAATGCTATGCTTGTACAAGGAGTAATATAATTTTTAAAATATATAAAAACCTTGATAAGGGACTATATTAAAAAGTAAAATTTTTAATATGGTTCCTATTTTTTTGTATTTAGAAAAATACTGAAAAAAATTGAAATTTTTTGAAGATTTTCAAAATTTCTATAAGATCAATTACATGTCGGATTATTTTTGGCTTGGATAGTAATTTCACGAGTAAAAGAATATGATACTGCTGGAAAAACGGATTATTCAGGTAATGAAAGCCCAAAAAATATGAGAATAAAACTATATAAATAAACAGCAGAAATAAATAATAAAGAATTTTAAAAATAGTATGATTTTTTATGATATATACATAAATATTATCCTTAAAATAGCCTGCAATAAAAATATAATATATGAAAAAATCAATCCAAAAATAACTCCGATCTTTCGGATTTATAAATTGAAAAAAATAATTATTTTTATATGACGTATTTAAAGGCTTGTAATGAGATTTATGAAAATGTAAAAAAAATTTCATCAAACAATATGCTGAAAATAAAGGTTTTAATTTAATGTGTATGAAGCAAAAAAGTTTTATTTCAATAAATATCATATTTTTTCATTTTATAATATGAAAATAAATGAAAATATTTTAAAAAAAATAAAAAATATTGACAAAAAATAAAAATGAGATATAACGTTAGTAATAGTTAGTCATTATTGAGAGGAGATATTAATATGAAATTTGCAGCAAGAATTAACAGTTTTAAAAGTAAAGGAAAAACTACACTGGACATTATAAGAGAAATTTCAAAAATAGAAAAGGTAACACACGTAGATTTAAATTATCCTGAACATTTTGAAAATACAGATTTTGAAGAATTAAAAAATCTTTTGGAGGAGAAAAAAATAAAGGTAAACGGTCTGGCTTTGAGATTCAGAGATGAATATAAAAACGGAGAGCTGGGAAATACAGATAAAAAAATAGCAGAACAGGCAAAACAATTATGCCTGGAAGCTATAGACACAGCTGAAAAATTAGGAGCTGATCTGGTTACGATCTGGCTGGGATACGATGGATTTGACTATTCATTTCAGATTCCGTATGAAAAGACATGGAGCCAGCTGGTAAAAGCATTCAAGGAAATAGCCTCTTATAACAAAAAAATAAAAATAAGCATAGAATATAAGCCGTTTCAGCCGAGAGCATTTTCAATGATTTCAAGTATAGGAACAACATTACTGATGGTTAGTGAAACAGAAGAAGAAAATATTGGAGTGACGCTGGATTACTGTCATATGCTGATGAAAGGCGAAAATCCGGCATACGGACTGTCACTGGCAGCTGAAAGAAAAAAACTGTACGGCGTACATATGAATGACGGCCACGGACTGAATGATGACGGCTTAATAACGGGAAGCGTTACTTTTATAAAAACTTTAGAATTTATATATTATCTGAAAAAATATTCTTATGACGGAGTTATATATTTTGACACATTTCCTATAAGAGAAAATGGTATAGATGAAGTGAGAAAAAATATAGAAATATATGAAAAATTGGAAAGTTTAGTAGAAAAAATAGGTATAGAGAAAATTGGAAATATAGTAAGCGGAAATGATGCAGTGAAGGCACAGAATATTCTGTTAGAATGTCTGGGATAAAGCAGTCGGGAAGATATTATTTAAAAATTATATATTAAATTTAGTAATCTAGGAGGCTATAATGAAAAAATTAGTAAAATTATTAACATTGGTTTTTGTAACATCAGTATTGTTTACGGCATGTTCGGACAAAAATAAAAAAACTGGGGAAGGGAATAAGGAAAATAAGCCGCAGCAGACGGAAGCATTTAATCCTGACAGTGACCCGAACGGTGTAGGGTTCAGCGAAATAAGAGAGAAACTTGGAGCAATGCCTAAAGTAGAGGGAGAAATTAAATTAGGATCTGTTGCCAAGGCATTTGAAAATGAGTACTGGAGAACTCTAAAAGAGGGAGAAGAGCTTGGAACACAGAAATTTAAAGAAAACGGCTATAATATTACTCTTGACATGAAGTCTGCACAGGGAGAAGGAGACGAACAGGGACAGCTTTCCATAGTAGAGGACATGATTAATAAAAAATATACAGCATTATTGTTATCACCTATATCTGACGGTAATCTGGTACCCGGTGTGGAAAAAGCCAAGAAAAATAATATACCGGTAATCAATGTAAATGACGGAATCATAAAAAATGCAGATATATTTGTGGGGCCAAAAGCCATAATGAACGGAGAACTGGCAGCTGAATGGATTTCTAAAAAAATAGGTGGAGAAGGAGAAGTCGCAATAGTCATAGGGATGCCTAAAGCTTTTGCAGCAAGACAGAGAACTCTTGGATTTGAGAATTGGATGAAATCAAATGCCGCCGGTGTAAAAATAGTGGAAAAGCAAAATGCAGACTGGGACAGAGCCAAAGCTAAAGATCTGGCAGAAATATGGATAAAAAAATATCCGAATTTGAAAGCTATCTTCTGTAACAATGATGTAATGGCTTTAGGTGTTCAGGAAGCTGTAAATGCTTCTAAAAGAGATATACTGGTAGTAGGGGTAGACGGTATTAAAGAAGCTTATGAATCTATAAGAAAAGGAGAAATGGATGCTACCGTAGACTCTTTCCCGTTATATAAAGGGCAGATAGCAGTAGAAATGGCTCTGAGATCATTAGGGGGACAGCAGCTTCCGAGAGTAATATGGACACCGCAGGCATTAATAGACAGTACAAATGTAAATGAACCATCAGAAAAAATAATTAACTGGAAAGAACCGGTTTTTTAAAAAACAGTAAATTATAATGGCAGGTGTAAGAATGAATGATTCAATAATAAAATTTGATAATGTGGGAAAGCAGTTTCCGGGAGTAAAAGCATTGGATAATATAAATTTTAATGTGAAAAAAGGAGAGGTTCATGCATTATTAGGGGAGAACGGAGCCGGAAAATCTACCTTACTGAACATACTTCACGGTGTTTATAATATATATGACGGAGATGTCTGGATAAAAGGAGAAAAAATCAATTTTAAGAGTGCACATGATGCGATAAAATACGGAATTGCAAAAGTACATCAGGAGGTTAGCCTGGTCAACGAGCTTACTGTAGGTCAGAATATAGTCTTAGGATATGAGCCTAAAAAAGGAATATTTGTAGATCATAAAAAACTTCATGAAGAAGCAAATAAAATACTAAAAAGACTTAACTGCAGGTTTAAAAGCGAAGATTCGATAAACGGGCTGAGTGCCGGAGAAATGCAGATGATTGCCATAGCTAAAGCCCTGTATCATAAAGCGGAAATAATATCTTTTGATGAACCGTCTTCGTCTTTATCTAACAATGAAGTAGAGATATTGCTAAATATAATATTTGAACTGAAAAAACAGGGAATAACGATTTTATATATAAGTCACAGAATAGATGAAATTTTTAAGGTATCGGACAGAGTAACAGTTCTAAGAGACGGAAAATATGTAAATACTTTTGAAACAGAAAAAATTGATCAGAAAACCCTTATAAAAAATATGGTTGGAAGAGATGTGGCAGCATTTGCGGTGAGAAATAAAAAAAGGTGTGCAACAGATGAAGTCGTACTGGAGGTCAGAAATTTAAATAAAAACGGGGTTTTTGAAAATATCAGTTTTGATCTTCATAAAGGAGAAATATTAGGCTTTTTCGGACTTGTAGGTTCCAGAAGAACAGATGTAATGCGGACTATTTTCGGGGCTGATAAAAAAAGTAAGGGAACAATTCTCATAAAGGGAAGAGAAATAACAATGAAAACACCTAAACAGGCAGTAGAAAATCATATTGCCCTTATACCGGAAGACAGGAAAAAGCAGGGATTTGTAAAAGAATTAAGCAATGCAGAAAATATAGGTCTCAGCTGTCTGAAAAAATTTACAAAATACGGGTTTATTGACCATAAGAAAAAAATAAAAAACAGTGAACATTTTATAGAAGAAATGAATCTGAATCCAAAGGATCCTGAATATAAAACTTTTAATTTAAGCGGAGGAAATCAGCAAAAGGTAGTGATTTCAAAATGGCTGTCTACCGAAGCAGAGATATTTATTTTAGATGAACCCACTAAGGGGGTCGATGTAGGAGCAAAGGCTGAAATATACAGGATTTTGGAAGAATTAGTATCACAAGGAAAGTCAATTCTTATGGTTTCATCTGAATTACCGGAAATTATAGGAATGAGCGACAGAGTAATAATAATGAATGAGGGAAAAAAACAAAAAGAGCTGAGTTATACAGAGTTTACGGAGGAACGCATTTTGAATTATGCAATAGGAGGGAATAAATGAAAAGTATAAAATTAGGAAGAGAATCAGGAATAGTAGTCGCACTGGTAATGATGATAATAGTATTCTCACTTATAGATCCTATATATCTGAGTTCTAGCAATATTGTGGATATAGTGAAACAAAGTACGATAAACGGGCTGCTCGGCATAGGAATTACACTGGCAATAATAACAGGAGGAATAGATCTTTCAATAGGGTCTACGTTTGCAATAGTTATAGTCAGTGTGGGAAAGTTACTGGTATCGGGAGTCAATCCGTTTTTAGCTTTTGCTATTGGAATAATACTGGGTTTTTCTTTAGGAATTGTAAACGGAATTTTAGTGGCAAAGGTGAAGCTACAGCCGTTTATAGCAACTTTGGGAACTATGAGTATATACAGGGGAGTCGCTTATATAATAACAGGAGGATGGCCCGTACTGGATATACCGGAAAATTTCAGAAAGGCACTGGATGGTGATATATTTGGAGTTATCCCGTCTTCTGTGGTATTATTATTTGTAGTAGGCATTATAATATGGATTATCTTAAAATATACAAGATTCGGAAATTATATTTATGCACTGGGAAGTAATGAAGAAGCTACAAAGCTGTCAGGTGTAAATGTAGATTTTAATAAAATGATGGCATATGCTATCTGCGGAGTAGGAGCAGCTCTTGCCGGGATGGTTTTACTGGCAAGATTAGGAACAGGAGAGCCTACAGCCGGACAGGGTTATGAATTAAATGCAATAGCGGCAGCAGCAGTGGGTGGAACAAGCCTTATGGGAGGTAAGGGTACAATGCTGGGAACAATACTGGGTACGATATTGCTGTCAGCTCTGAGAGTAGGGTTGATAGTAGTAGGAGTAGATTCATTCTGGCAGTATATAGCTACCGGAATTATAATAGTAATCGCAGCTTGTTTTGAAATAATACAAAATAAAATTTCATCTATAAAGGTTTCAAGATCAAAGTTAAGCAAGGCTTAGAGCCAAACATATAATCCGTGTTATAAACATAAATTGGGAGTGATAAGATGAAGGAAAAGAAAGCAGTTATTATTGGAAGCTTAAATTATGATATTATTTTGAAACAAAAAAGACTGCCTAAAATAGGCGAGACATTTGTAGCTGACAGTATAACAATGTGCGGGGGCGGAAAAGGAGCCAATCAGGCAGTACAGCTTTCTAAATTAGGCGGAAAAGCTTTTATGGCAGGGTGTGTCGGAAATGACAAATTTGGTGAGGAATTACTTTCGAATTTGCAAAAGCATAATGTAAATACCGATAATGTAAAGTTATCAGAGAAAAATAATACAGGTATGGGTATAGTGAATGTATTCGATGACGGTAAGCTTATTGCAACAATAACCAGAGGAGCAAATTACGATATTACAAATTCAGATATAGATAAAATAAAAAATGAGATAATAAGTGCTCAAATAATAATACTTCAGATGGAAATACCGATTGAAGTGATAGAATATGTTATAAATCTTGCGAGTAAGCATGATGTCTATATTATATTAAATGCTGCACCGGCATGTGATATCAAAGAAGAGGTACTGTCTAAGGTAAATTGTCTTGTAGTGAATGAAACAGAAGCTTCTTTTTATCTGAATAAAGAAATTAATGACGTCAAATCGTCCATAGAAAACTGTGAAGAATTATACGGAAAAATAAAAGATCTTCTTATAATAACTCTGGGAGAAAACGGAAGCCTGCTGTATGACGGAAAAGAAAAACTGCATATAAAGGCAAGAAAAGCGGAAGTAACAGAAACAACAGGTGCAGGCGACTCATTTATAGGAGCCTTTGCATATAAGCTCTTAAATGATTCTTCCTATAAAGAAGCAGCTGAGTTTGCATCACTTGTAAGTTCCATAACCGTGACAAAAATAGGAGCACAGGATTCTATGCCTACATATGAGGAAGTAAAGAAATTTTTATAAAAATAATTTGATAATAAAAAATAATATGATATCATTAGGAAAAAAGGAGAAAAATAATTGATACCTTACCTAAGAAAAAAGAGAATATTAGATGAACTGGAAAAAAAAGAAATTGTGTATTTAGAGCATTTTGTAGATATTCTGTATGAAGTCTCAGAGTCAACAATAAGAAGAGATCTGAAAATATTATCAGATGAAGGGAAGATTATTTTGCTTCACGGAGGAGCAATAAAGTTAAAGAAAAATTCTAAAGAGGTTCCTGTAGTATCAAAAAAACTTATGAATGTGAAGTTTAAGGAAAGAATAGCCAAATATGCTTCATCTCTTGTACAAAACGGAGAAACTATATATCTGGATTCAGGAACAACTACAGAATTGATGATAAAATATCTGAAAAATAAAGATATCACTATTGTTACGACAAATACACAAATACTAAATCAATTAGAAGATACTAAATTTGAATGTATTCTCATAGGAGGAGAAATAATAAAGAATTTAGGATCTACAGTGGGAGTTCTGACCGACAGAATGCTTTCGGAATTTCATTTCAGCCGTGCTTTTTTGGGTGCAAACGGATATAGTGAGGTAAACGGAGTCAGCACGTACGATTTGAGAGAAGCAAACAAAAAAAGAATAGTGAAAAGAAATTCTGATAATACATATGTGCTTTTAGATTCCAGTAAAATAGGAAAAAATGCTGTATGTAAAGTATTTGAATTAGAAGAGATAGAGCTGATAACAGACAAAATGAATGATATTTTGAGAAAATACAAAAATTATATTATTGTTTAAAGAAAAAGTAGGATAAATAGAATTTTTCAGATACTTAATACTTTTACTAATTAAATAATATCTGTAATAATGAGGAGCGTAAGCTCCTTATTTATTTAAGAATGAATATTGTGTAAAGCAGGAAAATTTGTTAAAATAAATTAGCATATGGTGAAAGGAGAAAAACATATGAAAAAAGTGATAGTATTGTCAATTATTATGCTTTTAGTTACAAGCTGCGGTTCATTAACAGTAATGGGCGGGGTAGGAGTATAAAAATACGGAGTGAAAAAAGAAAAGAATTATTTTTAGAGATCAGTTCAGGCTGATCTCTTATTTTATAATATATATTTTTATATACAAATTTACTTTGAAATTAATTAGATTAATTAAATAAAAAACTAATAAAAAAGAAAGGCCGGACTAATCAGGGAGGAGTATTATTACATTATCAGTAAAATAAACTTATAAAGTATTTCATCAAGGATTGGAAATACAGAATATATCTTTTGGAACGGAGGGATAAATTTATTAAAGTCTTATCAAATATACCGGCTATGTTTAATTATTATCTTTTATATAATTTCAAAAGAAAAGGATGAATAAAATGGAAAGTATCAGGTTAGAGCAGATAATACTTTTTTATATCTGTTATATTGATAGGCTTGCGGGTATCAGAATAAAAATGTAAGGATTAACAAACCAGAAGGAGATTGAATGAAAAAAACAGTAATAGGAGTGTTAATGGTAATAAGCGCCTTAACGCTGGGAGCGGAGAAAGGTAAAACACCAGAGCCTGCAGTTCCTGATTTTGAAGCACAAATGGAGAAAGCAGATAAAATAGAAAGTTATAAAGCTAAAAAAGACAGTGCATGGCATAAGAATGAATATAAAAAAGTGCTAAAATATCTGAAAAAAAAGAAATGAGGTAAATTTTATGAAAAAAGCACTAATGATTTGTGCGGCAGGAACAATGATTTTTGTGTCATACAGTGCTGAAAATACAGCTCCGGAAGTAAGTAAAGCAGTAGAAGACAGCATTACAAAGGATTATGATCAGGACGGAGTGTATTCGTCATATGAAAAAGCATTAAGACGTGCACAGGGATCAATATATGTAACATTGCCCGAAAAAAGAGGTGAATGGTATTCTACTCTGGATAAGATAAAAGAGGAAGAAAAAGAATTGATGCCTGATGAAGAAGCAAGAATGAGAAGAAAGAGGTAAATGATGAAAAGACTGGGAATAATGTCTGTATTATGCGTAGCGGCAGGAATTTGGGCAAGTGCAGCTTCTACGTATGAGTATAAAAGAGAGCTGAGAGAAGGTGCGAGAGGAAAATGGATAAATCTCAGACAGCATTTAAACAGCGGAGCAAGATTGGAAAAGGAACTGATAAAGGTAGACCGCCAGATAGATAAAAAAGCGGCTGAGATAAAAGAAATAGAAGATTTATTATTTAAAATAGAGCAATATAAGGCGGAAAACAATATAAGATAAAAGCAGAGTTTTTGTGAAGCTGTAAAATTAATTAAAAAGAGCAGGCTGTGAAAACCTGCTTTTATTTTTTATACTGAAAAGGATATAAGAGTAACACGGTACTCCTTTTAAAAATTTTGTATAAAATTATTTTGGGATAATAACATAAAATGTACTTCCCAATCCAGATTCACTGGTTAGTTTTATTTCCCCGTTATAGTTATGAACAATCTCTTTTACTATAGAAAGCCCAAGTCCCGAACCAGAAAAGTTCATAGGTCTTGATTTATCAACTCTGTAAAATTTCTCAAAAATCTTATCCCGTTCTTCTTCAGGAATTCCAAGACCGTTATCAGATATTTTAAATATATAGCTGTTCTCGTCTTCCAAAATTTCTATGTTTATTTCAGGTTTTTTTGAAGAATATATGAGTGCATTCTCAATAAGATTTTTCATAACAAGTTTAATCTTTTCCACATCAATATAAATGTAGTGATTTTCGTCAAAAAGCATAAAATTTGTCTGTATTTTTGCATTTTTATTGTTAATAAGGAGAGTAAGACCGAATAAAGTCTCGTTAATCAGCTCCTCGGCTTTAATATATGAAAGATTTAATATTTTGAAGCCTTCGTATTTTGAGTAATTCAGAAAATCATATATCAGATTGTCGATTTTATTTATATTTGAATTTATGATTTTAAAGAAATTCTTTACATTATCATCTTTATTTTCTATAGATTCTTCAAGAGCTATTGTATAGCCTTTTATATTGGTAAGAGGTGTTTTCAGCTCATGTGAAACATTGGAAATAAAATCTTTCTGTATTTTTTCAAAATTTTTCGTTATTGTAATGTCTCTCAGGCTTATAATGATAGAAGGCTCGGTTTCCAGTCTGTAAGACTCGATAAGGTAATATTTATTAAGCTCGGTCAGAAAAAAGTCCTCTTTTATATTTTCTTTGGATATAAGAATATCCTTTATTTTTTTTATAAGAGAATTATATTTTATTGTGTCGAAAAATTTTTTTGATTTTGAATTATATGTAAGAATATCCACATTTTTATTTTTTAATATTATCTCGTTATTATTTATTACAAAGATAATATCATCTATGGCTCTCAGGATTTCTTTCAGTTTCTGGCTTTCTTTTTCAAGATTTTTTTTGTAATTCTTAGTTTCTTTTTTTATATTAAAAATTTTCTGAAAAAAATCAAGAGATTTATTATTAATATAATAATCGATATTAAGCGTAAAATTATCATCAATGATATTAATAATATTTTCCTTTAAAAATTCTATCTCTCTTTCTTTGCTTATATAAAGAGAATACAGCAAAAAGTCAAATATCAGAAATATGGCCAAAAATGAAAGAAGTATAGTTATTTTTTCATGGAAAATAAACGCCAGAAATAAAACGAAAATCTCAAAAACAAGAATTAAAGTCAAATTTCTTTTAATCGGTATCCAACTCCTTTTATAGTTTTTATATTTTCGGATATAGAAGGAAGTTTTTCACGGATTTTTCCTACATAGACATCTATTGTTCTGTCACCGAGATGATAATTTTCGTTCCATACCCTGCTTAGTATAGTCTCCCTGCTGAGAGCAAGACCTTTATTTTGTATAAGGAAAGCAATAAGTCTGAATTCTTTATTGGAAAGAATGACTTCATTTCCGCTTTCTGTTACTGTATGCTTATCAAGATTAATTTCTATCTGGTCATATCGTAACAATCCGCTTTCTTTTTCAGGAGCAAAGCCTTCCTTTTTCAGAGAAAGAAGCTTTTTTATCCTTAAAATTAGCTCCCGGGGATCAAAAGGCTTTCTCAGATAGTCGTCACATCCGGCCTGAAAGCCGTCGATAACGTCTTCAGTTTCGGTCTTTGCAGTAAGCATGAAAATAAAAGGTGTCCCATATTTATGTGATTCTTTTTTTATTAATTTTGCAATTTCCAGCCCGTTTAAACCGGGAAGCATAATATCCAGAATAACCAGCTCGGGTTTGTTATTCTGCAACATTTCCAAAGCTTTTCCGCTGTTTTGGGCAGTTATGACATTAAAATTTTCTTTCTCAAGAAAAAATTGTATGAGAGTTTTTATCTCAAGGTCATCCTCTACAACAAGAATGGTATTTTTTTTCATATTAATTTCCGCCTTTTAAAAAGTCTATTTTTTTCTTTTTAAAGTTATTTTTTCTTCTTCATAATCAATATGTCTTATATCAATTCCGTTATAAATGTAAATGACTATTTCGGCAAGGTTTTTTATCGTATCTCCGATTCTTTCAAGATGCTGTGATATGAACAGCGCTCCAAGATAGATATCTTTATTTTCTCCCTTTTCGGAACCATTTCTGTCATTCATGATTTTCTTTGTAGCTTCGATAACATTAGTTTTATATGCGTTTACCTCATCATCAAGACTTAGTATAAGATAAGCGTAGTTCAGCTCTTCTTCATAGTAGCATTTCAAAAACAGGTCAAACATCTGCTCTACTTTTGTGTGCATTTCAAGTATACCCTGTTTTTCAAGAGATTTTATATTTTCTGAATGTTTTAGTACTTTTAGAATATTCAGTGCAAGATCATTTATTCTTTCAGTGGCATTTCCTATTTTTATAACTCCTATAAGGAATCTCAGATTTATGGCCATAGGCTGAAATCTTGCTATAGTAGTAATTACCTCTTCGTCTATTTTTAATTCAGTATGATTCATTGTTTCTTCTATTGATTTTGCCTCACCGTATAAAGCCCTGTCAAAAGTACCGGAATTTAGTATAGTTCTGATAATTGCGAGGGATCTTTTACAGTTTTTTAAGGCCTCTGAAATAAGAGTTCTTATATCTTCCATTCTTTCATCTAAGTTTCTCATTATATTGTCCTCCCATTTTTTAACTGAATTTTCCGTTTATATATTCTTCGGTTTTTTTATTGCTCGGATTTGTGAATATTGTACTTGTTTTGTCATATTCTTCAATAACACCTTTGTAGAAAAATGCTGTGAAGTCGGAAATTCTTGCAGCCTGCTGCATATTATGCGTAACTATGACAATAGTATAGTTCTTTTCCAGTTCTCTCATCAGCTCTTCTACCTTAGATGTAGAAAGGGGGTCAAGTGCCGAAGTAGGCTCATCCATAAGGAGAATATCCGGTTTTATCGATATCGCTCTTGCAATACATAATCTTTGCTGCTGTCCTCCAGAGAGACCCATAGCTGATTTATGCAGCTTATCCTTTACTTCATCCCATAAAGCAACTGCTTTCAGACTTTTTTCCGCTATTTCCATAAGCTTGTTTTTGTCTCTGAGTCCATGCAGTCTCGGAGCATATACAATATTTTCGTAGATAGATTTAGGGAAAGGATTTGGTTTTTGAAAAACCATACCGACTTTTTTTCTGAGTTCTACGACATCATATCCCGGCTCAAATATGTTTTTTCCATTGATAATTATATCTCCTTCATATTTTGAAGTATCAATCAAATCATTCATTCTGTTTATAGAACGCAGAAAGGTTGTTTTTCCGCATCCGCTGGGACCTATAAGTGCTGTAACATTATTTTTGGGTATCTCCAGATTCAGGTCATACAGTGCCTGAAAATCTCCATAAAAAAAATTAAAATTTCTAACTGAAATTATATTTGTTAAGCCGTTGTCATTATTTATCACCGGTTTATCTAATTTTGCCTCAGACATTTCTCCTCCTAGAATACTTTCTTTATTTAAATTATATCAGTGATATTATAAAATGTAAATGTAAAAGAAATATAAACCCTATGTAAAAGAATTGTAAAAAAATGACTGATTATATTGTAATTATATGATAGAATTAAGGGAGTATATTTAAGAGAGGCTGTCATATGAAAAAATTTAAAATAGAAAAAGAACATCATGGATATAAAATATCGGAATATCTTCGGGAGGTACAAAATTATTCGGGAAGAAGTCTTAGAAATATCGAGGTTTTTCTTGACGGGAAAAAAGTGAGAACTACCCAGAAAATAAGAAAACAGGGACTTCTTAAAGTAGTGGAGAAAGAAAAGGGTACTAATATAAAACCGATAAAAATACCTCTGGATATCGTATTTGAAGATGAAGATATACTTGTGGTAAATAAGCAGCCTTACCTCATTACACATCCCACAAAAAAGAAGGTAGATGTAACGCTGGCAAACGGGATTGTACATTATTTTCATGAAAAATACGGGAAAGAGATGGTTCCGAGATTTTACAACAGACTGGATATGGATACTTCCGGACTGATAATAATAGCAAAAAATAGTTTTACACAGGCATTTTTACAGAATTTCGGCGATGTAAAAAAATATTACATGGCTTTGGTACACGGAATAATAAAAGAGGAAATGATAAATATCGAAAAGCCTATTGCAAGGGTAGGCGATGACTTGAGAAGGAAGATTCTCGATGAAGGACAGTATGCCAAAACAGTGGTGAAAACTATAAAAAGAAATGAAGAAAAAAATATAACTTTAACAGAGTGTGAACTTTTTACGGGAAGAACCCATCAGATAAGAGTACATCTGTCTAATGAAGGCTATCCGATACTGGGAGACAAGCTTTACGGGGATATGAACGATAATGTAAAAAGACAGATGCTTCATTCTTATAAGGTGAGCTTTATACATCCCAGAACAAAAGAAAGAAAAGAGCTGGAAATAGAAATGTATGATGATATGAAGGAATTTATGTAAAAATATTTTTAGTATAAATATAAAGGATAGCTTCATAAAAAAGGATTTTGGTAACGGAATAATTGGAATAACAGGAGGAATGATAATGAGAGTGATAGCAATTAACGGTAGTCCGCATAAAAACGGAAATACTTATGAAAGTCTGGCTGTAGTAACCAAAGAGCTGGAGAAGCAGGGAATCGAAACAGAAATTGTGCATATAGGCAATAAAGTAATAAGAGGCTGTACAGGGTGCAACTATTGCCAGAAAAATGAGCAGAATAACTGTGTTTTTAATGAAGATGCTGTTAACGAAACAGCATTGAAAATGGCTGAGGCAGACGGCATAATTCTGGGTTCTCCGGTTTATTATTCAGGGATTGCCGGAACAATGAAGTCTTTTTTGGACAGGGTTTTTTACTCGAAATCACAATATTTCAGATATAAGGTATGTACAGCAGTTGCTGCCGTGAGACGTTCAGGAGGAGTGGACACCTTTCATCAGCTGAATAACTATTTTAATCTCGGAGAAATGATAATAGTTCCTTCACATTACTGGAGTGTCATACATGGAAGAAGACCCGGGGAGGTTCTTCAGGACGAGGAAGGAGTTCAGACTCTGCGTGAAGCAGGAAAAAGCATGGCGTGGCTTATGAAAAGTCTGGATCATGCAAAAAATACAGTAGAGAAACCTGAAAAAGAAGATAGAAAATGGACACATTTTATAAGATAATAAGTTAATTTTAACACTGCTTGTCACGGCTGTATTGAGACAGATATTTGTTTTAGTACAGCTTTATTTTATATATTTTTTGTAAGCTGAAAAATTATATCTTGACGTGGAGTTTACTCCATATTGTATAATAACATTATAAAAATAAAACAGGAGGTCAGGAAAATGAAATATACAGTTATTACAGGAGCAAGTACAGGAATAGGATATGAGGCAGCACTTGCTTTTGCCGGAAAAAATAAAAATCTTATTATTGTGGCGCGAAATAAGGAAAAGCTTGAGCATCTGGAAGAAGAGATAAAGAAGATTAATCCTGATTTAGATGTTATTATAAAAGTCTCGGATTTATCTGTCAGTGAAAATGTGTATAAGCTTTATGAGGACTTAAAAAAATATACGCTGGAAACATGGGTTAATAATGCCGGATTTGGTAATACAGGCTTAGTTAAGGATCAGAATCTGGAAAAAATAGAAACAATGCTGCATTTGAATATAGAAGCACTGACTATTTTATCTACTCTTTTTATAAAAGATTACAGTGATACGGAAGGAAGCCAGCTGATTAATGTTTCTTCCGTGGGAGGGTATTCTGTTGTTGATAATAATGTTACATATTCGGCAACAAAGTTTTTTGTAAGTGCTTTTACCGAAGGTGCAGCTCAGGAGCTTAAAAAAAGAGGGGGTAAAATGCAGATAAAGGTCTTGGCACCTGCTGCTACTGAAACGGAGTTTGCTAATACTGCTTTGGGAGTTAATGGCTTTGATTATGAAAAAAGTACGCCGAGATTTCATACTGCAAAGGAAATGGCAGAGTTTTTAATGAAGCTTTATGATTCGGATAAATCAGTTGGAATTGTAGATATTCAGACATATGAATTCAAATTGACAGATCCTGTCTTTAATTTCAGACAAAGCCAGACAGAAAAACATTAAGGGCATCAGCTTATAATTTTACTAACTGATACAATAGGATATCACCTCACTACTGCTGGGGTGATTTTCTTATTTTTGGATGGGATAAACTAACTTTTATATTATAAATAATTATACAGTTAATTATATGTGATATTATCATTAGATATATATTTTAGATGATAATATAGTTTTATTTGACATTGTATATATTTTTATATACAATTGATATAATTCAAAAATAATAAGAGGTGATTTAATGAAAAGGTTTATTTACATTTTGGGGTTGTTGATATTAAGTCTGACTTCGTTCAGTGATGCACTTGTCCAGAAAAATATCTCACTTGATATTGCACAGAATTTAGCTTCTGAGGTATTGAAGGAAGCTAAAAAGGAAAAGGTTAATATTTCGCTGGTAATACTTGATAAAGGCGGAAATGTAGTCTTATCCATGAAAGAAGATAATGCTGCTGTACATACTATGAAAACGGCACAGAAAAAAGCATTTACAGCTCTTTCGTTTGGGATTACCACTACGGAATTTGCTTCTCGTGTCGAGAGGGTTCCGAATTTGACACAGATAGAAAATACAACTACTCTGGGTGGAGGAATTCCTATAAAAGCAGGAAATGAAACAATAGGATCAATAGGAATAGGCGGTGCACCGTCAGGAGCAATAGATGAAAAAATAGGCAGTGCTGCTCTTTCAAGAATAAGTAATCTTTTAAAATAGTTAAGACATTCAAGATACAGGACTATACAAAAATATAATTTTATTTTTGGTATAGTCCTTTTATAATTATCCTGCCAATCAAATGAAAGAAAATTAACCGACAGGGAGAAAAGTCGGTTATGTGATAAAATACGGGAAAAATGAATAATGATGTGTTATAATATGTTACAGATTTTAAAACTAAAAAATATGAAACAGAGAGGAGTTTTGTTTATGTTAAATAAAATATTAACGGATAGTGTATTAAGAAAGGAGGGATCTGAAAAAAGATAAATTAATTTCCCTCCGAAGTTCAAATAAAAAAACTATTTTGGAGGAAAAAAACAATGTATTTAAATTTAAAAAAATATGGACTAAGCGACCGTTTTGAACAGGAAGCTTCATTATATAATAATCTGTTTCCGGCGAGAGTTATCGAACAGCACCGTGATTTATACAAGGTGGTTTGTGAACACGGCGAGCTTACCGCAGGCATCTCAGGAAAATTAGCTTATCATGCAGAGGATCAAATGAGTTTTCCGGCAGTAGGAGACTGGGTAATGATAGACAGGACAGATAATAATTCAGGAAATGCAGTAATAAAAAATATTTTAGGACGAAAGAGCGTCTTTGTACGCCAGACAGCAGGGACATCAAATGAACAGCAGATCGTAGCGGCTAATATAGACATTATATTTATCTGCATGTCTTTGAACTCTGATTTTAATATCAGAAGAATCGAACGTTATCTTGCTGTTACATGGGACAGTATGGCGACTCCGGTTATAGTACTTACCAAATCAGATTTATGTGACGATTTACAGGAGAAACTGGATGAGCTGTCATCAGTGAGTATAGGCATAGATGTGATAGTCTGTTCTTCCGAGGACGAAAACGGATATCAGGCTGTAAGCAGCTATATTGAAAAAGGAAAAACCATAGCATTTATAGGTTCGTCAGGTGTAGGGAAGTCTACATTGATTAACAGGCTGGCAGGAGATGAAAATCAGGCTGTTCAGGAGATTAGAAAAGGTGATGACAAGGGAAAACATACGACTACATACAGACAGCTGAAATTACTTCCGAACGGAGGTATCGTAATCGATACACCGGGAATGAGGGAATTACAGCTTTATACAGGTGATATTTCAAAAACATTTGAAGATATAGAGGAACTTGCAGCACAATGTAAATATAAAAACTGTTCACATGTTTCAGAACCTGGCTGCATGGTCAGAAATGCAATTGAAAACGGGATTTTATCCGAAGAACGTTTTGGAAGTTATTTGAAATTGCAGCGTGAAATGGAGTACAGTAATCTAAATTCACGTCAGACCGAACAGGAAAAAATAAACAGAATGTTCGGCAGTAAGAAAGAAATGAAGAATGCAATGAAACATCTGAAAGGCCGAAAGAACAGATAAAATATCCGTCACAGGATATGTAAAAAAGCTCTTTTGTCAAGAGAATCTTTTTTATGTCAAAACAAGCAGAAAACCAGAGATTCTATCTCTGGTTTTTAGTTTGATTAAATTTTGAAAATTACTGGACTTCTGATAAAGAAGCATCTCCAAAAGTTGATTTGTTTGTTTTTGTATAAACTGAAACAGTATTATAACCTTCATCTATTAATTTTTGCAGATTATTAACTTTTAGTGTGAATGTTTCATTTACATATCCCTTTTTCAGCTCTTTAGATATGATCTTCATATCTTTGAAATCCCCGTCTTTTGTCAGAATAAGATAAACATTTTTCCCATTCCCGTCGTAAGTAAAATTTGATATTGTGATCTCTTTTCCAGTTGTTTCCAAAGATACCTCGCCGCTTATCTGGTGTATTTTTGAAACAAAGCTTCCTGTAAGAATTTCAGAGAAGCTGACAACAGAAATCATTAAAATTCCCAGCAATAAAAACTTTTTCATTTTTCCTCCTTGTAATATTTATATTTAGCAATTAATAAATTGTAGTATATTTAATAAATAAAGTCAATGATTGTCCGCCGGGAGTTTTCATATCATTTATCGAATCTTTTGAACAGAAGTGATGCATTATGCCCGCCAAAGCCGAACCCATTGGAAACAGCATATTCGATATCATGTTTGACAGCAGTATTCGGTGTATAATCAAGATCACATTTTTCATCGGGATTTTTCAGATTTATAGTAGGGGGGACAAGACCATTTTCCATTGCTTTCAGTGTTATTACAGCTTCTGCTCCGCCGGCAGCCCCGAATAAATGACCGGTTATTGATTTTGTAGCACTTATTTTTATGTTTTTTGCATTTTCGCCAAAAACAGACTTAATAGCATTTGTTTCTGATATATCTCCTTCTTTAGTACTTGTGGCATGCGCATTGATATAATTTACTCTTGAAGGCTGTATTTCCGCCATGGATAAAGCCATACTCATTGCTCTTTCGGCACCGTGAAAATCAGGAGTCGTCATATGAAATGCATCTGATGTGGCACCATAGCCGACAATTTCCCCGAGTATTTCAGCACCGCGTTTTACGGCATGTTCGTATTCTTCAAGAAGGAGTATACCGGCACCTTCTGCAATTACAAAGCCGTCGCGGTCTTTATCAAACGGTCTGCTGGATTCTAAAGGATGGTCATTATTTCTTGACATTGCTTTCATATTTGAAAAGCCGGCAAAGGTCAGCGGATTTATTGGAGCTTCTGCACCTCCTGCAAGAACAGCATCTGTATAGCCGTGCTTTATGCTTAGAAAGGCCTCGCCTATAGCGTGGTTTGACGTGGCACAGGCAGAAACAGGTGAGAAGCTTGGACCTTTGAATCCTGTATTTATAGATATGAAGCCGGCAGCCATATTGGTAATCATCATAGGAACCATAAACGGCGATACACGTCTGCTTCCTTTTTCCAAAAATGTCCTGTGGTTTTTTAGGATGGTATCAAGTCCTCCTACACCGGAACCTATATAGATTCCAACCCTGTTTTTATCAAAGGTATTATCACTGACACCTCCTGATTCAAGGGCCTGAGCAGCTGCGGCATATGCATACTGAGTAAAAAGATCAGTTTTGTTGATATCTTTTTTATTCATATATTTTTCTGCATCAAAGCTTTCGATATAAGCCGCTATTCTTGTAGGGATATCAGCGAACTCAGGATCTTCTAACAGCTTTATTCCTGATTTTCCTTCGGCGATATTTTTCCAGAATGTATCGACATTATTTCCCAGTGCGGATATAATTCCATATCCTGTGATAACTACTCTTTTCATTTAATTACTCTCCTTTTTATCCAGAAAATCATAAAATTCTTTTTTTATGGACATAACAGATTCTTTGTAAAATTCTTCTCCCAGAATACGTCTGTATTGCAGTGCCCCTTTGAGGGCGAGGTAGGAGTTTACTGCCTGTGAATAGTCAGTTAAGCCGGGGGCATACTTTTCAACCAGTTTTTTAAAATGCTCAATTTCCATTTCTGTAGTCTTTTTTAGTTCTTTCTTTAATTTAGGCGAAAATTGATCAAAGTCTGACTGTAAGCTGGATATAGGACATATTTCCCCGGATTTTATGGTGTTTATTCTTGTTTCTGCAAAAATCCACGGGTGTAACCCCTGTTTAAGAATTTTGCCGCTGCCTTCTTCAATTTTTGACTGAAGGTATTGACAGATAGCTATGCCGAGATCTTCTTTCTTTTCAAAATGATGATGTACTGCTGCTTTGCTTATTTTTAGTTTTTGTGCGATATCATCATAACTGAAAGAAGAATAGCCCTTTGTTTTTATTAATTTTATAGAATATTCGATAATTTTATCCTTTGTAGATATCAAAATATAAGACTTCCTTTCCATTTATACTTACTTACTGATAAGTATGTAAATGTTAGCATATTTTGAAATTTTAGTCAAGTCAGTATATTTTGAGATAATAATCTGGAAAATTAACAGGGCAGTTTTTGTTGACTGTTTTATACAGTAATGTTATATTGATGATATTGCGGCGTTTAATATATGGAGGTAAAAAATGGAGATTCTTTTTTCTTTTTTATTATCATTTGTGTTTTCTGTAAACACGATGGTATCAAACAGTAATGTAAATTTACAGAAAATTTTTGACGAAAATAAAATTACAGGTAGTGTTACTATTTATGATTATAAAAATAAAATCTGGATTTACAGTAATGAAGAGGATTCCAAAATAAGAAGACTCCCGGCTTCTACTTTCAAAATACCGAATTCCCTTATTTTTCTTGAAGAAGAAGTGGTTAAGGATGAAAATGAAGCAATGAAATGGGACAGAATAAAGAGATATATTGAAAACTGGAATAAAGATTTGAATCTGAGGGAAGCCTATGAATATTCAGCTTTATGGTTTTATATGAAAGGTGCCGGAAAGATAAATAGTGAAAAATATAAAGAATATCTGAAAGAATTTAATTATGGAAATCAGATTGTGTCAGAGAAAAAGAATTCATTCTGGATTGACCGGAGTCTGAAAATTTCTCCGGAAGAACAAATAGATTTTCTAATAAATCTCTATGAAGAAAAATTCATGCTTTCTGAAAAAACCTATAAAATTGTAAAAGACATTATGATAAATGAAAAAACTCCGGAGTATACGCTAAGGGGAAAAACCGGCTGGGGAAGAGAGGGTGCGGAAAACGTCATATGGTATGTGGGGTATATCGAAGCAAAGGAAAATGTATATTTTTTTGCTGTAAGAATTATAAATGATTCTGAGGAACGAAACAGTTATCTGCTGGACTTTAGAAAACAATTAACTATGATGGTTTTCAGAGAGCTGGGAATAATTAATTAGTCTGATATAGAAAAAGTAAAAATAAGAAGATTTTTCGCGAGATAAATCATATAAAAATTAGTGTTTGATATTTGAAACACTGTTTATATACGGATATAAAGCTCGAGTTCCTTATTTTTCAATGGTTTTAAAAGAAAAATAGAAAAAAGAAGAGTTTAAAAAGAACTTGAAAAAAATTCATGAATGTGTTATGATATTTTGTATTGTAAAAAGGGCATTCCGCTTTTATAAACAGTTATAAAATGAATGTCACGTAAAGAAGGGAGGAAATTTCTTGAAAGAGAAATTAATCGAGCTTGTAGAAAAAGACCAGTTGAAAACAGACATACCGGAATTTAAGGCAGGAGATACTGTTGCAGTTCATTATAAGGTAAAAGAGGGAAACAAAGAGAGAATACAGGTCTTTGAAGGTGTAGTTATAAGAGTATCTGGTGGAGGTATTTCTAAGAATTTTACTGTAAGAAAAGTTTCATCAGGAGTGGGCGTAGAAAGAATTATGCCTATTAATTCTCCACTAATTGAAAAAATAGAAGTTAAGAGAATCGGTAAAGTAAGAAGATCTAGACTATATTATTTAAGAGAATTATCAGGAAAAGCTGCTAGAATTAAAGAAATTAGAAAGTAGCTTAAGGCTAGCAAGTTGGCTAGCTTTTTTTATATAAATCACATGAAGGCGGTCATATATGAATTTAGTATTATGGGGTGTGTTCTATGTCATTCTGACAGGGATATTACTTTACTTTTTTATAAAGGAAAAAGTTATAGTTGAGTGGTTAAAAGAAAAAGAAAAAAATATTGCGGACAGACTGGCATCAAAAGGTGATCTGGGCAAGATGAAAAAGACTGCCGATATAATAACAGTAGTACATATAATTATTCTGGCACTTTTATTCTGGAAAATAATGGATTCAGGTCAGGATCTGGATTTTTCATTTAAAAGAAATATAATCATGGTTGTTTTTGCACTGAATGCCGGCGTGCTGATTCTGAGAAAGAAGCAGGAATGGGCTTTTGTAGTGAATGCTCTTCTTCTTGTATTGGGAAGACTTATGATGGATATGCAGGGAATATATCTCTATTCATATCTGGCACTGGGGTGTGTATTATTTCTGGTGGAAATATACCTTTATCAAAGTCAGATATTTGAAGCGGTACACTTAATAGAGACTAGTATTACTGCCGTAGTTATCGTACTTCTTATACAGAACTTTTATCTGGGGAATTTTATGATTCCTACAGGCTCAATGAGACCGACAATAATCGAAAATGACAGATTTTTTGCCAATATGATATCATATAAATTTCAAGACCCTAAACGCGGGGATATTATTGCATTTAAAGAGCCTAAGGATAACAAGCTTCTTTATACCAAAAGACTTGTGGGACTTCCGGGCGAGACATTAAGTATAGATGATAACGGAGAGCTTGTCATTAATGATAATGTAATAGAAATGAAGGCTCACTTAATAGGACAGGGAAAGAAAGCTCTTACAGTAACTAATGAGGGGCTTGTAGTTATTCTCCAGAATGGTTACGATAATCGTACCGGGACAGTATACGACGAAGTAATAAACTTCAAGACAAATCTTGAGGGAAAAGAAGGTACTCCTATACAGGTAGACAAAAAGGGAATTCTTTTTTCCGACGGTGAGATGCTGGATACGAGAGTATTTTACAGAAAAGAAGGCTTTCTTGGTTTTGCAGGTAAAATATACATACCTAAAAAAGATGATGTAGTAAAACTGGGAAAAATATATAAAATGATAATAGAGCAGGAAATATCTACGCAAAGCTATGTAATAAACTATGTGGAAGTACCTTTGGAAGAGATAACGGAACAAGTAAAAGCAGGTGAAAAATTTACTGATATATTCTATAATACCGATAATTTCAGAACAACCGGCGAGACATATATTTATACTCTTAATGTAAAGGGAAAAGATGATACGGTTATGAATATACTGGATTTTAAATATAATAAAGATACTATGAATTCACTCCTGGCAGGTCAGGAAATTGCACTTACGCACGATTACTACTTCGCAATGGGTGATAACAGCAGTGACAGTGATGACTCGAGATATTGGGGTTATGTACAGGACAGCAGAATAAAAGGGAAGCTTTTATTTAGATTCCTTCCTATAACTAAGTTTGGGATCGTAAAATAAATGGAGGTTTTAATTTCCGAAAAAATAAAAGATTATGATAATATAATAAAAATTCATAATCTTTATTTTGATAATAAATGGCAGCCAAATGATATTGAGAATATGAACAGAACAGAAAATTACGGTTTTATAGTTATTAAGAAAGATAATGAAATAGCGGCTTATTTAATTTCGTATGACACTTTGGACAGTATTGACCTGTTTGAGATAGCTGTAGACAGTAGTTATCAGGGACAGGGAATGGGAACAGTACTTCTGAAAACATTATCTGAAAAAAACCGTAACAGGGACATATTTCTGGAAGTAAGTGAAGATAATGAAAAAGCGCTTTTATTATACAAAAAAAATAATTTTAAGCAAATTTCTTTAAGAAAAAATTACTATAAAGGCAATAAAAGTGCTATAATAATGGTGAGGAAATATGATAATTGAGTTTTTAGAAAGTAAAAGAATAATTAAAAGCAGGGAAATAGCGGGGTATCTTGAAAAAAACGAAGTATATCTGACACATTCCATGCTGAAAAAATTTACAGAATTAGCATATGAACTGGAAAACAGCACTGATGAAAATTTTTATGAGAAACTGTCGGAGATAAAGCTGGACATGAAAAAATCCAAAAAAGACAGGGGAGCAGAGCTCATAGAAAAGATAGAAAGAATGAAAATGCCGGTATATTTTGATACTTTAAGAGAATTTGAAAAAAGAATACGGAAGATAAAAAACAGTCAAATAAGTGTCAAATATCCCAGAGAACTTGAAGGAGGAGAAATTCTGCTGGAAATAAAGCTAAAAGATCACAGGGATGTGAAAAAATCACTGGACAGCTTAGATAAAAACAGAGAGATTATTGAAGAAATGATGAGAATTTTTGAAAACGGTATTTGGGAGGAATAAGTATGAGAGGATATTTTAGTATGATTCTTCACGCTCATCTGCCTTATGTTAGGCATCCGGAATATGAAGAATTTTTAGAAGAAGACTGGCTTTATGAAGCAATAAGTGAAACTTATATTCCTTTATTAAATATGTTTGAAAACCTTACAAGGGATAAAATTCCCTGGAGTATTACAATGACTATGTCTGGTACTCTGGCAAACATGTTAAATGACGAACTCTTAAGATCAAGATATGAAGTAAGTCTTAATAAGTCGCTGGAATTATGCAGGCTTGAAGTGGAAAGGCTGAAAGATCAAGAGGAACTCCTGAATGTAGCTAAATTCAACTTAAGCTTTTTTAAAAGGGCAAAAGAAACATTTCTGAGATATAACGGGGATTTGATAAAAGCATTTAAAAAGTTTCAGGATAATGGAAATCTGGAGATTATACCCGTAGCTGCCACTCACGGCTTCCTTCCATTTATGAAAGACTTTCCCGAAGCAGTAAATGCACAGATATTAATGGCAAAAGAAGACTATAAAAATAATTACGGAAGAGATCCGAAAGGAATATGGCTTTCTGAGTGTGCTTATTATCCCGGACAGGATAAGTATCTTGAAAAAAATAATTTGAAATACTTTATAGTAGATGCTCATGGTATTATGTTCAGCTCTCCGAAACCTTTGTACGGAGTGTATGCCCCTGTTTATACGGCTAACGGTGTGGCAGCTTTTGCACGGGATCTGGAGTCTTCGGAACAGGTATGGAGTTCGGAAATAGGTTATCCGGGTGACGGAGCCTACAGAGAATTTCATAAGGATGCAGGATATGAGCTGGATTATGACTATGTAAAACCATTTTTGCACAGTGATGGAGTAAGAAGGAATATAGGTATAAAATATTACGCTATTACTGATAAAAACAGCGGGGAGAAAAGAGTGTATAATCCCGGCGCTGCACATGACAGAGCTAAAGAGCATGCACGTGATTTTGTAAACAACAGGTCAAAGCAGATAGGATATCTGAAATCTCTTATGAGAATGAGAGATCCTATAGTGGTGTCGCCTTATGATGCAGAATTATATGGTCACTGGTGGTTTGAAGGACCTGTGTTTCTGGAATGGGTTTTTAGATATATAAAAGACTCAGATTTTAAGAGTATAACACCATCAAGATATTTGGATAAATATAAGGTTAATCAGATAGTTGATGTAAATCTTTCGAGCTGGGGTGCGAACGGATATTATGATGTCTGGCTTGATGAGAGAAATGACTATGTATACAGACATCTGCACAAGGCAGCACAAAAAATGATAGAGCTGGCGAACGGGCGTGATCCTGAAACTGAACTGGAAGAAAGAGCATTAAATCAGGCTGCACGCGAGCTTCTCATGGCTCAGACTTCGTGCTGGGAGTTTATTATGTATACTGAAACAATGGTAGGATATGCCAAAAAGAAAATAAGCGATCACATAAACAGATTATATAAGATTTATGAAGATTTTAAGGGACAGACTCTCGAAGAAGAATGGCTTTGTGAAATAGAGAGCAGAGATAATATATTTCCTACAATGAATTATAGTATATATAAGAGTGAGAGACTGTAAAAATCCGGATTAATTTAAAAAATTACAATTACATTATAAATAGAACCAAGGAGATATTGCAGAAAATCAGTGCAAAATTTCTTATGGTTCTTTTTTATATTATGACAAACAGTTGTCAGGTTTTGTGTAATAGACTAATAATAAATAGAAAGAGGTGTTTTTATGAAAAGTTACGATAATTTTTTTCTTCCAGCGGATGACATGGAAGTCGCAGAGAAATATTATTCAGAAATTTTGGGATTATCAATAAAGTTTAAATTTGAAAATATCGGAATGACAGCTTTTAATGTAGGAAAAGAAGAACCTGCAATAATCCTGAAAGACAGAAGAATATATGCTGATATGAAGCCTACAATCTGGTTTACCGTGGATAATGTCATGGAAGAATATGAAAAACTATTGAAAAAAGGAGTGGAATTTCTCTCGGAGCCTTTTAAAATAAAAACAGGAATGGCAGCAGAATTCTGTGATCCCTTTGGAAACAGACTGGGAATAACTGATTATTCAGGTGCTCAAAAGTAAATTTCGGTAGAAATTGTAAGGTATACATGTTAATAGTTTTTTCTTCCTCAAAAATATTTGAGATTTTGCTTTTTATTTGCAAAAAAGTGGATAAAGTTGTAAAATATTGAAAAAGGATAAGATATACTAATTGTAATTTAGGTAATGAAGAGGAGGAAAGTAACATGGCAAGCATGCTGGCAGCCGAAAGAAGAAATAAAATAGCAGAGATACTTGTAGCTAACGGAAGTATAAAAATAAAAGAAATGTCCGAAATGTTCAGTGTTTCCACCGAGACTATAAGAAAAGACCTTATTTATCTTAATAAAATCGGTGTTGCACAGAAAAGTCACGGAGGTGCACTTTCATCTTTGGAGTTAATAGAAAAACCGCTGGAAGACAGAGAAAATAAAAATTCTGACCTAAAAAACATAATTGCACAAAAAACAATGGAGCTTATACCAGAGCATGCTGTGATTTTTCTGGATGCAGGAAGTACAACACTGTATATAGCAAAGCTTCTGAGTTTGAAAAGTGGTTATACAATAATTACCAATTCTATTAGTGCTGTAAATATGCTTGTAAAAAGTGAAAATATAGTTCATATGACAGGCGGGGAAGTAAATGGAATCATAATGTCACTGGTAGGATTTGGAGCAGTAAATTTTTTGAGTAAGGTGAAAGCGGATATAGCAATACTTGGGAGCAGTGGTTTTCAAGGACATAATGGTCCTGCTTCCAAAGATTTTGATGATGCTGAGGTTAAAAGACTGATGATTGCCAATTCAAAGTCTGTAGTGGTAATAGCAGACAGTACGAAAGCTGAATCGACAGCTCTTGTGGAATACTGCGGATGGGATGAGACAGACTATTTTGTAACTGACAGTAATATCTCAAAAGAAGTAGCAGCTAAAATACAAAATAAAGCAAAAGTATTAATTGCTGAAGATAAATAAAATAAAAAAACTGTACCAAATAAATTATTAAAATAAAGAAATTATGTATATTAAAAATTTTTATATTTGCTAATTTATTTGGTACAGTTTTTTTATTTGTTTTTTATTGGTTATGGTTGTTATTTTTTGAAGAATTTTGAAAAGATGAATTAATTTTTGTTCTTTATTTTCTAGTGTTATTTTAGAAAAAAATTTTTCTTGACACAAATTAAAAACAATGATATGCTTGTAAATGGTTGGATATTATTGTGGAAATAAAGGAGGTAATTATGAAAATCCAAGTTGCTCTAGATTTCGTAACTATTGAAGAAGGAATAGAAATCATTAGAGAAATAGAGAAAGAAATTGATATTGTAGAAATTGGAACACCAATGATTTACAGATATGGAGTTATTGCAGTTTCAAAAATTAAACAATCTTTCCCAAGTTTAGAAGTGCTTTTTGACGGAAAAATTGTAGATGCGGGTGCGGAAGAAGCAGGAATGGCTTTTGAGACAGGAGCAGATTATGTTACAGTTCTTGCCACATCACATGATGCTACTATTGCAGGTGTAGTAGAAAAAGCCGGAAAGTTTGGAAAAAAAGTAGTAATAGATCTTATAGGCTGTGATGATATAGCAGAAAGATCGAAAAAGCTTATGGAGTTGGGTGTAGACTATATTGCTATTCACATAGGCGTAGATATACAGAATGAAGACAGAAGCTTTGATCACGAGTTTAAGATCCTTGAACCGGTGGTGGATAGTAAAAAACTTGCAGTAGCAGGAGGAATTAATCCGGAAATAGCCAAAAGTATAGCTAAGTATAAACCGGGAATAGTAATAGTAGGAAATGCAGTAAATAAAGCGAAAGATAAAAAACAGCTTATACTTGATATCAGAGAAAGTTTGAGGGTGATATAATGAATAGAAGAATGGAAATAATTAAAGAATTGGATTTAACATTATCAAAAGTTTCAGATGCAGAATGTGAAAAATTTCTGGGATTTTTTGATAAAAAGAGAAGGTATTTTTTTGCAGGAGCAGGAAGGTCAGGTTTTGCAATAAAAGGTTTTGCTATGAGAATGATGCATTTGGGTTATACGTGCTTTGTACTCGGGGAACCAACAACACCAAGTATACATGAAAATGATGTTTTAGTAATAGCTTCAGGTTCAGGAAATACAGCTTCTTTAGTAAGTATGGCTGAAAAGGCCAAGTCAATCGGAGCAAAAGTAATGATTATAACAATAGATCCGACATCAAAAATCGGAAAAATAGCAGATGCATATATTCAGGTACCGGCTCCAAGCCCTAAGGTGCAAAGTGAACTGTCTTTTGAATCTATACAGCCTATGGGAAGTCTGGCTGAACAGACAGCTTCACTTATATTTGATTCTCTGGTCTTACAGTTAATGGAAAGAGATAATATGACAAGTGACGAGATGTTCAAAAATCATGCTAATCTGGAGTAAAATTACACAACTCTCCCTTCTTATCCACCTAGCCGAACATAATACATTTTAGATAAAAACAACATATAATTAATATATATTCTGTTAAAATATTCAAAGCAGAGGAATGATAAAATGAAATACGTTATATTAGTAAGTCACGGAACTTTTGCACAGGGGCTGCATAATGCTCTTGGTATGCTCGTAGGAGTAAAAAAAGAAGGAATTCGCAGTACAGGTCTCTTGAATGGAATGAGTATGGAACTTTTTGAGGAAAATTTTCTTTCCATAGTAAAAGGTATGGAAACAGAGGACAGAATAATTCTCCTTTCAGACATAATAGGGGGTTCACCGATGACAGCGGCACTTAATATATTGAATGAAAAAGGATTTTCAAAAATATCGGCATTTGGCGGGATGAATCTGGCAATGGGGATTGCTGCTGTTCTTGAAGATGATACTGATATTGAAAGATTAAGAAAAATAATAATCGAGGATGGAAGAGAATCAACAGCAGAATTTGATTTTGAAGTATCCGAAGATGAGGATATTTAGCGCATCATTCTGTTCATAAAATAAAATTTTATAGATAATAGACAAGCAGAATGCAGGGCTTTTGAAAAATATTGTATTAATATCGCAAAGTCACGGCATTCTGCATAAATAAAGGAGGTTATTATGGCAATATCTTTTATCAGGGTAGATGACCGTATGATACACGGACAGACTTGTACACGCTGGGCTCTTGAGTATCCCTGTGACGGACTGGTAGCAGTAAATGATCTGGCGGCAACTAATCCTACATTGAAAGCTGCTTACAAAAATGCCAGCGGGAAAAAGACTTTTGTATGGACTTATGATGAATGGAAGGAAAAATCCGGAAAAGTACTGACAAGTAAGGATAATTATTTTCTGATTACCAAAGAACCACTTCTAATGGCAAAAATTCTTGTAGAAGATAAATTTGTTCCAGGAATAAAAGAAGTGGTTATTGGCCCGTGCAATGACAGAGATGGAGCTGTAAAACTAGGAAATAACCAGTCTGTTACACAGGCTGAAGCCGAAGCACTGGAAAAGATAACGCAGACAGGTTATAATGTGGAATTCGCACTTGTAAAGGATGAAGCAATAGGAAATTGGAAAAAATTCAGAGAAAAATTTGGATTTAAATAATATCCGAATGTGGAAAGATAGAATAATACAGCATTATTATATACATTTTCAGCAGATCTTTCTGATAAATAAAATAAAAAGAAAGGAAATGTGGTGAGTTATGCATATAAATATTATTCAGGCAGTTTTACTAGGAATATTTGCATGTTTGTCAAGTGTACCGGGGATGGGCGGAACAACTATAGGGAATTATACACTAGGGCGTCCTTTGGTAGCCGGCTTGATTGTTGGTATCATAATGGGAGATATTAAAAGCGGAATTATAGTGGGGGCGGCGATACAAGTAATTTATATAGCTCTGGTAACACCGGGAGGTACAGTGTCAGCCGATGTTAGAGCAATAAGCTATATAGGTATACCGCTTGCAGTGGTATCTATAAAAGGGCTCGGCATTAATCCGGGAAGTACAGAGGCTGTACAGCTGGCATCTGCTCTTGGGGCTGCAGTGGGAACCCTTGGAACAGTGCTATTTTATGCCACGGCAACAGTAAATCTTTTGTGGCAGCATATAGGATGGAAGTGTATAGAGAAAGAAAAATTCAAGAATCTTTATTTTGTAAATATGGGACTACCGTGGATTTCACATATAATATGCAGTTTTATACCGACATTTGTGATAACTATATCAGGTGAATATATGGTTCAGGTAATCAAAAATTATCTGCCAATGGATGGTATGGCAATGAAAACATTATTTACGGTAGGAAGTCTGCTTCCGGCAGTGGGAATAGCAATTTTATTAAAACAGGTAGTAAATAAGCCTACTGATCTGATAACTTTCTTTTTTGGCTTCACTCTTGCGGCAAGTATGGGTGTAAATCTTATCGGAGCTGCAATAATAGGCGGGTTTTTTGCAATTCTTTATTATAATATAAAACTTGCGGGACTAAAAAAACAGCCGGCATTAACAGCAGATGACGAAGAGGAGGAGATATAATGGCGAAAAAAGAATTATCTAAAAAAACACTGAAAAAATCTTTTTGGAACTGGTTTTACGGCAATCTTACATGTTTCTCACAGGAACATATGCAGACATTCGGTTATTTAGTGTCAATGCTGCCAGTAGTGGAAGAGTTATATGACAATAAAGATGATCAGAAAAAAGCAATGGAGACATATACTGCGTTCTTTAATACAGAGCCTCAGATAGGAACAGTAGTAGTTGGTATTACTGCGGGATTAGAAGAGGCGAGAGCAAACGGCGAGGAAATTGACGGTGAGATGATTAATGGTATTCGTGCAGGATTAATGGGACCGCTTGCAGGAATAGGAGATTCACTTATAGTAGGAACTTTGATTCCGATATTGCTTGGGATAGGTCTGGGATTATCGGAAGGAGGTTCGCCTCTTGGAGCTGTTTTCTATATCATTGTATGGAATGTACTGGCAATATTTGGGATGAGAATGCTGTATTTCAAAGGTTATGAACTTGGCGGAAAAGCAGTGGAAATGATGGTGGGAGAAAAAGCGAATGCAATAAGGGAGTCTGTAATTATGGTCGGAACCATTGTAATAGGTGCTGTTGCAGCTTCATGGATAAATGTAACCACAGCTTTTAAAATGGTTAATTCTGAAGGAGGTACAATAATAGATCTGCAATCAACACTTGATGGAATTTTTCCAAAACTGCTTTCCGCTCTTACTGTAATATTCTGCTGGTGGCTGATGAAAAAGAAAAAGCTTTCTCCTACGATTGTAATGCTTATTTTGGTTATTATTGCGTTTGCAGGAGTTCTGCTCGGAATATTTAATCCGGGATTATCGTATTAATAAAAAATCAGGGAAGGACAGGAGCTGGTAAAATGCTATATCCGTTAAAATTCAAAAAAGTTTTTCATGAAAAAATATGGGGCGGAAGAGCTCTTGAAACTAAGCTGGGACTGAATATTCCCGAAGGAAAAAAGATCGGGGAAGCGTGGATAGTAAGTGCACATCCGAATGGAATGAGTATCATAGAAAATGGTGAGTTTGCCGGTGAAACACTTCAGGAAATTCTCGATAAATATAAAGCTGAGTTAGTAGGAGAAAAAATTTATGAAAAATATAAAAACAGGTTTCCTTTATTAATAAAGTATCTTGATATTAACGACAGAGTATCAATACAGGTTCATCCTGATGATGATTATTCCCTTAAATACGAGAATGAGCTTGGGAAGAGCGAATGCTGGTATATACTTGATTCTGCCAAAAATACTAAAGTTATTTTGGGAATGAAACCCGAAATCACCAGAGAAAAATTTTTGGAAAAAGCATATAACAATGATTTCAGTAATTTATTTGCTGAAAAGTCAGTGAAAAAAAGGAGATTTTTTTAATATAGCACCGGGAGTAGTACATGCTTCACTTTATGGTTCAGTTCTGCTTGTAGAAATACAGGAAAGTTCTGATGTTACATACAGGATTTATGACTTCGACAGAGAAGAAAACGGTATAAAAAGAGAGCTTCATATTGATAAGGCAGCCGAAGTGATTGATTATGGGAAAAGACCGGAAATAACAAACGGGGAGCTTGAAGAAAATTCTTCAGAAAAAGAACTTATCTCTTCAAAGTATTATACAGTTAAGAATATAAAGGTAACAGAAAAAAAGAAGGATATAAATAAAGAAAGTTTTATGATTTACACTATACTAGATGGGAGTGGAAGCATAAAAAGTGAAAATAGGAAAATAGAGGTGAAAACCGGAGATTCGGTTTTGATTCCCTGTGCTGTGGAAGTGGAAATGTCGGGAGAAATAAGTTTTTTACGAATCAGTGTATAAAAAAATAACTATTATATCAGAAGCTTCAGGAAAATAATATTGAGCTTTCCTGTCTGCTTCTGATATTTTAGTTATAAAAAAAGGTTATTTAGATTTTGATATATTTACAGCCAGCTTAATATAAATATTTTCTTTAGATAAGTATCAGCTGTTTTGAATATAAGCAGGATAAAAATATTAATAACGTGTTCTTTTCAGCCAGTTTCTGAAATATTCCCTGAACAGTTCGGGCTGTTCTATCTGCAGGTTATGCCCTGCCCCGTCAAGTATGGAAAAACCAGCACGGGGAAAATTATCAAGCAGTTTAAACATATCTTTGTAACCGACACTGTCATCCTGTCTTCCAGTGATTATAGCAGAAGGTTTATTATATGTAAGACTTTCAAAGTCATTTTCAAAAGAAAAGCCATATCCATTCTCCCTATAACGGGCAAGAAAATTCTTATCGGCCATTTTAATTGACGGAAGTATATTAGTCTTATAGTCTGCCCATGTTTCATCTGTACTTATAACAGCCATTTCGTTGAATTCCTTGATTTCATTCTCAAAATCTCCGGAATCAGTAATTTTTTCTGAAAAAACAACAGTAAAAGAGGGAAGATTTCTTTCATTATAATCTGAAATAATGCAGGGACACAGAAAAAATACTCCGTCTGTCTGATGCTGCAGCTTTTTCAGTATTCCCATAGAAAGATAACAGCCGTATGATTCGGCAGCAAGCAAAAAGCTTTCTCCAGCCGTGATATAGTTAATAAATTCCAGAAGAACTTCCAGCATTATGTCCGCATTTTTTATCCAAGGTACGGCTTTTGTCTGCCCCATTCCCGGTAGATCAATATAAATTCGTTTATATTGTATTTTCTCCTCTTGAAACACTGGTTCAAGACAGCTTTTCATAAGATAATGATCTACTGTATAACCGTGTATACAGATAACGGGTTTGCCTTCACCGCAGATCTCGTAATGAATATTCAGATCCTTTATTTTATATTCCATATTTCCTCCATATTAAAAAAAACTTTATTAATTATAATTATAGAGGAAAAAAGCCGCAAAATCAAATGTTACTGTTGTTTTTACCTAAAAATCAGAACTATATCAGTATATTTTTTGATATAATATTCAAATTTCAAGTTAAAAGCTTTTATTACTTTCTGAAAGCACTTTCCAGCTTATATCAGGATAAGTGTATCGTCTTCTTTTTTGAGTTTTATTTTTAAAATTAACAGCCTTTTTAGGACAATACTGTATACATGCAGTGCATTGTTCGCAATGATGTAAAAACTCAGGCTTTTTACCTTCCAGTTTTATATTTTCTACCGGACAGACTTTTACACATATTCCGCAGGAAATACAGTCATCCGAGACATTGAAAAATTTATCCTTGGCAGGAACGGCCTTCATCTCTTTGTGATACCACCATTCTAACAGCGGATTTTTATTTCCGGTTTTGTTTTTATACTTGTTTTTAATGTTTTCGATAATAGGAATAAGGTCTTTAGCAGATTTTTCAGTTATTTCCTTTACATTTTCTTTCATATTATACATAACTACATAGTTTGAGAACATTTTTAATTTTGCTGAATAGTTAAGGTGAACGCCTTTCTGCTCCAGAAGCTCCTTTAACTGTGCAAATCCGTTTCCTATAATGCTGCCGCATGTATTAACCGTATAATAATAGATGTCTTTATCTTCCGGCAGTATTAATTTTGAAATATAGTCAGCGACTTTGGCAGGAAGACCTGCAAAATATACAGGATATACAAAACCTATACTTTCATAGCTTCCTTCAAATTCATAAATGTGACTGCTCCCCATCGGAATGATTTCCCCGTTTGAAATATTTTCTGATATAGTTTGTGCTACTTTGAGATTATTTCCTGTACCTGAAAAATAAAAAATTAGATTTTTACCCATATTTTTCTCCTTATAAAATAAATTTTAACTATTTTAACTGTATCAAATATTTATTCAATACGATAGTTAGTTCTGTGAATTAACTATTTTTATAAATTTTGAATAAAAAATTTTCATTTTTACTCAATAACCAGACATAATAAATGTACAAGCTGTTTGTATTCCTCTTCTGTGAGTTTTTCCGCAATATATTTTTCAAGATCATTATGTGCCAGACGACAGCTGTTAAAAATTTTCAGACCATTTTTGGTAAGCTTTATATAAAATGTACGCTTATCTGTCATGGACTGCTCTTTATAAACAAGATTCTGTTTTATTAATTTATTTACAATAGCAGTTATTGCAGGCTTGCTCAAATTTAATTTCTGGGCCAGCTCTCCGTAAGTAGGAGCCTCCATATCGCCGATGACATCAATATACTGAAAGAAATTTACATTAATATTTTCTGCGTTATATTTTTCCAGCTCGTGTATTTTATAGTTTAAAAATCTTTTGGAAAGAATTTCAATAATATCTGCAAGTTTCATAATTATTCACCTGTTTTTACAAAAATAGTTAATTCATTGAACTAATTATATTATAGATTTATGGTAATGTCAACAGAAAAATAGAAAATTATTTAGAGTATCAGTGTTGTTTATGACTGGATATAGCAATAATAACTATATATTTTAAAAAAAGTGAAAATAAAAAAATCCATATAAAAAGCGGGTTATAAAAGCTATATACATGGATTTTTTATTATGTTTAGTTATCTATAAAAGAGGTATCCCCTACTTTTTCAAGAGAAAATTTTCCATTTTCTATTTTTAGGATTGTGAGACTGCAGTTTGGAACAGTTTCTCCGTTATATTCATCCGGAATATATAAATGTAAAATCGTCGGTATTATGTTTCCATGTGAAACAACAAGAGCATTTCCTCCTCCTTTTTCAGCAGTATCCTTAATAAGGAAGTCAACGCCTTCTTTAGCACGTTTTAGGATATCATCATAGTTTTCAGCTGTTTTTGCAGGATCATTTCGGGCAATTGAATCAGCAATTTCCCTATCAGTGGTAAGAGCCGTGAATTCTTCCCAGTTTGAACGGTCAAGCCTGAATTCCATATTTTTTTCCTCAAATAAAGGAACCCACATATTTACTTCGTCAATTCCTTCATAGCCTCCGTAATTCCATTCTCTGAGACCGAATACTTCCTGCAGTTCGGGTTTTTCATTTTTGTTGGCACTAAGAATGAATCCGGCAGTATCGGCAGCCCTTTTGATATCACTGGAATAAGCGGTATTAAAAACAATGTCCTTTAGACCTTCACCCACTTTTTTCGCCTGTGATATTCCAAGTTCGCTGAGAGGGCTGTCAGTCCAGCCGTGTACTTTAGCTTCCAGATTAGAGACAGTTTTTCCGTGCCTTACAATATAAAGAAATATTGGTTCGTTTTGACATTCTGATTTTTCCATATCTTCCTCCCTATATTAGAAAAATTTATTTGGCAGACTGATGGAATATATTCCAGAAAAACAGTCCGGCAGTATATTTTCTTAATAATTTTTACCTCATTTTCCGCGAGATTGCAACAGGAAATTCTGAATGGGACAGGATTTAGTACTGTATATTATGGGGGAGGGATTTCCTTGATGTTATTGCTGTATGGTTTTACAGTTATTTTAAATTTTACTTGCAAAAATGATAAAACAGGGATGGGATCAGAATTATAAGGATGAAAAGCATTTAAGCAGTATCTCGAAATGTAAGAAAAGCTAATGCTTTGAGGAATGATTTTTCATTTTTTTACATAAGATATGTAAAATGTTATAATCAAGGAAAAATATTGGAGGGGAATATGTCAGGAGTAAAAGGAAAGAGCGGAAGAAAGCCGGGATTTAAAAATCCAAATGCCGGAAGACCGGAGAAATCAAAAGAAAATAAAAAAGTAACATTAAGTATCAGAATTAGTCCTGAAAATTTGAAATGCTGAATGAGAATATAAAAAATAAATCAGAATACGTAGATAATTTATTGATGAATGAAAGAAATAAAAAATAATTTAATTTTAATAAAAGCATTGCTTAAATTAAAATATTGTTTTATATTATTTATATAAACAAAAGGAGAGATATCAATGATATCAAAAGAAACAATATTTAACACATTATTTGAGGAAAATATGAGAACTGACCCGAAACTTCTGGATTTAAATCAAAGAATTCTGGACTTGGAAAATAAATTTAAAGAAAAATACGGTGATGAGGTATTTGGAAATTACTCTAAAATAAGTGAATTAATGCTTGAAGAACTTTTGGAATGTGCAGATTTTGGCTTTAAAACAGGAATGGATTTAAAAAAATATTTGAAAAGCCGATTTACTGGAAGATGATTTTTTGTTCCATGAAAGATATGAAATATTACATATGAGAGCAGATTATTTTATTAAGAATGGCAGAGAACAATCTGTCCGGATTAATCTGGTTAATATGTGAAGCACTGAAAAAAGCTGGATGTGTTATCTAGCTTTTTTATATATATTCTGCTAAAATATTTTTAGGAATTTATAAAAGCCTGAAATTGCATAATTGGAGGAATACAGATGTTTGAAAAAAAATTAAAAAAATACAAACAGACCTCGGATACTTTTAGAATCGGAATATTATTAAGTATGGCAGGGGGATTTACAGATGCCTATACTTTTGTTATAAGAGGAAATGTATTCGCAAATGCGCAGACAGGGAATATAGTTCTTTTAGGACTTAAACTCGTAGAAGCAAAATGGAGAGAAGCTGTTTTTTATCTTTTTCCGGTTTCGGCTTTTGTTCTGGGAATTTTAGCCGCCGAATTTATCAGGACAAAACTTAAAGACAAGAAAAGAATACACTGGAGACAGATTGTCATTCTTATAGAAATTCTCGTATTGTTTTTCTCGGCCTTTGTACCTCAGGGAAATTATAATGTTGTCGTAAATATAGCAATTTCATTTATATGTTCGCTTCAGGTTCAGAGCTTCCGGAAAGTAAACGGTAATTTGTCTGCAACTACAATGTGTACAGGTAATCTGAGAAGCGGAACAGAGCAGCTGTATAAATATATAGTGCAGAAAGACAGTGAGGCAAAAGAAAAATATATGATTTATTACGGATTAATACTGTTTTTTATAATAGGAGCAGTAGCTGGAGCTCTTTTTACGGAAATACTGCGTGAAAAAGCATTATTTGTATGTTGCGGTATTTTAATAACAGTATTTGCTGTGATGTTTAGAGATGAAATGTAAAAATATAAATTTTTTAAATATAATTTTAAGGTGTAATATGTAGAATAATGTCATTAAAATGATGTTATTCTTTTTTAGTTTCTAGTATAAAGTAATTTATGGCAGTAATAATGTCCGATAACTTAATGATGAGAATGAAAAGATAAAAATTATAAAGCAGAGAAATTATTAGTAAAAAATGTGAAAAATTAAAAGAAAAGCCGTACTTGTTGAATTTTGCGAATATATTTATATAGATATTGTACTAAAATAATTCTTTAAAGTCAATTTTAATATAAACAAAATATAAATATAATAATTTGTCTGACTAATATTCAGAGCTTTGTGTAACAGTTTTTTGTTCGCAAAATTCAACAAATGCGAATATTTAAATACATATATAAATATTGTTATTTCGGAAAGGAGGTTTAATGAAAAAGATCATAATTTTGATGTCTATTATTGGGTGTTTTTCACTGGCAGCCAAAAAGAACGAAAAAACTCCT